>Ga0228710_1000960_pt1 | contig 41116 bp, 27 predicted proteins | sample MedpolnodulmetaG_FD_177995 | JGI IMG/M metagenome (GOLD analysis project Ga0228710, IMG submission 177995) | Root nodule microbial communities from Medicago polymorpha collected in Santa Monica, California, United States - pink nodules | ecosystem: Host-associated > Plants > Roots > Nodule... | reverse complement strand
ACCCCCGAACCCAAAATCTTTTCAAAAGGGTGGTTTGAACTTTTTCCCCTTTTTCTTAAAAAAAAAAACAAATGTTCGGTCGTGAAAAAATTAATGAGTCTATGCTAATAAAATAGCTTGATCTCCGTAAAATGACGCGACAGTTGTCATTCACATATGCCAGACACATCACCCGATCGATACATGGCGGTGGCGGTGGACCACATAGAGGGAAATAGGTTTCCGACCGCCCTTTCCCAATGGACAACACAACAACCGTTTGGTTGAATTTCTGTGCAATGAGAAAACTCATATCTGGCATGGTCATCCACATATTCGGCGGTGCCTTCCCAATACCGCTAAAGGACAATGCGTCATAGACCTCTTTATACCGCCTATGATCATTAATCGTCCTTCGATAGCGAGCATTTTCTACACCGGTAAGCTCTTTGTCAAGGTGGTAACGGATTATTTGGTGATCATCAACAACCAAGTTACGTAGGACCGCAACTTCTCAGAACCCACAATGGCCATCACCAAGTACATCATTAACCTTTTCAATAAAGCCATGCATCCAAATTGGGGTTTGGTCTTTGTGTGGTATGTGGACTTTAACCGGTATTGGCTTTAGATTTTTTGGAACTGGCTTAGGAGGAGTAGGAGACATGTTGCTTTTCTGTGCACTCTTTCTACTTGTCCCTGTTGATTTTGTCTGTGAACCTTGTGTCTGTTGTTCCTGGTAGTCAACAATCTCCCATAGCGAAGGGGACTTCCTCGTCGATCGACTTCTTTGTTTATCTTTCCTTGGAGCTCCTTTGGTGGTGACCTTATTTGGAGGTGGACGCATAGAGGTGGTCTCTGGTAAAACAAACTGTTGTAATTGTTCTTTCATATGCACCTTCATGGTGTAATCGGCGTCCTTGAACCAGGCAAAAACATGCATTCTGTTATGAGCACTGATACGGTTCAGATTTTATAATCTGGAACGCATATGCACATTCCGGATTATAAAATCTGGAACTTCCCGATACACCCTTTGCATGAGTCTTAAATGCGCTTGCATGGGGCGTAAATGCTATCCTTTCGGATTATATAATCCAAAATTCAGCTATATAGTTTGGATTATATAATCTGAAACGCACCAGTAAAGAAAACAGAAACACAACATCCTGGGCAGAACCTAAAGTAACACAGTTTTTCGAAAAAATACCTGAAGAATATCCCATTCTGGCAATATAAAGATGTCTGCTTTTAGAAGCTTCGAGTCAACCTCATACTCGAACCTAAACCTCTTCCAGTGAGTGTGGATTTCATCCAAACGGAGGGCGGTGACGTTCTTGATCTTCAAAGCAATCGTACACGCACACGGTAATCCGTGAGTGATCAAACTCAAACAACCACATCTTGATTTATTCGTACCAATTTCAAGTGCTTTATTATACTCCTCTACAAGATGATGCAAAGCTTCCCTTGAAATGTTTCGGATCAACCTAGACCATAACACCTTTCCTCTGAACCTATGTTCAAGCATGTCAATGCTCGTTTTAAACGAAGCATGTATTGCCGTATGTTGCAACTTTAGCATGTCATGAACGGATTTCCAGTTTGTACTTAAACCACCCATACTACTACTCAGATATTTTTTCAACCGAGCATGTGCAGATTCAACTCTGTTTTATGTTGTATTCCCCATATGAATTGCTTTGTCGACCCAAAACCTCACAACCTTATTCTTAACTGGATCCAAAATTGTCTTTTCAACATATTCCAAAAACTTTGGAAATTTTCCACATACAACTTTGAACTGGTTCCAATTATCAATATAGGCTTCCTCCGTTTCGGAATCCACAATATCCATCCATGCAGCCATCACAGTCTTCACCATCAAACTAGGCTTGATCTCTTCCCCATTCTTGCCTTTGAGATCCTTCACTTTGCAATCCAATTTACACTTTGCTCTCACATTTTGTCCAATGTGATATGAGCACAACAGAGTAGTAGCATCAGGGAAAACCTTTTCCACAACATTGATCAAAGCATTGTCATGGTCAGTGACAACTACTTTGGGATAGAGATTTTTCGAATGCAACAACTCACGACACCTCTCAAGAGCCCAATTAACGTTGTCTTGCCTCTCAGACATCATATAAGCAAAAGCAATAGAGAATGTTTTCATGGTAGAGGTGTTACCGACAAACTCAAGCAATGGAAGATGATATTTGTTGGTCTTATAGGTGGAATCCAACACAAGCACAGTGGAGAACGTGTTAAACAACTTGATAGAATTTGGATGTGCCCAAAAAACATCACTGCCATAATCAGAATCATGGTACTTCCTACAATGATACACATAATCATGATCAACCAAAGACTTCAAGAGATGTTCCATGTCTGTCCTCGTACCCCTAATGGATCGCCTATACCTGTGACATGCATTATAAACGTGTTTGATAGTAGTTGAAGTGGAACGGTTCCTCTTCCGTAAGTTGCTAAGCATTTGCCTCGGAGGAACGTTTGACTCCACCATCTCATGAAGGTGCATACGTTCATTTGGGTTTAGACGACCGACGGTTTTATGACCTTCCAACACATCTGTCATGTCATGGTTGGCTGCAATCACCAGTAGTCAACAAATAACCTCTCAGCCGAAACGGACACTCGCATTTAACCGAACCAGCTATCTCGCGCCGAGTCTTTGTCTTGTACTCAGTGTATGAACCTCCCTTTCACATATCAAAGTAACAAATGTGCTTCTTCCATTGCCACCGTTATCGGATTTACCAATAACAGTGGAAAAACCGAGCTTATTGGCTTTCTCTCGAACCACTCCAACAAATCATTCTATGTTGCAAAATTTTGTGTAGTGATAAAATGTTCTCGCTGATCAATACAAACAATAGCAATTAAAGGTGGTATAACATGAGGAATAGGAGGAGGAGCATCGTCTACTTTCGCATCGCCTAAATAAATTTCAATTTTTGATGGTGGTGGTGGGGGATTATCGGATTTGGCATTTCCGAAATCATGCAAATCTTCAAGTAAAAAAATCGGCAACACAATATGAGGTTCAATCTAAGGTGGATCATCATTTGGGGCTTCCACAGGAACGACCATAACTGAAAAGTGCGAAGCAAAGTCAAAAAATAAGCACAGTTTCTGTACTAGTTCTGTTCGGATTACTAAATCTGAAATGCATGAATGCAGTCCGGATTTTATTTTTTGGAATGCTCCAGTACAGATCATATAACGTGATCAAAAGGAAAGGTCCTAAAAAACGAATAAGGGAAGGTTTATATACACATTACTTTTGCATTCAGTCGAAAATGATGATGTTAAGGCATCTTGATGACCAGATTCCAGCTTCAAATCACATTTTTGCCCAAAATGGTGTGTTTCTAGAGGTGTAGGGAGTGTTTGTGATAAAGGTGGTGAGCTTCAGCTAGGTTCTGGAGAAGTATATATAACCTAGCTGTCCGGATTACATTTTCTAGCAACAAACAACACTTTTTCCCGCTAAGTTCAAATACAGGGTGTTTCGATTTTGTATTCCGGAATACAACTATATTTTCCGGATTATGATTTATGAATAGTCTTACACCATGATCAAGTCCAAGTTTCACAAATGACATGGTGCAGCGTGATTTTCTGATCATTTCGGATTATGTAATCCTAACAGTGTCCGGAATATATAATCCAGATAAAGAGCATTTTGGTCAAAAACGCAGGGCGCGTGAGAAGGCGATAGGGTGGAAAAAATAATACTCATAAAATAAATAGCCATTCTTTCAATTATGATGTCAAGTCCAAAGCCCATGTAATGATATTATGGGTTTAATCCTTCCTCAATTCTTTTCCCACCCTTTTTTTTTCTCAGGCGCTTATCGAATTCTGAAAGTGTCTTTAAAATTTTTGGACTATATAATCCAAAGTTCGAAACTGTTCTAGACCGGTCAAAGATCTAGGACCCAATTGCTTAGGTCCGATAACAAACCCAACCCATACCACATTTGGCATTTTACTTGCAACACACCTCCTCCCCGCGAGGGGGGTGCATAGAGCAACTGAGACCAGTTCAAACGAACTGTAACGTCTCTTTCCCCACGTTCCCATAAATCTCTCCCTGCGGTTACACTTCCCACGATTTCGTAACCGCCGGGCACACGTGTGCCTTACAACGGCTTTGCAAACACCCACATCTATATAAAGGGGACTCCTCGCAGTCCCCAAGGTGGAATCTCTCTCATCTCTTAACCCCCATTTCTGACCTCTACTGACTAGAGTCTCAAAGTTCTACAGGTACCCCCCCCAATTCCAGTGCACAAACTGACGCATTTCCACCACCAGCAACCACCGCATTAAATAGCACCGACAGTCACCTTTGTGTATCTGGGCCTATCTATTAGAGGTGATCCTCGGAGGATTCATCGGTTTTGGGTACTTCGGACGACCTTATTTGGCATAAGCAGGTGCCCTTGAAGGTTTCTATTCTAGCCTGGAGATTGCTTCGCGATAGGTTACCTACTAAATATAATTTATTGAATCGCGACGTTTTATCTTCTGAGGCAACCATCTGTTCGGCGGTGTGCGGGCAGGCCGAAACAACCTCCCACCTATTTTTGCATTGCAACACTTATGCTTATCTGTGGCAGCTGGTCCAGCCTTGGTTAGGTTTTTCAGGAGTTGATCCTCAAAGTCTTCATGCTCATTTTCTTCGTTTTACTCATTACTTAGGTGGTATGAAGGCTTGTCGATGTTTCCTCCAGCTTCTTTGGCTCTTGTGCGTTTGGTTAATATGGCATGAAAGAAATAACAAGTTATTTAATAATTCTCAACTTTCCATCTCAGAGCTTATGGATAAAGTTAAGTTTCATTCTTATTGGTGGTTGAAGGCCAATAACACCACTTTTGTGTAAGGTAGTCAGAGATGGTGGTCGGATCCGTTGAAATGTTTGGGTATCGGCTAATCATTATTTTTTGTTTTTGTGGTATTTTTTGGTTGACTCTTTGTAATTTTGAGTGGTCTTTTTAGCACGCCTTATGCTAAGGAGGCGACTCACTTTGTGTTAATATAATCCATTTTTTATTCTTCAAAAAAAAAACTTTCTATCTTTACTATAATGTCCTAAGGAGACATGTTAACATTTCACTATAAATAAAACCCAGCTAACAACAAATTACTTGTAAAAAGATATCTGTCTTGCCTACATTTTCATTTTTAATAATGAAGCTTCAAATTGTTGGGCAAAATTACATAATTACTAATATCAGACGAAATTGACCTGACATATTTGAGTCATCTTGTAAAGTTTGGATTAGAGTTATGATCTACAAAGGTATTAATCTTATCTTTAAACATGCTGTTTTATATGATTAGGTGATTAGATACGTTTTACAACATGATTATTTCACTTTTTTAGTCACAAACGTTTTAATCGTGTCTCCCAGTGGGTGATGAATCTAACACACAAACTTGAAACATGCCTTTATAACTAAGGAGCTAGCCTTTCACCAATGCCTAATCATATGCCACTACTTATTGTCCTAAAAGCTACCATTCCTATGTTTATGTGTTTATCTAGCTAGCAATGCCTTCAACAGCACATTGACACATGCTAATGAATAATGATAAAAGCCTCCACTGCTGCACATGTCATGTCTCCAACTCCATCCTTTAAGATACAGGGTCCAAAGCAAGAGGAGGAAGAAGATACATAATTTGTAGGTATATGTATATTGCAATTTTATCCAAAAATGGATATATATCATAGAGCCATATCGAGGCAAATCACATAATTAAATTACTTTTTATTGATTTGTGATGGGTTGGACCCATTTTGATTATTATGCTAGAAAATCATTCCTTTTCTATGAAAATATATATGTAGTTGAAATGAATGAATGAATGAGAGTTAATAAGACAACGCTATTGGAGAATTGAGTTATAGTCCAAGTAGTTCTAATTACACCATTATTAATAATTACAGTAATGATTATAATAAATAAAGTGAGGAGTTGCTAGAGAGAGAGTGATAGAGTAAAAGGAGGGTGCAATGAGGATTTTTCCACATTCAAGTAGTTGAAATATATGTAACTATTCAATCCAAATTGGATAGTTGAGATTCAAACTCGAAATTTTGAATTGTAAAACAAAATTAAAACATGCATATTTTAAAACGTCTAATCTGAATCGAACAACCATTGATATTTCAAATACATGAATATATGATATCGATTTCTGACTCACATAAATCCAAAATCCTAAAAGGAGGTTGAAAGATGCGAGGTTTATTGAAGAAGAAAAGGAAATTGATGATTAGAAATGATGTTTAACAAATGGTGTTTATTAGTGATGGAAAAGGAGATGGGATGGGAGCATGTGATAATTTAAAGGACCACATGGGTAGAAAAAAGCATTTGAGAAAAAAGTTGGGTAAGATGATAGGTTGGTCGAGAATAAAAGAAAACGTTGGTGCATTGTTAGAGTCTCACTGGAAGCATAAAGGAAAAAGCTAAATATGTTGAGAAAGAATGGATCCTACTAAATTTTAATTCCCCAACTGTGTGATTGTGCCATTGCTCTGATAACATGGCCAACTAAGTGATGTATGTGTGTATAATTAATACTACTAAAATTTAAATAACTCTAGAAATTAATGCATGATCCAAACATAGGATTATGGGAATAAGTATCTTTTGAAAACTATAGGACGTTGCAAAAAAATTATAGTACTAGATTGCAACATATAGTTGATTACTACACCAAACAAAACTAAGAATTGATTAGTCTAAAAATAAATATATTAAACTAAAAGAGAGAAAGTTCATATATTTTTTTTGTTATAGATACTATGTACATCATTCATTTTCTATCAAATTTCTATCTTTATTAGTTTTGTAGTTTAAACAATATTGAAACTTCTTGCACAAGTTACACTTTGTAGTTTCTGCAAAATTATTGTGGACTACTGTGATTCCGAAATATCTATCGTTATACCAAAAACAAGTACTAATTGTTTAACTAAAAAATAATGCCACTTCTCACACATAGCCATAGTGCAATTTCGTTTTCTAGTTTGGTAAGATCTTGAGGGGTGTGTCGCCAGTTTCAATCTCATACCTAGCATAAACAGTATTGAAACTTTCTTGATGTTACTAGTTAATATCCACTTAAACTTAACTTCAAGTGCTTAACAATGATGTAATATCGTCTCAAGAATTAAGCTGAAATAAGCAGTTTGAAAAAAGGGCCACCTTGTGGTTGCTTCGTTTGCATCTGAGGCAACGTTCGGATGACAGGAATCCAATGAATGAAGAGTTAGGTTGAAAAAGATAAAACTTGAAATTTGGATATTATGTCCCCACCCTTGTACAGTTATTAATTCTTCCTTCTACTTAAAGGTGCCAAGAAATATTAGATATATAGTAACAATAGTTTATTCTTGATAATTTTTAGATTTGAACTTAGCAATGCAATAGATACGTATGTATAACCCTGTTTAGAGAAACAACTTAATTAAGCTCATTAATCACTTAAGTTAAACTTGCAATAGGTTGCATATAAATACCTAAATAGGTGTCTAAATTGAAATAAACATATATTGGTTTTAACGAACTCATCTTTTGTTGGTGGCAAATGCCGGGCTCCCCCTATGTATATACATTAAGAATCTTATTTAATGAATTATAATTTAGATTGAACCGTTGATGGTTTTGGTGAGAGTTGGACTATAAAAATGGTTATCTCTAGGATGAATTAAGGTACTCCCTCAAATTACTTGTATGCGACTGAACCCAACAAAGAAGAAAATATTACCATTCGACTCTTAAAGGGGTGATCATGAGGGTGGGCAGGGAGCGGCGACAACCTAGAGCACCATTATTTTAGAGGCATCAAACTTATTATTTTTACTTAGTAGTTAATACTATATAGATATATATCTTTTAAATCGGTTTGATTAATTATATTGAGAATATATTTTTAGAAAACTATTGCAATAATTAAAAGGGCACAATTTTATTGTTTCGCCCAAAGCACCAAAAATCTTAGGATCGACTTTGTTAGGAGTGTATATATATATATATATATAAACCATAAGACTCCTTCATGTGATATACTAATATTTTGAGTTGAACTCTCCTCGGTACATGCTTAAGTTTTAACGATGTATATCCACAAATACAAATGAGTACATAACGGTTAGATACATATATTGAGGAAAATATATTGCAGTTATGGCCTACTAATCAATTTTTTGTCACGCTCCAACCCTAAAGTCTATATAGGCAGGCACATGGACATGGTACACGTACATTCAATATATTCCATCAAACTGCACTCACAAGTCACCACCCATCTTCCCCTTGTGATCCCATGAGTGGCCCCTTTGCAACTACTTTGATCAGTTTTTTCAAACGATCTTAATTTCCACCGGCTTGTATCGAATCTGAATGAAAAAACTAGTTTGCATCCAAATATGGACATGTTGAAATTATTTTTAGGGAGACAGATTAGGATGTCAAAGGGTGGTACAGTTTTAGGGAGAACACATGAAAAGACTTGATCTAGAAGGTAGAGTGGAGAAATGTGGATTATGACTTTTAAAAATAATTAACGATAATTCAATTAGTAGATTGATTATGACTTTTTTTTCCTTCTAAGACTTCTCTGACGTGTCTCTATGTACTTAACTCAATTGGTAAAGACGATATTACATAATAAATGCAATAGTTGAGGTTCGAATCATGAACATCCTACTTATTCATTTTTAAGAGGTAAATTTCTAACCACAAAACTATTTAACAAAAAAATCCTCTTCGACGAGACTCACAAAATATAGAGATTGAAGAAGTTGCAAGTTCGAAATTGCATCCTAACGCACATCAATGCTCACAAATCATTCATCATCTAAGTTTTTTCGTACATGACGACTATTTGTGATTCTTACAAAAAAGATATAATTTTAAGTTCAAGTTACCAAGTTTATTATTAAATTCACGTGAGTTTAGCTCAGTTGGTTGGGATATTGAATATTATATGTAGGAGTCGGGGGTTCCGACTCGAACCCCGGACACCCCACTTCTCCACATTAAATATGTTAGCTCTAGCCACTAGGCTACTTGACCCCAAGAAAATTGATCTTTGTATATTTCAAAATTAATGATGAAACTTTTTATTTCTTTTTAGAAATAAAGAGAATATGTGCATAAAGTTAACTCAATTGATAATGTTGTTATTGTTAGACTAAACACATCTTTATCTAAGTTTAAATTTGAGACATCGCAGTTGTACGTGAGTTATATGTGGAGTTTCTTACTCCATTTTACGGACAAAAATAAAATAAAATGAAGAGAATATAATAACTTTTTTTTTTGATAAGGCAAGAGTCCAAAACATATAAAAGGAATAGAAAAACGGTCCAAAAGTTGGAATGTCTTGTAGATTCCAGTATATGTCAGGTGCTCATATATATTATTAAAAAAAGGAAAAATAAATATAAAATAGAACTGGGGGGACATAAACCTAACCCAGTCAATCCACACAAAGTGTATGCCAACCCAATCGGGTGATACAAAGAAATAAAAACAACGCCGGTGAATGTCTAACAAGCGGTGTATGGACAAAGCGTCATCACGCAATGGATCCAAGAACCAGCAACTCCTTGCAACAACAACAAGCATAATGTCTCTTTCGAGCCAAACAGTACAACATCAGCTAGACTGATGAGGATTTTCATCACAACAAAAGAAGAGTTAGAACTCATCTCTTGAAGAACGACATATGAATTGGACCGCCAACACGGTAACCGATTTAAGGTCCGACAGCTCTCTGCAAAAACAAAAAATAAAAACAACCAGCAAGCAACGGGGGCTATTTCTAGCCATAAGAATCTGTTTCAACTACACATCAAACAACAAACCACATCGGAGTCGAAAGATGTGAACCAAAGTCGGCAACAGATCTGATAAAATCATATGTGAAAACCCTTTGTTGTGGTGGCAACAATCATAACGCCTTGAAACTGCGGACCTCAACAGATCCGAAATGAATCAGAATTCAAAGGCCAGAAACCACCATCTACCAAAGGTTGTACTAACAATCCATAGCCCACCAGAACTCATCCACACGGCGGCGATAAAGTCCAAAACGGCGAGAAAAGGATAACAGACCCTTTCGGGTTTCAACCAAACCAACATGGAACAAGAAGATCAAGGTGATGAAACCACCATATCTGTTTGAAAAGCTACCCTTCAACCCGCGAGGGTGAGGGTGAAGAAACACCAGTCGCGGCGGCTCAAAAGAACCGGTGGTACGACCATGAATAACATATATTATAATAGATTTAATTCATATATATTGTCAGTATATAAAAAAGGAGAATTTTTATTGAGTGACATTGTAACATTGGTTAAAGTACTAAAAAAGTAAATTTATATCAAAATGTATCATCAAGACTCAAGAAAAAAGTACAAACTTGTACTTTCAAGACAAAAATTCTATTAAAGGTTTCTTTAACCAAAACTTTTAGAACATTCATTATTATTTAATGATCATACACATCTTATCATGTATGTAATAATGAATGTGATTGGTTGACGATACAAAACATTTTACAATAAAGTTAATGATGAAACTTTATATTTCTTTTTAGAAAAAGAACAGGTCCATAAGATTAACTCAATTGACAATGTTGATATATTGTTAGACTAAACACACCTTTATTCGAGTTCAAATTTGAGACATCGTAATTGTGTATGAGTTTCATGTGGTGTTTATCACTTCATTTTCCGGAAAAAAATGAAATGAAAAGGATATAATAACATATAATAGATTTAATTCATATATACTGACCATATATAAAAATAAAAATAAAAAATAAAAAGAATGCTAATGAGTGACGCTGAGACATTGGTTAAAGTACTAATTTTTTTCTTTTAACAAAAAGTTATGTAATTATTGTCAAGACAAAAATAAAAACTTGTATTTTCAAAACAAAAAATTTATTAAAGGATTCTTTAACCACTTCTTTTAGGACATTTGTTATTATTCATCGGTCATTATCATTTGATCATGTAAGTGATAATGATTCTGATTGGTTGTCGATACAAAACATTTTACAATAAAATGCTAACAAAAGTTAAACGAAAAATACTTTTTTTTTTAAACGAAAAATACTTGAATAGTCAAAATCTTTGAACATAATATTTGGACACACAAATAAAAAATATATTTAATTTAAGGAGAATGCTAATGAGTGTCCTTGAGATATTGATTAAAGTTCTAAAATACTTCTTCCGGTTACATTTATAAGCAAAAGAATGATTTTTTAGGTACATTAAATAATTAATGTAATCGGTCACATTTATAGGTTATATACATTAATTATTCAATGTATTTAAAAAATTGTTTTTTTCTTATAAATATGACGGAGGGAGTAAGTAACTTTGCAATAAAAAGTTGTGTAATCAATGAAAAGACAAAAGTAAAAGCTTGCATTTTCAAGACAATATTTTCTCTAATGAATTTTTTAACCATTGTCTTTAAAACCTTTAATTTAATTGTATAAAAAATACTTATAATCTGATTATTTTCTCTTACTATATTTTCTTATTTTTGTGAATGTGTCCACATTATGTCCAAAATTCTTGTGACTAATCAAAAGTTTCTGAAGATAAACAACCTTAAATAGACTCAACAAATTTTCACTACCTGTGACAGGGGACCTCCAAATTCTTACCTAGCTAGGCATAGGCCCCGCCATATTAGAGAAGCTAAATTCCATGTGAAGTTAGGGTCCAACCAGCTAGATATGTCCAGTGGGAGGCCAGGCCAGGTGGGGCTCTACCCACTTTATTTTCTTTTATTCCGTTTACTTCCTATCTTTCACCCAATTCTATTTCTAATGCTAAATTGACTATTGTGCTTAGAAAATTGTTGTTTACACTTTGCACAAAATTAAAAAACATTATCAAATGGTAAATTTAACTCCAATTTTTATTAGTAATTAACTACTATTGGTCAAAATTTATCGGCAATTAACGGCTGACGATGTTATTTTAGTATTTTCGTAGTGTTTACTAAACTCTTTTGACATGGGAACAACAATTTTCTTGTGCTTATGTTTGTGTTACCACTTACCACCCAACCCAGATTGTTTCTCCCTTTTCTAATATTCTGTTCATTTTTAAATATGTGCCGTATGAATGGATCTTTCCTCCTTAATTTTAATAACTGATCCTATGTTATCACACCTTACCCTCTTTCTTTTCATTTTTTGTTAGTAGTTTATTTTCTTCTCACATTCTTATTTCTCTCTCCCCAACAATATTATATAAGAACAAATCATGATGATGAGTTAGGAGTGGCCTCAACATAGTTGATTTGATTGGCTTCCTAATTTATGTAGTTCAAACAAAAACAACACTTTCGTTTTGCATGTCTAAATCATTGCTTAGAATTATTGACATATATTTGTGCTGATTATGGAATAAACAACTTACTAAACCCTTAGATGAAGGTCACAACAAATTTGTTAAATGGTTTTAAAATTCATAAGTGTCCCATCATATGTAATATAGATTGCATGTGACATATAAAATGTTATCTAAAGTCCATTATAAATATTTATGAGAAAGGTCTCAATCTTACATAAACAAATTTTCTTATACATCCGTCTCAAAAGAAAATTCTTACATATTTTAAGTAGATATATTTTATTGATTTAATTAAATACCAATATGATTATTTTTTTGAAGGAAATACCAATTTGATTTGTTTTGAGTACAAATATAAATTTATATCTTGTCTCACTCAAAATTTATGTTGCCTCAATTTTTTTTATCCAATTTTAAAATTTACAAGTATTTTTTTTAACTATCTACTAGTATTTCTATCTCTATATGTAAGATATTAATTTTTCTAATTTTTTATCCATTACAAGTTACAAGGCTCTTCCATTCAAAAAAAAAAAAAACTTACAAGGCTGTTTCTAAATTCACCTAATATGGTTTTTCTATCATATGCAAATTTGCTCATGTTAAGAAGTTTCAAATAGAAATTTTGTATTGAAACTTGTACATTTAATATTAAATATAAAACTTTTGAATAAACTATTGATGTTTTTCAAGAAAAAGTTACTACTATTAGTTGTTTTAACATGTGCAATGTTGCACATATTAGATAAACCTATATAATATATGTAGGGACTATAATTCAAAACCCCAGACACTCTACCTATTCAACTAAACTATCTGAGGAAAAAAAACTAACCAAATGTAAACACTAATTTTCTTGATTATTGGTGCATTAATGGTAGAGATGTTCTTATACATATTATACATATATAACTACAGAGAGTACAAGTTAACAATACTCACCGTAATTTAAATAAAATTAAGCTTTCTAACTATGAAACACAAACAATGAATCTAAAGTTGATTTTAGGTGGCACAAAGTGATACTATGAACCTTAAATGCGTGCATGGCAAATATAGGGGTTACAATATCTCAGACATATCCGAGGGCTGTGTCGTTGAAGCAAAAATGGTATCATTGGTATGACATATTGTGAAGTGTGAACGTGTGTGATAATGACACTGAATCCAGTTCCTATTCACGTGGTTTGTGCGCTGTCGCTGTGTGGTTTGGTTCCTTTTTTCTTTCTTTGCTACCTTCTTTCTCTAATCTATATTCCAACTAGATTACATTCCATTTTCACAACTCATTCTTCACCTCCAATTCAACACCTTTGCCACCCCCTTTTACTTTTTCCATTTAGCTTAATAAAAAACTTATAATTAGGTGAAGTTTCTTATGATACAAACTTTTCTTTCTTAAATATCATTCATGTGCAACTTATAAATTGTCTATTCAATTCAAAGTACCAAGAACATTTACGAATTATCTCTAAATATTCACATGTATGAGTTATTATTACCAAATTTATAAAAGATTCAGACTTAGGAGATATAAAGATCATTTAATGGTTCAAGTGGAAAGTTAAAGAGGTTCAAAACCTTATTTCAAATGTGTATCAACAAATTTGGTAAAAAAAATTAATATTAATGAGGATTATGCTAATATGTGTCCAGAACACATGTTATAAATTTTACAAATGGCAAATATTTATAAGGGAAATGCTAACCGGTGCCCCCGAGACACTGGTTAAGGATATGAAAAAGAAAATTATATAGTAGTTAATGCATTGAAATTGTGTAATTAATTTATAATAAAGTCAAAAACAGTTTCCTTTTATGCTAATAATTACATTTTATGGTATGCTTAACCAGTGTCCGGGGGCATCGTGACCCTATTTATAATTTTTTTTTTCTTTTTGAACTTTTTTAAAAATAAATTGGCACTATTTTTAATACCTAGTTTCTAATTTTATATAAATGTGCCCTAGGAGCACATCAATTTAAAAAGACAAAATGAATTGATAAAAATTGTTGGCATAAGGCATAAGCTATGCTAAAAATAAAGGTGCCTTGCTAAGCAAGATTATTTACAGCGAGTTTAAAACACAGAAGCTTGTGAAAATACTCCAAAATTCTAAGATGCCAAAACTTGAAGTTAGTTTTGAATTGTTTTTCTTTTCCTTGAAGAGACTAAATTATTTTAAATTATTAACGATGTGGTAAAATATTCATATAATGGACAATTATAATAGCATTTTTCAGGAACAATAAAAAAACATTTTGATATTTTCAAAATAAAAACAGTTTTCTATATATTTAATTTTTTAAAATATAGTTGGAATTTATTAAAGAAAAATGAATAAACATTTTATATCTATATTGTGATATGTTTATCCGTTGATGTGAAAATAAAATCATAAAATATAATTTATTAATTTTTTTTTAGAAAATACGAGAAGTTTATATTGCAATTAAGATGTGTGTTTTTTTCTTCTTTTTTGGTGTGTTAAACTATTGAACCTAAGTCCATAAGTTTTAAGTCAACCGATAAAAATGTCAAAATTATTAAGTTGAATGTTGCTTCCTCTACTTATGTGTATGAGTTTAAATGATCATTTATGATTTTGGGAAAGTTTATTGAACCTAGATCATCAAAATTGTGTTGTAAATGTTCAATCAATTCATCCTAAGATAATTGAGTCATTAAGATGATTGTCAAAATCACGCGAGTTTCACTCAAATTTGATGAGATCCATATAAATTTTAATTGAATGTGAAAAAATGTGTGTTATGTGCATTTGATCAATTAAAAGATAAGTATTTGAACATAACCACATATCATAATGCAAAACAACATAATGGTATTGAACAATTTTTTTTATCTTATACAATATTTGATAAACAAGGATGATTTTCATATTGTAAACAAATTTGTACTTGAACAAAAAATGGTGCCGTGATTTAGTAAAAATGTTTTTTTTTGTGATCAAACACAGGTATTACTCACAAATGATTAATTACCGCGGGTTTCTGTTGGTGAAAAGAAAGCGACCTTTACCAGAAGAACATAACTAACTGTTGTGAAAACGGGTAGGGGTAATTAAGGAAAGAAAGTGGTAAAAGAGTAAGAACACGCAACCATCTGAAAAAGTACATTAACATTACAGTGAAGCCAAAGAAAAGAAAAAAATAAAAATAATATAATAGTGGTTGTTGTCCTTACAGTTAGTTCCTTAAATTTTATTTCCATAACTACCCTTTCTCTTTCTCTCTCCTCCTTCAACTATATCTACTCTCTCTCTTACTCCCACAGTTATTCCAACAACAATGAGAAGAAAAACCAATATGCTACATGCTTATTGATCTTCTCTTCACAATTCACACTCTCTCACTCACTTTTTTTTTTTTTTTATTCTAAAAAAACTCGGTATTTGATCCAAGAACCTCGCACTCACATTGTCTGTGTGTAAAGTGATTTTGCTTCTTCGTGATGGAAGCAGGTGAAGATTGTTGTGTGAAAGTTGCGGTTCATGTGAGACCGTTAATCAATGATGAGAAGCTTCAAGGTTGTAAAGATTGTGTAACTGTTGTTTCTGGGAAGCCTCAGGTGCATTTTCTATCAACAATGTGATGATTATGCTTTTGATGTAGATTTTGATTGGTGAATCTAAGGGAGATCTGGATCCATGAAGATTGATATTGATTCTCAATATGGAATTGTTTTTTGTGATCTGATGATGCTTACTTGATTTGGATGTTAACTTTTTTGGTCATAGATTGATTGGGATATTTTGAGGTCATGTTCGGAAAATCAGCTTAATGAAGCGCTTATGCATCATTCTTTATCATATAAGTGCTTATGTATAAGCTGTTTTTAAAACAAAGATAAAATAAAGTCGAATTGTTTTCATATAAGCCATAAGTTGTCTTCATAAGCTATTCTTATGAGCTTATGAAAATAAGCTGGAAACAACTTATGCTCATGTCAGTAATAATATATCATTAATTACCTGAAAAATTTGCCAATTGAAATAGATTAGCTCAAATAAGCCAATTGAAATAGACCTTGACTATATTATATTTTTGGTTGGGTTGGTTTGGGTAATTGTTGGCTTGAAAGAGAGTTTGGAATGCTTCAACTTATAAATTTTGGAAAAAATTAATTTCAAATGAATTGAAATGATTTATGAATTTTTATGGTAATGTTTACAATTTAGCAAAATCTTACATGCCAAGTGATTGGTAAATGAATGATATCCTTAAACTCATATCCCTTCCAAACAAGTTTTCTTCCCTCTGAAATAGCTTATCAGAATAGTATCATTAAGTACCTGAAAAATTTGGGTTGAGTTATATGCTAATTGCTACTATGATACAGGTGCAAATTGGTGCTCATTCCTTTACATTCGATCATGTTTATGGGAGTACTGGTTCACCCTCATCTGCCATGTTTGATGAATGTGTTGCTTCCCTTGTTGGTGGTTTGTTCCAAGGATATAATGCTACTGTTCTTGCATATGGTCAGGTATAGTTACTGCAAGTCCTGATTGAATAAACAACTTATATAAGTGCTTATGTATAGGCCATTTTTTATAACAAGATAAAATAAAGTCAAATTGTTTTCATAAGCTATCTTGGAGAACTTATGGAAATAAATTGAAAACAGCTTATGCACGTGTCATAAGCTGTTTTCATAAGCTCTCTCAAACAGTCTACACATGCTTATACCAGTAGATAAGCTCAAATAAGTCTATACATGCTACTGCAGTTATTTATCTTTGGTACATGACATTTTTACTCCATTGCAGACAGGTTCTGGGAAAACATACACAATGGGCACTGGCTCTAAAGATGGTTATCAAGCAGGAATAGTGCCCCAAGTTATGAGTTCCTTGTTTAATAAAATTGAAACCTTAAAGAATCAGATTGAATTTCAGCTGCATGTGTCCTTTATCGAGGTCCGTTGTTAACTTTGTTACATCATAGAGCTATCGCTTTGAAAGTATAATTGTGCTTTAATATGTAAAACTAATAAATTTTGTATTTATGAAGTTGTGTTTCAATTAAGCACCTAACACCGAAATTTATTTGTTAAAAGATTCTTAAAGAAGAAGTAAGAGATTTGCTGGACCCGTCCTTTTTGAGCAAACCAGATACTGCAAATGGACATACAGGGAAAGTGACTATTCCTGGTAAACCGCCTATACAAATTCGCGAGGCTTCAAATGGCGTCATTACTCTAGCAGGATCTACTGAAGTCAGTGTTGCAACATTAAAAGAAATGTCTGCTTGCCTGGAACAAGGGTCATTGAGTAGAGCAACTGGGAGCACTAATATGAACAACCAATCCAGGTTGCTTATCTATTTACCTTCTCTACTTTTACCTGCATAAATTCATTTTTATTCACAAAATGTTTTTTCATCCCATTTTTGGTTTAATTAAATACTTTTGGGTAAATATGCTCAGAAAATGTTATTAAACCAAAACCTTTCATTTATTAACTAATATTGTTTATTTCGCTAGAGTTCCTTTCTATCTCTTATTCTTTTTTTATTCTATGTCCAACTAGTCGTTCCCATGCCATCTTCACCGTCACATTAGAGCAGATGCGGAAGCTCAACAATCCTAGTGAGACCAGTTTAAATGATACCATGAATGAAGACTATCTTTGTGCCAAGTTGCACTTGGTAGATCTTGCTGGATCAGAACGAGCTAAACGAACGGGTTCTGATGGTTTACGTTTTAAGGAAGGTCAGATGGTGGCATTTCTCTCTTTCACTTTTTAAACATTCTTTTGATTGTGAAAAAGAGAAAAGAAGATGTTCATGTTCCTTATATTCCCTAATAATTGTCTCTTTTCAAACAGGAGTTCACATTAACAAAGGTCTACTAGCACTTGGCAATGTGATTAGTGCACTCGGTGATGAGAAAAAGAGAAAAGAAGGTGTTCATGTTCCTTATAGAGATAGTAAACTTACCAGGCTTTTGCAGGTTTGATTTCGTGATCTCTATATATGTTTATCCTTCTTGCAGCACATATCCATCTACATTACAATGCTGAAAAATACTCCTTTTATGCAAAATTAGCATGCTCACCAGTTCTCGTTACTCAATATTCATCAACACAAAAAGCGCATGTAAATCTGTATCATACTGTAATTGAATTCATGATTCATCTTGATAACTACATCTATCTTAACTAGAAGAAAGAAGAAGTCATCAGTACCGAGAAGATGAAACAAATAAAACATGAAAAAAAAATTATAAAAGATTTTTATTTATTTTTCTTTCTTTGATCTTTTTAACATAGTATTCCTTTCTTTTTTGATTTTTGTATATATAAGTAAGGTTAAATGATTTTGCAGGATTCACTTGGTGGTAACAGCAGAACTGTTATGATAGGTTGGTTGTTTTCTTTGCTTCTTTCCCAATCTATATATTTTTCCTCCTATCATTGGCCCTCAAGTGATTAGCTTCAAAAAACATATCAAATACTAACGGAGCTTTTGTTTGATAATCTTCCTGTTCTATCCCAGCCTGTATAAGTCCTGCTGACATTAATGCCGAGGAAACCCTCAACACTTTGAAGTATGCAAATCGTGCACGCAATATCCGAAATAAGCCTGTTGTAAGTATCTGGATAAATTTTTTGTTCCCTTTCATTCATTTGGAAAAATTGAGATTATTGGTTGCCTAAGTATTATAGACATTAATGCTCATATTTTGTTTATTCTGCTACAGGTCAATAGAGATCCAATGTCCAACGAGATGCTTAAAATGCGACAACAACTAGAGACTTTGCAAGCAGAACTTTGTGCTCGTTCTGGTGGTTCTTCTGATGAAGTTCAGGTATTCAGTTTCTATTTTGGAATTCTTTATTACTTTCAATATTTTCCTATAATAGGTTAGTGGTTACATTTAATGGACATGATTTTTTATGCGCAGTTGAAAATCAATCAATACACATTTTATGATTTTAGCATCCTAACCTTGAATGTAGTTGGGCTTCTGTTTACATAGCTTCTAATACAATTTGATTTACATCAATTGCATATATTCATATGGTTATATTTGTATGATTAATATATAACCATTTTATGACTGGTTATGTAGGTCCTCAAGGAAAGAATTTCTTGGCTTGAAGCAGCTAATGAGGATCTTTGCCGCGAACTTCATGAATATCGTAGTAGATGCTCTGGTGCAATACAAAGTGAAAAGGAAGCTTATGTAAGCCTCTCATTCATCTGCTGATAATCTTTTTGGATGAATTAATATTTTCTCAAATTTTCAGTGCCTAGATATGTGCTTTTATTCTGGTATTTGGGCTCCACTGCATGAAGTGATTTCCATTATTATCATAATAAACATGAGTGAAAGTGAGTTCAGATTATACTGCAAGGCTGTAAATTTAAGTTTCAAACCTTCATTTTTCAGGACGGTAGCGTGTACAATGTAAAGACTGATGGGCTTAAAAGGGGCTTACCTTTCACAGCCCCCGATTATCCAATGAGTGAAGCAACGGGTACGACTCTTCTTTGATCTGGATTTATTAATCTGTTATTAATGCCAATTCTAAATGTGCGCCTTACTTTATCTGCCACGTCTTAAATTTAGTCAAGTATGATTCTCAACACTTCTATGACTCATGGTTAGAATTACCAATTTTAGCAGGGGATTCAAGGGAAATTGAAGAAGTAGCAAAAGAGTGGGAGCATACACTTCTGCAAAACAGTATGGATAGAGAGTTACATGAATTGAATAAACGCTTGGAGCAGAAAGAGGTTTGTTTAATGCATATGAATAATTGAACATTTCATGACATATTATGTGTAATAACCCATTAAATCAACGCACCATAGGTGGTATTCGCCGCTTTAGCTTACAAAATGGTTGTATTCTGCGTAGTAAACGCATGACTATAAAGCTGATCTGAAAATAATTATATTATCTAACACAAGTGATATAATCAATAAGAAGACACCAAAATAAAAAATAATCATGAAAACATCAAGTGGTTTTCTTCTCTCATTTTATTAACATACGTATTCGGATTGATGTCCATACAGTCTGAGATGAAGCTTTTTGGATCATCTGATCCTGAAACACTCAAGCAGCACTTTGGAAGGAAGATCATGGAACTTGAGGATGAGAAGAGAACTGTCCAGGTTCAATAGAAATTTTTGCAAAGTTATTTTGCTCTTACAGAAAATTCATATTCATTTTTTTTAAGAACAGAAAATTTATATTCATATATACACCTCATTTGTGATGCAGCAAGATAGGGATCGTCTTTTGGCTGAAGTTGAAAATCTTGCTGCCGGTTCTGACGGACAAACACACAAATCAGAGGATATCCATGCGCAAAAATTAAAAGCACTTGAAGCCCAGGTGAAATAATGTTTTTCATTTCAGTTTGTTCTTCCATTTACTTGATTCACATCAGATCAATTCTTAATTACTAAAAGCTTTTCAAAATATATGAATGCTAGATTCTGGATATGAAGAAGAAACAAGATAGCCAGGTTCAGCTTCTAAAGCAAAAGCAAAAAAGTGATGAAGCAGCAAAGCGCCTTCAAGATGAAATACAATCTATAAAAGCCCAAAAGGTTGATTGTTGTACTTTCTCAAATCTAGAGTTCTCAATATACTCGTTCTACGTTCTAATTTGAATACTGTTGCCAGGTTCAATTGCAACAAAGGATAAAACAAGAGGCAGAACAATTTCGGCAGTGGAAGGCCTCTAGAGAGAAAGAGCTGCTGCAAGTATGTTAAGCATCCTCTTTTTTGTATATTTTTTTCATTTCATTGGTTAATGATGCTCTTGAGCTTCATTTTAAGATGAAAGTTCACCAGTTAATTTTCTACCAAAACTGAAACAATTGCTTCATTATCAGTTGAACATTTATTTATGTAAAAAAACATGAACTTAAATGATATGTGGTGCTCCAAAGCTTTCAAACAACTCAATTTGGGCCAAAATTAGAAGCTGGCCAGTGTGATAACTGATCACGACTAGTTGAACACTTCCACACACTATTAACTTGACTTCCCACCATATATGCTCTTTGACCTTCTATTAACTATATGTTTGCTAAACAGTTAAAGAAAGAAGGAAGAAGAAACGAATTTGAAAGGCATAAGCTGCAAGCTTTAAATCAGCGCCAGAAAATGGTTAGTATTCTAAAGTTGTTGGATGGCAACCTTATTCTACTTAATATTTTTGTCTTACATACTTCTCAATATATATCGTACAAGTCATTGGAAAATTTGAGTTACTATAAGTTCTATTTCTTATACTTCCATTTAACATGTACTCATGTAACTGATGTAAGGAATGCAATTATTCTCCATTTTCAGCAACAGTTACTTTTGTAATCCAGAAGAGTATATTTTTCAGATATGTGCAAAATATTAATTAAGAGAGGATGCACGCATGCATGCTATACCTTCGTTATTCATATGTTCTTCTAGAGATAATATTCACTCATGCATAAAGCTAAATCGTGCCTCTGGGAGTATTATCAGATACATCTTTTTCTTAGAACTAAATAAAACATTATTTTATGATAAAATTTTGAGAAGCCATTAAAATGACATGTTGTCAATACGTCTGTTTTCTGTACACAACATGCATAATTCTTTAGAAAAAGAATGAAAGGTTTAGAGAAACAACTAGCACCAATTTTTTTTTTTTAGTTTTTGGTTAGGACTGATAATTGTCATAGTAAATAATTATAAATAACTGAATATTTATTCAGGTCCTTCAGAGAAAAACTGAGGAAGCTGCAATGGCCACCAAGAAGTTAAAGGAATTGTTAGAAGCTCGTAAATCTTCTAGCCGAGATGCATCAGGTATGACTTGTTTAATAAATAATAATTCTTTCAAGTTTTTTAAGCTAAGGATACAGAAGGTGCTTATTTTAATAGTTGGTATGCCCTTATTGTATGCTTTAGACAGAGGGATGATTTTTTATTCCTTTTAAATGCGTACCAGAAAGTGGAAACCCTCTTTTAGTGAATAAATCATGAGGGTTTCAGTGCATTAAATCTCCCTTTTATTAATATTGTAATTGTATTTCATGTTGTAGTTACAATGAATGGGAGTGGAACAACTAAACAGGTAACAAAATTTTCTTCCTCTATGAAGACTGTTGATTTCCAAAATATATTTTAAGTAAGCGACTTATTGAGTTTATTCTTTAGAGCAATGAGAAGTCCTTGCAACGGTGGGTTGATCACGAGCTAGAAGTCATGGTAAAAGAGCATGAAGTTCGTTTTGAGTATGAGAAGCAGAGCCAAGTGTATGCAGCACATATTCCTAATATGTTTCTTATTGATTTAAGTGTATCGTAATCTTTAACACTGTGCAACGATATTCAGGCGGGCAGCTCTTGGAGAGGAATTAGCCATGCTGAAACAAGTTAACGAATTTGCAGCCAGTGGTCTTAGTCCTCCAAAAGGGAAGAACGGATTTGCTAGGTCTGCATTACATACATGCCTAACTCTTCACTTTTTGAAAATATTGGCTCTTTCAAATAATAACACGTGCAATATAAAATATTAACATCTCTCTTTCTGCTCGCTTTTAACTTTTCTCAGAGCATTCTCCATGTCGCTAAATGCTAGAATGGCCAGAATAGCTTCGCTGGAGAACATGCTGAGCATATCATCTAATTCACTTGTGGCAATGGCTTCTCAACTATCTGAGGCAGAAGAACGAGAACGGGCCTTTACTAACCGTGGACACTGGAACCAGTTGCGCTCAATGGGAGAAGCCAAAATTTTGCTTCAATATATGTTCAATGCTCTTGCAGACACTAGGTGCTTTGTTTAGCCCCCAAAGATTTAAAAAAAAATCTCTTGGTCTTTTTCTCTGGACAGGATAAATCATTTATCCTGTCCATTAGTCTAAGTGCTCAAAATTTGAATGTTTTAATTTGCATATCTAATTCAATTCAACAGATCGTTTATTTTATTCATAGGAAGTTTAGAAATTCATGAAAAATATAGAACAGTGATTGATCATATTTTGTCTACTTTTCTAGTTAATAAAATAAAGAAGTAGAGATATAGAGGGAAAGGACATCAAGATGCACATGTATAAATTATTTTATATACTTTTAAAATTGATGTATGAAATGTTAAACTACAGGTGTCAAATGTGGGAGAAGGATATGGAGATAAGAGAAATGAAAGATCAAATCAGGGAACTTGTAGGTCTACTACGGCAAAGCGAGATCAAGAGGAAGGAAGTTGAGAAGGAACTAAAAGTGAGAGAGCTAGATGATGCAACCACATTGGCGAAGCCAGTTTCGGTAAGATCCTGTCTTAAAATTCAAAAGAAAATAAACTAATAATTTGAAAATAAATTGGCTGCACTGATGTCTTCCAAAAGGTCAGATATAGCCCTAGAATGAAACTATAAATCTATAATATTATCAAAAGTAACAACTTAGGTAAGTAGGACCCCATACAGTCTTGCACCAACAGAGTCAACCCATAATCAAAATAAACAAAAATACTTTTTATCTATAAATTTTAGGGTGAATTCCACTTTTTTTCCCTTAGGGATACTGAAATTATGTTTCCCTATCTTGATATCTGAAAATGTGGTTCACAAAGTCTATTTTAACGTGAACAAGTCTCCTCATAGAAATGAGCAACTATAAACGAGTCTCTCAAAGACATTTTTATCTTCTCTGTGACTCGCAATGTTGTGAAAGCTATTTTTGAACATTTCTACAAAATCTACTGAGATTTTAGATGTCCAAATAAAATTATAGACATCCCTATTTACCGGATTTCATATATCTTCATAGTGACTATCTCCTTTGGTCGGATTTATTATTCTCATCATTTTCCTTGTAGCTGATATTTTGTGATTGTTCTTGCGAGTATTTTTTGTCACGTATCTTATACTTGTGTTAGTCATTGTAATTGTCATCAATATATTGCTTCTATTGTCATTAGCTTAATTAGTCTTCACTTGACTTCAACAGGGAAACTCTCCAAATTCATTGAAACACTCTGTAGACGACATCAAGGAACCTTTATCTCCGGATCCTGTGCCGGCATCGAAACAGCGCAAATATACACCAGGCATTGCTAATGGCCAAGTGAGGGAATCAGCAGCATTTATAGATCAAAGTAGAAAGGTAATTTATTCTTCACTAGTATTTTAATTGCTACGTCTTTTCATTGGTCTAAGCATGAGATTTGTTATTGATGCAGATGGTACCCATTGGGCAATTGTCAATGAAAAAACTAGCAGTTGCAGGCCAAGCTTCTGGCAAGCTATGGAGGTGGAAAAGGAGCCATCATCAGTGGCTAATACAATTCAAATGGAAGTGGCAGAAGCCATGGAAACTTTCTGAACGGATTCGACACAGTGATGAGACGATGATGAGAGCAAGGCCGCGTTCACATACTTTGCCTCAAATCAAGTGAATTTGATAGTTAGCGTGATCAGCCATTTGTCGTGGCTTAGATTTCATTATATTTCTTACAACAGTGATCCTAGACACAAGACATAGAAAGAACATTTAACGAAGTACAGGTAATAACTTCAAGCGTTGTGCCATACAAGCTTTCAAACTATATTCTTCCGAATCCATTTAACACAAATTTGTATCAACCTGTTAATTTATTTAATTGTTGTCTAACTCAATGCTAATTAATTATCCAAACACAATCTTAGCTTCTTTTATAGATGGACTGATCTAACATTCTGATTTCCTTGTTTCTGGCTGCAGTGTGATGTAAATGGTTGCTAACAGTATATACCCGTATCGGTCTTGGTTAATACTACCCAGATCTTGAAAATGATTCCATAGTTAGTTAGTTAGTTACAGCATACGGAGCATAATTTGCGAGGTGTCTTGAAATGTTGCCCAACGGTTATCAAATAATTGAGCATGGAAGATAGTTGCTTGCTTGGAGGCATTGGCAAACATATTTCCAGACAAATTATATTGGAAATTTGTCTGTCCATATACCAACACTAGAAGGAGAAAAAGGAAATACTGTATTTTTTGTCAAGTCTTGGAAATGTGTCGAGGATCTATGTTCCTTAATGTTATGTTTCTATGGTCTTTTTTGTGTTTGATTCAATCATTGATTTTTGTTGATATAATAAATATTGTAGTATTTTTGTCACATAGTAACAGAAGGAAATTCCTCTATTTTTTCCCCTCTCCTAGCCTGTGTGCTTGTGTGTAAATGAACATTAGTTAGTGCTTTGCAAAAGTTTGTAGTCTACCATACGGATTTTGTTGTAAAAGGTTTTTTTTTTTCTTTCTTACTGATGTTGTAAAAGGATTTCTTTTTTTGGACAACTGTTGCAAAAGGATATTGATAAACACCATTTGCACTTGTTAATCACCTTTTTTTGTGGATGTGCATTAGTAGGCAAATGAAGAAAATGAGTAAACTTACTTGATTAAAAGAACTGCATTTTGACAACCTTGTAAATCATATCGACCAAGGTGATAGAATCAATTTCATAATATCACCTGATTCAAGCCTAATTCCCTTGTCAAATTAATACCAATGAGCAAGCCATGAATTTCTGCAATGCATTTCTTGGCCTAAAATGCAGCATAAATTTAAACCTCCATATTAGGATATCAATAAAGGTATCACTAAAAAAAATTCAAAACAAGTAGTCTTGTCTTTATGCATAGACAACAATTCAAAAGTAAATCGAAAGTCAACTCTACCAATTTAAGAAGTTTAATATCATATTCAAGTGAATTATGTACATCTCCGATCCATTGATGTCTCACAATATTGTTTCACCTTTTTTTTTTATACCCTTCATAAACAAAAATTCGGATATGAGAGTGTACCCCTCCTTGAGGTCTTAGATTTGATTCTCCCCAGTACCAATTTAGGTGGACTAATTTAGTTTCTTCAAGAAAAAAAAAATCGGATACTTCTAAAATACATTTCCACTATGGTGTATCGGTATCCAAATACTTTTCCCATTTTAGAGAATCAGAGCTTCACATCTATACAAGAGAATGCTTTGCTGAAAAATGAACAAACGGAAAATCCAGAAAGTATGACAAGCTAATAGTAGTTTAAAACAGTTTATATAATCATCTCATCTAACACTTGACAAAAAATTATAAATCCTTTTTCTTTAGAGGAAAAAAAATACAAATCTTAAATATAACTATAAAATCTTAAACAATAATTTTTCCTAAAAATTAAAATCAATGACTTTATATAATTTTGTTTCGGAAGCTATCTCATTTAACATAAATAACTAAACTTGTTGTGGGAAAAAAAGACGATTATTTTCCCTCTACTTTCACCATTTCTATTGCAAATTCTAAGGCAAAACTCATTTATAAATAACTAAACATGTTGTGGAAATAAAAAACGATTAGTTTGCCTCTCCTTTCACCATCTCTATAGCAAATTCTTCGGCAAAAAAAACCCATTGAAAGTAAAGTATATTACTTGGTAATAATTACTTGTATTAAAACAGAAACTCGAAATGAAACCAAAAATATATTGAAGGTGCAGTTGCTCCAATCGTAACATTAGAGACATGTACATCATACACAACCTTTACTCCAACTTCTCTGTATTGGTAACTAAATCACTATGGTTACAGCATTGGAGTCTTCAAAAAAGACCAACCAAGTTTGATAATTAACTCCACTATGACCACAGTATGACTTTTCCAAGGACCACGGTATGAGGCACTAATCACTTCATATCGTAGATACATGGAAAAACATAAAGCATCAGCATAACAAAAATGCAACCTATATCCAAGCATTCAGATTAACAACACCAGTATGTATAGTGCTCGTCTCTGCGGGTGTTGCTGACAAGGCCTCCACACTTCAAACAAATGAAGCTGCTTCCATCAGAAACTGCATCTAATACTACTTGTGTCCTGCCACTTTCCGCAAGTATGGATGTCCCATTAGCATCTGCGGTTGTTGATGGGCTGGTAATGTTTGTTGCAGATGGTTCGACCATTGCAGGCTGAACTTCAGCAATGGCACACTCAGCAAACAAAGAAGCCAGCTGATCAGCCGCAGCATTCTGTTGCAGTCTACTTCGATACTGCTCACGAGCACGACTCAAGGACTGAAATACAGCTTCATCGCCGCCTTTATTCTTCACTGCTACAACCACCTGTTCCAATAATAAACAAATATTAGCCACCACAAAGACTTGCAAGTTTTAGAAGAGTTTGGTTAGCTTTTTGTCCACAGTTTCAGTTGATATATGCTGACTGATAATTATGATAATACTATTTTATTTTTATTTTCTTCCTTGTTTTCCAAACTGAATGAGCAAGTGGTAAAATCAAGACTTGGCTATTTTGTAGTATTTTCTTTATTAAAATACAAAAAATAAATTAAAAAAACTCAAATAAAAACTAATATAATTACTAATGTAACATATCAACTACAAATGAAATCACATAACAGACTAAACACCGTCTAAGTTTTTCCCCAGCCTTTCTCCCTGGGCAAGTACATACTATATTCCACTTTTGCTTAAGCATGCATTATGTTTCTGATAGGTCTGCTACTTACTATTTAGGCTGAGATAGTTAGACAAAATTAAATAAGGCATGTTTCAGCAACCATTCATTTTAGAAACGGATGCCTTCGGTTCAAGGAAAAGGTGTTGTCTTAAGTCAAGGTAAACACTCTATTGCTTATCACTCAAATTGAGTCCTAGAATGCAAAAGCAATCTGTTTATGTGAGAGAGATGCAATGCAATATCTGAGGCACTGTTCAAAGTTTAGGCATTACTTGATTGGTCACAAGTTCATCATTCCCACCGATCAAGAGAGTTTGAAATCTCTTGATGACCAGTTTTTGAGCTGGAAACTTGGCCGACTTCTCTAATTTAGAGGTAGCAAAAACTTTTGTTCACACTATTGTCAAATTACATGGATTTCGTTAGTCCATAGTGTCGGACAGGGACAAGGTTTTTACGGGGAAGTTTTGGCAACATCATTTTACTTTTCCCAAGTCCTTAGTGATGTTAAGATTTATTAAGGAAGAATTTATTGTTAATGAGTGTAGAAGAATGATAGGGACACTACACTCTCTTTACAACACTCTCTTCAACACTCATTCTCTTATTGGATAAAACCAATGTATGACCCACCACTTTAAGTGGAACCCATTTCCAAAGTGTGAGACCCACCATGATTTAAACCAGTTAGAAAGTGAGTGTTGGAGAGAGTGTTGAAAAGAGAGTGTTGCTAGCACTACTCATGAGTGTATTAGTAGACATGAGAATGAGCATAGTGATTCAGTTCCAGCTGTAACAGAAACATAGGCTGTAAAGGGAAAGTTGGAGTGTTAAGAGCTCATAGTACTCCCTCTGAATCAAGGGAATCCGAGGCACTGGATAACGTGTGGAGTGTTGAGAGCTCATAGTACCTCCCTCTGAATCTCTTCCCCAATCTGTGATACACTGCTGCACCGGTTCTGCAGGGTTTTCTTTCTTTTACTGCTTTACACAAATGGAACTTATTTCATATAGCAAATAATAGCTTGAACTTTCTGATTCATTGTATAGTTACATTGGATTTTAGCACACATTGAGCTTATTCATTATACATTTCCCTGTGTCACTTAATTTTTTATAAAAGGGCCTAGACTGTTACAGCGGAGTTGAGAAGTAGAGCAGTCCATGGAATCAAATCTTTCTATATATTCAATAAAAATACAATCTTTACACCCTTAATTAATCTTAACCAGTACCTATCAGTTTCACACATCAGAACATAATAATGTCCTCTGCTTAAATAGCTGAGTCAAGCATCACCTTTTACAATGCAGGTTCTTGAGACATGAGAAAGGGATAAAACTGTGACATGTCCCGAAGCTGATGCATTTTGGAATATAATGATGGCATAACGTGAGTGATAATACAACCTCTCAAAATGCAAATAAATGTTATTTGAACAGCAATTTGGGACTACAAAATTCAACAACATTTGAAATGGTTAACACAGTTCACACATGTGGTTAATGAAATGTTAGATTTGGTTAATAGATATATCAGGTGTTGAACTATCTACTGAACTTTATTAGCCACAAATTTAAACACGATTGATCTTGACTTTCAAGTGTTGAAATCTACATGTAGTTGGAACACTTGAAATTGTGGTTAGTTAAGTTCAATTGATGATTACTGAGCTATCAAACTTGATATACCAATTAATCACTCATTGAACTATGTTAACTACGTGCGTGGTCTGCGTTAACCATTTACAAAGTTGTCAAATTTTGCTATCCCAAATTGATGTTCGAATACCATTTCGGTAAAATGTAGGGTGACACAAACCTACCAAGAGCCACTCTCTAAATAAACACTCCATAAATGCAATAAAAACACCATTTTGATGAGGCAATAAACTTCATGTTCTTCTAAAACTCATGTAAATGTGATTAAGGCAATGCTAGTTTGATAGCTTCCGTATGTTTAGGAACCGTTACAGTTCGCGAGAGGAAGAAATCCTCAAAAGTACATGACATTTAGATGTTTAAAATCCTCAAAACACCATCAAATTTAAGAACTAGTAAAACTTTCATAAAACTCTATAAGCTAAGGTTTGAGTAGTTGCATGATAATCTCTCTTTATACTCATTTCCCAAATAAAACTCCTGAATGGTTGGTTTTGCTTGATCTCAAAGAAAAGCTATTTTGAAAACAAAAAAGCAGCTATAATCCAATCACATTCAATGTCCTACTGATTAGTTAAGTGAAGTTTTTTTTTTTTGGTGGTGGCCGGGGTTTGAACCCTCGATCTTGACTTTCACGATGACAATTAGTTAAGTGAAGTTACCAGCAACAGTTCATTACTTCATTTCACCCTAAAAAAACGTTTTCAGAGAAATTTAACACACAAGAAAATCGAGACAACCCAGTAACAAATTACAAATACCCAGAATGCTTAACACAACAAATAAACAAAATACCAAATAAAAACCATAACTTTTTTTTTTATATGAAATCCCTAAAATTCCCGGCATAGTCTAAAATTTTGCACCAAAATGCCACTATACTACAAATTACAAATTGTGAATCACAAAATACATTACCAACCCAACATGCAAAATAATCCCTAATTTTTCTTAATTTAAGTTATTAGTTCGAATCTTGATGTCAAAGAAAGTAAAAAAAAAATCAAATTTTTATAGAAAAAAAAAATTACCGCTTGAAGAGCTTGGGAGGGTTTTCCTTGATTGATGAATTGGCGAGCCAATGTGAGCAAATCACGAACGGCGTCGTTTTGACCGGAGCTAGACGCCTCCGTTTCCATCATCTCACCATCCATTTTGTTCAGATAATCGCTTTTAAAATAATCGATTTTGTGTGAAAGTTCATTTGAGAGTTTTTGTTTGGTATTGGTTTAATGAGAAAGTTAGAAGAAAGAGGAATATGAAAGAGAGAATAGAGAAGAAGAAATGGTGAAGAGTTGGAACATGAATATGGTTCTTTCTTTCTAGCACATTCTCTTGTTTTCTTTTTCTGTTTTGAAACACGTCACCTTGAATATGATGTCATCATCCATGTGAGTTCAGTTAGGTTAGAGATAGGCCTAGTTTATGGGTTAGGCCCAAGAGTGAGCCCACTTACCATCACTTCGATTTGAGTTGAAAATTTGCTCTTCTCCCATTGAGTTTTGCTCACTACCAACTGAATTGTCAAAAATACCCCTCCATGAAGTCACGATCACTTCTTTCAAGATGAGTTAACTCACTCGGGTTACAACTCAGAGTGACTTAACTCACGCAGGTTTTATCATGCATACGTGACTTAGATCACGTGGGAGTTATTTTCTTCAGTTTCTATAAGAGTTAATAATTTTGGATTGGAGATTAGCAATTTTCTTTGAGTTGTATAGCTAAAAATAGACCCAGATTCATCGCAATAGAAAAGCACGGTGTAGCCGATCTCACTCATGATTTAAAATCGAATGGTTGATATTCTAAATTTGGTATTACATAGTAAAACAATCTCAACAGCTGATTTGTGGTCGAGTGGCCTGGATCTATTATAACGTCATGCTATAACTACAAGAAATTCAGTTCAACCAAAAATAGACCTTTGTTTTTAAACTACGGAGAACCAATTCCCTTTTTCTTCATGTTTTTTTAATTTCTCTTGCAATTTTGTAGGTGTCCTGTATATTGTCTTGCAAGACTTGGTCCTCTATTCATTTGTGTGTTTGATTTATTAAAAAGCAGAGGATTGAACTAAACAACTTTTTTTTTTATCTTGTTTAATTTAAAAACTGATACTAGACAAAGTAGATAGTAAGTGACTCAAGACAAAAAAACATAAATCATTGTCCTGGAGTAAACCATGAGATAACTTTTTGTTTAAAATACATATCATAAACAGGATTGCTAAACACAACGAAGGGAATTATAGCGAAAACATCCCAACGTAAAAACCAACCAATTAAGAATTGCTTCTAGCCAGAATTCACGGAAGTCTTGCAAAAAAGTGGCAGTCAACAAAACGTGGCTTGAGTGAAATAAAGGTTGGGGTGCTTTCGTGAAATTGAGATTCGCATTATCTAACATTTTTCTATCGTAAAATACCATTTTTATTCTATTTCTCTTCGGTAAAAGCCTGTTTTGTCCCCGATACATAATGTTGTGCAAATCAAATGAAACATGCGAGTCATTGCATTTTTTAATGTTCTTTCTTTTTCGTCTCAAACTATCTTTAATCAGTGGCGGAGCCACTCAGGCTTGAGGAGATGCACCTGAACCCCCTGACTTTTTAAAGTTTACACGTATATATATATGATATTTTTACACTCTGAACCTGCTGAGATTTTAACTTTGCACCTCCTCAACTCAATGTTCTCTTGCACTGCTTGCTTCTTTCGGTCTTTGGAGTTCCAATACAAGAGATTAACCAATAGCTCTCAAATTAAGTTTCCTGTATAATGATTATTGTACCTTTTGACTTTTCTTTGTTCTCTTTTTGCAAGCATAGAATAATAATAGTTCAATTCAATTTTAAGATTTAGTTTTATACTCCCTCCGTCCCGCAATAAATGACTCATTTGAAAATGTGTAATTTTGACCTAACTTACTTTGATTATATTTTTCTACTAATATACAAAGATAAATAATATCATATACGATCTCGTTAGATTTGTCTCGATAGGTATTTTCAAAATATCAAATTTTCATAATTTTTTCTAATATATTATTCAAGATATTTAAACTCAAAATTATACATTGACATACGTAATAAAGTCAATTGTGTCAAGTATTAAGGGGGGAGTATTGATTTTTATCTTTTAGTTTTTATATATAGTTTTTGTTTACAAAAGGCAAATCTACGGGTAGAACCTTATTGTGGGTTTGAATTAAATAGGCCCAGCCATTATCCTAAACTGCAAATTCTGAAATGTAATCGCATAACTAAATTATAAAACATATGATAATTCTTAATTGTTTACTATAACTAATCAAAATGGATAATCATAAGAATATATATGTTTAAAGTTTAGTGTGTGTATATATAATAATTGTTAGGTTAAATTATATTAAAGGTCTTTAAGTTATTTAATTGCAATAAGTAAGTTCTTTAAGTCTTTTTTTGTATTATTTAGGTTCTTTATGTTAATTGATTGTAACAAGTTGGTTCTTTAAGTTTTTTTTGTACCAGGTCCTTTAAGTTATTTAACCGTAGCAATTTAGGATATTTTTGATCTTAAAATGTAAGTTATTCGGGGCCTAAAAATTTCAATTAAATAACTTAAAGGACTTAAGCATTACGAAAAATACTTAAAGGACTAACTTGTTACAACTAAATAATCTAATGGACTTAAGTGGTACGAAATAAATCTTAAATGATCAATTTATTACAATTAAATAACTTAAAGAACTTCTAGTGCAATTTAGCCTAATTATTATTATTAAGTAAAGTTAGAATGCTTTCACCTATTTCAAGAGTTTGATAGTGATTAAAGACATGTTTTGGATTGGGAAGTTCTCGGTTTTTAGCCCTGTCAATGCCCTTGAAATGGGATGAACGTAAATCTTTCTGTAAATATTTTTTGAACTTGAAGATCTTTTCTACCTTATACTCCTCTTATCCTAAATTTTTTTTTATAAGAAAAAAATTCTCGCACCCTACCGATGGTCCTGCCTACGCCACTGTCTTTAATGCTCACTGATTTCAACAATCAAACGCACCATACATCTACAATGCTGATGACTGATGAGACACCACCCATACCTACCACGACAGCCTCAAAAACAACATGCTACAATAGAATTTTTGTGCATCTGATTCAAACATATATAGCCTCTTCACCTTTTCATTATCAACTGCACTTTTTAAGAATGTTTAGCTTGATGATAAATGATAAACATCAACCAAAGTTCCTACGCTACTGATTGTTACCTTTTTTTTATTTAGGAAGACTTGCATGATCTTTTTAACCAAAATACGCATGATAAGTTAAGTTCATATGTTTAATGACTAATTGATACTATCTCCACTCCACAAGTCTTCTATCTAGCTAGAATGTTGAAGGTCCAATAAAAAAGTGGAAAAGATAATATTCACAAATATTGTTCTTGTCCTTTTTGTTCTTTATCTAGTCACATAATAATGTTGCGTATATTTTATAGGAATTTGATTCCTCACCAAACACTATCACTGTGCTATGGTAAAATCACTGGTGTTCCCCCACAAGCATGGATGGTGCCAAATATACCCACTTAGTATATTTGCGCCCATACCACATTTATCAATTGGTCGTGTTATAGATTAGAGAATCCTTCAAAGTTTTTTTTAACTATAAAAAAAAAAGATGTTCGATTAAATTTTATCTTCTCATGTAATATTATTATTGTTTATTAGCCAATGAAAAACTACTGTCTTTATACAGATAATATTACTTTTTTTTTCTTCTTATAAGTCACTTTACGCAAGACGTGGTGGACATGATAAAGATACATCTTTCAACCAAATTCAAATATAGATTTATCACATTGTGAGAGTTTAATATCTCCTATTAGAGTCAACTTCTCTTAACGATAATATCACTATCTTTTCTTTTTTTTTACAAAATAATATCACTATCTAAAACATAACAATTTAATAAAATGTGATTATACTTCTTTTATATTCTTGTTTTATCCACAGTAGAGCCAACATTACTTCACCATTATTATCATATATAAAAGAAAATCACACTGATTTGGTATCATTGTCCAACAGTAGCTCATTGTTACAATAATTATCTAAAGAGAGACCGACATAATCCACTCTTTCAACATTAGGATATATCATCAAATGTATAATTGATGCTTTGAGATAAAAATTATATAATCATATCAATCAAATATATATAGTACTCCCCACTTAGGCTATTTGCGGGTTCAAAAACACCAACAGTGCCTAGTGACAATGCCTGCTTAAATGAATATTATTACGCCGTTAATTTTAAATTAATCAATTATGTATGCATTGCTAGATATAACATCTTTTTGAGCTGGAAAGCCATGCCTGGCTGCAGTACAGACACTGAATAACAAATAATTACCATTACTAATTTCTTTCACGTTATGGGAGTAGTTGAGCAATTTGTGTTCCCCTCTTCTTTTTACTTTTGAGTTTTGTCAAATGAATAGGATGTTGTCTGAATTATGCCTAATCAATTATTGACATTGTAAAGGATATATACAAAATCATACGTAGTTATATATCAATAAATGTTAAATTAATTTATTTGGAAGACACACACGAATAATATTGTAATTTCATTATTTTGTCTTCACCACACTTGCAAAGTTTAGTTTAACTCAGCTTATTATTTGTCTTCACGTATTTGTATTTGCATCAACATATACTCCTTCTGTTTTAAAATGAGTATCGTCTTAACCTAAAAAAATTGTTTTAAAATGAATGTTATTTTTAGTTTCCAATGCAATAATAATTATATACACTACTTTCAAAGTATTATTTTTTCTTTAATGAAAAACAAATTAATAGTTGATTAGGATAATTTGATAAAATAACACCTCTCTTTCTTTTAATTAATACATCTATTTCTTAATACGTGTGTAAAGAGACATATTCACCTCCGATAATTCTAGAAACTTTTTGATTGGCGATTAGGTTAGTAACACATGAAAAAGACTCAATTTACATATGAAATGTATGTGACAATTTATTTTGTGTAGCTCACTTAATTAATAGTGATAATTGTCTAAAACTAACATAAAAGATTCAATTTTCACGAGACATACAATTCAGACTCTCACAAAGATTACTTAATCAAATTGAATAAGTATCTTCATGTGTTTAAACAATCTAGATGTTTGTTGTATAATATCTTCAATGAATATTTTAAATGAGATATAAGGAAATGACATCACTTTATCATGTATTTTTAAGAAAATATTTGAAAATGAATTTGTTACACTAGTTGTTTATGTTGAAGATATACATATTATCAGAACTTACGAACTTATAAAATTTAATTGCTTAAAGAAAGAGTTTGAGATGAAATACATAGATGATAAAAATTTCGTTGAGATTACAAATTGAGTATTTGAATAATGAAATTTTTGTGAATCTTGAACCTTATATAGAAAATATGTAAAAACAAATAACCTTATATAAGGTTAGCAACAATCCTCTTTTTTTTTTTTTGAAGGAGCAACAACAATCCTTTTATACATTGAGAAAATGATGAATACCTAATTAGTCTAGAAGTATCATGCTTTAGCAAAATTTAGGCCTCTAATGAACTTTGCTATTTCTAAATATTGTGATATATCAATTGTCGTCAATCACTCAATCTATTAACAAGATATTAATTATATTATAATAAATATATCTAATGGTGTCGATGTCCTTTGTTTGTTAATTTATCAGTGTCGCAGTGTCTATGTTGTGTCGTGTCTCAATGTCCATGTTTGAGTTCATGCTTAATAGGTTATTTGTTTATATATGATCGTACAAATACACCACCAAGTGAAATTTTTGAACAACCACTACAGAAGATTGATATTCTTTGTCTCTATGATGATTGATGATTGTCAATATTAACTAACAGTTTACAGAAGATTTCATCCATGAAAAATACTATTGTATAATATCATGTCCACAGTCCAATATGACGTGCATGTGACGAAACCACAAAGTAATGCAAATGTGCATAGCTATAGTTTTTATATGTAACCATAAACTATGTGTATATCACTTCTTTGGACTACCATCCACCCAATAACCAATCATTTTGCTTATATGCATACAAAAATATAAAGCAACTTGAAAATTGGCCTAATTAACAACCTGCACTTCTTTCTGCCTACTAATTGTGCTAGTGTTAATTAGTGTTACCTTTGAATCAATAGAAAGAAGAAGAAAAAAAATGATGAGTAGCATCTTTGCAAAATTATTGTTCTCAACTTTGTGCATGCTCTTTGTGTTCAAAGCAGAATCTTTGGTATTTGCAGACCAAAGACTTGCTATAGTGTATCCAGTGATACAAAAATTCAAGTCCTTGATTACTTCAGATCCATTAGGTGTTACAAAATCATGGATAGGTTCTGATATATGCAACTACAAAGGATTCTACTGTGATCATCCACCAGATAACAACTCTGCTATTGCTTTAGCTTCAATTGATTTCAATGGTTTTCAACTTAGTGCTCCTACTCTTAATGGTTTTATTGATAAACTTCCTGATATAGCTCTTTTTCATGCAAATTCCAACAATTTCATTGGCACAATCACTTCTCAAATCAGTAAACTTCCTTATCTTTATGAGCTTGATTTAAGTAATAACAAATTTTCTGGTCCTTTTCCTATGGCTGTTCTTGGCATGAACACTTTAACATTCTTGGATATAAGGTTCAATTCTTTCTCTGGTGGGGTTCCACAACAGATATTCACACAAAACCTTGAAGTACTTTTTATCAATAACAATCTCTTGACACAAAACTTGCCTGATAATTTAGCCACAAGTTCAATTTTTCTACTCACTTTGGCTAACAATAAATTCATCGGTTCAATACCGAGAAATCTTCCGAAAGCTTTGTCAAGTTTAACTGAGGTGGTTTTACTAAACAATGAGTTAACAGGTTGTTTACCTCATGAAATTGGTTATTTTCAAGAAGCTATAGTTTTTGATGTTGGAAATAATCAACTTACTGGTCCTTTACCAATGTCTCTTAGTTGTCTTGAGAAAGTTGAGGTTGTTAATTTGGCTGGTAACATGTTTTATGGAATGGTGCCTGATTTTGTGTGTGCAGGGTTGGAGAATTTGGTGAATTTTTCACTATCAGATAACTATTTTACTCATGTGGGACCTTTTTGTAGGATGTTGATTCAAAGAGGTGTTCTTGATGTTGGGAAGAATTGTATTCATGATCTTCCTTTTCAGAGATCAGTGATTGAGTGTGCTAATTTCTTTGCACAGCCAAAGATTTGTCCATTTACTTGGTTTCATGGTTTTTATCCTTGTAATTTTCCATTTAAAAAATCACCAGTTTCTTCTATTCCTTAGATGTAAAATTTTCCTTCACATTACATTTGTGTTGCAATTCTTTATCTTTCTTTTTTTTATCATGTGTAATGTATAATAATTGTGTTGAACATTTTCTATTTGTTTCTACATTCCTTCATGTCAATGTATGCAATTGATAATTACTTCAAAGTCATTTATCATGAGTATTTCTATCATGAATTATTTTACCATCACAAAGGGAATTACAAATAACCAAACACTTGATACTGCACTCAAAGTAATCAAAGACATTCGATCCAAAAGGAGTCTCAAAAAATGTCCTTGTTGGTATGAAGAATGGCCTAGAATTCCTCTTGACAAGTGAGAAAACAATGATCTCTCATGTTATTTTCATGCACCAAAACACTCTTGTTCTATTCAACACAGTAGCCTAAAAGGCTCACTAAGGTGATCTCAACTCAACAAGAATCTGCAACTCATTTTGAACCTCTCCCTCTTTCTGCAAATGCTTCCATTGCACATTGAAATCGATCTTTTGGCCACAGTAACGATGGTAGTCAGGTAGGGATAGAGATCACTAACAACCATAATTTTAGAGATGATCTGAGACTAAATAGAACTATTAAGATCAACTTTCCATCTTATGTTTAATTTAGCTTTTCAATTTGGTCCTTGTGAGCATGGAATTGAAATTTGAATGCAGAATTGTCACAGAAGCATAACAGAATATGACAACTCAACGAAAGCAAATGGAAAAATGAACTGTTTTTCATGGCAGGGACGATTTTTTTTTTTGAAAACTCGTTATCCAGCTCAAGAGCCGACTACTCTGAGAGGCAGGGATGAAATTGTTTAACGAAAGTTAGATTCGAGGAGTTTAAAATGTTTTTAATTCATCCAGGAATCATTGTGACAACACATGTCACTTTCAAGGACTAAAATGGTTGTTTACTTCGTTCTAAATCTAATGTATTAACCAAATGTTCTATGTAATGACTACATGGTTGTGAATGTTAGCAAATATGGAACGAGGTTCAACTTGCCTTAGTTGGGCTTGGGATTGAAAGCTAACTATATCATATTACAAACAAATTGCTATTACTATACAACAATTATCTAAATTAACATGAATATATACTCCAAGTTTGCAAAGAAAAGGTGCGTGCATGGACATTGGACAACCTTCAATGAGGAGAATCTAAAAAATTCACAAAATAATGAGCTTTTCAAAAGTACATGGTCCAAAAATTTGTGTCACTGCAAGGATAAGCACAAGATGGCGGTGCCAAAGTCACTTTTTTACTTTCTATTTGTTTTAGCTGCCATACTATACTAAAAAGGGTTCTTACTTTTTTCATCACTTGATCATCTATGCTCATATAGTCATAGTTGATAACCTATTTAGTTAAGAGGCATTAAGTGTGTGCCTTAAATTAGTTTTTATGTGATAATAATACTTGGAGGAAATTAAGTTTTTTTTTTAACTAAGTGTGTGCCTTATACTAGTATCTGACTATGTCTATCCATATTATGTAACTTTGAGTATTTAAACCAAGACAAGTTTTTGGAACTTAGTCGGTAAAATGGATAGACATATCGTAACTGCTCTAGTTGAGAGGTGGAGGCCTAAAAGACACACTTTATTTTTTGATAGGTAAATGCACAATCACGTTGGAGGATGTTTAAATGTTACTCGATTTACCTTATGGAGGACGTGTCTTTACGGGTGCGCTCAGTGTTGATTGGCCTTTTTTGTTTTGAATTGTTAGTAATAGTAATTTCAAGTAACGAGAGGAGTGGTTACAACATATCGTTGACGTGGTTAACTAAAAATCTGAATTATGGTCTCACAGAGGATTCACCTTTCGAGTATAAAATACAATGTACGAGGAGATACATTCTATGGCTCATCGGTGGATTTTTGTTTCCATTTTTCAACTGGCTACTATGTACACAACTGTTGGTTGCCTCTACTAGCTGATTTTGAACAACCAAAAACGTATAGTTGGTGATCAACAGTGTTTTTTATTAATTCACTATCAATTTGAGAATCCAAGGCATGATATCATCAGTTACAGGGTTCAATTTGATCGCATACAAGTAAATCAGGTAATATATCCTAACTTTTATTTGTTTATTTTTTAAAATATAAATCAAATTATTTACATTAAATCTTCTCTTTTGTGGTAATTTATATGGCGGTCAAACAAAATCTACCGCACAGCCGGCCAAATGACTTTTAGGATTTTACTGCAACTACTTATTTCATATGTTTTGACAAAGTTGAATGGCATCCAACGAATAGTCTCAAGTATTTGGTTTACCACATGATATACTTGATCCACCAGTTGGCATACGACAATACCACAAATTGGACCAGAGGTTCAAGGAATGAATCGCAATTTTCGCACGAGTGTAACCATGGTAAGATTGAAGTATATATACTTTACCTCATGTGCGAAGGAAAAAGCTAGTCCCAAGTCCTAAATATATGGAATGTTTTACAACTATGTGCAATCCAAGTTTGAGGATTGATTATCATGATGTACCACTTGAAGTGTCGTAGTCAGAATCGAAGCCAGAATCAGAGTTGGAGCCAAAACCAGAGAACAACAACACACCATAACTCATGCCAGCAGACTTCTTCTTGCTAGAATTCTTTGCACAAATTCCTCAACAATATTTCCCAACCACTGAACAACCAAACAATCGCCGATACAAGACAACAAATACAAACTACCGACTTCATTGAATTTATCACCCTTTGCACAATATTATCCCACCATAACCATACATAACACCAGAGATGCTTAAATTTGATGGGTCATCTTACATTGACGATTTCATGTCAAATAGTTACAGTGACCAAAACCCAAAACCAACCTGGAACATCAAACACCAATTACCTAAATACAACTATCCAACCTACAACAACCCACACTACAATCACCTGACACGGAATACGATGAATCGATATTGAGTCGTTTGTCATTGAACTGTAATGATAATCTATTCTCAATATAGGATGGCCTACAAAGGAAGACGATGTGTTGTTGATGCTTGGTCAAAGCAATCAAATGCAATCAACTACAAATTGTTGGAACAAAGGGTGTTTCACAAGTCACCTATTGAGTTTTGACAATAACAAGGTATTAAAAATAATCAATTGGATATGCTAAACAATTTGTTCAAGTGTACAGGATCCATAATCAAA
>Ga0228710_1000959_pt1 | contig 41150 bp, 24 predicted proteins | sample MedpolnodulmetaG_FD_177995 | JGI IMG/M metagenome (GOLD analysis project Ga0228710, IMG submission 177995) | Root nodule microbial communities from Medicago polymorpha collected in Santa Monica, California, United States - pink nodules | ecosystem: Host-associated > Plants > Roots > Nodule... | reverse complement strand
AGAATGAGAGTATTAGCATTGTAGTTGGGCAGTATCCATCCGGATTGAAAGAACTGCAAAACTGCATCAGTAACCTCCTTATGGATGATTCCCCAATAGGTTTGAAAGAAGAAGGCCCCAAAACCATATCATGTATGTAAGTATATTAAATATATTTCTTTTTATTGAAAATTGACGGTTCTCCCATTACATTGACATTTTAGCTTGAGTCAAGTACAATACATTCTTATTTATACTTCTACTATAAAATACTCAAATAAATATGTAACATAGCAAAATCCATAAAATAAACTATAATTTTTTTTTAAGAAGTGAAAAGCAATTTGCTGATAGGTTTAGGTCAAATATCCCACTAGGCGACGAGTGTTTTATTCGTGTAAGAATGGTAACTTTCTTTCGACCTTTGTCAAACTATTTATTGGATTGGTGGATTTGGCTTGGACAATACAAATTATGAGTTAGACTCTAAGGTGGTGGTAGATATTCCTAAGAAAAGAACAGGGTGGTGGTAAATGGTTTATATCTGAATAAAAACTATTTCTTATTTTGGTTTTATTAATCTTGATTGTGTTCGTTATTTGTCTATTTTTAGTTCAAATTCTTTGGTAGAGTTTGTTACAGAATACAAACTAATGTAACAATTCATTAGTTCGACGAATACATATTTGGCAGATGCTCATCATTTTTACTTTATTCATAAATGTATTAACAAACTATTGCTTATGATATGACATAAGTTTGTTTCTCTAAAAAAACTAATTAAAAAAGAGAAAATGAGACATGTTAGTAGCAAATTTTATATGTTACTGTAAGTTAGTTTTATATTCACAATCCAATAAGAATTGAGAATATGATGATTATTTTTAATGTAATCATATATATTAAGGATTAATTACACATGAATAAAATACAAAATGGACAACAAACTACGTCGCTTTGCCTTTTTGAATGACAAAATCAATCGTCATAAACACAACATTCATGGACATGGGAGTCATGACATTATTGTGCATGACCCTTTGAACTCTATGTAGAAGGTCAACCGCCTTTAGTGCTTGGAAGCCAAAAGTGGCAAAAGCAAATGGTATAAAAACATGTTGATTGTTAGAGCACGTTTTTTCACGTTTGATCACTTTACTTGACACAACTTTTAGGATTGCATGTCCTATCGTAAAATCCCCAATCCCTAATCTCATAAGTTGTGAAGCCCGGTTAAGTCCACACATGCATGTTTTCCTTCTACCCATCTGTACACCATAAAATTTGCATATCTAAGTGTCGATCTTCTATTTAGTAGGTCAGTTAGAAAGTTCACACGTGGATCTCCTTCTTCACTAATACTCTCGCCTATCTCAATTTATAAAAAATGACATCCTTAACAAATCTTTTTTCTTTCTCTTTTATAATATTTTTGTTTCTTTGTACATTTGTGATACTATGGTTGGTCAATGTCACCAACCACAATGTCATCCAAATATTTTTCTGTTTTTGGATGACATGTGAGAAAACTTATTGAAAAAAATTAGAATATATAAAAGGAAAGAAATAAAACAAGAAAGGGTGATAAGAGAGTCCAAGTCAGACTAGACGACACAGCAGATACCAAAATAACGATCCAGATCATCACATCCTCATCCAATCCAATGGCCCAAAACCCCTCCACCCAAAGAAACACTTATCTACTAACAACGGCCAATAACATGCCACGTGTCCACCAGATAAAGCCTTATTAACCAACCCAATCCAACGGACATCACGCTCATTCCATAATTTCCCTCCACTCTCAACTCCTCACCGGAGCAACCACCGTCAAACCTCTCGATCACCGTCAAACTTCAATCACCACTCGCCGGAGAAGTTTCTGAAACCGCGAAGTCGAACGATTCGGAATAGTGACGGCGATGGCTGATTCAGACAATGAATCCGGAGGAGCACCGAACGCCGGCAACAGTGAGTTATCACCACGTGAACAAGACCGATTCTTACCAATAGCAAACGTGAGCAGAATAATGAAGAAGGCGTTACCGGCGAACGCGAAGATCTCGAAAGATGCTAAGGAAACGGTGCAGGAATGTGTTTCCGAGTTCATCAGCTTCATCACCGGTGAAGCTTCGGATAAGTGTCAGAGAGAGAAACGAAAGACGATCAACGGCGACGATCTACTTTGGGCGATGACTACGTTAGGATTTGAAGAGTACGTTGAACCGTTGAAGATTTATCTTCAACGCTTCAGAGAGATCGAAGGTGAGAAAACCGTTGCTGCACGTGATAAAGATGGTGTTGCTCCTTCTTCTTCTTCGTCTTCGGTTTTTGATTATGGTGCTCCTCCTCAAGTTGGAATGATCATGCATCATCAGCATCAGGGACACGTGTACGGTTCTGGTGGTTATCATCAAGTGCCTGGTGGGCCCGGTTATCCTAATGCTGGATCTAATGCGGGTAGACCCAGGTAGATATGGTGTGGACAAGGTTTTTAGTGTTAATGAAGAGTCTTGGACTCATAATTGTGGGACTAATTTAAGGGCTTTAATTTAATTGTGGAGCATTATTAAGCCAAAGTGGAGATTCTAATTTTTTGCTTATTAGTGATTGTCACACACTAACTCAGTGGTGAATCAGAAAGTGGGTTAGTAGTTGTATTGCAAATGTTGTTGTACATTACAAATTAATAGTGCTTTCTTTGCTTTTTTGTACTTATGAGTATGTCATATATTTCTTTTTATTGTTATATGTTACGAAAAATGTTTTTCAAACACAAATTTTATTGTTCTCTCTCTGGGTGTTTGTTCCGACACCTTGAGTCCAATGTCCACACTTGATGATATACCGCGTCGAGATATAATGTTGGAAATCTTATGTCCAAGTAACACAAGTCAATGTTAATAATTGATTGAATATCAATGAATTATATACTATAAAGTAATGGTGTTGGTTTTGTAGTAACTTGCCGGTTAGAAATTCATCCTTAAGATAAATAAGAATAAGTAAAGAATTATAATAAAATCAACTTATGGTGTTGTAATTAGGGACAAAGGTAATATCAAGTATGGTGGTAATATCAACTATCAAGTATGATTTGGTTTTATAAAAATAGACAAAAAAAATTTAAAAAGGATTTTATAATTAGGGATGGAGGTAGTATAAAGTATTGGAAAATGTTAACCAATGCTCCGGGACACTAGTTAAGCAAACCAAATATAGTATAAGTGTTTTGGAACTTGTGTAGTCAAAACTTAAAAAGTGTAAAAGATTATGTTTTCAATACAAATATTTTCCTTTTTATTTCCTTAACTAGTGCTCTCGGGACACTGGTTAACAAGACCCTAAAGTATTATGTTGGTTTTTTAGTAACTTAAAGATGGATAAGTAGAGAATAATAATAAAGGCAGCTTATTTAAGTATGATGTTGTTTCACTATACTAGAACATTTTTGTTGGAGAAAATTGTAGTACTCAAACATGATTAGGTATAGGAAAAAAGGATGCTCCTCGACCATGCATATGGGGAACATATTCAGAGCTGGCTTTCTTTGTTAGGCAAAGGACTATATTCAGGTCATGTTGCTTGAAATATTTATCTGATTGGGCCCGGGCAGTTCCTTTCTTTGAACATCTGCAGAGACACGCTATATATAGATAACCCAATCATAAAGAACTGATAATATCTAAGTGTTCATCCATCGCATCATGCAAGCATAAACCAAGCATCGTATGAGACATTATATTTGTTTATTGTTTAATCTTTTATAATTTACAAACATTTAAAAAAGATACATGAATTTAGGTCTCTTTAACCTTTATAGAAAGATCACTAATCGTTTCTTTTTGGTTTTTTTTTTGTGGTCGAGGTTCGAATCCCCAATCTTACATATACATGTATTGTCCATATCAACTGAATTAAATTCACAAGAACACCACTAATCGTTTCTAATTCTAAACTTGTAAGCTTTACAATAATATAATATTGAATTATCATATAAAAGAAAATAAAACGAGCACTGATCAATCTTATAAATATGTCTAAATATTTGATATGTTAGAGTATGAATTTGAAGTCATCATTCTTCACTTTTTAATTTGTGATGTGTGTGAATTTTACCAAAATTTCTTTCAATAAATGTAATTCATTGATAGATAAGTATTTATATGTTCTCGTGAACATAACACACATAATATATGCAAGGTCCGTGGTTCAAACCCCGGACATCACAGAAAAGAAAAGATAAGTATGTATTTCAGTATATGTGGTACTAAGGAAACATTATTGAAAACATATTAGAGGTACTCTCCCCCACATTGTTGTACATACATTCTTTCTAGATCAAAGTGATAAAGCTAACATGAGTTCAACTCCCTCTACTATTATTCGCCCACATATAACAAAGAGGTAGAGACAAGAAAAAAGAAATTGTGCGAGTAATTAACAAGTGATTCCACCACATTTTCCTCCACTTTTGGTTGGGAAAAATAGATGAGCAATGGAATGAGATGAAATAAATACTTTGAATTCTATTACATTCCATTTTTTAATTATCCAATTAATGGAAGCTAGTCCATTCCGTTCAATTTTATCGATCATAATCTATCTCATTCAACAAATCCAAATACAGCTTCTATGATTCTCCCAAATAAGAGAAAAAAATTAAGACAAAAATAATGTCACTATGAATCCTTCGATGTACTTAATATAAACATATTATTGTCGGCAGATGTTTGTTCAATTAGTCGGAAATTGTCCGAGGACAGTTATGCATGTGCATGAGTTCTACTCCCTCTAACAACATGAAGATTTCGGTGATGAGTAATTTGTATGCGTATCTCTTTCACCGTTTTGTGAACCTTAAAGTTTGTCGTGGTTCTCAGATAGGTGAAGGGGTTTTTCAAATATAAAAAGGTATGTGAGAGGAAGTGATTAGATTCAAGGGTAAAAGAGAAATTGATGTTATGTGTTTCCAAGGTAGGCATACTCGATTTCAAAAAGTTAGGAGGAGCAGCTTCACGAAAAATTGATTCTACAGATGAAAAGCGCGACGACGGCGGAGTCTTGGTGGAGAGCCAAACAAATCAAAATCGTTTTTGGTGATGTTGACCATGCGTTGGAAGACTCTCAACGGGTAACCAAACATGGACTTATATATTTCTTCTTGAGAGGAACTAGTGTTATATTTTATTATGTCTATTGATGTGGCTTTTTGTGTTTTTCTTTAAGAAAATATATGAGACTTTTTATGTACAAGTCTCTCTAATTTTATCTATCTAAAAGGAATACATAGTTTTGGATTGACTTTTTCACTTCTAATTATTTTCTTAAATATTTTTGGGTTAAATATGTTTTTAGTCCCTATAAATATACCAACTTTTCGTTTTAGTCCCTCTAAAATTTTCCTTCAACTTTTAGTCCCTATAAAATTTTCAATCACTACTTTTGGTCCTTATTTTTAAGTTAATTTTATAATTTTTTTAATGAAATTGTGCAAAAATGTATAGAATATTGTAAAAATATTTCCAAAAAAAATAGAATTTTTTAACAAAACATAAATTTAATATGAATTTTTAACCATAAAAAATGTAAAATTCATATTAAATTCATGTTCTAAATTTTTTTGGGAGAGATTCTTATAATATTATGAATTTTTCTGCAAAATTTTATTCAAAAATATGAATTCTACATATGAGTTTACTTTAAAGGAGGGACCAAAAGTGAAGATGGAAAACTTTTTAGGGACTAAAAGTTGAAGGAATATTTTAGGGAGACTAAAACGAAAAGTTGATATATTTATAGGGGCCAAAAATATATTTAACCCAATTTTTTTTGCCTATATTGTTGGTGACATTCAAAAAGATAAAAAAATTATTCTATTTGTTATATTATTGATGTCATTGAAAAATATATATTTTTTAAACAAAAGTGCAAAATATCATAAATATACTTTTAATCAAAATCAAGTATAGTTTGTTTGTAATTTATACACATTAGTGTGATAATGTTCTTCTTACCGCTAGTTAAAACAGGGAACAAATGCTAAAATATTTTAAACAGAATTATAAATTAATTTATATCCTAATAATATCATAGTCTTGAATATAAATATAAATATATGATTTTTTAAAAGGACTTAAGGATACTATTTTCACTACATATTCCTCCTAATCTAGTCATATCTTGACATTGAGTAAAAAAAGTGGCATGTTTTTATTAATGTCTAATCATGTTTTCTTGAAGATTTTTTTTTATGAAAAATAGTCATACATTATTTTAAATCACATAAATTTATCACAAATCACTTAAATATATTTAGTTCCTTATGATTTTAAAATTGTTGTTTTAAAGAGAAAAAAAATGTTAAAGTTCATTTTTTAACACTTAAATTAATATATTTATTCTCCTATTTTTGGTGAAGTTCATTAACCACTTAAGTCTAATTACTCGATTATTTCAATTTTTATTTGATTGTAGTATATTCGAGAAATTTTATACATCAAACAAGAAAAGTAATATGCTCGTCTTGACACTAGTTTAATATACTTTTTAGTCAAGTAATAAATGAGACTATATATTAATAAAATTAATGCAATTTTACCACTGATTAATTGATTAAAGTGGTAAAAGACTTAAACTTGAATTGATCAAAGTGGTAAAAGATTTAAAATCCTTGAGCAAGTGGTTAGAAATTCGATTATGACTCTTGCGTATATAAAAATTAGATTGTAGGTGGAGAATTTACTCTTTATTTAGATTAATCACTGCTAAACCATTTCTCATGAAGAAAAAAAAAATGCAAATTTCCATTTTGGAGGATGAAAACATCCGGCTTTATTTTGTAGGAAATAAAATATTTATATCATCAAGTTGATCTCTATCTTTAAAAGTTACTTTCAAATTATTCTCCGACTATGTTAATATTTGAAATAGCCATTATCTTTGTTAAAGTTTCTCAATTATGTTTTTGTCATACGGCAAATGATATAAGGAAAATGCTAACTTGTGCCTAAAATTAAATATATAAGGTTTATTGGAATGTGTGCATTGCATTTAATTTTTAACTTTTTAATGAAATGAATGCATAAAATTTTAAAGAATATATCTTCTTTTGGGTTTCTTAACATGTGCCTTAAATGCACAAGTTAACACTACCCATGATATAATTAATAAAATTTTATAAAAGAAAAACTTATTTAAATTTAAGGGCAAATTATAACAACCTCCCTCAAGTTATGGCTAAATACAACAAACCTCCCCTCTATTTTCAAAACCATCATATACCTCCCATCCGTTACATTCTGTTAACTCTCCCTCTCTCTGTTAGAAATCAGCATAATTAGGTCATGCGACCTTTGTGTTTCCTCTCGCTCAAAACCGCCAAAAATCATGCGATTCTACTACTGATCATCCTCCTTCTCTCCATAGTTGTTCATCCTCACCCTCACTTGTATCTCTGATCCTCCTCCTCCTTCATCACTCACTACTAACCACTGTTTTTGTGCATTCTCTCTACCGTTATTGTCGTCGCTCTTAACCGTAATTGCGACATCCTTCTTTCTAGTTTCTTGTGTGTTGTTTTTGTTCACCATTCTTTTTTTTACGTTGGCGATCATCGTCGTATCACTCTTTTGTTTTTGCTCTCCATCGTTGCCGTTTTTGAAAGCAGCATACATATATAACAGCTAAATGCACAAAATGTGCAAATAAGCAAACAGAACTACATCAACCGTATGTATGCGGCAAGCACCCAGCTGGAAACCAAAACCCCCACCCCGTCACAGATGGCTGAAAGCAATACAACCCAACACAACATAATCACCTCCCAATAAAACTACAGAAATAGGCCTAAACAGGACCCAAAAAAACAGGCAGCCAAGACCATACAACAGAACAACAGACAATGTAAAAAAAGATAGAAAAAAACTTCCAATAGCAGGAACAGACCTACAGTTTGCCCCCTCAACTGTCATTCTCTTTCAAACATTCTTTTGATTAGTTCGTTTATGCAATTATTTGCTCAAATTTCATTGACTATCACGTGAATTTCTGTAAACCTTCAATGTTTAAAAAAATGAGAATTATTTTCTTGCAAAAAAACAAGCGATAAAGTATAAATAAAAAGGAGTAAGATACTAGTTGATTGTATCATAAAAAAAGAAGTTAATGGACAATTTAACAGTGTTAACTAAGAAGGGAGGTGTTATCTATTTGTTTAAAATTTAAGAGAGATTAATGTTAATTTTAAAACTAGAGGAGGCGTCAATCTCATTTTCTCTAAATTTAATGAGTTAATGAATAAAGAATACTAGTTTGAAAGAGAAACACGTTCTACCATATCTATCCTTGTCCTTCTTCTCTTTCTCTTCTTCTAGCTCCTCATCTTTACCTTACCCTCCCAAACTACCATTCATTCATTTTCAAGTTTCAACCTTTAACCATGGCCAGCTCCACCCTCTTCTCTTCTGTATCCATAGCTTCTCTCAGTCACTCACGAAAACCACTTCAATCAACCTTTCTTGTTTCTTCACCAAACCCTTTTTCACTTTTCACACTAAACACTCTTCCAAAGAAATTCTCAAAATCCAACAAACTCAGAACCCTAATTGTATCCAAATCCAATAACAGTGATTCAGCTGATGCTAGTGACCGTTTAATTTCAGCTCTTTGTTACTTCTACCCCTTTTTTGATGGCATTCAATATGGAAAATTTGTAATCACTCAATTTTACCCAATTCAAGCTATTGTTCAACCATTGATTCCTGCAATTAGGGTTTTTAAAAGCTTTCCCTTTAATGGGTTTCTTGTGTTTTTGACACTTTACTTTTTTGTTGTCAGAAACCCTAATTTCAGTAAATATGTCAGGTTCAATACAATGCAAGCTATTGTTCTTGATGTGCTGTTGATTTTTCCTGATCTTTTGGAAAGAGGGTTTAATCCAAGAGGTGGGTTTGGATTGGATTTGTTGATGAGTTTGGATAGCACTGTGTTTTTGTTCTTGTTGGTGTGTTTGATTTATGGTTCTTCTTCTTGCATTTTGGGTCAGCTACCTAGATTGCCTATTGTTGCTGATGCTGCTGATAGGCAAGTTATGTGAATGTAGTTCATTTGTAATTGTATAGAAACTTATTATTTAAATTCAGCTTATTTGATAGTGGAAAAAATATTGATTTTTCACTTAGTTAATACCAATCCTAGAATGTTGTAAGGAAAGATATTTGATTTGTTTCTCATTTTGCTGTATTGTTATATGATTTTCAAATTCAGGAATTTGTTAGTCTAGATTTAGTTTTGGTGAATTTGAGACATTGATGAACTTCAATACTAGTTGTACTTGCAAAAGTACAATAATATAATCTAGGGTTTAGACTGTTTATCTGATGCCTTGAGAGTGCTCTCAAGGGTTGTATTTATAGCCTTCTATGAGCCTGATTTATGGTTACTTAGGCAGTAAGTAACAGGGGTATTTAGGTATGTAGGCCGAGCTCTAAAGGTTTCTAGAAGCTGGCTGAGGCGGCGCCTTAGGAAGGGCGCAACTTGGGCTTTAGAGCCCTTTTGGAGGGCGCTGAGGCCTTTTGGAGGGTCGTTAGACCCTTCAGGAGGACTTCTAGGTCCTTAGGAATATATTGACGGTCCACTAGTATATTGTTAATTGAATAGAACTTATGTCTTTAGTTCTTAATTTCTTATTACCTTTTTGATTTTTAGTTTAAGCTATAGTGTTATCCTTTGAGAACACTAAGGATACTGAGGCCTGTCACGGCTCGATTTGGTCATTGCATATGTTACTTTGCAATGATTGCAGTGTTATGTAGATTTTTCTGTAATTTTCAGACCTACGGCAAACAGATTTTAGTTGGATCTATACTCTGGTTATTTGGTGTAGCCACAATTTAAACCCACAGGCTATTTGTTAGGGAGAGAAGGAGACATAGATCAATGAAACAGATTTCATTTGTTTCGTATTTTGCTGTGTCCTTGTATGAATTTCACATTCAGGGATTTCTTAGTTTGGCTATAGTTTTTGGTGAATTTGTGACCCTGAGAAACTTCCTTTACTATATTGTTGTTAATTGAATAGAACTAATGCCTCTAGTTCTTATTAGATTGTCGGTTTTTAGTTTGATCTATACTCTGGAATCAGTGTTAATTTTTCAGCACGCCAAGGATCTTGAGGCCAATTGTGGTTCTATGCAGTCATTGCATATGTTATTTTGCTATCATTGCAGTGTTATTATGTAGGTTTTCCTGTAATTGTTAAATCTGCTGTGATATAATAACCATAGGTTATTTATTATTAGGTAGAAAAGGAGACATCCTAAAGGTAATTTGCAAATGTTTATATATTTTAATCTTTTTTCTCTATGTTTTGTATACATATATCCATATATTTTTTTCCGAGTTGCAACATTGTTTTACTTGTTAAGGATGCAACCTATTGTCTCAAAAAACTAACCGCTTCGTATATAAACAAAGTGAACAGAACATATTGTTCTCCTCCAAATACATTGCATGCATATGCAACGATCTTGTTAATTACATCGGTTAATTATATTCCTTTTGGGTATGCCTTTTGATCGGTTGCAATGTCTCATTAGTAAAGAAGTTGCTGATAGTATTCCTATAAATTTCTGTCATTTTCTGAAAGTCTGAAACCAAAATGTTTATGCTGGTCAGTTATTGTGCAATGGAAAGTTAATATTACTCAATAACCTTGAGGTGAGGACCGTTGGGAATTTGATTTCAATGCATTTAGTCAGTTGATTTACACCATCAGATTATGCGACAAATTTAGTGTAAGTTCACCGCTGTAAAGACTTGTGTGAAATACAACGGTTTAAAGTTTACTTTAATTTTATCTCTGTATAGCTCGATAATGTATGTCGTTATGTCATCTGTGGTGATACAATGTGGTCACGGTGAAGAGTGAACATAAGTAAAAAAAGTGGAAGTGGGATGTATTCTTGAATAATGTATGACTGGATACTCTCTATTGTTTTGCTGGGATGTTTATGTCTATGCAATATACATCATGGAGCTATAGGCCAAATTGACACCGGTGAGATTTTTTTTAAGAAGCTAAAATTGTCCATCCAAATTGACAGTGGCGAGAATTGAACTAGAGACCTTAAGGAGAAGCACACATCCAGATCTCAAACCAATACCACCAAGCCAACCCAAATGGTTTGCTTATGTTATTATAATGATATATTTTTTAACCTACAATTCTTAGGGGAAGAGATCCTGATAATTTGAAATTTGGTTGACAAAAAAATAAAGTTCAACAAAAAATTGTCAAATGAAAAATATTTAACAAATAGGTGGATCATCGAAACACACTAACTATTATGACCAAAATCTGGCGTATTTGCACTCTATACCATATATATTTTTTTAATTTTAAAATTAAGATGATAATAGATAAAAAACAATGAACTAAAGTAGTAAATGTTTAATTTTATAAGTGTTGAGTTACGTTGTAAACATACTCTCACTTTAATTAATAATTTTTTTTAATCTTTTTTTCTCATTTATAAAAAACAATAGAGAAATGTTACTCAGACAATAACATGTATATCTACACCAAAAAACAACAACATGTGTAACCTGTCTATATACGATTTCATTTTTATTTTTCAGCGAGTTAAATAAATAATTATAAATGATATATTTTTGTTTGGTGTCGAATATGATCTCATTTTCTTAGTTGTTTAAGCAACATTCCTCAGATAATATTGAGCCTTTAACTTTTTCCAGTGAATAAATGAAATCAAATTGAAGGGGCGAGAAGGGAAAGGTGCACTCTATGTTTTTCATAAATTTGAGGCTTTTCAATGTGTGCCGAATCAAGATACGTGTTACAAACTATTTTGAGTACAAGGTGTAGTGCTGATATGATCCACCAAGCCGTTTCTGTCTGTCAAAAGATGATATTACTACTTCCTCATGATGATGCTGATGATTCATGGTGGTGACTCTTCTCAAGACTACAGCCACCTTCCTCCTAGTCTAGACGGCAAAGAGGACGTCACCACCTCCAAATATTTCCAGAAAGTAGGTACATGATTAATAGACATCTTGGTTTCACGCATTTGGACAGTCAGCATAAACATCAACAAACATTTTCTACTCAAAATTATTGAAACCTCTTGTCAAACTAAACTAGTTGAAACCTCAAAGGTTTCGCCTCATAATCTTATCCACTTTATGAAGTGGGTTTGGAGGAGGAGGAACGATAATAAATCATTCTATAAAGATCTCTTTACTACCCCTGCTTTGGAACCCCTTCATTCAGCAATATGTGATGTTCCCACTGAATTTGATGTTCAACTAAGGCAGAATGACATACTTTTTCTGTGGGACTTGCTTAAACATATTGGCAACTATGAGACTGGCCTTTTTAACACCGAGATTCTCAATCGACTCCTAGATTTATTTGGATGTATGCGGGGCCAAGGAAAGACTGCACTCGATGTTTTTTTTGAGGCCATCATTGAGAAATATAGCAATTCCACCTCATTCCTTTTTAGTGGCAGAAAAAGGAAATACTTCTTGCATAATGAGTGCCTTGTTTGCTAGAAATGTAACCAACTTTATTTTATCTCATTCTGGATAAAACGTACAAACATTAATCTATATACTTTTTTTTCCTGCTTTTCAACCTTCCTTTATAGCAATTTCTAGAATATTGTAAGGAATCAAATTTTATATATGTTTCATACAGTTGTGAATTGAATATAACTTAGGTCTTTAGTTCTTATTACATTGTTGGTTTTTAGTTAGAGCTGTACACTGAAATAAGAGTGTTTATTTTTTTTGTAGAACACCGAAGATCTTGAGGCCCATTGCGGTTCGATGTGGTCATTACATGTGTTATTTTGCAATCAATTTTGGAATTTCCTGGAATTTACAAACCCACTTCAATTGTCATGTGATGCAGTTGACAACAATACTGTGGCTGCATCAGTTGATTTTGATGCAATGCACAATTTAAAACCACTGATTATGCATGAGTAGATATGGAAACAAAGGTGATTTGAAAATGTTAGTATTTTTTTCTACGTTTTTATATCCATATAGTTTTATGGGTTGTTATACTTTTACTTGTTATGGAGGTAACCCATTGACCCTGAGGAAATCAAGGGTTGCATACATAACAGTGTGTTTCCCTCAAACCAAACCAAAGAAAATATATTGTTCTCCTCCAATTACATTGCATGGATATGCAAGGATCTTGTAAATTACATCGAGTAATTATATTGCTTTTAAGTATGTCTTTTGATTGTTTTGGACGTTTCTTTAGTAACAATTTATGTAATAGAGTTAATCATCAATTTTCTATTCTATTTTCTGGAAGCCTAAAACCAAAATGCTATGTTGGTTGTTTATTGTACAAAGGAAAATTCATATTCAATATAACCTTATTGTACAAAGGAAAATTCATATTCAATATAACCTTGAAGCAAAAGGACCCTTGAAAATTAAATCTCAATGACTTTCGTTACTTTCTCGTTTCTTTGACTCTGAGCAGCCACGAGATCATACATTCACACAATCAGTTTATTTACAAGTTCATATTAATCTTTTCGTTACATATTTCTCTTGAAATCAGAGATTTGTGGAAAATCTAAATGGTGTAAGTTCACATGATGTGTTTGTGAATGTGCGATAACTAAGCAGCAGAGATAAAAAAAACCAATCTAGTACTAAAAAAAAACAAGCAGAAAGCTTTGGCAAAAAAAAAATAAAAATTATCTAGTACTATTACATATGATGTCCAATTCAAAATGATGACTAAAATTAAAAACCAATCTAAATCAGAACACAATAAAAGATGACAAAAATGTTAGAATAGAGTAATTCATGTTTAGTTAGTTAGATAACTTGCAATACAAGTAACTGTCATTGGTTGTGGAAACTAAGTTAGTTTTGAGTTAGTAAGGTAGTTGACAATAAGGGAAGTTAGTGATAACTGTTTTTCAGTTTTGAACAAAGCATAAATGATTTGAGTATCTGCTGGTCTAATTAACTGTCATTGTGCCGAAATCTTTTCTCTGTTATCCAAGTGTCAACAGTTCTATCATTTGGTTCTTCAAAATGTTAAGTTTCTAAATGATCAACATGTTGCGGAGTTGTCTTTGTTTCTTGGTGATTTGGTATCTATTAACTTCACTAGGTGTTTGATGCTCACATAATAAGCCTTCTTTGCACTCACATAATATCATGTTTTTGTTTTCAAATTTACTTCTCTAAGAACCAACTTATGTTATTTCTTTTTGGACAAAACTTAGAATCATTGACCTGTATACTTTAGGATCAAAATGTTAATTTTTGAGAGAACTGATGATCTTGAGGCCCATTGAGGTTCGATATGGTCATAATTACATATGTCATTTTGCAATCAATGCGGTGGTATATGTATTTTCTGCTAATTTTCAAAGCCACTGCAATTGTCATGTGATACAGTTGCGTACAATGTTGCGGCTGCATCAGTTGATTTTGATGCAGTTCGCAATTTATAACCGCAGGTTATGTAGCTTTTGATCAAGGATAATATGTAACACTAGATTTTGTAAGAACACCTGCGAAAAAATGATTTTTCTTCTTCTTTGTATAGCTCAATGATGTATGTCATTATGTGAAGATGGAGCGTGAGCCTTAGTTAAAAGTGGCAGTGGGAAGTGTTCTTGAAATATTTATGACAGAAATTCTTGAAACATGTAGTTTAACAAGCTAATACAAGAATTTGTGTGAGGTTTTCCTAGGATAATTATAGAGGTATGTAATTGATCTACATAGTGAAGTTGAGAAGTACATGTCTAAGTCCCATGGTATGTGCAGCAAGTATTAAGCTAGGATTACAAGCTTCTGCTTTGACATAGGAGTTAAAAAGATTTTGGTGTGAACGTGGAAATCATTCGTGCAACCAAACAAATCCTTAGAGTGTATTTGGATGAGGGAATGTTTTGAGGGAATTATTTCCTAAAGAGTGTATTAAAATATGATTCATGACAAATTCAAGGTCAAAATTATTTCCTTAGAGTGTGTTTGGATGAGGGAATAATTCATAAAGTATTAAGCAATTTAATTGAATCATTTGAATTACTTAAAATTCTAAATTTTTAAAATTTCTCAATTAATCCATCCAAACACACTCTTACTCTTAGTGTATTAAAATATGATTCATGACAGTTCTATAAAAAAAATTATTTCCACTTTATGAATTGCAAATAAGTTAATCCATTTATCCCTTCCTATCTCTGATATATTCATAGTTCCATAGTTCATTGCATTAATTTGTAGAATCACATAAGCTGAGTTTATTTATTAATAACAATTTTTTTAATTGGTTTCATAAAAGATTTGTTTCAAATTTTCATTTAATTAAAATTAATTATTATTGAGTCATTGTCACACAACATCAATTAAATTGTCTACAAACTTTAGATCAACCAATAAAAATATTAAAATTGTTAGGTTTAACGTCATGATCGGGTTTCAAACCCGGACACCTATACTAGTACAAAAGAGTTTATAATGGTTGTCATTGCGTCTATCTACTAAAAAAAAAAACTAATTAACTATATATTTTTCTCTAAAAAAAACTATATATTTAAACGGTTTAATCTACTAAGTAATTTGTTTGATATTTAATGGTAAAACATATGATTTCTCCTCTAATATCTCTTTTGATAAAAATTTGGTAAAACACTTTTAGAGGAATTAGTTATTTTTTTGAGAGATTTTTGAGTTAGTTGTATTCCTAGACAGACATAATATTATTTCACTGGAAGTCCACTATGAAAAGGAAAAGAAGATCTTTCAAACCAACTATGGAGTCCACTCAAGCAAGAAGAAGCAAAAGAAAAACAATGGTTGGTGGTTTCTATTTACCTGATGAGTGTTGGGAATGTGTCTTCAAATTCCTCAACGACAACCATAGTTGCATGACATCTTTATCAGTTGTCTCGAAACAATTCTTGTCCATCACCAACCGCATCAGATTCTCTCTCACAATCTGCTGTGATCATAGTCAAACCCTCCCTTTTCCTCCTCGTCTACTCCGTAGATTCATCAGTCTCACCTCCCTCGACCTTTCACGCTTCCACGGTAACCTCAGCAAACTTCTCGGCCAAATCTCTAGTTTTCCATTGAAACTCACATCACTCAATCTCTCAAATCAAAGTATTATTCCCACAAATGGGTTGCGAGTTTTTGCCAAAAAGATTACAACTTTGACCTTTCTCATTTGTTCGAAAGTGCATTTTATTTATAGTACTGACCTATTCCTCATCTCTGATTGTTTCCCTTTGCTGGAAGACCTCGACCTCAGTGACCCGATACAATGTGTACGCTATGATGAGGTAGAGCCTCTTTCATTGGCACTTTTCAAACTACGAAAGGTTAATCTCTCTCGTCATCACTACATCAATGATAGATTACTTTTCGACTTGTTTAAGAAAAGAGAGTTTCTGGAAGAGGTCATCTTGCGTGACTGTTATCGCATAACGGAGGTTGGTATTGTTTCTGCTCTCCGCCAAAGACCAACATTGAGGTCTTTATCCATTTCCAATCCTTGCACTAGAAATCTAACACATATTACTTCACATTTTATTGACAGCTTGGTAAGTTTGAAAGGACTTGACTTGTCTTGATTTGTGGTTTTTGAATATCTCGGATGAGTTGCTTTTATTTTTTGCAATGGAAGGTGGTCCTCCTGACGAGGCTCGCCCTCTGAAATTGCAGAGGCAATAGTTATTCCGGAATATTTCCTTTGGTCATCTTCAAAATGCTGAGTTGTGGAATTGACTTTGTTTCTAGGTGATTTGGTAATTATTAACTTCAAATCGGGCAGATGCTCACACAATCAACCTTCTTTGCACTCCTTAAGAATTTTACAGAACCAACTTATGTTATTTTTTTTGGACAAAACTTACAATCATTAATTTACATACTTTTTGTTCCGGATTTTTCACTTCCTTAATAGCAATTCTAGAATGTCCTAAGGAAATAGATTTCATTTGTTTCATATATTGCTGTGTCCTTATATGACTTCCAAAATCAGGAATTTCTTATTCTGGCTTTAGATTCATGAATTTGTAAAACTAAGAAATTCTCTTTTTATATTGTTGTTAATGGAATTGAACTTATGCCTTTATTTCTTATTACATTGTTGGTTTTTAGTTTGAACCTCAAACTTTGAGCTATACTCTGGGATCAAAGTGTTCATTTTTTAGAGCACTCTGAATGTTGAGGCCTAATGAGGTTCAATGTGGTCATTATTATATATGTTATTTTGCAATAAATGCAGTTGTTTGTAGATTTTATGCTAGTTTTTAAACCCACTCCAATTGCCATGTGATGCCAAGTGCCAACTACTCCCTCCGGTCCTAAATATAAGAGAAGATTCTTTTTTTATATTCATTGAATAAATGATGTATTTAATTTTTATTATAGTCTAGATACATTATTTATTCAATGAACCTACAAAATATATTCTTCTCTTATATTTATTTAAGACCGAATGGAGTATATTGCAGCAGCATCGATTCATTTTGATGCATTCCACAATTTAAAAACACCTTTTATGCATTAGGGAGAGGAGGAGACATAGAGGTAATTTGGGAAATATATTGTTCTCCAACATTGCAAGAAGCATATGCGAGGATCTTGTAAATCATATCCATTAATTATATTGCTTCTGAGTATACCTTTTGATCGGTTTCTATATCTCTTCGATAAGAAATTGTGGATAGTATTGATATTAATTTCCTCTGACATTTTCTGTAATCCTGAAACCAAAATGTTAGGTTGGTAACTTATCGTGCAAGGGAAAGTTCATACTCAATAACTTTGAAGCAAGAGGAACCTTGAAAACTAGATCTCAGTGCATTTGGCTACTTTCTCAACTTTGTTTTGGACTCCGAGCAGTCATGTGATCAACATTCATGCAGTCAGCTTATGTACACAGGACACGTCAGATTAATCATTTACTTGCATATTGCTCTTGAAATCAAGGACTTTTACAAAATCCAATGGTGTAAATTCATATACTGCGTGACTGTGTGATAACTTGGCAGCAATGAATCCATATCTTTTGATTAAGGATAATATAATGTGGAGATGAAGTGTGAGCTTGAGTTGATAGTGAAAGTGGGAAGTATTCTTGAAAGTTAACAGTAACAAGCTAATACCAGATAGTGTCAATGTTTGGAGTTGGATGAACTTCGATAATTCTAGAGATGTTTCAGTGTCGTTGATCTTTATTGTGATGTTTGGATGTACATGTATATGTCTCATGGTAAGGGCAGCAGAAATTGCTATCCATTGTAATGATGGTTAAATGTAAAGATACTATTATTAGAAGCTTATTTACGATAAGAAGTTCAATAATTGTGAGGAAGCTGCCAAACATAGGCTATCACCAAATCTAAAATATTAGGGATTAAGTTACAAAATTAAAACCTAAACTAACTAGCTAATTTGTCATCCCTGTTAGAACAATCACTATGTTCTATGCGCAGCGGAAAGTGCTTATGAAAATAAGCTGTTTTAAGCAAGATGAGAAATAACAGAAAAGTTGTAAAACTGAAAGAGAGAAAATAATGGAAATTTGTATTCACACAATTGCTAATATTTACAACACATGAGTGAGTATATATACAATTAGACGTTGTAACAAACTCTACAAACAAACTAACTACCTTGGTTAACACGCTAACCAAGGTTTGTTACTAGACTTAGATGTTGAAGACTTCAGATGCTGGTGTTCAGAAGCTGCCCATCAGAATCTGATGTTCAGAAGTTGCACTTCAGATTCTGAACAACAGTTATTGATTAATATTCTAATACTCCCCATTAATCATAACTGTTGAATATTAAAAACACGTAATATCTTCCTCAAGAATTTAAATCTGTCAAGCTTCACTGCTTTTGTAAAACCATCAGCAAGTTGCAGTTCTGTGGGGCAATAGTGCAGCTCAATCATTTCATTAGTCACATGCTCTCTAATGAAATGGAATCTGGTCTCAATGTGTTTACTCCTGCCATGTGAGATTGGATTCTTAGCAAGGCTTATGATTGACTTGTTGTCAACTTTCAGTGTAAGAGGCTTCATCACTTCACACTTAAGTTCCTTCACCACTGAATCCAGCCATAATGCTTGACAAGTAGCAAAAGTTCCAGTTATGTATTCTGCTTCACATGATGAGAGTGCAATTACTGGTTGCTTCTTGGTGCACCATGAGATTGCAGCATTATTGAATTTGAACACATAACCTGAAGTGCTTCTCCTATCAGTCAGGTCTCCACACCAATCACTAATAGAGTATCCTATGAGCTCATTCACTTTACTTTGAGCTCCATAAGGAAATAGCAAACCAAAATCTATGGTGCCCTTTATGTATCTAAGAACTCTCTTTGCAGCTATCAGATGAGAATTCCTTGGATCATGCATGAATTTGCTAATTACACTTACAGAGTAACATATGTCTGGCTTGCTGTTACATAGATACCTCAGAGATCCAACAATTTGTCTGAACATTGTGGGAGATTCACTTTTTCTTCTTTACTGCACCCATCCAACTTTGAGTTTGTTTCTGATGGATTTGAAATTGTATTGCAACTCTTCATTTCAAATTTATCAAGCAACTCACCAATGTATTTTTGCTGAGATATCACTATCCCAGCTTTCAATTTCACAAATTTCATTCCTAAGAAGAATGAAAGCTCACCAAGATCAGTCATTTCAAACTCCAACTTCAGTTTCTCTTTGACTTTCTCAATCTCTGAAGTTGAGCTACCAGTGATGAGTAAATCATCAACATACAGACAGATTATGACAGTTCCTCCATCACTAAGCTTCTGAACATATATTCCAAACTCAACTGAACATTTTTTAAACCCTAATTGAATCAAAACTTGATCAATTTTCTTGTTCCATGCTCTGGGAGCCTGCTTTAATCCATATAGTGATTTATGCAGTTTATACACCATATTTTCTTTCCCAGCTATCTCAAAACCCGGTGGTTGTGACACAAACACTAACTCTTCTATTGACCATTTAGAAATGCTGACTTTACATCTAAATGATAGAGTGACCATTCATACTTACAAGCAATAGCAGTTACTAACCTCACAATTTCAATTCTAGCAACTGGAGCAAACACTTCATTATAGTCTATATCTTGCTTCTGAAGGAATCCTCTAGCAACTAATCTTGCATTGTGCTTAGAAACTTGTCCATGAGAGTTCAATTTCACTTTGAATACCCATTTGACATCAATCTTCTTTTTCTTGTCTGGCAAGTTAACTAGCTCCCACGTTTGATTTCTTTCAATTGACTATAGTTCTTCAACCATAGCTCTTTTCCTTTGCTTCTTGGATTGCTACTACTATGAAATCAAACTTTTGACTTAAAGATCTCAAGACTTTCTCAACTACCATATGATCTGAGATGTTTTCACCATGGTTCTTCATCAAATTCATAATTTCAATCATCTTTGAGAAATAATCACTCACTTTCTGATCTTCTTCCATCTGCATCATTTCATACTTCCTTCTATATGATTGCAGCTTGACTTGTTTCACTTTTTCTCCCCCATTATGATAATTTTCCAAAATATCTCATGCTTCTTTGGATCTTGTTGCCTTGGATATCTTCTCAAAATGCTGATTATCAACATTTTGTTGAATGTAGAACAATGTCTTGCAATCCTTCTTCTTGTTTTCTTTGAAAGCAGCTCTCTGCACATCAGTGGCATTTGCAGGAGGTTCTTCAAACTCATTCTGCACAAGATCACTCACATCTTGCGCGCCAAACAATGTTCTCATCAAAGCACTCCATCGTTCCCAGTTCTTGCCATCAAGAACCAAGATATTTGATCCAAAACCGTTAGTGTTTATCTTGCGTAATTCTCAAGAAATCAGAGAAATCAATACACACACCTCACTCAATGTTTCCCAATGATGATTCCCCTCACTTTTCACCCGTGTTTCCCTAAGATTCAACTAAGTCTCTCTATACCAATTGTTAGAACAATCACTATGTTCTATGTGCAGCGGGAAGTGCTTATGGAAATAAGCTGTTTTAAGCAAGATGAGAAATAACAGAAAAGTTGTAAAACTGAAAGAGAGAAAATAATGGAAATTTTTATTCATACAATTGCTAATATTTACAACAGATGAGTGAGTATATATACAACTAGACGTTGTAACAAACTCCTCTAACAAACTAACTACCTTGGTTAACACGCTAACCAAGGTTTGTTACTAGACTTAGATGTTGAAGACTTCAGATGCTGGTGTTCAGAAGCTGCACATCACAAGCTTCTGTTCAGAAGCTGCACATTAAAATCTGATGTTCATAAGCTGCACTTCAGATTCTGAACAACAATTATTGATTAATATTCTAATAATCCCATGCACTAATTACAGTTAACCAAAATATCAAAATGAGTAAAGAAGAGCATTCTGTTTTTTAAGGACCCAACAAAATAGTAGATTGAGGTAGGTTTTTAATCAAGTCAAAACTTGACCATTCCCACGTAGATTTTGAATTTTTCTCCCCATAGAAGGTAGCTAGAAAATAATTGGTCAAAGTATGCATAGAAAAACATTCAATCTATAAATTGTCTTGTTTCTTTCAAGATTGGTATACAGAAGTGTATCAGATTGGTTCTACGCAACTAAAGTCTATTTAATTTACATAAAAGTATTACTAAAGGCAATTCAATTTTCATAATGGTGTTACTAAATATAGAAATTGACCAAGAATATTTCATATTTTTATATACACTGTAGTCGAAATGGAAGGACGACAAAACTTGAGACTATCTCTAAAGTCATCGAATAGCTGCAGCAGTTGACCCTTTGGAAAAATATCAGCCATTTGGTAGCATGACGTAACATGGAGAACGAAAAGCTGACCACAAACAACCTTTTGGCACACAAAATATTCATCTCAACATGACTTTAACACCCTCTAACAACATGGGTCACTTGTCCTTTAAAAAAAAACATGGGTAACTTGGACTAGTATAAGTTAAAGTATAATTTTAAAAAAAAATTACGAGTAATAAAACAGTTGATAACAATATTACACCTTCAGATTAGTCCTTTAGTTACATCTTTCTCTTGAAATCAATGAGCTGTATGAAATCTAATGGTGTAAGTTCACATGCTGAGTGAATTTGAGATAACTTAGCAGCAGAGAAATCACATCTTTTGATCAAGGATAATATATGTGACACTTTTAGATTTTATGTGAACGTTGTCAGCCTCCTAAAAGTGAATTATCTTCTTCTCTGTATAACCCAATCAAGGATAATATTTCATGAACACTTTCCACTTATTAAAAAAAAAGTGGTAGTGAAAATTGTTCATGAAATATTGATGACTGGAATGCTTGAAATATGTGTGACAAAAATTCTGGAAATATGTATGTTAACATATTGTGATACTTTAAATGTTAAATTGTCTACATTGGGATGTTGCCATGTTAGGACGTACATGTCTCTGTCTCATGGTAAGTGCAGCAGGAATTGAATACCCTTTGTAACCATATGGTTTCATTGTAAATGTGGTAACGATTTGGATGAAACTAGGGATATTAAGCAATGCAATGAAAATGAAGCAAAGCTAAATTTAAACACATGCTGTTTACATTTTAATATATAAGGTCCACAAGAGCAATCAATTAAAGCTGTGAAGAAGAATTCTTACTTACCCTTGTCTTTTTGACCAAACAAAGCCAAAACTTGGCTATTCCCACGGGCATGAGCCTTTCTTAATTAACCAGGTTTTGTTCAATCTTCTGTGTGGTGACATCTATCTTTTTAAAAACAGTTCGTAAAATAGAAAGTTACAAACCTTTTGAATTGAGGCTCAGATGACAACTCTCTTTCCCTTCGAATCCGTGCGCGTCCGCTTGATAGTGACTGCCTCTGACCTTCGGTCCCCCTCAAACCAACGACGAGAAAGTGACCTCAACCGTCCACGATAAGCCGACGAGGACCACCCCCCAATCACGCGATCATCCCGATCATGTCGATTACCAAAGCCAGTCCCTCCTCCACGCTACTTGCTCTCCTGTTGCCTGTCCTGACCGCTGTCTTCCTGTCGCAACGTTGTCTGACGCCGTGATCTCACATCATGCCAATCATCCCCATCCCTCCCCTTTTGTGGCACCCTGCTTGGACCCCTTTCCCCTATTGGACCTCACATCCGGCGACAAGAAATGCCGGTTCTGCGAGCCATCGTCTCTCGCCCTATCTCTATTGCTCTCTCTCATAGGAAAAAATTGATGTATTTGATCCAAATTTTAGACTAGATCCCAATTTTTTAAAAAAACATTTAGATTATATAATTCAAATAAATGATATTTTCATTAAAAAAATTAAAAGTGGGAAAAACTGTACACGGTGGAAAAAATAATATAATAGTAAACTTACATTGTAACAAAAAGTTCTTACATTTCTCTTAAAAAAAAAAATAAAAACTTATATTTATTGATTGACTTAAAAGAAAAAATAATAAACATAGGTTGACACCCTTAATGTATACAACCCTTTATATCACTCTAAAAATAGTGATAGTGGCCACACGTAACTTAAAAAATGTATTCACGCATACCATATAGTTGGTTAACTTCAATTTTTGAGAGTGGTGCAAATGGTTACGGTGTGTACACATTAAGGGGCTGTTTGGTATCGAAGAAACATTAAGGAAAGATAGTTGATATTGCTTCTTTCCATAGTTTGGATTAAAATGTCAGAAGGGAAAGAAAGTTAATTTTTGGTGGGCCCCACGTGCAAAAACATCCCCTCTATTTTGGGAAGAAAGTGGGATGAAAGGGTGTTTTGCAATGAAAAAACGTAAACACACGTATTTTTTCAACAACTGCTGGTTTATATTTACCAGATGAGTGTTGGGAGCGTGTCATCAGTTTCCTCAAAGACGACGTCGACCACCATCACTGCTTGCAACCTTTCTTCGGATTCGGCTATAAGCTCCGCTTGGAATCTCTCTCTGTTGTCTCCAAACAGCTTCTCTCCACCACCATCAAAGATCAAACTCTCCCTTTTCTTCCATAGATTCACCAATCTCACACATCTCTACTTTTCCATTGAAACTCACATCACTCAATCTCTCATTTGTTCCAACATGGGTTGTGTTGATAGCACTGACATTTTCCTCATCTCTGATTGTCGGTAACCCTGTACCATGCAACGATTTATTCTATGGTGTAGAGCCTTTTTCATTGACACTTTTCGAACTCCGCAAGATTAATCTCGAATAGGCAATTATGTGTTCCTGTTGTGGCACAACGAACGATGGTATTGTCTCTGTTCTCCGTGAGAGACCAGCATTGCGATCTATATATGTATAACAATGGTATGACAGACCAAATAATGTTTGTTACATCACATTTTGTTTCCTGAGAATGCACGCAACTGAGAATGATCAGTTTGGATGGTTGTCATAAAGTAAATGGTAATGTTGTGGCTTCAATGGTATCTTCAAGGCCGTCATTGAGAAAGATAATAGCTCCGATTCGTTTTTGTTTAAGTGACAAAGATAAGAAATACTTCTTGCTTCATGGATGTCTTGTTCACTAGCTTTCTTAAAGTGTTCTGCTGAAGTTTGAGCTTTAAAATGTAATCTTAATAAGTGTTCCATCATCAACTTGAGATTAGTCCTTTAGTTGCATCTTTCTCTTGAAATCAATGAGTTGCATGAAATCTAATGGTGTAAGTTCACATGCTGAGTGAATTTGAGATAACTTAGCAGCAGAGAAATCACATCTTTTGATCAAGGATAATATATGTGATAATTTTAGATTTTATGTGAACGTCGTCACCTGCTAAAAATGAATTTTCTTCTTCTCTGTATAACTTGATTAAGTGGTAGTGGAAATTGTTCATGAAATATTGATGACAAGAATGCTTGAAATATGTGTGACAAAAATTCTGGAAATATGTATGTTAACATTTTGATACTTATGGTGTTTAATTGTTTACATTTGGATGTTGCCATGTTGGGACGTACATATGTCTATGTCTCACGGTAAGTGCAGCAGGAATAGAATACCCTTTGTAGCCATATGGTTTCATTGTAAATATGGTAACATTTTGGAAGAAACTAGGGATATGATATGAAGTTATGCAATGAAAATTAAGCAAAGCTAAATTTAAACACATGTTGTTTACATTTTAATATATAAGGTCAACAGGAGCAATCAGTTAAAGCTGTGAAGAAGAATTCTTACTTATCCTTGTCTTTGACCAAACAAAGTATTAGGCTATTTATTTTGTTGGTCCAACCAAAGTAGTAAACTGAGTTGGGTTTTTAATAAAGTCAAAACTTGGCTATTCCCACGGGCATGAGTCTTTCTTCAATAGCCAAGTTTTGTTTAATCTTCTGTGTGGTGACATCTATATTTTTTTAAAAACAGTAAAGTAATAGGGCAATGTTATTTGAGCAACTTTTTCTTGGGACAATTTATTAGACAACTAAATAATACAAAGAAATTCAGGTAGTGGCACAAAAATTAAAGGAATGGAGAGAGAAAGTAGAAGGACAATGTGAGTAAGAGAAAGAAAGTTGTTGCAAAAGTTGTTAAAAAATGGTTGTTCAAATATCATTTCTCAAAGTAATATCTTTTGCTTATATTTTGCATAATCAGTACTAATCACTGAATGTAAGGACTCACGAACTCGAACTTAGGACATTTAACTCCTCGATTCCTTTAATATTTTAGTTCAAATCAACTGAGCTATCCAACCCTTAAGTAAATTAAATCAACTGACTCTTAACTAATCTAATACTAGTTAGATAAGCTAGTTGCATGTTCATCATAAGAGATAATCTCTTTCTGCTAATTCAAATCTTGGTTGGTTATTTCTCAGCTCTCTCTAAATAAATAGTCAGTCGTATTGATCATACTTACCGTATTGTTTCATCTAAAGTTTTGGAAAAGAATAATTCCAGCACCTTCCCTTTCAACATTTCGAACATTTAATTCAAGCAATAATATTAAAGTCTGAGATATAATAATCAGATTTAGTGTTTTAAAATCCAATGAATTCATCCTTTGAAAACATGGTTAATAACAAAATCAAGAAAGTTAAAAGTTTAGCAACCAATACCAAAACCCAAAAACCAATATAAAAAAGTGTAGGAACTAATACCAAAACTTTGAAAATTTTATGTGTGCCACATAGCAAGTAATAATTTGTCCACATCACGCGTTGCATTTTTCCTTTTTTTTAACATGAACTTCTTCACTTAACCGAGCAAAGTAAATGATTGCAAATTTTTTATAAAGAGCAAGGATGAATGAAAGAAAAGAAAAAAAACGCGTCAGACCAATGACGTGTTTAAGTTAATTTTAAAATAAAAAAGCGAAAGCAAAGCACTTTTCCCCCTCTACCGTATCCCTCTTTCTAATTAACCCAACCCACTTTGCACATATTCTACAAGTTTTGTTTCCAAATATTTCCTTAATCTGTGCAAACAACAATTACAGGAATCTTCAATAACGATAGGAATATTTAAATAGTGAAAATTACGGCGACTCGGAGAAACAGAGCAGAGAATGTTTGGTCTCGCCTCCTCCACCACCCGTGTTCTCTGTGCAACCCTTTACTCTCCTTCTTCTTCTCTCACTCATAAACATCACTTTTCTTCTCATCATCTTCCAACTACTTGGGTATGTATTTTTACTACTATCACTTCATTTTTTTTTTTATTTATTTTTTATTTTTTGACTTTGAAATGGCTATGTTTAGGTTTCTTCATCTTCACAGCGATTCAGGTGTATTCCTATCAAACCTATAGCTCAGACTCATACAATGTCTGCTCCAAAATCTGCTTCATCTACTCATGGTCATTTTTTGCTTAAACCCCCCCTTTTTTTATTTTCATTAATTTCACTTAGGGTTTTTTATTTTGTATTGCTTTTTACCCTAAAATTAAATTAATAAAAAAAATCAAATTTTTGTTCAAATCAGGTGATTTTTTAGTGCACCATACCCTTAAAATAAATATAAAAAAAAAACTGTTTTTAATCAAATGGGATGATTTTTACAGCACATATAACTGATTCATATATTTGTTCATATAACCATCTAGGAGACTAGGATTTAGTTCATTTAATTGATTAGGCCTCTTTTAGTACAAAGTGTAATGGTTTTATGCCGATCAACTTGTATTACGCACTTCAATTTATTATAACTAGCTTAGTTAGTTATACTTTGATTCTGTTTGGTAAAAAATAGGGAATAGCCGATGAGTTCGCTTATAGCGGATAACTATGTAGTGTTTATCGGGTAAAAAGTAGTGAATAGCTGATTGAATTTGTAGTGTTTGGTATAATTAGCAGTTAAACTAGCTTATAAATATGAAATAACATAAAAAATATATATTTTAATTAATATTTAATTTATTAAGATTACAAGGGTAAAATTGAGAGAGAGGAAATGATAAGCTATAAGCTACTTGAATTAGCTCATCAAAACACGCTATAAGCTAGTAAAAATAGACTATAAGCTTGTGAGAAAACGACGGTTACCAAATGGATCTTTTTTAGTCATAGAAGCTTATAAGCCATAAACTCAAATATGTGTCTTGCCAAACAGACACTTACTACTGTTTTTTCTCAAAGGACCAGTTGAAATAAGTGATTCAGTTCTTTACATCATAGTTTGCACAGTTTACTATGACCAATTTGCAACTAAAATAAGTGTTTTTATCAAATATATCAATGCATCAAAACTTTCTTCATATTTATTATTTAGTCTCAAGATTGTTTGATAATGAATCAATATGAACTCCAAATTGTAGAAAATTATGTTAGCAAGAGAGTCATTTACACCACCTTTCATCTGTAGAAAATTTTAGTTCCAGGGTGACTAGGACTCTCCAGATTTATTTACATGATTTTAGACAATACAATGTTTACAGTTATGATGTTTTCTATTTTATAAAATAAATTTAAGAATACAAGTTCCTGGCATTTGGTGTTCTGTTGCTATGAAACAGGCAGCAAGCAAGCTTTGATATCGTTGTCAGACAAGAAGGATCTCGCATTTGTTGGAAACGGACTCCAGGAATTAGGGTAGTTATTACAATTAATGGATTTTTCATTAATTGTTTAACATGTTAGAATATTATTATTTTCACACATTCGTGTTTTTTCATTACAATGATAGATCCTTTATTTTAATGTTAGATTCACTATTGTTTCAACTGGAGGAACAGCTTCTGCATTGGAGAGTGCTGGAGTCGCTGTCACTAAAGTTGAACAGCTTACACAGTTCCCTGAAATGGTGAGTTTACTTGTAGCTTCAGTTCTCCTTCTCGAAATCTCATCTCGGATTTTGTATACCATTGGTACAAATCTAGAGATATTTTCTGTCAATGAACATTGCTTTTCTTTGTGTATTTTGATCAGTGTTATTAAATGGCGCCATGGCAGCCATGGCGTGGAAGATTTTTTAAGAACGGCCATAGCCAATTTGTAAAGTGATAATTCCTGCCATTGGCCGCAATGGTGTGTTTCTATGACGGTTTTTTGGCCTTTTGCCATATTCTGTTATCCAACGTGAAAACACTGATTCTGATCGAGTTTTATCATTACGAATCATAAATTTAGAGACCATAATAAGCCTTGCGTTTTGATGTTGAAATCTTGTACAAATTCGGCTTGTGTACTTTTTTTACCCAATTACAAACAATGACTGTAATGACTTTTCTACACAGCTTGACGGTCGTGTCAAAACTCTGCATCCTAACATACATGGAGGTATCCTTGCTCGAAGAGATCAAAAACATCATATTGAAGCTCTCAGTACACATGGAATTGGTAAGTTATGTTATCAGCTCTGTTAGGAAAGATTTAGTGATTAATGAGTTGGATCCAAATATGGTTTATGAATTCTGATATAACATTATGGTGTAATTTGATCCATGTAGCCAACCCCACTTAGTGGGATAAGGCTTGGTTGTTGTTGTTGTATGTTATCAGCTCTGTTATAACCAGTGTTGTTAAATAGCAACTTTAGCCTAGCAGAATTTGAACAAATTGTCATTTGTTCTGCGATACGCTATTTACTACAAAGTGTTGTTAAATAGCAGCATAGCGGCACTGTAGTGTAGCAAAAATTTATACAAATTGCTATTTTTTTGCGATATCTGATTGATAACACTGGTTATAACAAGTGCACTATGCTATAAATTATGAATTTGACGTGTTGTGCTATTAGTTTGTGAGATTAAAGTGTTGTTCTACTGCGTTGCTAAAAGTTTTCCATTTCAGGTACTTTTGATGTTGTGGTGGTGAACTTGTACCCATTTTATGATAAAGTTACGTCAACTGGAGGCATTGAATTTGAGGATGGAATTGAAAACATTGACATCGGTGGTCCAGCCATGATTCGAGCTGCTGCAAAGGTTGTTTATTTGACTGAAAAATGCAAATTTGTATAATTTGAAATGTTATTTTTCATTAAAAAGTTGCGTAAAATGGGTCAGAAGATTACCCTGCCCTTCTGGTATTTCTTAAAAAGTTATTTCACTGAAAAAACATCATTGCTGGTTAAATACCATTAAACACTGGAAAATAATAAAAAAAAGGACCCTTCATTGCATATTGAAATTTACTTTTTTTTTCTTTTCAATTGAAATATCGTTCAAATATATGATGATTAATTTGTATTTGCGCAGAATCACAAAGATGTTTTGGTAGTGGTTGATTCAGAAGATTACCCCGCCCTTCTGGAATTTCTTAAAGGAAACCAAGACGAACAGTTCAGGCTAAAGCTTGCATGGAAAGCTTTTCAGCATGTTGCTTCATATGATTCTGCAGTATCTGAGTGGCTGTGGAAGCAAAGTGTAGGAGGTACTGTACATGTTTGTGTTGAATTATTATACACGCAACAGTTACTAGAATATAATCCTAGAATGGAAAAGCATGTTCTACTCCTAGCAGATTAAATGGCAGACTTTTGACAAAAAAAAAAGATTAAATGGAAGACTTCAAATTTCATTTGTTTCTAGTTTAGATGATTGAGAAATGGATGAACTTGTTTGAAATGGCATTTGATTCCAAAAAATAAGCAAGATCAGTAAACCACCAAAAATAAAATTATTATCCATGTAAACAGGGTTAACATATCTTTTAAATAGGGATAGAATATTTTGCAATTATCTTATTTATTGCTTTAAGCCTGCTTAAAGAGTCTCTGTTGTGTAGTTGAAAACACACATTTTCACAATATGTCTTTCTATTTTTCTCCCATTCAACATATCATTATTATGGAGGTACTACGGAATACTTTAGAGAATATGGTTTTCTAATTGAAATATTTCAATCTTCAAGAACTATCAATAATGTAATGTGTGTTCTATAGAGTGACTTTTGTTCTCATTTCAGTGACAGATAAATTTCCTCCTAGTTTGACAGTGCCTCTTTCACTCAAAAGTTCTCTCCGTTATGGTGAAAATCCTCATCAAAAAGCTGCATTCTATGTTGACAAAAGACTTGCAGAGGTCAACGCTGGTGGAATTGCTACAGCCATCCAACATCATGGAAAGGTGTGAGTTGGCTACTAAGTACTTTCATCTAAAAATATAAAATTACTGGTTATTTTTTTATTTGTTTTTGTATATTTTAATAGATATTATATCATGTTTGGAGTTGGAGCTTTTGACTGAAAAGTTGTATAATTTTCGATTAATATTTGTTTAAGTTAATGCCATAACATGAATGCAGGAAATGTCATATAATAACTACTTGGATGCTGATGCTGCTTGGAACTGTGTGTGCGAGTTTAGGAACCCCACGTGTGTAGTTGTGAAGCATACTAATCCTTGTGGCGTAGCTTCACGCGATGATATTCTGGAAGCCTACAGACTTGCTGTTAAAGCTGATCCTGTCAGTGCATTTGGTGGAATTGTAGCTTTCAATGTGGAAGTTGATGAGGTAAATATCCCAAAGTCAATTGAAAAAACTCGAGTCCTTCATTAAAAAGAAAATAAGACCTGAGAAGAGTTTATATAGAATGACATCCCTCACCCTACAAGCCATTGAGAATGAGTTAGGCCTAGTCGAAAACCTAAGAAAGATTATAGTGTTTATGAAGATTGAGGCTCTTTCCCTAGGTACTCCCTCCGTCTCATAATTATTGTCTCTTTAGCATTTTTTATTTTTCTCAAAATAATTGTCACTTTACAATACCAATGCATTGAATTTCATCCAACTTAACTACTCCACTAACTACAATTAATAAAGGTGTTTTAGTAAATACGACTAATTTTACCATTGAAATCAACATAATTAATCATTTCCTTAATAATCGTGCACAAACCTTAAACAACCAATATTGTGAGACGGAGGGAGTAACATTTTAAATTTCCATCTTGGCGAGGATGAGCAAATGACATTTTTTTAATGCTTTTTTAATTTTATTTTTTATGTTTAGGTTCTTGCTAAGGAAATAAGAGAATTTAGAAGCCCAACTGATGGGGAGACAAGGATGTTCTATGAAATAGTGGTTGCACCCAGCTATACAGAGAAGGGACTTGAGATTCTTCGTGGAAAGTCGAAGACTCTAAGGATTCTCGAAGCAAAAAAGAATGAAGCAGGAAAGCTTTCACTAAGACAAGTTGGTGGGGGGTGGTTAGCTCAGGATTCAGATGACTTGACTCCATCTGACATCAAGTTCAATGTAGTGTCGGAGAAGACTCCTCTAGATGGTGAGCTTCGCGATGCGGAGTTTGCATGGTTGTGTGTGAAGCATGTCAAAAGCAATGCTATTGTGATAGCTAAGGTACTATCTTATGTACATTATGAAACTTTTTTATGATTCAACGGAGGTGGTTGAAAAATCTGATCTCTTCATTTGTTTATTTTTTGCAGGACAATTGTATGTTAGGTATGGGAAGTGGCCAGCCCAATCGTGTGGAAAGTTTAAGAATAGCAATAAGGAAAGCTGGAGCTGATGTTAAAGGCGCAGCCTTGGCTAGTGATGCTTTCTTCCCCTTTGGTAAGTGTTAATAGCGATACCGTAATTCATTTTTTATTTTATGTTGTAAAGACGACTTGATTATGGATAGATTAATGATTCTTCTCGGTGCAACGGAGAAGATAACATTGAGTAACGGTAAGTTGGTTGTGGATGGATTAATGATTCTTTTTGGTGCATATGTTGAGAGAAAATAACATTGAGTAACAATAAATTGCTATATCAGAAAAGGCTTACATATTTTTGGTCCTTGTAAGAAACTCTTTTTCCGTTTTAGTCCCTATTTTTTTGGTCCTTGTTTGGTTTAGTCCCTAATATGATTTTGTTTTTACTCGCTTTACTGTTGTATAATAGTTTTTTCGTTGGAGTCTTGTATCATGCAGGGACTAATTGATTATGAGCCAAATATTAGTGACTAAAACCTAAAAAAATATATTATAGGACTTTTATGAAAAATATTAAATTATAGGGATAATTACATTTAAGCCTATCAGAAAATAATTGCAAATTCTCAAGTACTCTTCAATGAAACTTTATTAAATTAGAACTAGATAGATATAGAATACTCGTATTTATTTTGTTTTAACCAGAATGTGTATTGACTATTTATGAACAGCTTGGAAAGATGCTGTGGAAGAAGCATGTGAAAGTGGGATTGGTGTTATTGCAGAACCAGGTGGTAGTATAAGAGATCAGGATGCTGTAGACTGTTGCAATAAGTATGGTGTTTCACTACTCTTTACAAATGTGAGGCACTTCAGGCACTGATCATTTTTGTTTTTGGAGAACTTTCTGTTTCAAATATCTATAAACAGTGCTTCTGAAACCTATTTTTGACATCAAGTAGGTCGTAAGGATGTTGTACTATATACTTTATCAGCGTTGTTAAATAGCGGCTATAATGGTGCTATAGTGCTACAACGTAGAGGAATTTGAACAAATTGTTGTTGTTCCATGATATGCTATTTAGTATAAAATATTGTCAAATAGCGGCTAGAGTGACGCTATATCATTGTTGTGTAGTGGAATTTAAACACATCGCTATTTTCTGCAATTTGTGATTTGACAACATTGCATTTTATGCATCAAAATAATTCTTCTTAATCATGTTTTATTAGCTTTTTGTTCTTGAGAATTGTGTGATGTGGTAATCTGACTTGAACTCAAACAAATTAGACTTCATTTTTGCAACTGCAAAATGGATATGTTATACCCTTATCTTTCACCTCTCCTACTTCACCCATTTGATCTCCCTTCTCATTAAAGTTCTCAAATTATGAATGTTTACAATTAATTATACTTTGGAATTAAAATAGTTTTTATGGGAGTGAATTGGTATGATAAATTTATTTTTAAACTTCTCAATTTTTTTTTTCAAATAGTCTAGTGCCAAAAATCACAAACATGCCTATAAAAAAAAGCAATGATATTTGTACATCTATTTATTGACAACTTTAGTGACATCCTTGTTTTTTTTTTTATTGGTTAAAAACAATGGAGAGAGAAAAAGCAAGATCATGTGAGTATAAGAGAGAAAGTTGTTCAAAAGTTGTCATAAAATGATTGTACATATATCATTTCTCTAAAAAAAATCAAACGTCAAGTGAGAAGTAGAAGATTGTGGATTTGAACTTGTACTCCAATACACCAAATGTTGTAACTTACAACTGAATTGTACATACGGTACAAACTTCCAAATATGTAAAAATCATTTTGTAGAAAATGTGTAAGATAACAAGAGAAAGGTAAAATTGACAAAATATAACATTTTCTTAAATATAAAAATGACTAGTAAAAGAAAAAAAAATTGTTTCAAAACGACATATATAAGCCACAGAGGGTAGTAATTATAAGGGCCATGTTAACCAGTGCTCCTGGGGCACTAGTTAAACAGGGGTGGGAATAGGTCAGGCCGTCCGTCAGGGGCCTATGGCTCGGCCTACTAAAAGCCCAACTTGGCCTAGGTCGTTTAATAAATAAGTTAAACCTGAGCTTTTTAAAAAGCCTACTAATTTAATTAGGTCGGACTTAGGCTTATAAAAAAGCCTATTAAGCCTATCAGGCCAACCCGTACATGAGTATATTACATTTTTCCACATTTATTGATATGGTTATTTGATTTGTGTGAAATGATAAGGCTTGCTACTGATATGCCTAAGGTCAAGTATAGTTATTAGATTAAGCTTGAAATCCTTGTTGTTATCAAACATGAGTATTCTTTAGTTTCTATCAATCTATAAATTTTACAATTGTGTTTTATTAATTTAATTTGTATCTAATTAATGTTTATCTCTATATTAAGTATGTTGTACAAATTGAAGGAAAAAAAATTGATGAAGACACTCTGTTTGAAATTTGTACACAAACTAGACTTTTAGACAGGCTAATAGGTCAGACCAGACTTTTAAAAAGGTTAGGCCATACATAAAATAAAGCCTTTGACATGTAAAAGGTCAAGACTTAGGCCTTAGTTTTTTCAACTAAGCCTAACCTATTTAAGCAAAGCCCGGCTCGGTCTGGCTCATTCCTACTCCTAATTGTAAGTCATTCTTAGACTTAAATCATGCCTATGTGTCATCTCTAAAAATAATCATCTATGAATTAAACTCGAGTCATGCTAAGTAAGAAAGAAATACACCACATATCATCATTACAACATGAAAAATGATATTTAAACAACATATCATTACTAGGACAGTTCCTATAAAATATTAGGCTCGGCTCTCTTTTTAAAATAGGTTTCTGGTAAAATATTAACGGAATTTTTGTGTAGTTAAGCTTTTATTAAAAAATCAGAACCAATAAAACTTCTAAACATGAAACGAAATAAAAAATTAGTAAGTGAAAGAGAGGTGAAATTTACCGAGCAGTGTCGTTTGGATTTGTCACTACTCCGTTGTGGGAAAAGAGAAAACGAATGGTATATGCGGAGATTGTTGTGATTCTTTTAACGAAATAGCTTTTCAAATTGATTAATTATACAAATTGAGGATGGTTTGATAGTATCAAATTTATGTCTAAAAAGGAGAATTAAAGTCAAAAAAAAATTGAGGGTGATTTCATATAGTCATGCTAAGTAACAAGTCGTTACAACATATATCTAAAGTAGTAGCAACACATGTTTATTGCGACCCCAAGCCATCCAAAAAATTGATCAACCATGCTTTTGTCTTGCTACTAGATCTTGTCCATTATATTTGTATGTTTGTTTGCTTTTTGAAGCGAGTATTTCTATGTTTGTTTTTATTTAAAAAAAAAAGAAGAGAGAAATGCTTTGGATTAAAAAATAAAATCATTGTAACCAAAAAAAATAAAAAATGAAACAAGTTTAGAGGAATTTTTATCTATCGTCTTCTTCGTATAGCTTTAACACCAAATCGAAATAACCTAACCCCACAATTCGCCGTACTACCACCGGCGGCCACCATGAAAATGAAGAGAACCTCTCTCAGACAATTAGTTTCTTCCCTAAAAACAATTATGGAGTCCACTCAGTCAAAAAGAAAAAGAACAATTGAGTCCAGTAAAGCCAAAAAAAGAAGAAAATCAACGAGTTCTTCTGGTTCAAATTTACCAGATGAGTGTTGGGAATGTGTCTTCAGATTCCTCAAAGACGACAATCACAGTTTGAAATCTCTCTCACTCGTCTCCAAACAGTTTCTCTCCATCACCAATCGTCTTCGGTTCTCTCTCACAATCTGTGATGTAACCCTCCCTTTTCTTCCTACTCTCTTTCATACATTCACCAATCTCACCTCCCTCGATCTCTCTCGCTTCCACGGTAACCTCAACAAACTTCTCTGTCAAATCTCTCATTTTCCATTGAAACTCACTTCACTCAAACTCTCAGACCAAAGAGTCATCCCCGCATTTGGGTTTCGAGTTTTTTCCAAAAAGATTACAACTTTGACCTCTTTCACTTGTTCCAGATTGCAACGTATCGATAGCAACGATCTTTTACTTATCTCTGATTGTTTCCCTTTATTGGAAGTCCTCGACCTCAGTTACCCCTTACACTGCCATTATTATGATGCGCTAGAGGAGCTTTCACTTTTTAAACTCCGTAAGGTTAATCTCTCCGGTCATTTTTGCGTTGACAAATTAATTCCCCGATTGTTCAAAAGTTGTAAGTTTCTCGAAGAGGTCATCATGTTGACCTGTTTTGACACAACGTTTGATGGTCTTGCTACTGCTCTCCGCGAGAGACCAACATTGAGGTCTTTATCTTTTTCAAATACTTTTGGACCTGTAAACGAGACATATGAATCAACTTACATTACTTCGCATTTCATATCCACCTTGTTAAGTTTCAAGTATTTAACTTCTCTTGATTTATTGTCTTCGAATATCTCAGATGAGTTTCTCTCTTCTATTGCAATGGAAGGTCTACCTTTGACGAGGCTTGTTCTCCAAAATTGCATAGGTTATAGTTATTCTGGAATTATTTATTTACTATCCAAGTGTCAACATTTACAACATTTGGATCTTGAAAATGCTGTTTTTCTCAAAGATGAACATGTTGTGGAGATGTCTTCGTTTCTTGGTGATTTGGTATCTATAAACTTGGCTAGTTGCTCGATGCTCACAGAATCAGCCTTCTTTGCACTTCTTAAGAATTGTCCTTCACTTACTGATATCAACATGGAAGCCACATGTATTGGGAAAAAGAGTCTAGAGAGTTCTAGATCTTTGATGGATTTTGTTGCATACCCTCAATTAAAGTATCTTCGATTGGCTCACAATCCGTGGTTATTTGATGAAGACATCACAATGTTCGTTTCCATTTTCCCCAATTTGCAGCTGCTTGATTTGAGCAATTGTTGTCGCTTATTTGAAGAAGGTATTGTTCATGTCTTAAGGATATGTTGTAACATTAGACATTTGAACTTATCCAAGTGTTCAATAGTGAGACTAGAAATGGACTTTGAAGTTCCCAAACTGGAGGTGTTGAACTTGTCATATACAAAAGTTGATGATGAAGCACTTTATATGATCTCAAAGAGTTGTTGTGGGCTTTTGAAATTGTCACTTCAAAATTGTTATGATGTCACAAAGAAGGGAGTGAAGCATGTGGTAGAAAACTGTACGCAACTAAGAATGATCAGATTGGATGGTTGTCATAAAGTAAATGGTATTGTTGTGGCCTCAATGGTATCTTCAAGGCCGTCATTTAGAAAGATAATAGCTCCGACTCCTTTTTGTTTAAGTGACAAAAATAAGAAATACTTATTGCTTCATGGATGTCTTGTTCGCTAGCTTTCTTAAAGTGTTCTGCTGAAGTTTGACCGTTGAAATGTAAGATGTTTTTGTTTTTAGATGGACTTCTATAATAAATTACTATTTTTTTTTTAAGAAAAATGTCAACTTAGAGATGTGTATTTGCTTCTGCTCCACCAGCTCCAATGGGTGCCTTTAGTGGAAGAAAGATGGAATACTTCTTGCGTCATGGATGGCTTGTTCGCTAGCATTCTTGAAGTCTTCTGCTTTTTTGAGCTCTGAAATGTAAGATGTTTTCGTTTTTAGATGTACCCCTGATAACTTACTCTTTTTTAAGAAAATTGTCAACTTACAGATGTGCATTTGCTTCTGTTCTTGGTAATTGGCTAAGTATGTGTAGGCTTTTAATTTTTATATAACGCCACAATGTAACAAAAGCAGTTGGATGGTATATGCAGTTTTAAATTGTATTGCTTTTCTTAGTTTTGCCTTTAATTGTGTTACTTGAATAAGATTCCGGTGTCATAGTTATTGCAGAAGGGTTTTGCATTCTTGAATCTTGATATATAGCACACTTTTTTTTTCTGAGCATCCATGGGCATATCAACTTTCGAGAACCAATTTTTGTTTTTAATTTCTTCTTGGATAAAACGTACAATCATTAACCTATATACTTCTTTTTCCTGATTTTTATCTTTTTTAATAGCAATTTCTAGAATATTGTAAGGAATCAAATTTTATGTTTCATATTTTGATGTGTTCTTATATGACTTCCAAAATTAGGATTCTTAGCCTGACTTTAGTTTTGTTGACTCTGAGATACTAAGAAACTGCCCTTTTTATACTGCTGTGAATTGAATAGAATTTATGTCTTTAGTTCTTGTTACATTGTTGGTTTTTAGTTAGAGCTATACTCTGGGATCAGAGTGTTGTTTTTTGAGGACACTGAAGATCTTGAGGCCCATTGCGGTTCAATGTGTTCATTACATGTGTTATTTTGCAATTAATGAGTGTTAAATTTAGAATTTCCTGTAATTTTGAAACCCATTACAACTGCCATATGATGCAGTTGGCAACATTATTGCGGCTGCATCAGTTGATTTTGTTGCAGTCCACAATTTAAAACCACCGGTTATGAACAAGATAAGGAAACAAAGTTAATTTGCGAATGTTTTAATCTTTTTCTCTACGTCTATATATCCTTATAGTTTTGATGGGTTGTTACACTGTTTTACTTGTTATGGAGACCCGTTGACCCAAAGGAAATCAATGGTTGCATACATAAACAATGTATTTCCTTGAAAACAAACTAAACAAAATATATTGTTCTCCTCCAATTACATTGCATGCATATGCAAGGATCTGGTAAATTACATAATTATATTTCTTTTGAGTATGTCTTTGGTTGTTTTCGATGTGTCTTCGGTAAGAAGTTGCGGATAATATTAATTATAAATTTTCTATTTCATTTTCTGGAAGCCCGAAACCAAAATGTTATGTTGGTTAGTTATTGTACAAGGGAAAATTCATATTCAATAACCTTGAAACAAACGGACCTTTGAAAATTAGATCTCAATGCATTTAGTCACTTTCTTATATCAGTTTTGGATTCTCAGCAGTTACGAAACCACACTTTCTTGCAGTTAGGTAATTTATATTGTCAGATTAATCCTTTGGTTAAACCTTTCTCTTGAAATCAGAGATTTGTGTGAAGTCTAATGGTGTAAGTTCACATGCTGCGTGAATGTGCGTTAACGTAGTAGCAGAGAAATCATATCTTTTTGATTAAGGATAATAAATGTGACAAATTCAAATTTTACATCAACGCCTGCAAAAAATGATTTTTTTTCTTTCTTTTTTTGTATAGCACGATAAGTATGTCATTATATGGAGATGGAGTGTTCTTGAAATATGTATGACAGGGCTATTTTTTGTTGATCCAAAGTAGTAACAAGTCATACCTAGCCTTGTCTTGTGGGCCATTCTGATAGAGATGCAGTGAGAGAGATGTAGTAAAACAACTTCTCTGTTTTACTTCTTTTTTGCAGCACTTGAGTCAAGTCCTTCAAATCCTTTTGGATAACAAGTTGGTTGCAAACCGAAAGAAATGCTATTTTGCCTGCTTGGTGGAATCTTTGGGGCACATCATTTCTCATGGAGTGGCTATGGATCCGGCTAAAATCAAATGTGTTCTACAATGGCCGGTACCAAAGAATGTAAAGGGAATAAGTGGTTTTCTCGGCCTTACCGGCTATTATAGGAAGTTTATGAAAGGCTATAGTAAGTTAGCCAAGCCTTTAACCGACCTCACAAAAAGGAAATTTAAGCGGGGAGCTCAAGAGCAAGTAGCATTTGAGGTGCTGAAGCACAAGGTGACAACATCACCTGTTTTAGCTCTTTCTGATTTTAGCCTAGAGTTTTACATTGAGAGTGATGCATCCGTGAACAGTCTGGGTAATTCTTTTGCAGAAAGGGCGGGAAATTTAATATTTCAGCAAAACACTCGGGGACTGAAATTTAACAAAGGCGGCTTATGAGAAAAAGTTAATGGCAGTTGCTTTGTCCATCCAGCATTGGCGTCCATATTTAATGGGGCGAAAATTCACTGTCTGTACTGATCAGAAGAGTTTAAGGCAGCTATTGCAGCAACTAACTACTACTATGGATCAGTAGAAATGGGCATTGAAACTATTAGGTTACCAATTTGAGATAGTGTACAAACCGGTTTTGGAAAATAAAAGAGCGAATGCCCTGCTGTGCCTGCATGATAGCCCTGAACTGCACTCTTTAGTGCAGTGCATTATCCGGAGTGGTTTGAGGGTAAGGAAATACTGGAAGATGTGCACAAGGGTGAAGTCTTAAGACAATTGCTTTTGTGACATTTAGAAGTTCTTAACAACACAAGTAAATTACTAAAATACCCCCAGCGGTAGTTAACTACCGTTGGGTTATAACTAGAAACCCAGCGGCAGTTAACTGCCGCCGGGTTTTTCGGTCTTTTACTTGTGTTCCTAGGACATTTTGAATGTCAGAAAAGCAACACTCAAGTCTTAAAGGGGCATCATAGCTGCCCTGCAAAAAGGAAAATTGACTAGGCCCGGCTTTGCGTATCTCCGAGAGCTCTTTTTATGAGGACAGAATGGTGCTGGCTGCAAATTCTAAGTGGATCTCGAAACTGTTGTTGGAATTTCATTAATCTCTACAGGGAGGTCACTTGGGGTTTTATTGCACATATCAGCGGGTTGCGTCTAATCTCTTTTGGTTTGGCATGAAGAAACATGTTCAACAGTTTGTTCAGGCATATGATATATGTCAAAGGCATAAATATGTGGCTGCTGCACCCAGAGGACTTTCGCAACTACTTCCGGTTCCATCTCAAATCTAGGATGTGTCTATGGATTTCATCACCAGATTGCCCAAGTATGCACACTTTGTTCCTTTGAAGCATCCTTATACCGCCAAAACACTTGCCGATGCGTTTGTTAAGGAAGTCATATGGTGTGTTCCGGTATTATTTGTGATATTTGTGAGCAATTTTTGACGAGATTTTTAAGCTACTAGAAATACACTTAAAAAGAGCATGGCCTACCATCTCAAACGGACGGACAAACAAAAGTGTTCAACGGTTGTTCGGAGATTTTTTTGCGTTGTTCACAAGACAGAACATTAGTATAACATGACATATCATTCATCGACCGGGACAACGCTATTTGAGGCCGTGTATGGTAGAGTTGCTCCACTTTTATCTAGATTTCTTCCCGGAGAGACTAAAGTGTAGGCTGTGAGAAGTGAATTTCTTGACAGAGGTGAGTGTTTGCTTCAGCTGAAGCATCACATGAATCATGCTCGAACTTATATGAAAAGCCAAGCTGACCATCATAGGACTGACCGGGAGTTTTCTGTAGGAGATTTTTTTTTTTTTTTTTTTAA
>Ga0228710_1000958_pt1 | contig 41164 bp, 17 predicted proteins | sample MedpolnodulmetaG_FD_177995 | JGI IMG/M metagenome (GOLD analysis project Ga0228710, IMG submission 177995) | Root nodule microbial communities from Medicago polymorpha collected in Santa Monica, California, United States - pink nodules | ecosystem: Host-associated > Plants > Roots > Nodule... | reverse complement strand
TTGTTCCTGAAATATAATAACTTGCAATTGAAGTAAAATAGTTCTAGAAGGAAATAAAAACATATTAAATCTAATTAAAATAAACTTAAATATTAAATAAAAGACACTAATTTAATGACTAATTATTGACTCATCAGTGGCCAGGGTTCGAACCTTACACTTGCATATATTATTTTTGGCTTATTCACTTTAAACGCACTTAAAAGATTTCTATTTAGATTTTATAGGCCTGCCCTGAGTGTCTCATTAACATTCTTAAATTTCACTTCCCAACAAAATTTTCAGTCTTTTTTTAAAGAAAAAAATCTTTCTCTATGTTGCCATGAATTATTACAAGTTCTTATCTATCCTTTTCATATAATTATTTTAATGACAAATAACTTCATTTTTTTTGTCTTATCAAACCAAACGAAAAGTGATACAACGGTTACTTAAGGATGACGAACCCACCAAGGCATACCTGTGTAATGCCTTCTTCGGTTCTCAGACTGGAAAAAAAAATAAAAATAGCATAGTAGCTACAAGTTAGTTTCAATCTATAGATTATCGTATTCTTAGATTAGGTCCTGGTTTAAGAGTTTGTTTTAAACAGTTAATTGTAAATTGTAGTTTACTTAGATATAGGCATTATATATTGTTAAATATTTATTTCCTATTAATCAATATTACAAGTGTATATTCACCTACACTCATCACATGCTTAAATGACGAGATATCCACTATATTCATCATCAACCTAGATCTATGTCTACAACTAGCATCTACATATGAATGTGTTCTAGATCCTTTAGTATGAAGTTTATGTTTACCACTTTCTAAATCATACAATCATTTTCAGAGTTTAACGTTGGAAAAACATTAAGTGCTGGAATATATATCATCAATATAATGAAACAAGAATTATATATAATCAATTAGATTAAGAGTTCGGTTTAAGTTAGTATTCTATCTAACAAAACTTAATCACAATGCAAAAATAGAAATTTGGTAAAGACATACTTATGATAACCAACACAAAGGAGTAGAGTTAGACCAAAGTTATCAAAGCTTTAATGCACACCAACGGTGGAAATTACCTTCTCTTCATAATTTCTCTAGCCAAAAAAAGTCTCCCCAAACGAGGTAATGAGCCTCTATAAAGTTCATAAAATAGGACATTCGCTTATAAAAAATCAAGCTTGTTTAATGAATTGAAAATTCTTCTAATTGAGGAAAATATTAGCTCATCGTATAGTGTCACTAATTCTGCCATAATTCGATAAGAGAAGTGATACTCGAGTAGCAAATAAACTCTTGCAATTTCTTTTATCTTTCAATTTCCACTCGCTCAACAATATGTCTTGCCCTAAAACTTCTAAGAAAATTTCTCTTCTCCCAACAAAAAATTGTTCACGCCCACCTGAACTTTCTAAAATGCTCCCCACGTAAGTCACACAGGTATTATACTCTGCGTGACTTAAGTCACATTCAGTTCCTGTTGATTTTAATGATGAATGCAAGTGATGTATGTGCTATGGTGCGAAAGATGAAAACCTTATACTAATATGTGATCTCTGTGATAATATTTCGCATACGTTTTGTGTTGGATTGGGCTACACCGTTACTGAAGGAGATTGGTTTTGCCATGATTATGTTGTTTCACATACGTTGTGTTTTCACAAATTAATATGTGTTGTTCCTGAACGTGATTGGTTTTATTGTGATTGTGATTGGTTTTGTTCCTGAAGGTGTTGTATTTGTCATGATTGACTGGACTGCACCGTTACTTGAACAACCTCTTAGATAATAGGTTGAAGGAGGAAGCATGCGGCTGTGGTGGAAGAAAGAATGGCGTAGAAGGAGAACCGAACGTGACTTAAGTCACGCTAAGTATAACACCTACATGACTTAAGTCACATGGGTGCATTTTGAGAGGTTCAGGTGGACGCGAGCAATTTTTGTTGGGAGAAGAGCAATTTTCAACTTCTAACTTGGTTTACTTTCATCTCGCTTAGAGATTTGCCTTGAGCCCAACATCTTTAAAATTATCCAATTCATGTATCTATGAGCAATAAATAGTACAAAATATATGAAATTATGTTAGCTACATTGGCTCTCAAAGGCTAATTTATTGCCATTTACAATAAGTTAAATAATTTTTCTTGAACTACTTGTAAAACAAGTCAATATGTACCAATCAAATGTGTAATGGGTATTGCCAACCTTTTCTTTGAGGGGTTGGCCATGAAGAGAGCTTCCAGAGCTGTTGAGTTAATGCATCTTCTTCCTCAGTTACAGGATCCTTAAAGTGAGCTTATTCTACTTCGATCGTGCATGGGTATTGCCAAACTTTTCTTTGGCTTAAGAACGTGCCAACCGATTCACATGGAAGAGGCGGCTATGTTGTTTGACAAAGAGTTGCGTGAAGCGGTTGAGGACATTGTGGTTGGTGGAGGTCCTTTCTTTGGGGATCTTCAATGGAGGTTGGCTTCTTTACCTATTAGGTTTGGAGGGTTGGGTTTGTACTCAGCATTAGAGGCTTCTTCGTACGCTTTTGTGGCTTCTAGGGCACGGTCTTGGGTGCTACACGATCATATTTTGAGAGACAGTGGGTTATGTGGCATGGATTCGGATTTTGATAATGCTTTGGATGGTCTTCGTGGTGCGATTCCAGATTTTGATGTTAGCAGTTTTACTAGCAAAGACACAGTCCCTCCTAAAGCACAACATGTTTTGGCGAGAGCTCTTTTTAGTAAAAGTGTTCAGGATATGGAAGTTAAGTTTGACATGACCACGAGACAAAAGGCAATTTTTGGATGTTTGCAAGCAGCACATGCTCAGGATTTTCTTCAAGCTATCCCGATTGATGGGTTAGGCCAACATATGTCACCAGTGGAGTATCGTACTATCCTTAGATATCGCCTTATGATTCCCCTATTTCCTATTGATGAGGTGTGCTCTGTTTGTCGTAAGGCGTGCCTAGATACTTTTGGGGAGCATGTCGTTCATTGTAAGGAGCTTCCCGGCTTTAAGTACAAACATGACTTTGCTAGGGATGTACTTTTTGATATTTTCAGACGGGCGGGAATATCAGTGAAGAAGGAGGGGCCTGTGAACTTCTTGACTGACCCACTAGATAGAAGATCAACACTCAGGCCTACAGATGTTATGGTGTACGGATGGGTAGGTGGAAAACATGCTTGTGTAGACTTGACTGGGGTTTCACCACTTGTGGGATTAGGTGTCAGACCTTTTACCGTAGGACATGCAGCCCTTAAAGCTGCGTCAAGCAAAGTGGCCAAACATGAGAAAGCGTGTGTTCTGACAATCAACATGCTTTTATACCATTTGCTTTTGACACTTTCGGTTTCCTAGCACCAGAGGTTGTTGACCTTCTACATAGAGTTCAAAAGGTCATGCATAGCAATGTCATGTCTCCTAGGTCCATGAATGTTGTGTTCACGGAGATTGATTTTGCTATCCAAAAAGGTCTAGCGGCGCAGCTTGTTGCCAGTTTGCCTTCTATTCAAGCGTAAATAATGATTTATATATAAAAAAATTCACTAATTAATATTGGTGTTGGGAAGTGGAAAACCACTAGTCCCCACCAAGAAAAAAAATTGTAAAATTACATAAATTTGACACTTCTAGACTCTCCAAACTTAAAACTATGTTTATAATGACTATTATTTTATCTATTGATTTCGTTATCGATATAAAGATGTTGCTAGAATGAGTCCAGTGTACCACATAATCAGTTTCCAAATTGTTTTCTTGAATTGCTGAAAAATCATAGTTGATTGAGATGTTTTTATAATTAGTTTTTTTTTTTAAGGAGAAATTTATAATTAGTTGTTTTATTGATTTTTCAATTTTTATTAAAACCATCTAGGGACAGTTCCACCTATTTGTAATTGGGATTTGCTACCACTCCAGATTAACATAAGCAAAGTAACCCACCAAGCACATAGTGATTTTATGTTACCAACATTGCAATTGACCTCCACATCTGTTCGTTGTTCTCTTTTAGCATGTCAAATTTTCACAAATACATGGAACTGTGAACAGATACAATATCTTAAATTTAAATTTGAATGTCCGTCCCATTCTAATTATAATAGCAAGAAAATTTTAAAAAATCATTAAAACAATAAAAAATCATAATATCCAAGATTATACATTTTTTTTAAGGAAAAAAAAAATGTTCTTCGATTATAAAATACTAAAGTTCGAACACAATATATATAAACTGTTTATCTTATTAAAATATCTGCTGTGTCGATTAATACATGTTCTTCGATTTATTTTGGTATAATGACCTTTTGATTACTATAAACTGTTTATCTTGTTAAAAAAATAAATCAAATTAGGAAACTATTTACCTTTTGATTACAATAATGTTAATTATGAAAATATTATAGCGTAGAGTATATTTGGAGCCCAAAACGCCCTTATATATATGATTTATGAAAATGCAGACAAGGCTTGCTTCTTGGAAGAATAAACTGCTAAATAGGCCTGGCAAATTGGCTCTTGCTTCCTCGGTCCTGTCTTCTATCCCCACCTACTACATGCAGATTAATTGGCTCCCCCAAAGCTTATGCGAAAGTATTGATCAAACAACTCGCAATTTTATCTGGAAAGGTGCCAACGACAAAGGGGTTCATTTAGTTGGATGGAAAAAAATAGCCAAGCCTAAGCATCTTGGAGGCCTGGGTATTCGGACAGCTAGAGAGGCTAATACTTGTCTTCTTGGAAACTTGGTTTGGGATTTGATTCAAAATAATAACAAGCTCTGGGTTAATCTCTTCATGAATAAATATTCAGCTGGTCCGAGTCTTCTTCATGCTTCCATTACCGCCAGCAGCTCCCCCACTTGGTCTTCCATCATCCGGGCAAAAAATGTTTTAAAAAGCGGCTATTCGTGGCGTGCAGGTTCCGGAACTTCCTCTTTTTGGTTCAGCTCATGGAGTGTTTTTGGCCCCATTGGATCCCTCGTACCAGTAATCGACATACATGATCTTCACCTTACTGTTAAAGATGTTATAACAAGAAGTGGTAAGAGGTCTCAACTGCTGTATACTTCCCTTCCCCCTGCTGTGTCTGATTTCATTAATAATAGCAACCTCAGGTTCAATGACGCGGTTGATGACGGCTTCATTTGGCATCATAATCAAAATGGAGTTTATTCTACAAAAAGCGGCTATAATTGGCTTCTTTCCTTTCAAGAAGATCACCTTGTCATTCTCTCCTGGTCTTGGATCTGGAGACAAAAATTACCAAAAAAATTTAAGTTCTTCATTTGGCTGGCTTGTCATAATTCTATCCCCACTCTATCATTACTTCATCACAGAAACATTGCTCCTTCAGCTACTTGCACTCGATGTGGTGATTTTGATGAAACGGTGTTCCACTGCATCCATGATTGTAGATTTTCGAAACATATTTGGCAACACCTTGGTTTCTCTGATTCCTCCTTCTTTTTGGCTGACAGTGTCAGGAATTGGATTTTGGATGAGCTGAACGGTTTGCGTGCCATCTTGTTAGCAGCAAGTATGTGGTGGGTTTGGAGATACTGCAATTCTATGTGTTTGAATACTAAAACTATCCATCATAGCAGACTGATGTCGCAAATACATACAGCAGCTGAAGACATCAACCGTAGTTACTATTAGCCAAGACCTGTTGCCTCTTCTGTCAGGAACGTCAGATGGAATAACAGCAATTTTGATTGTGCAATTTTAAATGTCGACGGTAGTTGTATTGGTACTCCAACTCGGGCAGGATTTGGTGGTCTGATTCGCAACAGTGCAGGGTTTTCTACCTGATCGGCTTCTCAGGCTTCCTTCCCTCTTCCACAGATATCCTTGAAGCGGAGCTAACTGCTATCTTCCACAGTCTTTCCATAGCAAGGGATATGGGCATTACAGAGTTAGCCTGTTACTCAGACTCTCTCCTCTCCATTAACCTCATTACCGGTAATTCATCGAAGTTTCATCTTCATGCTGTCCTCATTCAAGATATTAAAGACAAGGTGTCTCAGCTGAACTATTCGCTTCACCACACTCTTCGCGAAGGGAACCAATGTGCCGATTTTTTTGCTAAGCTAGGAGCAATCTCGGATGCCAACCTTCTTCTTCACCCAACGGCTCCTGATGATGTCCGTCCCTCCTTAAGGAATGATGCCTCTGGAACTTGGTTTCTGAGATCCTAATCTTTTTCTTTTGTTGTTTCTTTTGTTTTCTCATTAGCAACGGAAGCTAACATAAATTTAATGCATGGGCCAAATTTAAAGAAAAAATAAAATATTTTTAAAATCAACATATTAAATTTAAAGAAAAATTTAATTTTAGTCCAATAAATTTTAACTTTTTAAGTTTCGTCACTGCAAAGAAATTATTCAATCTTTGCCTAAACAATGAGTGTTTTTGGTCATTTAATCTTGATAAAAGCAAATTAAGGACTAAAATTAAATAAACTATTAGGAACTTAACTTAAACATCGAGAGTGTTTTATAGACTAAAACCAAATTTAACCCTAAACTTAACTAATATGTTAAAAAAACAATAATTTTTACTTACATGAAATGTAAAATAAATCAATAACAAAGAAAATAAAAATTGACAATAACTATTTAAAAAAGTTGGGCACAACACGTTTTAAAAAGTTAATTTTATTTATAACTGATTGTACACTAAATATACTATTAATGTTTTTTCAATGTAAACAAATAAGTTATTTGCAAAAAAAAACTCATTATATGTTTAATTTGTTTCTCACAATTGTTTTGACAATTTTTATTCTTACAAAGGTTTTCTCCAAAATTGTTATTGAGACCGAAAGTGTTAAACTAATACATATAAATCTATCAGTCCCGTAGTAATTTCTTAACTTTCTTATTTATGCTAATTTTTAACAAATAAATATATTTAGGGTAGCTAAATGCTTTTTATTTGGGGTAGCTAAATATAAAAACATACCAATCTATTCAAGAATAATACTTTTTTTGGGGTAGCCATGGCTACCTCATGTTAATGAAGGGAACCGCCCCTGCACATTAGCCTTGTAACCCAAAAAAAAATCAAAGATTATTCAAAAATTCATCATGATCTTGAAGATGAAAGAGATATACAGTAATTTAGGTTCGATCTGCAATTGTCCTCGCCTCTAAATCAGAAGAGGGAGTGCATTGTTATTTTGTTTGGTTTATATCAACAAATATTGAACTGCAAATCTCTACACGTCGCACATTCTTTAAAAAAAAAAAAAATCTTTACACGTCGCACATTCGTTCTCTAATTTTGTAGACATAGTTAGAACATCATAAGAACTTTCATCATGAAATTTTAGAGATTTTAAACGAGATACAAATTAATTATGAATTGTTTAAGAAATTCATAATTATGGGGGTTAAAATATCATAATAAATCCGTCCTAGTCGGAAAAATCTAATTTTTGTGTATAGCCATGTTTTAACATCCTAAAGATGCCTCTTCTTAAAAAAAAATCTTAAAGATGCCTGGAAAAAATCATGAAAAAATTCAATCGTTAGATAACTTTTTTGGACCACGCGTATATTATAGGATAAAAATAAAAAGAATATCAAATTGCAGGGTTAAAATATCTATTTTTTATTTTGCAGGGCCATTTTCAGATATCACGTATTTCGCAGGGTCAATTTAAACGATTAACCCTAACATTTTTTTGTCAAAAAAAAAACTAACAATATAACATTTTGTCGGAAGAAAAAAAAACAATATAACATTAATACAGGAGCCGAACCTGGTAATGAAAACTTGTCCATATAGATTTCTTCTTCTAGTTCACCATAAAAAAAGGCAACTTTCACATCCATTTGGAGTACTATCGAGTTATGAACGGCGACTAAAGGGACCAGCACTCTTATGGATATGATTCTAGTGACTGGTGAATGAGTATCGAAGAAGTCTATATTTTTCTCTTTTTCTAAAACCTTTGACTACAAGGCTCGCCTTGTATTCATCAACCGTACCATCAAATTTTAGTTTCTTTTTCGAAAATCCAAATGCAACCAATTGGTTTTGCAACTATGAGACAAGTCAACCAAGTGTCATGTTTTGTTAGACTCTAAAAAATCTATTTCATCGTTTATTGCTTCATAATTCAACATCCATTAAGAATATAGTTTTTTAAGGCTTAATGGATCTTCTTCCAATGTATAAACCAAGTTCATACTCTTTAGCTATTCTAGCTTTCTTACCTCCTCGTGGTTCTATAACATCTGGTACGATGTTTTCATAACTATTTCTGATTACATGAATATGATCAGATATAGTGCCCCCACTAGTTCATAATTTTTTTTTTAAAAAAAAGAATTTATTTTGCTCCCAGTAGCGCCCCCACTATTCTTTAGTTAAAGGGGTAAATATTTTCATAGAAATCCGCATCTTTTAATTCTATGATCACTTTAGCATTTAGGTCATAAACCTATATGATTCGTTGATTATAGCATACAAAGAAACCAAGGAAACGCAAAAAAATAATAGTAAAACAACGGAAATACAATAAAAATTCAATTAAATATACATGAAAAAACTAGTTTGCACTTCTAAATATTTGCTATTTTCATACTAGTTTTTTATTTTATTTTTAGAGATCATACTAATTTTATGCATTTTTTATTCATTTTTTTATAGTATTTTTCTGGTTTTATTTTTATTTTTTCATTAAAAAAATAAAAAAAATATTTAATATAAATAATTAATTATGTGGACAAAGTAGGGCCAAAATCTTGAAAAACATAAAATAGAGGGGGTAAAATTCCGAGTTTTAAAATAGGGGAGGCAAAATCCAGAATCAATCAAAATTGAGGGGGGGATCCAAATTGAATCAAAATAGGGGGGTTAAAACTGCACTTAAGCCAAAAATATATAAAGTTTATTTTTTTGTTTTTTTAACTAGTGTTCAAGAGACATTATCATAACCTCTTTTTTTTTTTGGTAATGGAAAACTTATTCGCTTCATTAAAGCTCAAAATATCAATACAATTTGGTATTTAAAAAAAATATAAGAAACAAGTCAATAACATTATACATAATCGTCTTAGCAAGACTACAAATACTCATATAAATCTCTTGGGTTAATAGGTCTTTACTTCCCTGTAATATAAGTCATTTTCAGTTTTCCCTATAATATTTTTTTGTTTACCCCCTGTAAAAAAAAACTCTTTTGATTTACCTCCTAATAGGCCAAACAAAAACGAAAACTTCTTGAAAAAAAAAGGTTTTTGTTTGGCCTATTAAGGGGGTAAATCAAAACAATTTTTTTTTACAACGGGTAAATCAAAACAATTATTTTTTACAAGGGGGTAAATCAAAAAAAAAAATTACAGGGAAGAAAACCTAAAATGACCTATATTACAGGGGGTAAAGACCTATTAACCCTAATCTCTTTTCTAAAAAAAACTCAACATAAGAGTTATTCCAATAAGTTGATAACAAAATTTGACAATTATTCAAAATGGAACCTATATTCCTACTCCCTCCGTCCTATAATAACCGAGTTATTTGCAAAAAAATATTGTTCCAGAAAAATCGACCCATTTCACTTTTCAATATAATATTAATTACTTTTTTTCAATTATAACACTAACTAATACTACTTTTACCACTTCTAATTCAATATATTATACTTTACATTTATGATAAAGAAGAATGAATCAATAGATGATAAGGGCTAGGGGTGTAACGGTTCGGTTTGGATTAGTTTTCAGTTAAAAAAATGTCCGAACCGATGAAACCTTTATCGGTTTTGATTGGATCAGTTTTCATTGTTTTTCAAAAAAGAAACCGAACCAAACTAATCGGTTTGGATTGGTTCAGTTGATCGGTTTATTTAAAAATACAATTAAAAAAAAATCATATTCTCACAAAATATTTCATAGAACTTTGTGTAATTGTATTTCATATTTTGTTTTTTCATGTTCTCTATTTTTCAAACAACTTTTTGTAACTAACCTTACTTAATATTTCATACATATGATCCAAGATTCATTCATCCATCATTCTCACAAAATATTTCATAGAACAATGAAATAAAATGAGTATAAATCATTGGCATAAACCAGATAAAACTAACCAAGAGATGAACGACCTCAGCGGTGACCGGTGGCGATGAACAATGGGTTTGGTGTGATTGACGGCTAGAATTTCTTTTTTAGTAGAAACGAAAGAGTCTGAAGGATGAGATAAGATGAAGATGAGAGAAAGTGAATGGATTAAAAAGTATTTTATGTTTAATTTTGGGTTTAACCATAAGTTTGTGTGAGGTAAGATAATATTAGTAAAATAAGGAGTATGGTTATCGTCGGATTGGTTCATCGGTTTCACGAATCTCGAAATGAAAAACCATGAACCAAACCAAATTAGATCGGTTTCGATTGGTTTGGATCGGTTTCAAACCGAACCAAACAAGCTCGGGTATTTTTTCAGTTTGGTTCGGTTTGAACTTTCGGTTTTGTTGGTTTTGTCCAAACCACTTACACCCCTAATAAGGGCACTCAAATCCATTTCTCTCTCTCTTTCACTTATACATTTTTTCTTAATAAGTGTGAAATGAGTCAATGGCTCAGTTAAAATGGGACGGAGGGAGTATTTCTTAGTTGATTCAACAATAATATTTTTCAAATTAAAAGACTAAATTATTCTTTTAACATATTTGAGTGATTGCTTGCTTTGATCGACTCTTACTGTTTTAATAACTAACTGCATATTTAGTTACTACCTCAATTTAAACTGTTTTAATAACTAACTGCATATTTAGTTACTACCTCAATTTAATATACACGACTCTTGAATCATTTATCGTCAATGAAGAAAGTGACTGCATGCATAATGTATTTTTTAAGAAGAATATATATACTATTTTCGTTTCAATATTGTTATCTTTGTAGATTTTTGAAAATAAAATGATAGAAATACGTATTTTTATGTTTGTTGCAGTTTTATTAAATTTTATTTTAAAGTATAAAATGTTTCTGAGAACATAAAAAGTTTTTTAGAGAAAAGTGTTTCAGATAGGGGCAATCCAAAACAGATTCCAGGTGTAGGAGTTATGAAAGAATTTTTTGTTTAAAGATGAAAGAAAATTATTCTTTAAGCATCTAACAATTGCTCACAAACACCTCAAATTACCAAAATACCCCATACGATAATTAACTATCATTTGGTCAAGGCCGTTTCTGGAATTTTGGTGGCCTAGGGCGAACCTACAATTTGGATCCTAACTAATAAATATATATAAACATCAAACTTGATACAAAAAACAAATCAATTTTTTTAGGGCCTAATAGACCCCTAAACAAAAAATTTGGGACCCAAATTTCATATTTATTTTTTGGGACCAAGGGCGGTCGCCCTGCCTCTAATACGGCCCTGCATTTAGTAATAAACAGTAGTTAGTTGTCGTACAATAGGACCTGTAAGCGGTTGCTAGATAGTTAAAGAACAATCTCCGATATGAAATCAATAGGGCATGAGGAAAGGAGAAACACCAGATTACATAACACATAGGTGGTTCTGCTTAACCTTTTTACACGATAAGAAAGTCACATTCAAATTGAAACCATTATTTGTCGTGACCAAGACACAAAACAAAAAAGATACTCAGAAAGAAGCTTCCTATAGTGTAGTTTTTTCCTTCCATTTTATTTATTAGGTTTGGTTAGAAGTCATCCATAAATGTGTCTTTTAACAACCCACACTTTAAGGTGTGATTTTCACTTTTTAGTTATAACTTTGTTAAAATACACCTTCATAAAAATTAGTTGGTGTTTTTTAATAAATACTCATAGAATAACTTGTTAAAAGACAACTTCATAAAATGTGTCTTCTAGCAAAACTCTTATTTATTTATAGCTGCATTCCATGTGCCCATAGTAGAGTGATTGACGGGATCGTCACCGACCATAACATCAACAGATCCATGTTATAAACATTCACATTGGGGAGCATGTTATGCAAGATTTTAAAAACATGAATATTATCCTTTCACTAACAATTAAAATATTAATGTTTCATTTTCATTATTATTTCCATACTCCGCTTATGTACCATTAAGATAATAATATTAGCGACGTTAATCAATTTAATTATGACACATAAGTCAATTTAATTATTTTTTCTATCTCTTTCATATATTTTGATGTTTAAAAAATTGAAATTGTATTGCCATGTGTTGTCTTTGAATAGGCTAATATCATGCGACAACATGTCACACAAGTACAATAATATTTTTCTCTACATTTGTATCCTTGTACATCTCATGTGTCTCCTATAAAAAAGAAAGAGAGGAGTCCGGAACTCTCCATTTACTAGTCTCTCAATTTTTTTTATGTGAAGAAATAAAGACACAAATAAATTTGAAAATGATTAAAAGTTGTAGAACCCACTACTTACTTTTTTGTATTTATCTCTTATCAAATGATATTATTCATTTATTTTTAACAAATGAAGAAGATCTTAACTCGGAAAAAAGAGACAATTTTGTCTTTCATTTTTTATCATAATGATAACGCAATTCAGGATTATGGTATTAAAATTTGTGTAGAAAAATCCACGATTTTCTCGCATAGTCCATTTCAAACAAAATAACCAATCACACATCTACAAAATAATTTAATTAATTTATAGGGTTATTGTTCAAATTAACCATATAAATTGGTCATATGCGAAATCTGACAAATGACTCTAAAAAATCAAATTCTAACCATCTAATTTGAGATTCTTCATATTTTTAACCTTTTATTTTTAGTTGTTGACATAACGTTCATAAAAGTGACTTATGAGACGTTAAAACACAACTTTTAAATTGCTAAAAACGGAAAGAAATTAGATGGTTATAATTTGTTTTTTTGGGTTGGCGAATTTCAGAGGTGTTATCTTCTTAGAGATTTTTTTTTTGTTTGTGAAACTTGCTCCTTTATCTCTACCCAAAAATAAATGGTATTTTCAGCATTTCCAACTCGAAGAATTTATGTAAAGTGTTCTTTATAAAAGAATTTACGTGAAGTTATGAGAAATTGAGAATACATTGCTTCCAATTCACTGCACAACAGCAATAACCCAAGGGGCACTAGTCTTGCACTTCCACTATCCCCAAGCACCACTTTTCAACAAAGTTCCTAAAATAATGAACTTCACCAATAAAGTTACTAATAAAACTAACTTATATCCCCCTCTAAAAAAAAGCTAACTCATATCCACCGCCACCATAAAATCCCCCTCTAGAAAAAAGCTAACTCATATCCACCACCACCATAAAATCCCCCTCTAAAAAAAAGCTAACTCATATCCACCACCACCATAGCTAGTTAAATGATATTAAAGCTAAAAATAACCACTATAATGTCCATATTCTTTTATGGGCAATGCTATTGTAACACAAACCATAGCTAGTTAAATGGCATTAAAGCTAAAAATAACAACTATGATGTTCATCTTCTTTTACCGGCAATGCTATTGTAACACAAACTTTATCAGATGTACGTGTACCATTAGGCACTGTTTGGCAAGCATATAAACAAGCTTATAACTTACAAGCACGTATAACAACAACAAAAAACTTGTTTAGTAATTATATTTTTATCACGAACTTATAGTTTGATTTGCTAGTTTCATATGTTATTTCAAATACTAGCTTTTAATTAATAACTTATCACTTTTTATTCCATCTTTACCTTTTTAAATATTATTGAAATACATCATTGATAGCTAGTTGAATTTAATAACATTGTAGGGGTTTGAACCCCAAACTTTACCTATAATATCGATAATATTTTTTAATTTAATTGTTTAGAGCATTGTCCAACTCAAATTAATTTTTGAGTGGTGATATCAACACTCTCTTTCCAACACTCATTTTCTAATTGACTTAAATCATGACGAGTCTCACACTTTAAAAATAGAATACACTTAAAATGGTGAGTCATACATTGATTTTATTCAATTTTCTTGATTTCAATGGTGTAAGATATTTCATCCCAACACCGAATATGTGTAATTTTCTTGTTCGAACTTGGACCCTCTTTTATTTCAAAAAGTAAACACAATAAACACTTCCATCTGTTAGTAGTAACAATTTATTGGAAGAAGTTAAACTCAAGTGTCTATCTAGAATAAGAAAGGCAATTAGTAGCAACTAATGTTATCCAACCGAACCCCAACAATAATAATTTACTTTTTACACGGGTAGTGTAACGTTGTTAGACCAGAATCAGTGCATTGAGTGATGCATTGCACCCCACGGCCCACACTGTGATCAACTCAGAACCGCCTTTCCTTCACGCACTCTAATTGCATTATTTATTCACTCCCCACCATTTCTTCTTCACTATCAACACTTCTCTCTCTAACTCTAACTCTAACTCTAACAATGGAAGGGTACAATAACAAAACCCTTCTCTTCCTATTATTAGCCATCTCCTTCTCTTTCACACTCTCATCGACCATCACCACTAACACAGAAACACAAACACAAACACTCTCTATTCGCTCTCTTCCTAACCCTTCTTCAACACTCTCAGAGGAGTCTCTATCCATACCCGAATCCGAAGACTCTCTCTCCCTTCAACTACACCACATAGACACTCTCTCCTCCTCCGACAAAACCCCACAACAACTCTTCCATCTCAGACTCCAAAGAGATGCTGCCAGAGTCGAATCCTTCGCAACAGCTCTCAACAAAACCCGTCCCCATAGATCCGCTACTGGTTTCAGCAGCTCCATCGTCTCTGGTCTTTCTCAAGGCAGCGGCGAATATTTCACCCGTATCGGTGTTGGAACTCCAGCTAGGTACGTTTTCATGGTTCTCGACACCGGAAGCGACGTGGTTTGGCTCCAATGTTCTCCATGCCGGAAATGTTACTCCCAAGCAGATCCAGTTTTTGACCCAACAAAGTCACGCTCCTACGCCGGAATCCCATGCGGTGCTCCTCTTTGCCGGCGACTCGACACTGCTGGTTGCAACACCAAGACCAAGGTTTGTCAGTATCAAGTTTCTTACGGCGATGGGTCTTTCACCTTCGGTGATTTCTCCACTGAAACACTCACGTTCCGAAAGACGCGCGTGGCGCGTGTGGCTTTAGGATGTGGTCATGATAACGAAGGTCTTTTCGTTGGTGCTGCTGGTTTATTAGGTCTTGGTCGTGGTAGATTATCTTTCCCGGTTCAAACCGGTCGCCGGTTCAATCAGAAATTCTCTTATTGTCTTGTGGACCGGTCTGCTACATCAAAACCGTCTTCTGTTGTATTTGGTGACTCGGCTGTTTCTCGAACCGCCCGGTTTACTCCGCTTCTCAAAAATCCTAAACTCGATACTTTCTATTACGTTGGGCTACTTGGAATCAGTGTCGGTGGTGCTCCAGTTCGCGGCGTCTCCGCCTCGCTCTTCAAACTCGACACCGCCGGAAACGGCGGAGTTATAATTGATTCAGGTACTTCAGTAACCCGATTGACCCGACCTGCTTACATTGCACTGAGAGATGCTTTTAGGCTCGGTGCTACGCATCTGAAGAAGGCGCCGGAGTTTTCATTGTTCGATACTTGCTTTGATTTATCTGGGCTGACGGAGGTGAAGGTGCCAACATTGGTGCTTCATTTTCAAGGTGCTGATGTGTCGCTTCCGGCACAGAATTACTTGATTCCGGTGGACAACAGTGGGAGTTTCTGCTTTGCTTTCGCCGGAACGATGAGTGGTTTGTCTATCATTGGCAACATTCAGCAGCAAGGGTTTCGGGTCAGTTATGATCTTGCGAGTTCGCGGGTCGGGTTTGCACCGAAAGGGTGTGAATGATGAGAATTGGGATCTACTCTTTCCCTTTCCTCTGTTTTCTGATCATTACTATCAATTATTATTATGTCTTTTTTATTCTTATGTTTTTAAAGTTATTATTATAGATTAGAGAAGGAAAATGAGATCTTAATAATCTTTTTTAGATCTCATGGATTTAACAAAATGAGAATGTTTTTTTAGTTTCCACCGATCAAGTCTTTGAATGTTGGTGTGATTTTTATTTCCCAATTAAATACCACAACTACCATATGAGAGTCTACGATCTGTTTTGCTTCTTCCAATTTCGTACTGTGACGGTACTTGTACTTTATTTGATTTAATATTGTGTTGAAAAATATAATTGAACTATAGGATAAAAAAATAATTGAACTATACAATAAAAATATTGTTGAACTTATTAGCTAAAGATCTTGCTTTGTGTCAATGTCAGCAGACGTGTGAAAACCGTACTTATGTTTTCTTTTCTTTTTTGCCATCTCATGCTGCAAAACTCTTGGATTAAATAAAAAAGATGATTTAAGTTTGTAGGAGTAGTACTAAATTATATTGTCCATTAAAGAGTCAAAGGTGAGTTCAAACAAAGAGAGTTGCTTCTAGAGGGTGCAGTGCTCTAAAATTCTTGCGAGTCATTTTTCCACCCTTACACCAAAACGGTGCAGTATCTCTTATGATTCATATAATTGAATTTGTTTTAAGGAGGCAAAGCACATGGTTTAGTGCCATATTTCCAAAGTGGCCAAATTGCACATGCTAGAGACAGCAAGTCAAAAGATGTGAGCACCAACCCCCCAGCCCACACATAAAAGATTGACAAGTACAGACAAAGGGAGAGAAATACGTCGAATAGTTAGTATGGGATAACTTGGGAAAGGTAAAAGCAATCGTCTCTTTTCTACACTATTGGATTCTAGCTGTGAGAAAAATTATAAGTGGAGCAACCACTAAGGCACTAACCCAAGGCAACTCCTTTTTCTAAAACAACCCATGAAGCCATCACTTTTCAGCCATGCATGTAACTAACTGTCTGGATGGAGTGACATTTGATGAAGCAAAAACACATATGCATACTTTTTGATGTAAATTTGCTGGGATTTTAAAAGTTGAGAATTGAAGTTTCTACGCCAAAGTAATTTTTTGTCGTGATTTCAAGCAAAACTATGGCCATCCAAACGGATACTAACTAATTAACTAAGTGGGTTATGAATTAGTGCTTTGTAATTAAGCCCGATTCATAAAGTGTATATAATAAATAATTACATTGCGATAATGAATAAACTATTGAAGTGTATTTCATCATTGTCTCAAGAGAAGATGGTCCAATCTATCCTATTTGGTTATAAAACAACAACATTATTGCATTGCATCATGGTTGCTTATTTATAAATTTTGATGTTTTATGTTGATATATTGTGTGACGGAGTTTAATCTTTTTCGGTCAGTATTAAAATATTTCAAGAACCAACAAAATAATAAAACCTGGTCTAAATTGATTTGGCATGCTACGACCCCTCCGTCTAAATCTGTTTTTGCTTCTAAATTGTATCTTGATAAGCTCCTTAAAGATGATGCTGTTGAAATTAGGTCTAACTCATCATTACGATATCGGTTTGCAACGTGAACAATGTCTCTACTATATAAACTTTTATCTAGAGTCTTATCTATCCGATGTGAGACTTAAGTCTTTTTCAATAGATGCTATCTTAAGTCTTGGTTGGAATCGACTCTTTGGTATTTTAAAGATATATTTCAACAACCAACAAAATAATAAAACCTTTCTAAAAATACTTGCAAAGTATTTTTTGACGGGGATAGGACTACTAAAAAGTAGAGGATTAGTGAAGGTTTTTTTTTTCTTAGACAATTAGTGAGAGCAAGATCACACATATTAGCCAAACCTTTATTTATTTATGTTCAAAGACTCTAATGTACCTTACTTATCTAGATTATAGGTGCATTGTGCTTTCCACCTTAATAAATTAAACTACGCATTTCTTAAAATAAATAAAATAAATAAGAATGCTCTAAACAATAAATTAGGAGGTAGTCGTAAAGTGTATTTGTTTTTTATAAAACTATGTTCTAAATAAAATGTCAACTCATTTTTTCAATTTATATTTTTATAAAAGAAGCTTGAATTAACTAAACACAAAGCTGAGGAAAAGAGCCACGAACACCATACATCAACAGAGTATCTAATAAAGGAAAATTATCTTCAACAACATGAATTCTAAAAGTAGCAGACAAACCAACCTTTTTAGGTTAACATGAGCACATCTATTAGTTTTCTGCTATGAGTAACGTAAAGAGCTGGTCCAATCCTTTTGATTCGAAACGGCCATAATTTCCTTGAAAATAAGGAGAAGAGGGGTAAAATTGCTATAGCCCGTCTTGACCATACCGAAAAGAACATGAGAGTGTCTAATATGCACAAGCAAATTAGCATTGTAACATAAACAAGCTTATGTTTCTTCACCATTGGATCATTATACCTCGTCGTATTTCATTTAATATAATAATGAAATTTATTAGCCCAATTATAAAAATGACATTGTGCATGTTGCAGGATACTATTCCGCCGTAAAAGTTATTCTTCACTTACATTGTTTTCTTTTGTGTTATATTCATTCATTGTTTATATTTTTTGTTTCACAACGAGATTGGAAGAATATTCAAATGTTTACCGATGATGTCTTCCATTAGAGACGAATTACTCATTATTTTTTGAACCACGACTCATAGATGCAAGGGCTGTTCTTTAGAGAGTGCAAAGAGTTCAATCGAGCTGGGCCTCCCAAAGTGATGAGCTCAAGAAAAAAATTATTGTTCAATATCCCCACCCCCACTCAAAGAAGAAAAATAAACATGTTTCATGTTTCAATTTCTAAGTAAAAAATCATGTTCCATGTTTTTATTTCTAAGTTAAAAAGCACATCTTTAGTAAAAATAATTGCTAATTTTGATTTCGATGGCTAATAATCATTATACGAGTGTTATTTTCAATTTAAATAGAAGATTAATCTTTTAAAAAAATTGTGCATTTTTTTATTAAGGGCCTATTTTTACTATGAGAGTCGAGCCTCCAGTTTCATAGGAACGACCCTGATAGATGCAAACATTAGTGCGAAAAATTAGATACACTAATTCTATGGTTTTTAGAATTTAAATTTAAAAAAGAAGTATTAAAGAGAAAAATGAAACATTTTAAAATGCGATTAATTTTTTTCAATTAAACTTATTAAAAAGATGGCTTAATTACTGTTTTGGCCTCCTAAGTTTCTAAATGTTGTGATTTTGGCCGCCCAAGCCAATTTTGACCCAATCAACCTACGCGTGGGTGCCACATGTGTAATTTTATTTTTTATTTAATTTAATTATTAATTACTTTTTTATTTTTAAATTATTATTAATTTTTTTAATTTTAAAAAATAATTAATTTTTTCATTTACACATGGCATTTTTATTTATTTTTGAAAAAAATTACACACCTGACGTCCATGTGTGCGCCACGTGTACGTTGACTAGGTTAAAATTGGCTAGGGGGCCAAAACTGCAACAAAAAGTAAACATAGAGGGCCTGTAAATAGTTGTTTTTTTAGGGGTCCAAATCACAACATTTGAAACTTAGGGGGTCAAAACAATAATTAAGCCTAAAAAGATTAACGATATAAAAAAAAGCTTAATTACTATTTTGACCCCCTAAGTATCCAAATGTTGTGATTTTAGCCCCCTAAAAAAATAATTCTTTCCGAGCCCTCTATGTTTACCCCTTTTGTTGTTTTGACTCAGTCAACGCACACGTGGAGGCCACGTGTGTAATTATTTATTTTTAAATTATTTTTATTTTATTATTGTATTTAAAAATAAATAAAAATTATTTTGTTTTTTTGATTAACGCATTTACACGTGACATTTTTATTTCTTTTTAAATTAAAGATTACACGCGTGTGTTGACTTAGTCAAAATTAGGTTAGGGGGCTAAAATTGCAAAAGGAGTAAACATAGAGGGCTTGAAAAGAGTTATTTTTTAAGGGTCAAAATCACAACATTTAGATATTTAGGGGTCCAAAACAGTAATTAAGAAAAAAATGTAATAATAAAAGACCAATTGACCGTTCAAATCTAAAAGAGAAAAAAATTAAAGACGAATGAATTCAAAGGGAAAAATAAATAAAAGAAACAATTCGATTTTCCACAACAGTAAAACGACAGTCGGTTTTGTCGTATGGTGATGTAGCGCGCAAGTAAGGAGCAATTGAGCACGAAATGGAATATGTATAAATAAATTTAGGGTTTTCAGTTCAAAATCAGATAAAGGGATTTTGAGATTGAGATTGAGATTGGATAGTTATGGAAGAAGGCGAAAGAGAAGGGAATGGAAAAGGCGCAAAGGTTAGGTTTTTGATTGAAAAGGCAACAAACTCCACCGCACCGGATGTCGATCACCGCCTCCTCAAAGCAATCAAAACGGTGGTTCGTTACTCCGATTTGGAGCTCCGACTTGCTTCTCAAACCTTAATGGATCTCATGAAGCGTGACCACTCCCAGGTACTCCTTTCCTTTTCCAATTATCAGCATCTTTCAATTCCTCGTTTCCTATTAGGGTTAATTGAATTTTTATCAACCAATTTCATTTTCAACGGGAAGTTAGTTCTACGAGCGTGACAAAATATTTTATTCTTTTTATTCATTCTATATGCAAAAGTTGACTAATTTATATACAAGAGAGAATCTATCAAACTAAGGAATATGTTTGGTTCTGCCATGACAAAATTGTTTTGGTAAGATTGATTGTGAGTAGAAGTGCGTTGAAGCTAAAATCATTTATGTTTTAATACATTCATGTAAAAACGAGTTCAACAATAAGTTTGAGTTAAAAATCAATTCTAGAATCAAAAGCTTTAATTTCTAGCCTCAAGTTAGAATCAATTTTGGAGATTATACATGTCAGAATCAATTTTGGCTCCTCCAAAAGTGAAACCAAACATACACTTAGACTATCTAAGGAAAACTATATCAAAGGTAATAGGAAGAGAGAATAAATGATAAAGAGAGAATAATCCTTATTGTAGATTTACATTCAGATTAGAGCTTGCCATGTCCAATATAAAACCCCATGTTGACATGGATTGATATGTGTTTCAGGTTAGGTACCTTGCACTCCAAATAATTGACGAACTCTTCATGCGATCAAAGCTTTTTAGGACCCTCATTGTTGAGAATTTGGAACAGTTAATGTCCTTGAGTGTTGGGTTTCGGCGAAATTTGCCGCTTCCTGCCCCTCCGTCTGTTGCATCCCTTTTGCGTACAAAGGCCATTGAATTTTTGGAGAAGTGGAATGTTTCGTTTGGGGTTCATTACAGACAGCTTAGATTAGGTTATGATTACCTGAAGAATACACTAAAGCTTAAGTTTCCTAACATACAAGCTAATGTGGAGAGGATTCGGCAAGAGAGAAGGGAGAGGGAGATGAGGTCGAAAGAGATTTTGTTGAACAAGTATGAATCTTTGCAAGAGAAATTTTCTTCAATAAAGGGAGAGATACTGTCTATGATGGACGAGATTGATGGGTGTTTAGACATTTTGCATTCAAAACAGGAACTCGAGTCAGATGATATCTTAGACGATGAAGAGCTTGATGACTTTCGCTCTTTGGAGTTGCAGCAGCTTCGTCGTGAAGCATTGAATGAAGGGGAGAAAGTTTATGAAAGCAGTGATAACAAAGTAGTTTTTGATGCATTGAGGGAGCTTTACAAACTTCTGGTGACAAAGCACTTAGTTTCCATTCAAGAATGGGTTTCTGTTCTGGTAAGAGTTGAAGTAGCTGACAATAGATTCAGAGATTCTACTTTGAAGGAGTTCATTGATATCCAAAACCGTGTTAAATCAATTAAAAAAAGATGTGAGGAGGCAGGTTGTTCTTTTCTAAACTCATCAAAACTTGATGAGGAAGAAGATTTTTGGGAGGAGGGTAATGTTGTATCCATTGAAACCCCATCTAGTGCACCTGATAATAAAAACAAACATCCTGACGTGGCATCAACTTCCCAAATTACGAGTAGTGATAAACTTGGTTCATATGCTAAAGAGTCTAAAAGCTCTAACACTGACAGCCTACTTCATGGGGGAAATCAATCAGAGTCAAACCCTCTGAGGAGTAAACTTTTGACCAAAGCTCCTGTGGTAAGGTGGGGTTCTCACTTGGATAGTTGGGGTTCAAATAGGGTTTTTATGGCCAACCAGCGGGGACTGGATCTTGAAAGTCACTGGGGTAGGGTAGATGATGATGCAGTTATTCCATCAGATATAATTTCTGAATTGAGTGTTCCGGCAATGCCTTATGAAGAAAAGCAAATTGAGATCCAACCATGCCGTGCTCCTTTGAGAAAAGGGGGACTCTGTCGGAGAAGAGATATGAAAATTTGTCCATTTCATGGACCTATTATTCCTCGAGATGATGAAGGGAAGCTGCTTACAAGTCCTTCAGAAGACATGAATGTTAATATAACAAAGACTGATTTAGCAGAGAAGTTAGCAAAACAAGCAGTAAAGAATGTTCGGGAAACAGACAAGGAGGCGGCCAAGAAGAGAGAAATTGATAAACAGGAATTGAAACGTGCAAAACTTGCTAAAATTCGGGAACACAATGATGCAGTTTTACGGGATGCTGCATTGGCTTCAACTTCAAGATCAGCCGCTTTTGGAGAAGATGACGAGGTAGCTAACAGAGACAAGAAAGCAAGTCTCGCAGCCATGCTGAAAAAGAAAGTAACGTCAAAAGATAGAATAGCTCGAAAGCTTTTGAGTTCACGGGCAAAGTAGCTAGCATTTGTCAATTGAGGATGCTAAATATAGAGATGTCTTCCCAAATCAATGGTAAACTGGTATGATTTTGGTTGAGCTTGTCTGATTGCTCGGAAGTCTTAACTAAACTGGAGAATCAACAGTATTTTGAGTAAAGCCTTGCATGTGGAGTGTGGATCATGAGACCAATTATTTGAACTGAGAGAGGGAGGGAAATTGTTCATCCATTCATTTATTTTTCCTTACAGTTATTTTTTCTTAGGCAGATTAATTAGGATCAGTTAAGGACAAAGAGAAGTAGTAGTTTGGTCTGTTTATGTGATTTATTTTAAAAAAATTTCCCCACATTTTCTGTGAAATTGTTTTGTATAGTAGGTGCCAGAGGATTAAAAACTTGGCAATTGATGTTTCTGTGGATGTTGCAAATTTATTTTTTGTCAATAATACCTGCTTTGCAGATAGCAACATGTCTTCAATTGATAAAAATTGTCATAGAAGATGAATATTGGCATCTGATTTGGTTTGGCTTTTATGGCTGAGAAAATGAAACTGCAGTAGTGGTACACACCAGATCCGTGGGGTGTGGAAGGAATCTTAATTCGGAAAGTCTCGTGTGATATTTAAGCAGTCTGAAAAGTGTCATAAATGGTTTCAATTATAGTCACAGGTGTTAGGTAATCTGTCACTGAAGTTGTTTAAGTAGTTGCCGCTGGTGGTTGACCTTATTATTATTTCACTCAATAACAAGATTTTACTAAGATACGTAGATACGTATGTTTGATCTTACTTAAATTTGAAATGATGGAGCCTACTCTATGACCTAAATTATACTACTTCAGGCGTCGTTTTTATCAGTAAATGGATTTCTTTAATGATCTATATAAAAATGAGAAGATGGAGAAACGGGTAGCACTTGGGTGCAATTGGCTTTTGGTGCCATTGGTACCTTTGTGTCTATCTTTCTCTTAACAACTCATTCTCTCTCATCTAAATAATTTATTTTAATCATTCATTCATCATCCTCTCTCATCTAAAATGAACCTATGTCACTAATGGCACCAAAAAACTATGACACTCAAGTATTTTCCGGAGCCAAGTTACTAGTAACTACAAAAGAAATATTCGTCCTTCTTTGTCACTAGACAAAACTTTTGCTGTTAATATTTTTTTACCAGTGCTTCTAAAATTGTTGATTTTTTCACATTATTTCCTTATACTCATTTTGCATATTTTGTTTCCCATGCTTTCTTATCATTTCCCATCACATCTCTATTATTCTCGTCATAGTTACATATAAGTGTAGGGTTGGATAACTTAACTGGTTTGAACTAAGGGATAAGGTGTTCAAATAAAAACCCGGACAAAGGAAAATAACTGATCTTAACAACTAAGTTACAAATATTCAACCTGAAACGCTCATATTGAATATTTTTTTATCACTCATGGTTTACAACACTATTTGAGCTAGAGCTCAAATAAGAAGTATTAATGCCTTTTCTAATATCTCTAGGCGACGAGAGTCACTAGACATGGTGAATTTTCCTTGAAGTAAAGTCGATTGTAAATCGTTGTTATGATGAACAGAACACACATATGGAAATTAACTCACTTAAAGTTGACGGTACAACACTACAACTGATACATTTATGCAAATATAACTCTTCTCTTCATGAACTCATAATACAATAATTCACTGGTGCACACATCATGAACTCTGTTCAAAATTATACTGCACAGTGAGAACGATAATTGAAAGAGAGAACTCTAAGACAACTGTACAATATGAACACGTTTACCAAAAAAGAAAGAAATAACAGTAACGACAAGGACAAAATAATTATTTGATCATCAATTATTCGCCAGCACAAGTATATCTGTGTTAGCCTTGAAACAAAACTATTGAAGTAAATAAATACTTTATCAGCAAGTGGACAAATATAGCTCCGTAGAGCATCTAGTCCTCACAAGTGTTTTATTTAGTGTCCTCAGATTAAGTAAATCTATGACTAAGGCAATTAAGTCCACAAATCAAGGATATAAAAAAATGTAACACTTTGAATACTAAACTAAAATACTAACCATTTGTCAAACTGTGATAAACTTTGCATACACGTGAAAATGATTGATAGTGAGTGGACCTATCATACGGTGTATCCAAAGTGTACACCACGGACGGCAATCATTCAAATGAATTGCGTTTAGAGCATGACTCACTACATATTTTCTTCCACATGCCACAATTATATAGGACCTGTTCTTATTTTAAAGAAATAAAAGCTCTTTCAAATTGACATAATCCTGATCTTGGTTGGGATTGGGACAATAGGTTGAAGGACTTATGTAATTAATTCCCTTAATAAATAATTTATTTATTTTAGCATTGAGAAGAGAAGCCCTTTATTACCATGAAAAGGCCATGGCATATCCAACAATAGTGACAAATATCTCTTATTACATGTTCCATCTTAATCTTGGCTTCTCATTACTTTCTTCTTAACTTCACCCTTCATAGCTTTTGTTGGTGAAATCATGAAAACCGTTAGACATAAATCAAAGGGTCTTAGGACTATTGTATGATATCTCTCATATGATCAACCATTCATATCTCAGATTCAACTGTGATATATGCTTGTGGTTTCGTCTTAAAAATGGAAACAGGTGGAGTTGATAGTAGTATATTGTCATTGACCATGATGGAAGAGGCTGAACATCATCATCATCATCATCAATTTTCTTCAATCTCAAAGCTGCATAACAATGCTCCCACCACTACCAGTGTCCATGATCTTCTTGAATGTCCGGTTTGCACCAATTCAATGTACCCTCCAATCCATCAGGTTTGTTATCTGAATATCACCGATTATGTATGTTGTAAGTCTATGTTTAGATTGGTACCTTAATTACTGCTATCTTTTTACGGTTTTAGTTTCTCTTTTGCTTGGGAAATGTTAGTGGTTAGTTTGTTGGAGCCTCAGAAGTAGAGATAATTTGTTAATGGTAGGGATCAAACCTCCTTCTTAACACTCCTTCAGCTTCACAAGTCACAACCTATACCACTTGAAGACAAAATAAACAAGTAAATCGTATATGTGACTTATCAGTGATAAGTCTATTTGAAAAATAACAAAACAAATAATTATATTTCATTAAATTCTAGTTCATAAGATCTGCAATCTATATGCCAAAACCTTCGACCACCAACTTCTCAATTAAAATAACATCATGGTCCTTCAAACATAGAAAAGTTTTTCATAAGTTTATATATAGATCCTTGGGAACAAGTTAGATTAGAGGGCTTTTAAAAATTGAGATATAGATGCTAATTTCAAATACCATAAGTTATGTATACAACATATATATAGTAATTGCAATATCTTTTTTAATATTTCTTCTTTACAAGTGTTTCTTGAAAAGTTTATCCAGAAAAATTGAAAGATACAAAGGGGTATATTTTAGTTCTATATAACAAGTTAATCACAATTGAAACCAAGGAGATCATAAATTCATAATAGAATACAATGTTCCATTATAAAGTTCCGTTAAACCAAAGAACATTCTTGTCCTTATACAAGAATACAGTAAACTAGAAAAATTTGATTAATTGTGTCTACAACATGATGACTAATTCTTAAAATTCAAATTTGTTTTGCAGTGTCACAATGGACATACCCTTTGTTCAAATTGTAAGACAAGGGTACACAACAGATGTCCAACTTGCAGGCAAGAGCTAGGCGATATAAGGTGTTTAGCATTGGAGAAGATAGCAGAATCACTTGAGTTTCCTTGTAGATACATATCTCTTGGTTGCTCAGAGATATTTCCATATTTTAGCAAACTCAAACATGAGTCTATCTGTACCTTTAGACCATACAATTGCCCTTATGCTGGATCAGACTGTTCTGTTGTTGGAAATATTCCATACCTTGTTGCCCATTTAAGGGATGACCATGGGGTTGATATGCATTCTGGATGCACTTTTAACCATCGTTATGTCAAATCAAATCCTACGGAAGTAGAAAATGCTACTTGGATGCTAACGGTAACCATGACTCTTGACAAAATTTGCTATTTATTAATTGGTTTAGTTATTTAGCGACTGATGAATTCAGATTTTCTATAGTCACCGATTACACGCATTCACGCAGTCACCATATTGGTGGCCATTGGATCGAGATGGACGGTGCAGATTTTAATTTTTCTAGAAATAAAAAATATTGATGTGCTGGCTGCGTGAATGTGTGCAATTGGTGACTACAAAAAATTCGAATTCTTGATTGAGAGACTAAAAATGTAAAATCAGTAGTTAACATTAGCAACTAGTGGTTTGAGTTTGATGATTTTTGGAAATCGGTCTCTGAATTGGTTACTAAATAGTGAGTATTTTGTAGTTAAATTCATGCACAATCATAATAACTATACATTTTGAAATCTTATCCAAATTATTATGACTGACTCTTATTGTTTGGTTTATGCAGGTTTTTCATTGTTTTGGTCAGTATTTTTGTCTTCATTTTGAAGCATTCCAGCTTGAAACGTCACCTGTTTACATGGCGTTTCTTCGATTCATGGGTGATGATAGAGACGCCAAGAACTACAGCTACAGCTTAGAAGTGGGAGGAAATGGACGTAAACTAACATTTGAAGGGAGTCCAAGAAGCATTAGAGATAGTCACAAGAAAGTGAAGGATAGTCATGATGGCCTAATCATATACCGTAACATGGCACTTTTCTTCTCAGGTGGGGATAGAAAAGAGTTGAAACTAAGAGTAACAGGAAGGATATGGAAAGAGCAGCAAAACTCTGAATGCACACCCAACATGTGTAGTTAGGTTGTGCTATTTCTTATTGTAGATTACTAGATTTTGAAAAATCTTATCTATCTAGTTATCTAAATGTATGTTTTGTTAATGGTTAGGGAGGTTTCAATTTCCAAAGAACATACTTCCCTTCTCATTCACATTTACCATTAGGAAAAAAATCAACCAAATCTTATTTGCTACTTTTCATTTCGTGTTCATAACAAAGTAATACAAGCAAGAATCTTTACTTCTACAGCTACTTGGATCTTCCTAGGATCTTTTTAGCTATTTGTATGAAATGCTATCATCCAAAGTTTTAAGGTTCGCACCTCGAAGTTTACATATTTTTAAAAATTATTCATTTTTTCTCAAGGCAAAGTTTCCACTTTTAAAATAGTTAGAAGACATGTTAAAGAGAAAGTGAGGCAACGAATATCACATTCTCACATTTGATATAATTTTTTTTTTATAAGCATTTGGTACATGGTTATAAAAATTGTTCTGTAATAAAATTTACACACAACTTCTCAACTTTTATTCTCATGTATTGAGTTACTTATTCCAAAAAAAAGTAAAAATGCAACGAGCAATAACCACCTACTTTCCTCTATTATTTTTCCTATTTTCATTTCATAATTTTAAACTAAATTTTTTATAAAAAAAATCTAAACCAAATATCAAAAAAAGTTTCTAGGAATATCAAGAATTTATGAAAATAATATTCCCGGAAAGAGAAATGTTAACACAAGCTCGCAATTGAAACAAGGGTTGAGTCTTATCGCAATCATATAAATATCTTTTTAAACCAAACTTAATGAAAGTTGAAAGAAAAAGTGTGTCGGTTCACTTCCAATCCAACACTAAAGTAAACCCTAGCTAGAGTGGGTGTATTTTAGTAATTTCGTATTTTGTGATTTCAATTTCATCTCTCACTGTCTCCGCCGCGGTTTCTTTTGAAAGAGAAAGAAAATGATGAAGATGAGTTCAGTAGCAGTTAGGTCATTCAAATCCAATTTTTCACTTTCAACAACAACAACAACAACAAGAAATCTTTCTACTTGGTTATTTCCAGGTAGCTACCCTTCTTTGCTCATTCCAAAATTGATTTCTGAATCTGTTGTTTTACCATGTTTTTTGAAATTTGCATTTTCACGCTGTCGATTCTCAATAACATAGAACCTATCAATTTTGAATTTTAGCTCTGGACTCGCAGTAATGATCGAATTTATGTGTAGAGTTACACCCCAGATATTCTCTTACTGTCTTCACGTTACTTCATTGCAGTCTCAGAATTAATGTGATAACTTTTGCAGTTAATAATAATATGCTTTTTTTTTTCATAACAAATCTCAACATACAATATTTCCTGTAAAAATAAACCCTTCAAACAATTTGCCTTTTCCTTGATGTATGTGTGTTATAGTTTCTACGGAAGGTAGATCAGACATAAGTTAGTTTAATAGTTAGGGAGAGAGGCCAAATAAAACTATAGGCGAAATCATTACAAGAGATCTAATTTAATATATAATTATATAAACCATTATTTACACTTGAATAGAAGGCAAGCAGGCAACAAACTGCGCCGCTTTTATACCATTTGCTTTTGACACTTTCGGTTTTCTAGCACCAGAGCCTGTTGACCTTCTACATAGAGTCCAAAAGGTCATGCATAGCAATGTCATGTCTCCTAGGTCCATGAATGTTGTGTTTACGAGGATTGGTTTTGCCATCCAAAAAGAGATCTAGATTGAAAAGTAAACATTTTATGTACGTAGTCCATTCTAAGACATTATGACTCATTTGATACATGTAGTTAAGAAAATGACTCCCTTGTTTCAAACTATTGATTTTAAGTTCTTCTTGTCGGCTGATAACAAACTGATCCTCGTTTAAATAGTATTTGTTCCTGTTTTTTGAAGATACAAACTGGACACCAATTGGTCTGACGTCTTTTGTGTGGGTAACATTGAAGAACTTAGGTGTGGGAGGGGAACAAAGTGCTAGTGGAGGTTCAAACCTGACTAGGGTTGATGCCAATTAACGTGCAACATCATTTGTCCTGCATACCTGGTTTTATTGAGGGTGATAAGTCACTATCATATTTTTTTTCTTTCTTTCTTTTTGGGTAGTGTAGAGTCTTCGCAATTTGCATCTCCTCATAATATTCTTGGGTACTTTGTACATATTTGTACGATAATGAGGAGTTAACCACATCAATTTCCTTCTCTTCATAATAAAATTTCTTACTATATGCAAAGTATGTGTCTAGGCTATTCTTTTTGCTAGTAGTTATAAAGAGTTACCTCTATAAGGACTCAAAGCACCCCGTTTATGTAAAATGTAGGACTAAAAATGGGTAAAAAATATATTGGGATTAAATTATAAAATGTATATTTTATAGAGAATAAAAATATTTAACTCAGTGATAAATATCACATGTTAGTTCTCCCCTTTTTCAAAAAGCTATTCGTGGGTAATTTGTTTGACTATTTTTTCCTCCAGTCTAAGTTTGGGTCATCATTTTCTAGCTTGTTTCCATGATCGACCCTCCCTAAATCATGTCGAACAATGGTCGATGTCATGGGTTGTGCAGACTCTGAGGATTTAATCAATATGTATTATGTATATATGTCTACAGTCTATTTAATTAATTAAATGCCTCAACGTTTCAGAAATAAACTTATTTTGTATATGTCACCATATGGAAAACTACGAAGATTCTACCATGAATTCTTACCAGTTACTATATCTTATTTGACATGAGAAATCACAATATATGATTTCTGTTTAAGAATCCTACATTTAAGCTTAAGAGTAAACTCATCATGAAACATTTAAGCTTAAGAGTAAACTCATCATGAATCTTGACCTTTTCGACATGTATATTATTGTTTTTAAGGAGGGTAGACCAAAATATAAATGCAGCATAGTTTGATGGTTAGTGGGAAACTGTGGCCTTATCATTGAGAGATCTGTAATCCTTCATGACTGGACATTATGAAGTTGTTTGATCCACATGGCCGTGATCAAATCAGTGTACAAAGATTTTCGTCGGTGTTATAAGCTATGGTTTCGAAGGGTTTTTTGTTGGCTGCTAACTGACCAGCCCTCATTTGTATAGTGTGTTGGGACCAGCTTTCTTAGTGATAAAAACTGGGCACCAGTGGGCCCAACATTTTTTTTGAGATACTTACGACATGTAAGCATCTGGCTATGGGAGGGGAATAGGTGAGCTGGTGTAGTATCAAACCTACATCATCATTTGTACCACCATCTGTTTATTTCTGGGTGCTGGTGTTTTTGCAATTTTATTCTCTTTATACTCTTGGGTACTTGCATATTTTGTCCAATAATAGGATGGTTTAATACACTTACCTTAAAAAAAATATTATTACTGTTTTGAGGGTTATAGGCTGTTTTCTGTAAATATTCAAAATTCAAAATCGGGAGGGTCAGCATAATTTCAGGAATAAGAAGGAACTGAGTCTAATAAAGCAAACCTCTATAAATTTTAGTTTTCGTATAGTTCGATGAGAATTTCATGTTTTCTGTTGTAAAGCCATAGTCTGTCTGTGGTTAGGATGTTTTGAATTTGTTGTTTTTATTTTCTCTTCGATGATGATTTACTTATATAATAATATAATCCTTATGATCACCTTATTGAGCAGGAAATGGAAATGCTAATCAGCAGGTTAACAAGTCAGAGTCTCCTGATGAATTTGAGCAGCGGATATTTAGTCCTGGTGGAACTTCCAAAACTGATTTCATTTTAGATAAGCTGAATCAACAAACAAGGAGTCGAGATAGATCTGGTGGAAGTTCCCAGCTGCTGGATGATCTGGAACAAACTTTTGACACATTATCTGATGGAATGGATGGGAAACTGAATAATGCTGCCAGATACTTTGAATATGATCCTGATGAAATCGAAAAAGATGATTATTCTTATCGGTATGATACCACCTTTCATCGTGGATCAACATATAATACAAAGGTATGCCGAATAACAATCCCTAACTTCGTCGGTTATCACTGTTCGTATTACTATTCCATATTCTGTATATTTGCGTTCTCTTACTAATTTTTAAAATTTTGTTTGGAATGAGGGTAGCTTATAGTTAATGTCTGAATTGATCTTTAGATGTGATCAATACTAACAGATATTTGGTGGGAAATATTTCATGAAGTATAGTGAAGATTATTTTGTGAAATATACCTGGTTTCTCGAAGATACCATGAAGCTTGTTATGGGAACTGCTGAAAATAATTTAGAACCCAAGTTTTTTATTGCATAGTGATCAATATTCATTATTGTACTCTAGTTCACATTGAACGTGAATGAGACGTTGCTTTCAAGGAAGCCTTGTCTCAAGCAAGTTTTTTGTTCTCTTCTGTTGAAAACAAGAGTTTTAGGGGGGAGAACGGGAATCAAAACAGATGTTGACTGATATAGAAACAAATATTTCACAGATTGATTTAACACGTAGCCTGAATTTCACTTATTGGTTAAACACGTAGCCTGACCTATACCTATTCAGCCTAAGTTGTCAAATCACACTTCACTCGCAGATAGACAGACAAACCCTTTTGACCCAAAACACAGTTTCCCTTTTTGTTCCTCTAAAGGAAAATTCTGTGTTGCAGTGGCATAGAATATAATTTTAGGTGGCTGGACAGAATTATTGGTGTTTTCTCTGTCTTTTTTAAATTATTGTGATAATATTGATAAAATCCATTGTATTGCTGGATTTCAATTACATGAAATAACACACACATTTGTACTATTAAGATTTGATATATGGGCCAATAATGTTGATAAGTTATTTTTAGCTCATCAGTTTTTGTCTGCTTCAAACAACAATTGATATGGTTATTTTTTCTGGTGTTTCTTTTGTACTAGCTGTATCAAATTAATTTTCTGATCTGTGCAATATCTTTCTTCATACAGGATCTTGATCTAACAAAGCCTGCTGCACGAAAACCCCCCATAAGAAATGAATTCGCAGTATCCACCAAAGATGTTCTTAGTCAAGCAGATTTCAGGGTCAGCACTTCGTTCAGAGTAGTTCTGTTATAAGATATTTTATATATCATAGCTGTAATTAACTAATTACTTTCTATTTATGTTTCTTATGTTAAAGGTGAAATTTTTCATGTACATGAATTTGTTCTTTTTGCATGCAAGTATTATGAAACAATAAAAGAAAATGATTTTGTTAATTTGTTTGGCAAAGTTATGGTTCACAGCTAATTTTGGAATGCATATAAACTAGACTTGACAATTGTCAAAAATATTTTATACGTATGGCTAGGTAGTCTGTGTACAGTGCCCACCATCTTATCATTCTAAGATTCTTGGAAAAGGTGTATGAATGAGTCAACCGTAAATCCTTAACTCAGACCTCAGAGGATGACATGTATATGTTAACTACCATATGTATTAGTGTTAGAATACAGATGACATGTACATGTTACCCAAAAAAACAAGGATGAATTGTCATAGATTTCGGATTCATTTGAACAAGGGTAGGAGTTGTCCTTTCAGTTTTTCCCTAAAATATTATGCCTTACTTCTTTACACCTTAGATCCAGTTTGGTATCCTTATGAAATTGTGTGAAAAATTCAGGATGAATTTTTTCATATGCAACTCACATAAATTTATTGTGATGTTGTCGTGCTAAAGTCCTCATTGATTTATGGTGATTCGACTTTTATTTGTGTGAAGGCAGATGAAGGTGAGGAAGATATTTGCGACAAATCTGTTTAATTGCTGTAGCTCGTGTTATTGAGGCTAAGATTTGTATATTTACTTTGATAATGAAAAAATGTTCCTATCAATGTTATTTCTGGAATGACTCTTAGTAGTATCATTGGTTTTATGCAGAATGTAAGATTCCTGGCAAACTTCATAACAGAAGCTGGAATTCTTATCAAGAGAAGCAAGGTAAGTTCTAATCTGCTGTAGGTTAGTAGACTGGATAGGAACCATGAACTATTAAGGAAAAATAAAGGGTGGACGTTTTACAATTTGTACTGCTACTGTAATCATTTTCCTTGTTTCCTCCTACACATTAAATATTATGATCTTACCAATTGTTTATTCTTATTCGTTGTGACTAGACTGGCATCAGCGCAAAGGCTCAAAGGAAGGTTGCCAGGGAGATTAAAACTGCCAGAGCATTTGGCTTAATGCCCTTTACAACAATGGGTACGAAGACGTTTGTTTATGGGAGAACTATGGAGAATCTTGATGATGACTTCTCGTACAGGAGTGAAATTAGAAACAGGCCTAGTGAACTTGATTTGGAAGGAGACAACGTTTAAGGCATCCATATTAATGTCTATGCAGTGGTGTTGAATTAGCTTGCATAATCTTTTTTCTCTCTCTTTTTGGTTTCTCCACCTTGTTTGAGAGACGGTGAAATTTAGCGAATAAGTGATTTTGCTGGTATTCCTTGATCACTATGGTGCTTATGTAGTACTTTTATAAATTCTAAAGCCTTGACCATTATTTACTTGTATCTGAGAAGTAGGAACTTTGGGGTCTAATCAATTATGTTTAAGCTTAATGAACTGAAAGAGGTGTTATTGAATACTCTCTTTAGACTCTGATACAAGCAAAAGAGTTAAATATATTTACTTCCTATAAAATCACCAACTTTAGACTCGTATACAAGGCTTTTAGTCCTTATAATATAATGTGAAATGCTAGGATCACACCTTCTAACACACTCCAATTTTAAGTTGACATATCATTTATTTATTTTACTTGAGAAAATACTCTTTTTTGTCCTACGCTATTCACACAAAAAACACTCTTTAATCTCCCAAACTCCATGGCTCCTTCCAATCTTTCTCACACGCATGCCCCAATTGTCATCGTCAATTTCTTATGGTCAATTTATAAATCCTTTGATTTCAAAGAACCCATTTACAGTTGATATCAAATTAAAAGAAAAGATTCAAACATTATCGAAACCTTATGCAGACAAGGCTACCCAGATCAGAACCCTTTAATGGGTTTTAATTGGTCATATTTTTTATTCTTCCTTCCTGTGTGAATCAAAATCTTAGTCGCAAAGCGACAACTGACGGTTCAGATTTTCCGTCCTCGCTTTCTGCCTTATATTGAAAAAATATTCAAACTTTGATGTTTTAATTGAAGAAAAAATGTGAAGAAAGATTGTGGGAACTGAACTACGAAAATTGGATTGTGGGAACTTTGATGTTTTAAAAAGAATGTCTGTCCTGGATCATGTTTTCAATGTTAATTTTTTTCCAGGTTCAATTCTTGAATCCTTTGAAGAGATGGTGGTGGGAGGTTGAAGTGCACAGGAAGATGAAAAGCTTTTTTGTGATTTAAATCCAAAAGTAATAATTATAATAAATGGTTAGACTGCTATCAAGTTATGGAGTAAAAAAAAAGTGGATGATGCGTCAAATTATAATTAAAGTTTGTTAAAGGAGTGTGTTAAAGGATGTGATCCTGATATTTATCTGATAGTATAATATATCTCGTCAACACTTTTGGTTTACGCGTGGATTTCTATAATGATGGGGAAGGTTTCTCATGGATTATTGTTATAAAGAAGTGAGATCATACAGTACCCTCTTCATATAAAGACTTATTATTGAATACATTCTTCAAGCATGTAACTTATTACAAAACTATGCAATAAAAAAAAAAAACAAATAATAACATCAAATGGACAAATGTTATAGATTGTATCCCTTCATGTGTCAACTGTGCTGCTTGATCGTTGTTCCATGATATCTTGGATAAGCAAATTTATATTAAGATGAGAGGATCCACCTTTTTCAACAGCTCTTTTTGCCATCTCACTTAGTTTACTAGCCCTTTCTCTTCTCTCTTTACTTTCTTCTCCCTCATCCATCACCATGCATATTGCCTCTTTAATACCTTCCTTCTTCACCAACACACCTAAACTCTCTTCCACTCCCAACCTCATTGGAACCTCTACACCAAGGCTCACTCCAATCCTCAACACTTGAGTAACAAGCTTCTCATTCAAAAATTGGTCAGCAAATAATGGCCAAGTTACCAATGGCAAACCAACACTTATCCCTTCAAGTGTTGAATTCCATCCACAATGTGTTAAGAATCCTCCAATAGAAGGGTGTGATAATATTAGCACTTGTGGAGCCCAACCTCTAATTATAAGGCCTCTCCCTTTGTTTCTTTCCTCAAACCTTTCCTCACTAATCCATTTTTCCAACTCTTCACTTTTTTTCCCTTCCCTAATAACCCAAATAAATGGCCTATTAGTCACTTCCAATGCCAAAGCCAATTCCATAAGCTGTGAAGGAATTAAGTTGCATAAACTTCCAAGACAAGCATACACCACAGACTTTGGTTGGTGCAAATCTAGCCACTTTAAGCAATGATGTTCACTTATTGAGGCTATCTTACCTCTTTGTGCCTTATCCAAACCATCTTTGTTGCAAAGTGAAACTGGTCCAACACACCATACCTTACCATTTTTTTCCTTCTTGTAATCCTTAACATATGCTTTCTCCAACTCCTCAAAAGTGTTTATGATTTCACCATATGACTTTATTTCAGCATCATGCATCTTCTCCCCAAACTCCTTCAGTTCACCTTTCAATGTTCCTGGTATCTGCTCTTTGGTGACTTGAATTTGGTCAGGTATGCCGGGCACAATAAAATACTCAGATTCTGAATCGACTCTTTCAAGAATCTTTGAAGTTTGTACCTTGAGCATGCAATGAAGACAGAAGCAAGAAAAACCATGGAACGAAATCCTTGGAATTTTATGCTTTTCAGCTATTTGAATAGTCCAAGGAATGCAAAAATCAGAGATTATGCAACTTGGTTTTGGTGTCAATGCATCAAACAATTCTTCAGCTGGTTTTTGGAGCAAGGTAATTGCATGGAAAAGATTCATTCTCATGTCTTTTGAATCCACCATATCAAAATTCTCACACCCTTCTGGTAACCCTGCTTGTTTTGTTGGAAAATTGAGTGTTACTATTTTGATTTGGAGGCCAGAAGAAACAGCACGATAAAGAACTGAACTAAAACGTGATGCATTTTTTGGTGTAGTAAATATGGTAACAATAACACCACGTTGTGCGAAGAGTTTAGCAATGTCTATCATAGGAATAATGTGTCCTTGTGCTATTAAGGGAAATAATACAAAATGAAGAGAATCATTAATGTTTGCTGGCAAAACCATGGTTTGGCAAATAAAATTAATGATGTTTCAAATAGATGTCACACTGTGTTTTATAAAGATGAGATATGTGTTCTAGAAGGTTTTATAATATATATATGATATGATTGGTGATGTAAGAGCATATGCAATTAGAGTTGGATTATATGAGGAAGTAGTGCAATGCATGGATTGGATGGGGCTACTAGAATGATATATATGTGGATAACGTAACATGCTTTATATGTTTACCTCAAATCTCTGTCGGGGCCAAACAAAAGAGTGAGAATGACAGAGAGAAGTGACGTGAAGATTCAGTATAACTCTTTTGGTACAAGATTCGGTATAATTCTATGTTTTCCTAGAAAAATAGAATGTCTTGCCCACTTATTTACATCAAGAATTCTTTGTATGATCACATGATGTTTATCATGTATGATTGATTGAATTTGTAACCTCAAAGGTTGGAATTTAAATACCATATGACCGAGTGTCAAATGTCTAACCAAATAATAACTTTTCATTTCCTAATTATTATTTTTGTAGAAAAATGCACGATAAATTTAAAAGTATTTAAACAAGGGTTAAATATGTTTTTGGTCCCTATAAAATTGGGAACTTCTAAGTTTAGTCCTTACTTAATTTTAACAGCTTTTTTAGTCCCTATAAAAACATTTTGCATATAGTTTTAGTCCCTTCTTAATCCAAATTTGTTTAATTATGCTTAAATTCTTGAATTTTTAAACAATTTTTTGTAGACATGTTAAGAACATTACTGAGAGTCCTCTGCAAAAATATTAACTCAATATTTGTTTTCTACATCCAGATTTTTGTTACTCTTTTCTTGAACTTTTGTCGTTTAAAAAAAATTCATATTTAATTGTTCTCATGTTAAAAAATTCTATTTTTTAGTAAATGAACATTTTATAATGTTCTAAACATGTCTCCAAAAATTTAAGAATTCAAGGATAATTAAACAAATTTAGTTTTTACAAGGACTAAAATTATATGTAATTTTCTTTTTGTAGGGACTAAAAATGTTATTAAAATTAAGTAAGGACTAAACGTAGAAGTTCCCAATTTTATAGAGATCAAAAACATATTTAACCCTTAAAACAATTTTAACAGAGACAAATTTCTGCATATTATCATCTCAATTTGAAAGAAGAAGAAAAAAACTTGTCTAAAACTTCCTCGACGTGTTTTAGAGTGATCCTTTGCTGGATATTAAATTGAATTAATTTTGTAAAAGAAATTTATTTAAAAATTCTACTCTGTGAAAGCGTATCAACTTAAATATAAATAACTTGAACACAAAAGTAAACGCCAATAGCTAATGGTCTGTTTGTCTTGGCTTTTTAGCAACAAGAAGCACTTCTACAAACCTCAAAAGTGGAAATTGAGTTTTCAATGTTGTTTGGTTTGGCTTTTCATAATTGCTTCTATCCTCCAAAAGCAATTCTCCTTAAAACTACAATTCCTAGCTTTTGGCTTTCTTAGAATCAATTCTACATTAAATTTAATATTTTGATTATTACAACCTATTATTTTCCTTTATTGCCCTTTATCAATTCTCCTTCTTTTTGCTTTGTAATTAATTTGATGAACCAAATTTAATAAGAAAACTTAACCAACCAAATTAGCCTCCGAAAAATGTTTATGGTCATGAGTTACCAAGTTTTGGATTTTCCTTTACGGTGTCCCCATTCAGATTTGCTGTATTTTTTCTTTTACCTTTCTTTTACGCTATATTTTATCATTTTTTGCAACTAATTCTAGTATTATTTAACTTAAATATATTTTATCAAAAGATATATAATATATGAACAAATATTTTGTAAAATAATTAGTTTAATGATCATATTTATTATGCTTTAAATTAATATATAGAAAATTTATTTATTTGAATTAAATAATATATCTACATTTAGTATTGATCTACATATACATTCAACTATGCACATTTACTTGAATTTAGCTATGTCTATTTTAGTAATTATACATCAAAATCAATTTTGATAAAAACTATCCAAACAACATTCAGTTTGTTTAATCAATTCTGCATTATTGTATCCAAACATAAATCAATTCTCTCAAAATCAATTCTGTCGGAATCAATTATGTCATAATCAATTATATCCAAAGCTGAACCAAACACACACTGATTAGATGAACTCATTTAATTAATAGACTTCGGTTAATTTTTTTTCTTTCTTTTTTACAAGTATTAGTTGGTTAATTTGTTATGTTAGTATTTTTTGTCATGATTCGAAGTCTAATTTTTAAATCATTTAATCTTTTAGCTCAATGAATTAAGTGAGTCATCCATCCTTTCCAACTTCAATTAAGGTTTGAATCCTTCGATAGATCCAAACTCAAATTTTAATTGAAACATTCTTTGGTTGAACTTTTTTACATCTCAACTTAAATCTCACATTAGTTCATTATATCTGAAATTGAATTTGTTAATATAATTTGTCTAGTAAATAAGGATATATGATGCAGAAAAAGAAAAAAAAAGAAAGATATACTACAAAAATGATTCACAAAATCTGAAATTGAATTAGTAAGTTAGATTTTTCTAGCAAAAACTACATCCATATAACATGTGAGATATTGAGTTTGGTCTTTATGTACAGAAGTTTGGCTGCTGCTTCTAGATTATTTTTGGCAGCCTCTTCACCTCCATAGTTAAGATGGGTGACAATTCATTCTCTAGACAAAAACCTTGACCAAACACATGTGCATGGGAAGGTCTGAGCATTTTCAACCCTTTCAATTTGATACAGGCAAATTTCAAGTTTTCTTTAAAAGCAGTTGCTTGATTGGGAAAATATTGTAGCATCGTATAAACTTAGGTTCTCAATCAGTGGCGGGAAGGGACCCATTTTTTTATTTTTTTACACCAACCTAATATTTTGGTTTGATAATCATTTTGGTTCTTCTATTTTTACAGTAAACATTCTTCTATTTTTACCGTTTTATGGATTTGGTTCTTTATTTTAAAATCTTATAGTTTTAGTTTTTCATCGTATTTTTGAATTAAAATTTGATGATGTAATATATTTTTAATGACGTGATATATGAATTGATAATAGAAAATGTCGACATCTATGAATTGTAAGAAAAGTTCTTTAAAATTTTTATTTAAAACATGCTATATCATCGTATTTTAGATCAAATATTTGATGAACAGACCAATCAAAACTTTTAAATTTTAAACAATGAGATCAATTTTGCAAAATGATAAAAAACAGAAGACCAAACCTACAAATAAACCTCAATTAGCATGACCCTTTCTTTTACTATACATATCTAAAAAAAATTGGGCACCAAAATTTGTGGATAAAGTGGATATCGAAGTGTGTTTATTTAAAAACGTCAAATTTGTAGAAAAGAAATAGTAAGGTGAAAATTCCTCTAAATGCAAACATTCAAATCTTGAGTTTGAAGATTCTTTTATAATTCATTATATTTTCTATATACCGTAGATCATGCAATTAACCCACTTAAAAATTTGAGCAATACAACACATATGAAGAGATTTTTGGATTTTTATTTAGTATTAAAAGACTTAGATCATTCAATGATAACGATTTGAAATTATGCTCCAAACTTCTTGAAACATACATAACACAGGACGTTTCGTTTCGTATAGTCTTGATGTTAAAATTTTATCTGATGAAGTAAAAGTCATTATAGAGGTTTTAAGATTTGAATCAAAATCAAGTTATATGATATTGAATTCTTTAAAGACATTTATTATTATTATTATTATTATTATTTGAATCAAAATCAAGTTATATGATATTGAATTCTTTAAAGACATTTATTATTGTTATTATTATTATAAATGCATGCACGACACAACACACACACACACACAAACAAACATATATATACACACACACACAAGGAGGGATATATTGACTCCAAAAGTAATTCTTTTGAGTTACTCCAAATCACACACATCCATTTTGCTTTAATCGAACGATGCTAATCAATTATTGAATCATCTCACGTGATCAAGCACGATTAGATCATTGCCTCCGTAACAACGGTTTGGTTCTTCTTCCTCCCGACACCACACAGTTCTTAAGAAACACAGATCCGCCTCTAACCATAGATTGATGGATTAATTCAACTCATTGATACTAATTTTAATTTTTTTATCGTAAACTTTTCAAATGTGTTTTTAAATGTTACGACCATATACATTAGTAAATCTAATAAACATTAGTCTGTAACATTTTACAAAAAGTGTGGTCAACGAAACTCTTCGCGTAAATATATAAGTCCAACCAAAATTTTTGAGTAATAAGATTTGACTCAAGAAGACTTATATATGGTTGACAAGTGTTTGAGGTTGGAAACTGGTGTAAGAATTTTTACATGTCATAAAACTATTTACGCGTAAGTATAATAGGATCGTTTCTGCAGGGAGTTGCGTATTTCATAAGCATTTTCACAATATTCATCACGTTAAGTGTTTGGGTATAAATTGTTTGTTTGTGTAAAACTATTGTTCTATTCGACATAAAAGTAAAACGAGAAGAGATAGG
>Ga0228710_1000955_pt1 | contig 41205 bp, 24 predicted proteins | sample MedpolnodulmetaG_FD_177995 | JGI IMG/M metagenome (GOLD analysis project Ga0228710, IMG submission 177995) | Root nodule microbial communities from Medicago polymorpha collected in Santa Monica, California, United States - pink nodules | ecosystem: Host-associated > Plants > Roots > Nodule... | reverse complement strand
CACATGGTGAATGCTTATAGAAAATTAGTTAGAAAGGGGGCATTGGTGAGGTGACACATAAGCAAAATGTAGGTTAGAATACATGTATATATAGATATACACTTTTTACTTATAATTTTTAGATTGTAATTTTGGTTCCTTATTTCAACTAAAACAGAATTTTAGTCTTCCTATTTTAAAATTTAGATTTTTTTTATCCTAAATTTCACCGGTGAATATCACATAAAATTATTGATATAGTTTATATAATTTATGTGCATGAGCGCGGTGGGCACTAGAGTGCCCATATCCGCACTCATATATGTTCAAATTTGCAGGTAACTAACCGAGCTCATGCTCATACACAATGCTTGTATTTATCCGTCCATTATAGTTATTTTTTGCAGGTGTTCATTGAGCTTGTGTCCAATTATCATTTCTAATCTTTTTTTATATTCTCTTCAAATTCAAAATTAGGGCAAAAAAGACCTCTTCCCCCAAAATTACCATCTTTTAGCACTAAAATTACGGATCCAAATTTAGAATAAGAGGAATTTAAATAATGAATTTCACTCTTTTTTTTACTAAAAATGGTGACTTTTTTTATTAAAAAAAAGAAGATGATGCTTAGTCCACGATGATATGATATACTTTTAAGTATAATCTGTAAATTCAAAAATACGGCCAAAAATACCACTTTTTTTGCCCAAACCTTACCAATTTTTAGTCAAAAATATGGATTACAAGTAAATTGCACCAATGTGTGGAACTTTTGTTTTAATGGAAAATGTTAGTGTGTTAATTTTTTTTTGACAAAATATTAGTATGTTAATTGTTATGTTAATTTTTCTTCTGGTAAAGATTTGAACTCTGAATCTCAAATTCCTTAATTTTTAGTTCAAACTAATTGAGTTATCCAACCCTCTACCACTAATATGTGAAACTGCCATATCAAAATATGAGAATTAGAAGAACTTAAATCATATTTCAAATAAAGTTCCAGACCTCAAGTGCATATTATTTATAGGATTTTGCTAGAAGACACATTTTATGAAGGTGTCTTTTATCAAGTTATTCTATGAGCATTTGTTAAAAGACACCAACTAATTTTTATGAAGGTGTCATTTAGCAAAGTTATAACTAAAAAGTGAAAATCACACCTTGAGGTGTGAGTTGCTAAAAGACACCTTCATAAGTGGCTTCTAGCAAAACTCGTATAAACAAAACTCTGATTTTGAAATAATACAAAACTTTATAAAAGAATTCTAGAGTGAGTATATTCCGTATCAAATTTTTTTCTTTCATGGGAGACCAATTTTTGTTTCTATTTTAAGTAAACTAATAAACACTTCGTATAATAATAAATAAAAAACGTTGACATGAGTATCACTAAGTTTGTAGGACATTGTAATATGCAATATCGGAGTTCAAATTCATAATTTTTAATATTTTCAGCATAAGAAGTGAAATTATTACCACTATTATTTCACAAGAAAAAACATGTAGAACCAAAAATATGTGAATAATCATCTGTCAAAAAAATACATGTCAATACTCTGTTCCAAAAAAAAAACAACATATTTTTGCTTTAAAAATGTGCTTATGTGGACACACAAACACAATGCAGTTAATCTCTCAAAAACAAAAAACACAATGCAGCATCACATCACGAATCGTGTCGTGATCTATTTTTTCCATTAATAATCAATAAGAGCATAGGCTATGGGTTAATCAGTATGCTATTTTTAGCTTAAAGACAGTTGCATTTATTTGGTATATTGCGTGACACATGATATGAATCATATGCTAGAGGACCATCTAGTCTAGGGTTCTGAACATGAGCTGTGGCTGAGCCAAAAATACATGAGTGAGTTTCCTTTCTTGGTCAATATGTTAGAGGAGTTAGGAAAATCATATTAGAGTATATGTCGAGTAGAAATCTTCTCTATAGTTTTTTTTTATATAAGAACAAAAAAGAAGAAAATCGGTGATGCAATTTGCAAACACAAAGTCAACCGCATATATTAAATTGGACCTGATCTATATATGTGCCTTAACTTCAGCCGAATCAATACATGTGACAGTGTGACATTGTCACATTGAGGTGGTTGATCCATTCATAAAGCAATGCTCCACTTTGCTTCAAGTTCTAATCCCAAGATCCTTAAAAAAGACTATAAGAACTTAAAGTCGGTGCATTATAGGCCTGCCCAATTAATATTTTATATGATTCACTACCCCTAAAAAATATAAACCCATCCCTACATCCCATGACAAGCAATTAAAGACGAGTTCTCAACCATCAAAGCTTCCTTCTATATATATATTCATTTACATTTAGCTAGCATGAGGCAAACCCATTTTATTGCAATATTGACACTTTACATCATCGTTCAAGTGAGTCAACCTCCAACATTAAGAGCAAAATGACTGTAAGCAACACCACTTTCTTTCATTAATCTTCATCTAATTTTTTTTTCTTGACTAAATCGATCATACATATATATATGAAGATTAAAAGTCAATGTTTCTTTAACCAAGTCTCTAATTGGTTTAGTGATTGTAAGGTTAATCCTTAGACACTCTAAAACCAATTTTATACTTCTACGCTTGATTCTTCATAGTGTAAAAAAATAAATTTGACACTCATCGATTAGTTCTTGATTAAAAACTTTGAGATACTCATGATTTTGGATAAAAAAAATTAATGTTTTTTTCTTCATCTTAATTTCTTTCAGATTACAGAGATGAGGGTGCACATGGATTGCCCTGGATGTGAAAACAAAGTAAAAACTGCACTTCAAAAAATGAAAGGTATATTTTGTATTTTCATTTCCCTTGCAAGCATAAGGTAAAATCATAAGTAGGACACATTCAAAATACAATTGTCACTTCTACAATTTATAGCTAGATCAATAATATATATTAATATTATTCATGACTCTAAAATTAGAGACATAAAAATAAAATAAAATAAAATAAAATAAAATCTAATTATTTTCTCATTAATTAAGTTTATTGATCAAATTAAAGATGAATCTCATTTTTTTTTTGAACAAGACTCATTTTTTTTTTAAGTCCATGTCACGAAATTCAATTTCTTTAGTAGTGATTATATGCTTTTTTTTTGCTTATTAAGCTATTGTGTATTTTTTGTATGTATTTGAAGGTGTGGATGACATTGAAATAGACATGAAGTTACAAAAGGTGACCGTGAATGGATATGCTGATCAGAAGAAGGTTCTAAAAAGGGTTCGAAAAACTGGACTTAGGGCTGAGTTGTGGCAGCTTCCTCACACAACAGAATCTCAAAGTCAATATTATCAACAACACCTCTGCAATGGCCCTATCCCTCATTATGCTTCACAACCTTCTTCATCTTATAACTATTACAAGCATGGTTATGATAGTAATGATCCTAGCCATTATCACTATCCTTCTCAATCTTCAATCTTTGGCCATCAAACTGGTGCTACTTTTAGTGATGACAATCCTCATGCTTGTTCTATTATGTGATCATTAATGGTCAAACCAATAAAAACTTTATGCACTTTTTAATATAAAGTATGAATATGAATTGCTTTAATTTAAAACTTAAATTGTATGTAACAATGCAAGCTTTTTCATTCCATTTTGGTTTTTTATTTTAGTGACTACTATACACCTTTTTTTTCCTGTGTTCTATTCTTCTTACCTAATTTAACGTTGAAGTGTATATTGGAGTTGATGATACCTTTGAAGTCAACTAGTTTGAGCAACGATTATTCAACTCTAAAATGATTTTCTTTATAAAAAAAAAATTGGAGATTGAGGATGTTATAAGATGTACAGTTTTCATTTATATGCTATGTTACTTTCTAGTGAAAATTTTGAGGGATTTCAACATGTATTTTTCCATGTTTGCTTGCATCTACGTCATAAACTCATAATGCTAACTTTATTGTGCCAAGCCAGAAGTGTCTCTATTCTCTTCATCCTTATCTCTATCCTTGTCTTTATTGTTACATCATATATTAGGAGTGAAGCAAAGAGCTGGTTTTTGAGGGATTTTGATCCACTCCTCTTCCTTTCCCTTCCCTCCCAAAAAATCAATCAAATATACGTAATTTAAAATATTTTTTCCCCTCCAATATACCCAAACCAAACAAACCCTTGGAGACTTCAAATTTTGTGTTTCACTTGGTATGTTTTAAATTATAGCAAGGAATAAAAGAAAAAGCTGAAGCATGTAAATAGGCATCATGAATTACTTGGATTCTATCACATAATTTCATAAACAAACTTGACGGTTTAGTTTGGAGAATTACATAGATCAATATAAATATAAATACAAAGATTGGGGAGATTGTCAATGAATACAATGGCTTATGACTTACTAATTAATTGATTCAACAATAAGTTCTTAGATATCTATATTCACTAGAACAAATATTTCTCCACACTACCCTCAACATAAATTAAAAGCAAGTACTAGCCCATCGATCCAGTAAGATGCATAACTTATATATAAACTAGACAAGATAATGGTGTTGTAGTAGCCATATGATTTATCTCCTCTTCCTGCAAGTCACAACACAAGAAGAAAATTAACTAGTAAGAGATTAGTTTTGATTTTGAACACATGCTTTGTTAAAGTAGCATGATAATAAGGTGAGTGGTGCCAATAAATAAAAGAGAAAATCAAGTATGATTAACAAATAACAATGATAAAACAACTCATCTCTCAAACCAAGTTAGTTAAGGCAGAATGAGACCCCTTTAAAGATGAGGCATGCATACACACAACAACAATATAGCTAAGTGACCAAGAATGAAATCCAATAAGAACTTGATAAGTAACAAAAATATGCAAAATGGTAGTAAAGTTGTGCACCTCAACTCTTTTAAAGGGTCTAATACATATATTTGAGACGGTCATCTCCAATGGCTTTTCTATGGGTGACATCCGGAGAAAGGTGATTTTTGTTGTGCACATCATAGAGATGGTCCCACAGTTAGGAATGGTGTAACTACAGCCGACTCCAAATGTAGCCCCGTAGACCTAGAAATGAAAATGAAGAGATGTTTGAATACTAACTAGGATGGGATATAAATAAGAGATTATATTGCTTATAATCCAAAAGCAAGAGCAACATGGAATGGATTTCAAACGAACTAACCAACCTACCCTATGTTTCAGAATGGTCGTCGTTTGATGATGAAAAGTTACGGTTGTTGAGATCAAACACAGTACCATGTCGATAATTCTGGAAAGACCAGAATTCATATGGAACACTGCTTCTTCATATATCTGAAATTCATTCATTCATTCACCACCGAGAAATTATTATTATTAAATAAACAGAAAACAAAATATGAAAGATCAAGGAGAGGGGGAGATGGAGAGAGTAAACTGATTTGCAGGCGTCAAGGGATGAAGAAGAAAGCAGCCTCACGCGAATCATTCTGGGGGGAGGATAGGAATCGTCAGTCTGATTAAGCTTCAACTCAAAACCCTAAATTTCTGATTAACATCAAAGACACACGGAATGAATGGATTTTGTTTTTGTTTGGTGGTCGGGTGGGTAATAACATCGACCCATGCACAATCATATTAGAGCTACTTAGTGTGTACATTAATCAAGTGGTTCCTAATTCTTATTCAAAGTGGTTCACGAGTGAGGGACTTGGTAGAGCCCTCATCCTCGAATCCACCTCTTTTTAAACATGTATCAAAATTGAATTACTAACTATCCCTGACATTGAAGTATTAAAATAAACTCACATAAGTAAAGAATCTCAAATAGCCTTGACCATGAGACATAACTATCACTACAAGTTATAACCGGAACAACAACAATAGTGATTAATATTGGCATGATAGAAGTAAACGAGTCAATCAAATAGTCAAACACTAAAGAAAGATCATTATTTATAGGTATAGATCATACATTGATAGATAGAAGTTAAAACTATTCTCGATGAATATATAAATGGTGACATTTCACATGGGAAAGATCAATCCTTTCCCACCATGAGAAAGTTAATTTTATGCATTAGATCAAGTAAAAAACACAATCATATCATACACCCTCAACACTAGATTTTATTGTCACTACCAGCCCTCCACCATCTCTTTCCTTCATCCTCACCAACAACAACAGTGCACCACCGTACAGCGAAATGAAAATCAACCATATTATTTATTTTATTTAGAAATTGAAATAAACAGTTGTATACACTTCAAGTGGAAAGACAGTAAAAAAATTATGTAAATAGCAGGCCAAAAGAAAGATGTTAGCTACATCACAAATCTTCCAAATGCATCTCAATAGCTAAGATTTTTCAACGTTGATCTTAGCAACCCAGAAAGTTTCAATTGAAGGGTTCATTGGAACATTCCACACAACTACTCCATTTTTTTTTTGCTCAAAAAAAAAAAAAGAATTAAAACAAGAACATGAGTTAGGTGTTGACCATGATGTTTCAAAGTCTGATCAAAGAACAGAACACGCTCTCTCTAGATCCTCTCTTTGCTAAAACAAAATAAGACACCAACTTTCTCTCTCTACTCCAATTGATTTTGAAGAGAACGAACCAGAGGAAATAGGGACAAAAAGAACCATTGATGGAGCATTAGGAATTCTAAAAGCATGCAAAAATTCAAAGACAGTGGAAAGAGTTGTATACATTTCAAGTGCTTCTGCTTTTGGTTGTATGGTGGTTTTGATGGCGTTGCACTATTGCTGGTGGTGGGTTGGTGGGGATGAAGGAGAGAGATGGTGGTGGGTTGGTAGTGACAATAAAATTTAGTGTTGAAGGTGTGTGATAAGATTGTGTTCCTTACCTAATCAAATGGATGAAATTAACTTTCCCATGGTATGGGAAAGGATTGGCCTTTCCCATGTGAAATGCCACCTATATAAACATGTCAAGAAAAAAAATCATAACTATTGTCAACGAAAAAATTACTAGAAAATGTCTATGTTGTTAAGGGAAAAAGTAGAAGTTCTACCTTTATTAAAATAGGAACTGAAAGTGGGATGAAAGGTATGATATGTGAAGATTGATGTGTAAATTCCATACCCAACAAAATAGTGAAAAGAACAAGAATAGGAAGAAAAGAAATTCACAAGTAAGAATAATAAAAAGATGAAATGTAATAAGAAGAAGAGCACCGATACGTGTACAACCATAGGTGGCAAACCACCTTGTACACCTCCCATTTAGCATTTTTTATTAATTGTATTAGGAGGGTAACTTTGTCAATTTACACTCTCTTCCATCACTCTCTCACACATTCATTTACTTCCAACAACAGTACCACCACCAAGCCTCTTCTTCCTTCTCTCACCTATCGCCGTCACCGCCACCGTCAATGTCGCCTCCAAGTGAAAAAGAATGGCGGCTTGAAAGAGCAGCTTGAATTTTCACAAAGTTCAAAGAGTAGCCAAGGCGACTACAACAGTAGTACAAGTACCAGCGACGAGAGTAATGTCAGTGGTTCTAGTTTTTGCAATAGGCCTCACATGTCAAAGGATTTTAGATGGCAAGCCATACGAGATGCTCAAATGCAGCATGGAGTATTAGGCTTAAGAAACTTCAATCTTTTGAAGAAACTTGGTTGTGGAGACATTGGTACCGCATATCTTTCTGAACTAATTGGCCAAAATTGTTTGTTTGCTATTAAAGTAATGGACAATGAATTTTTGGCACAAAGGAAGAAGATGCCTAGGGCGCAAACTGAAAGGGAAATTTTTGCTATTAAAGTGATGGTGGTTGCCGACGGTGATGGTGGTGAGTTATGTTGAGAGAGAGAAGAGGTGGATGAAAGAGATGGAAGAGAGAGAGTGAGAGTAAAAAAAGTTGAGTTTTTTCTGTGGGACCCACTTGGACAGATGGCAGTGTGTGATTGGATAATGAAGGGTGTGTATAAAGTGGTATGAAAAAAGGGTGTTGATGGATAATTACTCAAAGAATAACTCTTAAGTTTCACATAAATGAAGAAGAGTACTGATATTTGAACAACCATTTGATGCAACTTTTGGTGACAACTTCTTTTTTCTCTCTTTTCATTGGTTAAAAACAATGGAGAGAAAAAAATGAAGAGAGAGAATAAAAGGATAACGTGAGTATGAGAGAGAAAGTTGTCAAAAAGTTGTCACAAAGTGGTTTTACAAATATCATTTCTCAATGAAGAAAGTTTTGTCAATGTACTTCAAATTTTATTAGTCAATTTACCCTTCTTCAAAATCCCCTTAATTTGGGGCGAAACAAAAATATGGTTTCGATGTATTTCACTCTCCTCCTCTTTCCCTTCTAAAAAATAAACCAAATCTCCCCTCTACAATCTCTGAACCAAACAAACTTGTAGAGACTTTAAATTTTTATGTTTAAACTTAGTATGTATTAAATTGTATTAACGAATAAAAGAACAAGCTCAAGTATGTAATACGCATCATTAATTACTTGGATTCTATCACACAATTTCATGAACAAACCTGGCAATTTAGTTTGGAGAATTAGATAGATCCATCAATATAAAAACTAAGATGAGGGATTGCCAATGACTACAATGCCTTCTTACCAATAAATTTTGATGTTTAAGATAAAAATTATTAGCTTCTTAGTTCTTACTCATATAACTACTAATTGATTGATTTAATAATAAATTTTTAGATGTCTTTTTTTAACTGCAAATAAGACTTCATTGAAAAACGATTCGAGCACAAGATGAACCTAGAGTTGACAAAAGGTTACGAGAGCAAGAACCAAGAAATGCTGCAACCAAAGACAAACACAGAGAGTCTGAGGCAATAACACACCACCGATACAAGGAAAACCAACCCAAAACCTACAAAGAAGGTCTCCCAACACAACATTCATGCCACTAAACACAACTTGTATCAACAACATTCAAAAACCAAAGAAAATGAAACCTCAAAGACTGAAAACCTAGAGTGAAATTGCCAAAACAAGTCTACATGACTACACTAACAGATGCACACAACAACTTCACAATATGAGGGACCAATCAAGAGCAAAGCCACCCAAATTGCATAACAGAATCACCAATTAAAAAACCATCGAACCACACAAATAAAAGACCTCAAACAATAACAGGCTACAACAAAAAATACATCAGAAAAATATGAACATTGCCCAATGTACAGGTCCCACATAAAACTAGAGTCAAAATCTCATGCACCTTCCTAGATCCCAATACCATTCATATAGCTAACAATGATTCGGCTTTGAATGTGATAACATCCAACACCCGTGATTCAGATTTTAGATAAAGTTAAATTCCATTCATTTTGGTGATTGAAAGCAAATAATGTCACGTTTGTGTATGGTTCTCAGGGATGGTGGTCGGACCCTATACTTTGTATGCGTATCGACTGACCTTTGTATTTGTAATTATTGTGTATGACTCTTGGATTCTTGGGGTGGTCTCTTTAGTACACCTTGTGCTAAGGAGGTTTCACTACCATTGTTAATATATTCCATTTGTATTCCTTCACAAAAAAAAGATGTTATATGTATATTTAGCTGCCCAAATAATAGTCCTCCTGAACTTAACTCAGTTGGTATGGATAATGAATAATATATGCAAGGACAGGGGTTCAAACCCCGACCACCACAAAAAAAAGTCTCCCAAATAATATTTTTAGTTGCCTCAATCAAGTTTTTTCCCGACCACCACAAAAAAAAGCCACCCAAATAATATTTTTAGTTGCCTCAATCAAGTTTTTTCTAGGGAAGTTGCCTCGATCAAGGTATTTACCAAAAATTGATAGAGACAAAATAAATTTGGTATTTATCCGTCTTATTTTAAGATCATCCACAATGCAGCACCCCATTTGGATGCTTAAATAGGTTCTGACGGTACATATCATTCGTTTTGTAATTAATACTTAATAAGCACATAATCTCTACAGTCCATCACCTCAAAACAATTATTAATTGGGTCCCATTAATAACTCTATATCATTGAATTTTAACAATAATTTATATACACATTCATAATTATATAATTTTAAAATATTGAAGTTGTTTAATTATAAATTATTAAAAAAGCGAACATTTTTTTTAAAACTTTATTAATAATTAAAAAAAAGTTAAAACTTGAAAAAAAAATGTAAAATAAATGGTGATAAATTATTTGTTGTTTTGTTTAAATCCAATCATCATTTTTTTCCCCATTCAAATGGGTAAATTATTTGTTGTTGTAAAAAATTGTTTTTGTTGAAAATCCAATGTTGATCGATTAAAATATTACTTTTACAACTATTATATAATTTACTTTTTAAAATTAAAATAATACAAAAATAAAATTAATTGTACCTCAGGGACCCATGGATAATAGGAGTGAGGGTGCCTATAAAAACATTCATCTTTATAAGCACCATATTAATTGATGTTACAATGGGGGTGCCTATTTAGCATGATGCTAATAAGGGGAAGAACTTCTCATTATAGATGGTCTAACATTTTTAATATTTTGTAAATAACTTATTCGCTTGCACCAAAAAGAGATATTGTTAATTAATTTATTAAATAGTTAGCTATGGATACATTGGATTCATTGAAGCGTCATCAATCTCAAGTTTCTAAATGCTCCATAAATATTGTAAGTTTTGTATTTATTTCTTTTTCACAATTGTTTTAAGAGTAAATTACACTTCCTTCTTTAAGAAAAGTTTAAATTACACTTCTCTCCTCTCTTATTTTAAAATATACATTCTCCTTCTTTGAAAAAGAAAACTTGTACTATGGGGTGCCTATTTAGCATGATGCTAATAAGGGGAAGAGCCTCTCATTGTAGATGGTCTAACATTTTTAATATTTTGTAAATAACTTATTCGCTTACACCAAAAAGAGATATTGTTAATTACTCCCTCCGGTCTCAAATATATGAAAAAATTCTTTTTTTAGGTTCATTGAATAATTAATATATTTGATTTACAATGTAGACCAGATACATTGATTACTCAATGAACCTAAAAAAGAAATTTTTTCTTATATTTGAGACCGAAGGGATTAATTTATTAAATAGTTAGCTATGGATACATTGGACTCATTGAAGCGTCATCAATCTCAAGTTTCTAAATGCTCCATAAATATTGTAAGTTTTGTATTTATTTCTTTTTTACAGTTGTTTTAAGAGTAAATTACACTTCCTTCTTTAAGAAAAGTTAAATTATACTTCTCTCCCCTCTTATTTTAAAATATACATTCTCCTCCTTTGAAAAATAAAACTTATACTCCCCTCCCCTATGAGATACTTGAATTACAATCCTCTTCCTTAATAATTAAATATGCACTACACTTTAATCTATTTTAAAATAAATAATTTTTTTTATGATATATACTAATTTCTTTATGATTTAAATGTCAATGATAATTAAATTTAAATAGTTTTTTTTATTAATTTTATAAATTAGACTATAAATATCACTTTTAAATAATCATATTTTATCGACTTTAGTAATTTTTTTACGTATTTTAATTTTACTTTTTGTTGTTTCATATTTTATAACAAGGTTTAAATTATATGTTAATGAAATTGTGAATAAAAAATAGCAAAAAATATGCATTTGAACTTTGATTATATTAAAATGTATCCACTATACTATTTTTCTTTGAAGTGTGGTAGATTAATTTCTTTTGCTAGATTATTAGAAATAAAAAAAATTATTACGGAGTAAAGTGTAGATTTTAACATAAGAGAGAAGGAGAATATAATTCACACTTTTCTCGAAGGAGGAGAGAGAAGTGTATATTTTAACATAAAAAGGGAAGAAAGTGCAATTTAAGCATCTTTCAAAAGAGGAGAGATAATTTACTCTTTTTTTAATTTATGGTATGCATAATTAAAATTTAATGTGATTTTTTTCTTATTGAATAAGTTTAATGTCGAATATGTTTTTAAATCCTATAAATTTTTGTATTTTTAAATTTAATCCCTACAAAAAAAATCAATTTTAGTTTTATTTTTACAGAGTTTAAATACGTAGACTAAAATTACTTATTTGTTTTAAAAATTTATTAAAGTATGCGCTAAAATTGAATATAATTATGTAAGTACTAAAATTAAAAAATCATACATTTGTAAGGATGAAAACATATTTAACACTTAAATTGAATATATAAATTTTTATATAAATGTTTTTTAATATATATATCAATAACATTATAATCCCAAAAAAAAAAAGAACTCTTTAAAAGAAAAACAAAGAACTTGTTCTTCAAACATAAAGGTCAAGTCAAACAGAGCTTGAGAAATGAAGAATTGAAACCGGCGTTTAAAAAATGAATTATTAAGATTTAAGTGATTTTAAATAATGGTAGGACTCATTTTCTACATTTTTTGTATTTTTCTCTCGCCATTTTTTTCTCATGACAAAATTATATTAATCGGCTTTTGAATGTAAGAAGAGAGATGTTACCTAAGATTTGACGGAACACGTGTACACCAACAATTGGCTAAAAATCCATTCCAGTCAATGCCCTTACGTAGTCCACTACGTCAACAAGACCAAAAACATAAAAACAAAGAAACCGCAAGGACACATCCGTCATTTCAGACCCCACCCTTTTTCTACAGAACCTCGACCAAGAAGAAAAACGCAGTGAAAGATAGTGACAGAGTTCAGTGTTCGTGAAAGAGAGAGAGAGATTTCGCAATTCCCAAATTCACAAACCCTAATTTCTCTGAGATCAACGATGGCTTCTTCCAAGGATCGTGAGAATTTCGTCTACATCGCCAAGCTCGCTGAACAAGCTGAACGTTATGAAGGTTAGAGTTTCGATCATAAATTCTTGATCTTCATACTTGCTTATCAAATTTCGAATTTCAACTTAATTCGAATAAATTCATGAACTTTATTTGATTTCACTTTCGAAGTCTCAAATTTTATTTTTTATTTTTATTTTTTTTCCTGTTGTTTATGGTTTACTGTATCAATTAGGGTTAAGAATTTAATTTAATTCTTCATTTTATGATTTTTTTTCTCAGAAAAATAAAATTGAATTTTTTTTCAGTTTGATCATGTAGCTATTTCATAATTTTGTTACTGCATGTTTAAGATCAAGTATTTTTGTTGATCAAAGTTGTGTTTTTGTTATTCATTTGAAATCTGATCATATTTGAAGTTTGATTCATTTTTTAAAAAAAATATTTTTTTTTTTTGGTGACAGAGATGGTGGATTCTATGAAGAATGTTGCGAACCTAGATGTGGAACTGACTGTTGAAGAAAGGAATTTGCTGTCTGTTGGTTATAAGAATGTGATTGGTGCTCGCAGAGCCTCGTGGAGGATTCTGTCTTCCATTGAGCAAAAGGAAGAGACTAAAGGAAATGATGTGAATGCGAAACGGATTAAGGAGTATAGGAACAAGGTTGAAACTGAGCTGACAAACATCTGTAATGATGTTATGAGAGTGATTGATGAACATCTTATACCTTCAGCTACAGCTGGTGAATCAACTGTGTTTTATTATAAGATGTAAGCAGTCATGTTTTATTCTTGACTATGGATTTTGGTGTTATATTTCTGTTATTTTGCATAAGTTGATTGTTGGATGTTTGAATGTTCTACTTGCAGGAAAGGAGATTATTATCGTTACCTTGCGGAATTTAAGACTGGCAATGAGAAGAAGGAGGCTGGTGATCAGTCAATGAAAGCATATGAGGTGAGATATATATTTATCTTGTTTTTGCAGTTTATATGTTATTTGCACCTGGGTAGATCTCATGGGTGATTTGTTTTCTGAGATTGTTAAAAACACTATTAGCAATTGTTCTAAAAGGATTCTTTTGCTCTTCATTTTTAATTTGTTGAGTTCTTTTTTTTATCTTTCCTAAAAATTTCATGTCTCTGATTGAGAAAAAAATGTTCAAGTGATTTCTGTACTTCTACTAATTGTAGAATCCAACAATGGGTTTATTCACAATTATCTGCCATATAAAAATATTTAGGCGTCTTGTGGTAATCTTCAGAAATCTGCAGCCAAAACAACAGTTATTTGCAGTCCATTTGACGACTTTGGGTTTACTCTTTTTTCATATGCATATGAAGTTTGCAATTAAATCAATGGTAATTGAGTCCTGCTGCATTTTTTTTCCCTTTTATCCCCTGTTCGCCCCTTGCATGTTATAGTTTCTTTTATTAAAATTAGGATTGATTACTGGAATTGGAGAACTTTGTTGCATTACCTCAGCCATTTTATGCTGCATATATTGCTCTTTCATTATTATTCTTCTATACCATGTATTGATGATTCTTCCGTCTATTGTTATATATCTGATGTGATTAAGTTTTTTGTGCTTGCTAAATATAACGTGTGATTGTTCCTTTCCTGGCTTTCATCCATATTTTCATTTTTATGTACTTCTGTCTGTTCTATTTTATACTATGTTAATTTTCTTCTAGTATTTCTTTTTTACTCAAAATTACATTAACTATTATCATTTTGAAAGAGCTGTTAGTCATCGGAGTTTCCTATTCAGAATACTTTATTTTATCTTTTTATCTCCTACTTAAAACTTCTTGTTTTCTATATTGCAGTCTGCTACCACTGCAGCAGAGGCTGAATTACCCCCCACTCATCCCATTCGATTGGGTCTGGCTTTGAATTTCTCAGTTTTCTATTATGAGATCTTGAATTCACCAGAAAGGTTTGTGATTTGAATTTGATTTTATAACCCCGGTTTTTTATTAAAATTGATGGTGTGTTTGACGGGGGAGAACATATTTTCCTTTTTCCAGAGCCTGCCATCTTGCAAAGCAGGCTTTTGATGAAGCTATTTCAGAGCTCGACACCTTGAATGAGGAGTCCTACAAAGATAGTACATTGATCATGCAACTTCTCAGGGACAACCTGACTCTCTGGACTTCTGACATCCCAGAAGATGGAGGTAATTATTAATAGGAGTCTTGCAAAATATTTCAATAGCTCTATTAAGATGTTTTACAGGAGTAAGGGATAGTTCTGTAGGATATTGTAAGGGCTAGCATTCATTTACAGTTAGATAATAACCCTCAAATTATCCAAGATGTGTAAGTGCAAAGGATTCGAGCACAAGATAGAAATGCACCTTCATCTTTATATGCTTTTACACGTCAAATAATGATTGGAATGCCTAATGTGGTAGATTGTGTTTAGCTAAAGATTTTTTTGTGAAACTGAGACGTAAGGTGCTTAACCTATATATGAAATCACCTGGACAGTGAGATTTAATGCCGAACATAAGTTGTGGTAGTTATTCTTTTTGGTTGTCCTTTTTCTATCGATGTTTACTGAATTTTTCTGACTTCCTGCTACAGAAGAGAACCAGAAAGCAAATGGCACTGCCAAGCTTGGTGGAGGTGACGATGCAGAGGTGAGTAGTTCTTCAAACTTGGTAGCTGCAATTTATTTTCGTCTGATGGCTTTAATTTATTCATTTCATTATTTTTTTAATGACAGTGAGGCTAATGGTTGGCGGGAACTTCCTTAGGATTTGATGCATGTGTTTGGGCATGAAACATTAGGGCTGATTTCCTATTTGTGTACTAGTTAGAATTAGGGTTCCATTGTTTCCTCTATGTCTGTTTCTTGTTAATTTGTCATACTTCCCCATAGAGGAAAAGAAAAACTCCATTTGTGCTATATTTTGTTGATGTTTTTATTTGTGTGGTGTCCTGAAATGGCCTGTTTCACTCCTAAGCACCTCCTTCTGTCTGTGGGAGATTGATTTTATGAGGATTGTTCTTGGTGTATTTCTTTTTCCAATGAAATGCTTCACCCTTATATGGAGAAACTATCATCTTGGAGATTAATCAGGCAAACTATAATTCGATTATGACTGAAACAAAGCTGCTTGAGTGCGGAAAACTGAAATAAGTGGCCTGAATGCTGAGTACTTCACGTAATAATAATTGTGAAAGAACTTTTGAAAAAAGTCTGAATAATAAATAAACGCGCAAACTAGTTTTATAGTTAGAATGAGATGATTTTCATGACCATAATTCATACGTACAAATCAACTGTTTTTGAAAGTGAAGGAGAGGTTGCCTGGTATTTGTTTTCAATGACAGAAGAGTGACGGAATGAGTTTCAATAAAAGTGATGAATGAAAAATGTTAAAAGTTGCGTGATTGATGCCTTTGTACGAGCCGAAGTTTTGCGAAATTATTTTAACACGGAAATGAATTTGTTCTCATTTTGTTTTACCTATATGCACATGGAGACTGGAGAGTATACAAAAGGAATATTTCTATCATAGGTTTTAAAATTGCATTATTGAGATTGACATTGCATTTTAAATTTAAAAATATTGTAAGTCATTAAGTCAATGAATATATGCCAATTAACACATTCTAATTTTCTTGTAAAAAAAAAACACACATTCTAATTTTTTTGTGGGAACAAATTATTCTAACTTGACTTTTTTCCGTCAAGTAGTCTGATGATTAGAATTAAATAAATGCAGTGTTTGAGTTTAAATTTTGTAAGCTTTCGGGCACTCTAACTTGACTACTTTAATCACGTGATTTATTACTATGTGCACTCAAATATTTGACAAAAAAATGTCATTTATTTTGTTATCATTGACAAATATCTTATACAAATTTGTTTTTTTTCTTCCATTAAACAAGAGGAGTCAAAGTGCTCCTCCTCTAAAATAAATAAATTGAGGATACAATCTTATACAGGTGAATAAATAGGGTGTCCGGGGTTCGAACTCTGGCCCTGTATATAATAATACATGTCCGGGTTCGAGCTATGCATAATACACTCTTTTCTAATATATGTGAGATATACAACTTGCATATAAAAATGGGACAAATGGATTATTACATAAACAAAAATTAAATGATAATGTTGGTATGGAAAGAGTTTGGATTCTCTAAAAAAAAAATTATTTATATGAGTCACGAGTGGGTAACATGAAGGCACGAGCGGCATGATGTAATTTTGAGAAAACATTATTGTGGTGTGACTCTGATGTGTGGAATGTAATTCCGTGAAGAATAAAGACTCAAATTCTTGTCTTCGATGGAATATCCACAAGAACATGCTGCTTTGTGACGCTAACGCTATATCCAACTAACGATCACTGAGAATTTATGCTTCATGTCATGTCATAGAGATCATATAACGCACCAAAAAAATTTCTGACCAACCAATTGCAGTTTGTTATTGTTCCATTGGAGTGCAACAATTTCTTTTACTATATCAAAAACCTTTGGTGCTACCATGAGCTGCTGTTGTGACTTTCAAGGTTGCAAAAATGACGCCAATATTGTGGCTGTTATTTTTGACTTAGATGGCACACTTTTGGATACTGGTATTTAATTATTTCATTTCATTTTTTCAATCATTGTCTGTCAAATTTTGTTTTTCTTCTGAATACTGCATCTGTGTTGATGATTGGTGTGCAGAAAGGGCTACAAGGGGTGTATTGAGTGAGTTTTTGGGTAAGTATGGAAAGGAACTTGATAGAGAAAGGGAAGAAAAGAAGAGGTTAGGGATGACACAGAAGGAATCAGCAGCTTTTATTGTTAGGGACTATCAACTCCCATTAACACCTGACCAATTTATCAAAGAAATCAATCCTCTCTATATCCAAAGGTAATTCATACTTTTCTTTTCATATGTCTCTATGGCTTTGTTTGAATATTTTAAAACAAGCGGAGCATAATGAAATGTAACAGAGATCATTCCATTGTTTGGTTAATTTACGACGTAACACACCAAAGTTTCCATTCCATTATTTGGAAAGTGAACTGAATGGAATAGATTATAACATTTTTTGAGTAGTTAGACGGAATAACAATAACCACTTGAAAACTCACATACACACAAGTGGGAGATCCCCGGTTTGATCCCTAGCCTAACAAATTCAACATTTGTCAATTGAGGCAGGACTTGTGAACAAATTATAACATTTTTATTCCATTTTTAACTTTATTAAAAAAAATAACAGAATTGTATAGTATTTTTTACTCATTAATAAGTACTAATAAGTGTCCATAGGAAACTTGTTGAGGAAATCAAAAGTAGTAGTTTTACACCACTTTCCAGTGTAATATTTATATTTTTGTTTTCTGAATCAATGTCCTAAGGGCACACTCTTTAGCATTTCCCTAAATACATAGTCATGGATGGTTTGAATGCAACATAAAGCTAGGAGGTGAAACTGATATGAGATCATATCAGGTAAGTAATTGAAGATTGAACATGGTTCAAAACTGCTTTTGTAATACACACAACGCTACATTAGTACACTGTTACTTTGCTAAAAAAATATGTTAACTGTAGTTACTCAGAGAGGTGGGTAATTTTGATTCCTGAACAACAAAAAAAACTAAAGTCAAGAAATCTTATTTGAATTGTTATCACTTTCACTTAAAGATTCTCCTTTTCAATTCACAAATTGGCTTAGGTGGAGAGATGCCAAAGCATTGCCTGGTGCTAATCGAATTATCAAACATCTCACGAAAAATGGTGTGCCAATGGCTCTTGCTTCAAACTCCTCGACAGAATACATATATGCAAAAATTTCTCATCATAAAGGTATTTTCCTGTTGGCTACATGTTTGTTTTTCATCGATGAGTTTCTGTTTTATGTCTTTCTATTTCAAATAGAACGACAGATCAACTTTTTATTCTAGTTATTACCTCTGAATACGTTACTGAAAAGTGAAAAGTAAATTATATGTAGCTGCAGAAATATCATTTTAACTAAGTTTGAGTTATGTGTTTTTCAACTTAATGTTTTGTAACCAATTAAGTGATTAGGCTAATTTCTGCTTAAGCTTAATAAACTGAAACTACTTGACATGTAGTTTCCTACTTAAAACTTTATATTTCATGCTTAATAAAATTGTTTTTTGTAGGTTGGAAAGAAAGCTTCTCGGTAATTCTAGGAAACGACCAGGTTAAATTTGGGAAGCCTGCTCCAGATTTGTAAGATTATCTGCTATAAGTAATGTCCATGATTTCACTTATAAATGGAGTTTTAAACTTTAACCTTCCAAATACCATCTTTTAGGAAACATAAATTAGATCTATGGCAATGAGTATCTGTAACCTACCAACCTTTTTACAGTAGAGAAAAAGTCTCCCCTATTCCAAGCAGGTTTTAAATTGCGGACAATGTCACGTGATGCGATCACAGTATTACAAGCTTCTAACTAAGTCTAATTGTTACAGATTTCAAGAAGCTGCCAAGAGAATGGCTGTGCAAGCAGTTAACTGCCTTGTGATTGAGGATTCCTTGTAAGTCTCCCATATTTCTTATTGTTCAGCCACTTGAATTTCTTTCATGTAAATCGTATTTGTAACGCTTAACTTATTTACTGTAATATGCTTTAACAGGGTTGGTGTCAAGGCAGCTACAGCTGCAAAAACGAAGGTAGTCGCCGTACCGTCTCGAGGCGAATCGGATTGTTGTAAACTGGCAAATATTACTCTTAATTCACTTTTAGAGTTTCAACCTGAGCTATGGGGCCTTCCACCTTTTGATGATTGTAATGAACCTGTTTATTAGTTCTTAAGTATGTTGATGAATTTCTATAAATAATGTGTTCTCTTCTCTTATCATAATATTTTTTCAAATTAATATTGGCAGGGGTAAATAACACATTGCCTATTGAGCCAATTCATCTGAGTGGTTTGTATGCTACTGGATCTCTCTTTGGAACCACAGGTTTTTGAAACTCCCAACTTTCCCATGTCATTCATAAATTTAGTAACATGAACAAAACAATTTAAGCCTTTATCAATTAATTTTAACATATTCAAAGTGGCCGACACAACCTTTGATCAATGTTTTAAAAATCGAACTGGCAAGACCTCTAGGTCATGATGGTTCAGCTGCCTTAAACTGTTCGTACTGGACGAAACTGCGACAGAACCATCAAAATTACCGAACTGTAATAAATTCTGGTTCAAGGTTTAACCGGTTGAACCGTCTTGTTTGGTTTTTAAAGTACTATCAATCTGACAAAATTGAATTTCTGAATCTAGAGAATGCAACATTTGCTATTCCTGATCAAGTTGTTGGGATTTACTTTGGTTGGGCCAAAGTTGATTCAGATAGGAAGTTCAAGATATTGGTTAGCATTAATTTGGATTTCTCAAGTGTTGCCTACAAGAAAATAGTGAGTACCAGTCAATTATATAACTCAACAATTCCTTCATTTATTCTTTGATGATGCATAATATCTATTGTTAGTAATTCACTATGTAGTGCAAAGTGAATATTGTCAACTAGTGATTAACAAATTAATGGTGGATATTATATGTACAGACATAATAAATCTTGAATGTGGTAAATATTAACTAATTAATGCACATTATGGGGACACATTTTGCAGGATGTTTGGCTTATTGATGCAAACACTGACCTTACATCTGAGCAGAAGATGCAAATCTGTCTTGTTGGCTACATAAGATCATGGGATAACAAGGTAATGGTGATATTTAGATGGAAAGGTCTAAGTAAGGAACTTCATTTTTAAGCCTAAAAACAATATTTTGATGGAAGGATCTCACTAGGAAAATCAAGATGAGTAAAAATGAATTAGAAAGTATTTTCCGAAAGAGTTTAATTTTAATACAATGTCGGTGTAAAAAGTTTTACATTGTCATCAAATTACAACATATATGTAACGTTAGAAGTAATTGCGTTGAATATCAACATTTTTAATGATCTAACAGTTATGATTTATCAACGGTGTAAAAAATATTTACACTCACAGTATGTATCAACTAAATCATTTAACAAACATGAATGATGTTAGTGACAATGATTTTTATTTTCCTGAAATAAGATCATACTCGATGGAAATGATACCTATTAGCAGTATCTTATTTGTGGCTCTAACTTAATCCAGCTGCATGAACAGAAACTTGGGTCAATGGAAATGGATAAACTTGAAGAATACAAGTCCATTGCTAGAGCTTCACTAGATTTGCCATCATTCAGCAATTTTTGATGGAAAAGGCTTTGCATGGAGGAGACAATCAAGTGGCCTAATTACAAGTAGGAAGATGGAATAATGATGATTTTTTTTTTGTTGCACCTTTCATTCATAATAAAATGAAATTAATTGTATAAGGGAAATGATATATGAACAACCAAAAGGTTGTACACACCGTATTTTAATACGGTTGGGAATACAAATGAATTTTTTTAATCATTTTTTTATTACCTTGGAATGCGTGCAAGGCTAAATTGCTTCATTAAGAGAGCTATGGTGTGGGATGAGTTGTGGATATTTGGATGTCAATATATCAGTGCTCATTGTATAAAGGGAGATATCCATGACAATGACATGATTTATTAGGCAATGCCTGCAATAGTTTGTAAAATATTGCCAAAAAATTGATGATTTTGCAATCAATTGTTGTTCATCATCTTGCATATTGGGGTGGAAATATATTAGCATATACATATGAAGATCTACTGCAATCACTATACTACCACTTATTCAAGAATTTATCATTTATAGCGAGTTTGGTACTCCTTCAAAGACGAAAAAGAAAATATCGTGAGGAGGTTTTTAACATGTTATTTGTATAGAACTCGTCGAAGCTCATTACTCGCCTGATTTTAATCAAATTTTTTTTGTTTGGTACAAATCAACCAGCTGTTTTTAAACAGATACCTTTACCAAATAGTTACAAGTTCGATCTCGAGCTGTGTATGGAGAAAATATGAATGAAAGAAAAAAATTCATTATATATGTTCAGCAAATTCTCATTTCTATAATGGTTATTAGTCATTGATAAAGTTTAATGAATAATTCCAACCTATGTTTCTTTTTTAAAAAAAAAAACTTATTTATGTTTTGCCAAACTCTCCGTAACCAATAGTACTACATTTTCATTTTCAATTCAAATACATATACAAACAAAAACAAACTTTTCGATAATGATACACCCCCACGTCCTTGGTGTGTTCTCCTTAGTTTGCGTTGGTTGTTCACTTCGGTATTTTTGTCGTCTTAAACATCTCATTGTGTGGTCAGCATTTTCAGAATGTCACATCCACGTCCTACAAATGTTGTGTAACATTAATCTATATAAAAGGTCTTACGTCTTAGACTCCTAGGAAGAAATTTTTTTTGTATATGCCCTTCTTTTTTCCCAAAATTCCAAAACTACCCTACTTTTAAAAAAAATTGCAAAAATGCCATACTTTTTCTTACACTCTGGTACCCCGCAACTTGCACTTGCGAGGTACCCTAAAAAGTTTATCCTTGCGAGGTAGTTTTTAATTATTAAAAAGTTTATTAGTTTATTAAAAATAAATTATTTTAATATGTTTTTTTTAAAAGAATAGGTATTTAATTATTTAAAAAATTTTAAAAAAAAAAAATATGTACCTCGCAAGTCCCACTTGCGGGACATTAAAAAATTTCGAAAAAAAAAAAGACCAAGGTACCTCGCAAGTCCCACTTGCGGGACCTATAAAAATTTCGAAAAAAAATTAAAAATTACCTCACAAGTCCCACTTGCGGGATATAATAAGGACAAACTTTTTAGGGTACCTCGCAAGTGCAAGTTGCGGGATACCAGAGTGTAAGAAAAAGTAGGGCATTTTTGCAATTTTTTTTTAAAAGTAGGGTAGTTTTGGAATTTTGGGAAAAAAGAAGGGCATATACAAAAAAATTTCTCTTAGGAACATATCTTATGGAACCTAAAAGTAAAAAAAATTGCTTTGAAATTTAGATGAAAAATGTAAGTGATTTTTGAAAGGGTTTTGCTAGAAGCCACTCATGAATGTGTCTTTTAGTAACTCACACCTTAAGGTGTGATTTCTACTTTTTAGTTATAACTTTGCTAAAAGACACCTTCATAAAAATTAGTTGGTGTCTTTTAGCAAATGCTCATAGAATAACTTGCTAAAAGACACCTTCATAAAAGGTGTCTTCTAGCAAAACCCTTTTTGAAATAATGGAGTCATATGAGACTCATTGGAAGATCCAAGATCAAATATATGATGCAAAAATGCATAAAAATGAAAAATAAAAAATACAACTTTGGGCATCGGAGAGTGGGCGCACAATCCCTATTTGAGGGTGTTAGGCGTCAGGCACCCTAGTTCTAATGTGTGGTCGCTAGGATGGGCAATATAAAACTTGTATTTTATTTTTTTGCGATTTTCTCATATTTATGAGTTCTAATGATTGTATCTCTTCATAGATTTGATTAAGATGTTTCATTGTCACTACTTGACTAAAAGTGAACAAACACAACTTTTGATTCAAAAAATATGATCATGCATGATTGTGAGTGACCCTTGATGAAAGTTTACTTTTCATGTGTAAAGTGGTGTGTCTTCTATTATAAAACATGATTCTTGCTCGTCATAAATGACACAAATTTAGCCAGTAAAAAATATGTTTAGTGGGTTTGTACAAATCACGTAAGGTTTCTAAAGTATCCTAAAGATGATTCACGAGGATACTCTCTTGCATCCAATATAGATAGATTGGTGGTGACGAATTGAACCTAAAGATTATTTTGAAATTCTCAAATGTTGTCTTCATTGATTTCTTCATTGTTCAAATGTTGCAAACAAAGACAATAACAATCTCATCTAATTTCCACTAGTATTTTTAAAAGATCTATGTTTTTTTTTTAGTTTGAACTGTATAAACTAATCTTTGAACCGAGTAAAACCATAATAAATCGCAAAACTCTAATTTAGTATCAGAAACATTTTTATACCTCAAAATGTGACACCAACATTGCGTTCCAATGTCATTTCATACTATTTTTATTCTTAGAATTATTAAAATCAAATTTATTTCAAAAAAATTAAAATCAAACTAGTGGGGCATATGTCACAAATCTACAATAGCTAGATCCATCGTCCATGCCTAGCAAAGCCAAACTGGACGGCACATACAAAGAAATTTACTTCGATCTCTACCAAGCACAAACATTGTCCCTCATTACCTCTACCACCTTCACTAAAATCTATATATACACACAAAAAGAAAACCTCTCCAACCAACTAAAAAACACAACAGTTTCTGTTTTAAGATATCATCAATCATGGCAGAAAGAGAAGGAGCCATTGTGAAGAAAGGACACGACGAATGTCTAAAAACGGCTCTTTCTCTTCTCCAAGAATTTGAACTACCAGAAGGGCTTCTCCCTCTTGCTGATGTTATCGAAATCGGGTACGTGAAAGCAACTGGTTTCATCTGGATTACTCAGAAGAAGAAAGTGGAGCATAAATTCAATATGGTAAGCAAGCTTGTGAGCTATGATACTGAGATAACAGGTTACATTTCAAAGAAGAAGATTAAGAAACTTAAAGGTGTGAAAGCTAAGGAACTCATGCTATGGCCTCCTGTTAATGAGATTACTGTTGATGAACAACCAACTGGGAAGATTCATTTCAAGAGTCTTGCTGGTATCACCAAGACTTTCCCTGTTGAAGCTTTTGCTGCTGGCCAGTAATCATGCATCATATATATTTATATGAATTAATTAATGTTATGAGAATTTACCAAGCATATATAGATGTTTGGTATATAATAAAAGAATAATAGCTTTCTTTCTCTGTTTTATTTGGTGTAATTGGATTTAATTCATGCTTTATATGATATAGTAAAGGGATTTGGATTTAAATATTTACTTTTATTATTAGTGTTATTTGTGCACCATAACACCACACACTTTTGCAGGTTAACTATAATCATAGTTTTTTTTTTTTAAGAACTATAATCATAGTTAAAAGGTGTTGATATATATATTATGTGATTTAACTAAGACACATAACAACTTTTAAAAATTAAAATGAATTGAGATTTGCTGCACTTAGTGATTGTACCCATTCACAAAGTTAATGAACACTAATCGTTCGATCGAGATTGGATAATTCAGATCTCAAACTTAACCGTTTCAATTTTAGAAAATCAAAATTTGTTTGAGATCTAAACCATCTGATTTAAATTGGACGGTTGCATTAACTGTCTAATTGCATGTGGTCATTGTTGTAGTGACTACAATTCAAATTCTTCATAAAGTAGCTTTTTTTTCTTAGTGAGTTGCTTAGGAATATTGTAGTGGTTGAGTTTTTTTTCTTCTTTTCAATGTCAAATAATTAGGGTAATACATTGAAATATTTACATTTACATTCCTCCTAAGATATTACATGGGTTCGAATCCAAAATCTTTGAATTCAATGTATGTTTTTTGATCACAATATCAAACATGTAAGATCCTCAATATTGATTTTATAGATATCATGGATTAAATTACACCATAAGTTACAGTTTTTTTCACCAATTGATTTTAATCTAATCTAACAGCCATAATTTTTCATTTTAATGATCATTTGAGACTCAAATCTCTTACGGCGTGAAACTTCCTCCCCCTCTAATTATGAATGAGGGTTTATTTTACTCCGAAACCACTATACTCTCCATAACAACCTGAATTGGCATTGAATGACTTTATAAAGGAAAAGTTATGCCGACTTTAACGTATTTTTGAGTGTTTTATGAGAGAGAAAGATGAGAGAGTAATGATAGTTAAAGATAAGAGAAAATAATATAGAAAAGAGATAAAGAGAAAGTCACCGTGACTTTCCCTCCACGAAGTAACTCAATCGTAATCCATAATTACCTCCACTTTGAAACACCTTATTTTAGACGCTTCTCTTGAGTAAACAAATTGACACCCGAAACACAAGGAAACAAGACATTCTTCTCTCTTTTCTGTCAGAAATTTAATCACTCATTTTGGTTTTTCTTTTCTTTTCTTGTAAAATTAAGAAAACCTCCTAATGCTCATTTGTTTTCACCCAGAAACACAATCAATTTCTTAGAAATTGAGCAGGAATAAAATCAAATCAGCCACAAAACACAAATCAAATCTTTGCAATTTATACATGCACAAATATAAAACCTCCGCAACCAACCAACAAATCCCAAAGAAACAGTCAACAACAACGTTATCATGGCAGAGAAAGAAGGAGCCATTGTGAAGAAAGGACACGACGAATGTCTAAAAATGGCAATTTCTTTACTCAAAGAGTTTGAAATTCCAGAAGGGCTTCTCCCTGTTGCTGATATTATCGAATACGGGTATGTGAAAGCAACCGGTTACTTCTGGGTTTTGCAGAAGAAGAAAGTGGAACATAAATTCAATATGATAAACAAGGTTGTGAGCTATGATATTGAGATAACAGGTTACATTTCAAAGAAGAATATTAAGATGCTTAAAGGTGTGAATGCTAAAGAACTCATGTTACGGCCTCCTATTAATGAGGTTATTGTTGATGAACAACCAACTGGAAAAATTCATTTCAAGAGTTATGGTGGTATCACCAAGACTTTCCCTGTTGAAGCTTTTGCTGTTTGCCAGTAATCATAATTATATGAATTATTTAATGCCATGAGAATCTACCAAGCCTATATAGATTTTTTTTTGGTACAAAGCCTATATAGATGCTTGGTATATAAAAAAAAAAAACAAATAATAGCCTTATTTAGTGTTATTGGATTTAATTCATGTGATAGTGTTAAATAAGGTGCATTGTTGAATTTAAATATCTACTGTTTTGGTTGATTTGTTTTTTTTTCTTCAGTATTTGTGTCAAACAATTGATAGGAAAGTCCAAAATTTATATTATTTTAAAAAATCAAATCAATGTCTTCTTCAGAAATTCATAACCAAATGGGCCACACACATCAGATCAGATCAGATACAACTAAAGGTTTGCATAACTGTCAGAATTACGAATTTAAAGATTGTAAATAGACCTTCAACTTCCATACATTTGGAATTAGATTCTCTACAATTGACCATCTTTTGGTGACTTTAGGCCTAAACAAGGAGATAGAATGTTGAAAAATATGGAGGAAAAATATAAGAGAGAAAATAAAAGATGAGAGATAAACAGAAAGGTAGGTGACTTTCCCTCCCTAAAGGTAGAGAATCCTTGTCCCTTAAATCTGCATGACATGCTTTATTAACTCGTATCAAATAGGACATCAAGTAACACTCCTAGTTCACATAACATAATGTTACAAACTACAACTACAAAACAATAATACAACTTACACACTAGCACTCGATCGTAAAATCAAAACCGGAAAAAAAGACTAAGACAACTATTCTACAGAGGAAACTGTAAATATTTTGACCGAGTAAAAGCCATAACTGTTTCAAGTTCTAATTGTTGGATTGGCGCAACTCTGGGCGAACAAAGTCTGCGTCAGCAGGAACAGAAATGTCTACCGTAGGTCTCAGTTCAGCACAAACTTTAATGGCACCATGCACTGGATCTGATATGAAGTTGCTGATTAGGTCCCGGTTAATAGGTGCACCATTGTCCACTGCCACAAAGGTCTGCTGGGTTAGGTTGTAATCAAACCGTGGAGCCCATTTCCTCGAACCCAGCCTAGCAGTTGTTGAACAATTGTCAACCATGAAGGAAACACCACGGGCATGCATGAATGGATTCAAAGAATCAACAGCCTCAATAAGACTCTCGTTAATGATTTCAGAGTAGGAGTGTCCTTTCCTTCTGAGGATCTCAATCTGCAAATTTTGTAATCCCAAATTAAAACAAAAAAAGTTAAATCTCATCCTTCATCACTAGTAGCTGCTTAGTCAGTCCCAAATTTGGAAGTGAACAAAAGAAATGTAAAGCCAAGTCCCTAATTTCAAGAGAATCATATATCGATACCTGGGCCATCATCAGTGCCACAAAGACACCAGCAGTAAAAGGATATAATGGGCCTTGATCACCTGCTGGTCTTGTAGATCGGACACGCTCACCAACCTTCCACATGCGGGTCTGGTCAATTTTACCCATGGGAAATGCAGGCAGACCTTCTTTCTCCTGCAAAACACAAGTTCAGTTTAAAGTTCATTGTAAAAGCCAGTTCATAATTTACTATAAACAGAAAATAAACATGTGCTTACGTAAAAACGACGCCCAGCCAGAACAACACTACGAATCTCACTGCCACTGGCTACATCCTCATAGCACTCATACAAAATTTCCATGCAGGGATAAAAAGAAGCACTGTAAGCTTTCTCAAATTCCTTTTTCCCATCTTCAGATAAAGCATTGTATACAGCTAGCATGCCCTACCCAAATAAAAAGTTCAAGAGATTATGTCAGAACTCAAGTATATCACTTAAGCATCACACGTCTTAGGGTTTGTTGCAGGGGGTCCATAAGAAAATAATTTTATGCGAGATGACCATGAAAATACAACCTTGGTAGAGATGGTTCTAGATATAACTCCTGTTATACTCTCAACAGTGTTTTTATAAGCTAAATCTTCGGCCATTCCACTTTCAGTATATCGCCTAAATAAGGATTCCACAATTCCATGAACAGCACCAAGTAATATCCCTATAAATCACAAAAGCAGTAATTACAAATTAAGTCTTCAATGTCAATAAACAAAACATTGCAGAAAGTTCTTACCTCTCTCCCCAAAGATATCACTCTTGTATTCCTGCTCCAAGGTAGTGGCAAAAGTGAATGGAGAACCCAGAGCAACAGACCACCCCAAAGCAACATTAGTAGCTCTTCCATCCACATCCTGCACGCAAAATTAGTTACACCAGGCAAAATAAGTTAATCAATCAACATAGGAGCTGGCAACCCTCAAAAGAAGTAAAGTATGAACAGAGGCTGAGGGGGAGCAAATGATATATTACTCGGTGGACTGCAAAGCTTGAATTAATTCCTGCCCCGTTTATCTCTTTGCCTTGGACATATAGTCTCCTGACAGATGGACCCATACCTTTTGGGCACACAGCAATTACACTAATGTTCTTTGGAAAATCAAGTCCCAAAGACTGTATATGCCCAAGAAGAAAACCATGGGACAGCCCTAGTATGCTGTTAGGCTTCATGTGGGATAATATTTTTTCATAGTTATCTGCCTGCATAATAAATAAAAATATTAGAACCTTCTATACATTGGAGACTGAAGTGAGACCAAAATACACTAGAAAGCTGCAAAACCATCGGCAACATGACATATTTTGTCACTTGTATTGAAAAAATTGATTTGAATCATATTTGTCCAAGGCATATCTTTGAAGGTAATAGCAAATGAGTACCACAACACCAACACATATTTCAGATTGACAACTTTTTAAAAGTCAATTGACACTCAAAGCCTTTGATTAGAATCAAGTTAAACTGCAGAAAATAAAAAGCATCGAATTGTTTTAATAATTTATTGACATATTTGAAACCTCTAATGTTGCACTTGCAATTAGTGTAATAAAATTGAAAATGGTAAAATGCTATATATAGTATATTTTCAATCACTTGTTCGTCTGTTAATCGTTCGTCTGTTAATCAAAGAGGATGTTGTTTGTGGCAAGCTGTAATCTTGCGGTAACAGGGGAAGCGGCAGAAACAACAAAGTAGCAGTATTACAGGTGATACCAATGGGTTGCGGAAATGGTCGTGGACGGATGATGGCAATAGTGTTGGTAGAAGCGGTTGTGGCTATATTGATATTAACAGCTAAACACTTCATTCCACAAGCAGACAACATCTGGATACATATCATTATTGTTGCTGGATTTAACCCAGAACATTTCGTACATATGCACCAAACAAAAAAATAGGGAAAACTTGTGATTTTACCATGCACATAGGTATATTAAGAACCACAAAATTGCATAGTTGTTATTAATGCAAAGATCATATAATTACCATCGCATTGTTTGGTATCACACAAATCAATGGTTGAAGGTTGTAGCAACACATAAACAACTAGAGATGAATCAAAATATAAGTATAGACTTAGAGAAGAAGATAAGAACAAAAATAAGTTCAGATATTCCGTGATTGATTAACCTGAGCAGAATCAGAAATCAAAAGCAACACAAGATCACTGCCCGAGATAGTTTCCCATATGTCACCTAGAGTCCCATTTTCTTCAGAAAACCCAGCATCTCGAGCTTCAGCAAAGGAATTAGAACCTTTCCTCAATCCAACCTGCATTTTTGTAAACAATGACAAACATGTTTTAGCATCATGCCACTAATAAAAAAAAAATTACAGCATATACACACATATACTAAAAACAACGGTTCCGGATTCCTGCTATAGAAAAGCACACACATTTACACACTGTTAATTTAATATCAGACAACTCAGATTACACAATAACTGAATCAGATGATTCAAATTGAAAATCGCGTGACAAGGATACTTCCGGAATCCTTTTACATAAAAGACAGTGACATTAAACCAACCAACAAAACTAAAAACCAAAATCAACACACCTTAACCACAATATCAGACTTTGCTTCAGCAAGTGAGTCCCTTAGATTTTGAGCTTGAGCAGGTCCCTGGTAATTACAATGCCAACTTAACAATCAAATCAAAATCAAAATATGATTTTTTTTTATACCAACAATAAAACATAGCATTTTAAAAATGAAAACAGGCCCTGTTTGGATAAACAGCTTAACATATAGCCTAAGAAGTTATCATGATTCATGATAAGTGCTTATGTATAAGTTATTTCTACAAACTGTTTTGGTATAAGCCATAAGCTGTTTGCATCAGCTATTTTAAAGCTTATGGAAATAAGTTGTTTTCATAAGAAGTTCCAAACAGTCTTCCTCCCAGGTGCTTATTATTGATTTAACATATGAAGCATTGAGAACAGTGATTGACCTGTGATCCCCAACCGATAACACCAATCTGCTTAATTCCTTTGAAAGCATCTGGCAACAAATGGAACAAATCCCTGCCACCTCTTACTATAAACTGCAATTTTTTTATCATCCAAACAATGATCAAAACAAGTTCAACATTCACAAGCTTCAAAATAGAGAGAGAGAGAGAGAGAGAGGGAGGGAGAGAACCTCTTCGTGTCCGGCGAGGTTGACTTTTTCCTTTTGAAAAAGCGACGTGTCGAAATCGAGTGAGGCGGGGAGCTTAGTCGCCGGCGGCGCAGATACCATACGCGCGGCGAGGGATGAGGCGACTATGCTGGTGCGACGGTGAAGAGTTAGGGTTTGGAAGGGAAGTTGGGAAGAAGAAGATTGGAGTGTGAGGTTGTTGGTGGTGATGAAGGTTTTGGGTTGAAGAATTTGGGAGGTGGAAGAGATAGATGGAGAAAACGACGTCGTAGCCGCCATTGTTGGAAGAAGAAGAAAGTAGCTGTTGGGAAATGAAAGAGAGGTGAGTCAGTGAGTGAGTGAGTGTGCTAACGTGCGCTTGGTTAGGTGAAAACGAAACTACTCTCAACAATTTGAATTTTGATGAGAAAAATAAAGAAAATGAAAAAATATTATATTTATCAGATGACAAAAATGTCTCTAAATAATGCAATTTTTATAAAACTACTGTAATTAATACTTTCATTATAGATTTTATTACCATTGTTTTTAATCAAATAATAACATGAGGATTCAAAAAAAATTGGCATGAGCATTCAAATATTTAGCCATAATTTTTTAGGTTAAATAAGGAAAATGAATAAAAAAAACTATGGTGGATGGGAACCACTAATACCCGCATGGCTAGCGAAGAACAGCCATTGAGTCAGAAGTTCCCCATTAGATTCATCTATCACACTAGTGTGATGAATTATGCTGATGACAACGCGTATTTTAACATTTTTTTTATGAGTTAAAAATTATGTGGGTCTCATATAAATTTAGTGGTACTTGTGTGAATTTTAACTCATCAAAGAAAATATCTTAAAAATTATGTGTTTCTATCATTACACATACATTGTGTGCTTGATTATTTTTTTTCCCTTTCCTCTGACATGTGTCTCCTTCGCATTCTACCATCTTCCTCAACCCTCAATCGTCGCTTTCTGAGTTTTGAACACAACATTGTTGCAAGAGAAGCACAATCTTGAAGGGAACCCGTGAATGACACTACCTCAGTCTCCATTATAAGAAAAAATTTACTTCTTAGGTTCATTCAATAAATGATGTATTATATATTAGGAGCTAGATACACCATTTATTGAATAGATCTAAGACATGAACTTTCTCTTATAATAGAGATTGAAGGGAGTAAAATATATAAACACAACGAAGTTTAAATTTTTTCATTTCTCTTCTCTCGATCAATATGAATGATCATGAATTGTTGATGGGTTTTTAGCTTTCAAAATGCAGAACCTTTGACGTTGAATCGTTTCTGATCACTAGAAAACCCAGATCAACGATGTCTCTACGAATCCACACAAACATAACTTATCAGATGACCAGTGTTATCTAAATCGAACTAAGCTTTTGAGAGACTGTGGTTTGAGTGCGACCATGGTTTTCTGAACTTTGTGAAGTGTGTATTTCGTTCAATGTCCTAACTAGTCTATTTGTAGACTCATTTATGTGTATCATATCTTATGGTGCGCCGCGTTTCAATTAAACACACCATCACTTATGATGGTCCACGTTTCTCTATGCTTGTAAATTAAATGATAAATCATACTTATTAATTTAATTGCGGATATATCTTGATTAATATTTTATAAATAAGTCTACTTCCTTATTTATTTCTCCCACCTAGATGTCATATGAGTGTGAACGTGTAGGTTCTGATGACATTGACAATAATATTAATCATATAATTAATATTACAAACAATGATTGACATCTAACAATACATCACTGTCACCTAAGTGACGAGAATGTTATGTGATCTGACGAAACATATATGTGATAATGATCATGTGTATAATTACCTTTATATTGAACACAAGACATAAATTGTGTCACCCTTGTATGCTTCAATGTTTCTTTTCTTAATGTAAATGATACAACATAAGGGCGAAGGAGTAAATTTTTATGAAAGTCAATGGTTACCTCTATATCCATTTATGTTCCTTTACCAAACTATAAAGATACAAAGGTGACCATTGACTTTCAAAATGTTCCTTACGTGAGTTTGTTTCGAGGATTCTAATGTTATCTCTTAGGGTTTGTTAATTATTGTTTGTGCGACTGATTTTTAATTGTGGTTATGTCGTCATGTTAGAATACAAAAAAATGACAGAAAAATATAACAATGTAAACAAGTTCAAATATGCAATACTTATTTCTTAACGCCAATTGATGTAGATGCCTTGTAGCAATCTTTCTTTGATGATTTGATACACACTTTTTTGCAAAAAAACAAAAATCGAACATTTTTGGTTTTCGATGGAACAGGGTACAAAGATGGTGAGTGAATAGTGCATTACAAATGAACCATGTGTGATATATGATAAGTTTGGAATGACAATTAATCGCCGTCAAACGTAAAATAGTCAGTTTGAGGTGTTGACTCCAAAATAGGGTGCCTAAAGAGCAGTTTTCTTGGATCGAATTAGACTCTAGGAAGATCCAAACCCATTTGTACATCGACAAGAATATATACTCCCTCCGTCTCATGTTAGATGACCGACCTAGTTGACTCCGACACACGTACCAATGCATATGTTTTATCTTTGATATCTTCTATTCTCTGCTAAAAAAAATTATGAAAATTTCATATTTTAAAAATATTCATCGAGACGAATCCAACAACATCTTACATGAAATTATTTATCTTTGTGAATTAGTAGAAAATATGGTCAAAGTATGTTAAGTCAATAATGTATATTGTCAAATATGTTATCTATTGAGTGACGGAGGGAGTAATATTTATCTTTTTTATTAAAAAAAATCGCACATTCAAACAATTATATAGGCTAAATTAAGTTCTACTTATCAACAGAATAAAAAAAATATACTTGACTTCTTTTGGGAATGCATTTTTTTTTTGTTTTAATTTAAAAAAGACTTGTTAAACTTTCCACATAACAAAATATATTTTATAATTAATATGATAATTTAATTTAATTCACCGGCAAAATTGTATGAAACGAAATTTTTCAAAAACGTGGACAATGAACCAAAAGTTATCAACCTTGAAATTCCTTTTTGTCTTGGTGGAAAGTTGTGAGGACCACCACTAGAAGGATCAAGATAAGCAAGAAAAAGGATACTACCTTCGTGCTATTATTATTGTAAAAAATAAAAGTTGTGTTGTGTGAATCTAAGTGGCTTTTATTCAAATAAAACTGCGTTTTGTGTCACCATCATTGACGTGGATAATGGATTACTATTGTATTGTCAAAGGAAAATGATTGGGCATAGGGGTAATTAGTTTATTAAAAAAGTGATTAGGTGACTCTTTAGCCTAAAGGTTGCCACTCAAAATTGGCTTTTGCCTACCTTAAATAATACAATTAGTCATTAAAAATGATGTGAAGAACCTAAACACGTTTCCCCACAACTCACTATGGTCTATGTATGAATCCAAAAATAATTACAGACGCGGAATAGACGCAACACAAATTGTGGTAAGAAAGAAAACCAAGTTAGTCATAAAAAAAAAAGTTCTATGGTTTTTTTTTTTAAGAAAAAAAGTTCTATAGTTTTTTTTTGAAGAAAAAAAGTTCTATGGTTGTATATGCTTGAATTTGACAAAGTCATATTAACACAATGATTTTGTTATAGCTCAAAGGTATGATCTTTGTCGATAACTACAGAAGCTCATTGTGATTTTGTCAATTTCACCGTCAATTTAAACATACATTTAATATAATTTTCGTGCATTTTTATCACATTGAATCAGACTAAATCATGATACACTTGATGCAATACTAAACAAACACTTAGCGTATGTTTGAATCAACAATATAATTGGTGAAAATTTATATTTCACTACTACAACAAAATTAAATATGATGCTATTGTGATTCAACAAAAACTCACCGTGAATCAAAACACAATTAAATAGTAAGAATCCCAGTTACTGTCTCTAAATGCTAATGCAAACCTAAAACCATTGATTGAATTATTAATGGTAAACAGTTACTCCAATTATATCCCTCAAAGACTTTGGACTCATGCATAAGATTCTCTCAAAATGTGCCAAAAAATGCACTTGTCATTATTCAACATAATAAATGAATCACCACTCATGAGGGTTCTTTTTTATGTGTATGGCCAAATATTGTCCAGTTCAAAAAAAGGTTGATTTGGTGATATTAATTACGACAAAATAATTACACAGTAAATCTTCAGCACTCTGCACTCAAGATATTTGTATTGAAGAATGATTTTAGTTTCTGTTTGATCTAGTTTCACCATGTGTTCGTTTACTTAAGGGTAAAGTTTTGGAACATAGTAAATCAAATCTAAACATGGACCACTAAATTGAGTAGGACTATTTCAGTACTGATGGACGACCTACTACTAAATTTTGTGAATATTTTGAGACAATTTCATATAAGGATGGCATTAATATTTTGCACTATTTAGTATTTAAGTAAATCTAATGATTACCATTCACACATAAATATATCATTGAAATAATTTTTAACCAGCATTCTATTCAAATTTTACAAGTTTGTAATGGCCTCAACCGATTAGGATTATAATGTGCGAAAAAACACTCTTAAATTTTTTAAAGTTGTTGCATTCTTAGAATTGTATTTGAAACCAAAATCTCTGATTAAGCTAAAGAGATTTGAACCATTTCATATAAGTGACATTGAATGTTTTTATTTAAATCTTGAAATGATATAACAAGAATAATGAGATTTTTTTTTTAAGGAAGGAATAACGGGAAAACATATGAAAATTGTCTAAACCATAATGTTTACAAAATATGTATACAACATTTTTTTTCATCAACCAATCTAATCCAACATAATAATCTGATATAAAAACAGTTAGCTAATATTGGCCAGCTACAAACAAACAAAAAGTTTATTGACATTATACTTGTTATATGACAATGAAATCTCTCCTTAGAATAATGGGAAAATAAATCTCTCCTTAGTCCTTAGAATATTTCATTTGCAAAAAGTCATAGATATAAAACGTGTATTAAAACTTTCAGCAACAAAATAATGTATAAAAATGAATTAAAACTGATGAAAATATTAATCAAAGTTTGACTAAATAGAATAAATTTTGTATTAACAAACAAAACAAGTTTTATTTTGTTTTAAAGACTCTTCGATCGATCAAAGGTTGGTACTATACATAATAAAGAGAGAAAAGGTGTGAGGCTGAGTATGAAAAAGAAAGATTATATTAAAACAGAATTTAGATTCATTTTGAATTTTTAACAGACAAAAACCTGAGTTACAATGTCAACAAAACTCAAGTTATATTTTAGTGTTTTTTTAGAGAATGATAAATTAACGCACATACTTAATATATTTTAAATTTTAAAAATATTATAATATCATAGAATTTGAAGAGTTCATATAAACTCTCCAAAATCTTCATCTAATACAATTTTTTAGTTTCTCAAATATCGGAGATTTTGAATTATGAAAAAAAAAATCCCTCTAAACTCTCATTTTTCAAAGTCCTCTATCTCTTCAATTTGTTATTTCCTTCTTTCAAAACTCTTCTCTCATTTCTGCTTTAAACTCGCAAACAAAACCTTAAGGATCTTAAACATTTAATCTACAACCATTCTAGGTGCTCTCCAGAATCCCCAACAAATAGAGATCAACTTTGGCTGTTATTAATATTGAAGCTATTTTCAAATACTAATGCACCTTGAACAACAACATCATTGAACTTGTTTTATTTTATTTTTGGTCACCAGGCTATCGACGTGAAATATCATTAGATTTAACTAATGATTAATCTTTGTCAGAGAATTACGTCTATCTATTAATGTAATCATTCTTTCAATTTATACTTTTTTCATTTACAAAACTCGAATTCAAGACCTTATCTAAGAAGTTAATATAATGTAAATGTACTTGGGTGAATATAAATGTGAAAAGGAAGGAAACAAGAAGGTCTGCTATATAAGAAAGTGTGTGGATGTAGTCCCCCACTATAAGAGGTAATCTTTACCAGAAGAAGCAGCAACATCATCATCAACAGCAAAAGCAATACTCTCTGCCCTCTGCCTCTGGATCTCACCAAACTCACTATCATCATCATCATCATATCTGACACACACTTCACTTTCCAAATACACTCCAACCCCAACATGACAAATTAACAACATCCCTTTTTCTTTTCATCATTCAATTTTATTTAATTTGTTCCATTCCAAACACAGAAACAAAACAACCTTCTTACAACGTTGTCTTTCTTTGTGTCTTGTCTCCAAAACCATATTCTGAACTGTGTTATTTTTCCAATGGAAATGGATGATTTTGCTTCAAGTAGAATTAATGATGGTTGTTTTCAAGGTGTAAATGGAAATGGACATGGTTCATCTTCTTCACTGGTTTTGGATAGAGAAAAAGGAGAGCTTGTGGAGGCAGCTGTGAAATTGGAAAGAAAGGGTGTTTCACCTGAGAGAAGTATTGAAGCTTTGAAGAATCATAGTGAAGCAGAGAGGAGGAGAAGAGCAAGAATTAATTCACATCTTGATACTCTTCGTAGTGTTATTCCATGTGCTAATAAGGTTAGTTCAATTTTATTCATTTATTTATTTTTACTTCTTCTGTTATTTATTTTGAATTACTAGTTAGTAACAAGTTATGTCATGATTAACTTCAAATATTTGAGGGGAAAGTATTATTTTTGATGTAAAATTTACATATAATTTGTATTTAGTGTTGAATAACTTATGATTATTATTATTGACCTATGAAGTACAAAAACTAGACATCAATAATAATTTTAAAAAAAAGAAGTAATTGTACATAAACAAAAGTGTTAGTGTCGTGCCTGTTAAGACTCACACACTTTAATAGGGAATATAAGGATGACCCTTTTTTTCTTCCTTTTTTGGTGAACAAGGGATGACCCTCTTTTATGGTCATTTGAATGAATGAATAGCTTTGACTATATATAAATGTGCATTTATACTGAAGTTTTAAGTTTTAACTATAAGTCTTAAGCTATGCATGCATTTCAAAATGTAGTAAGTGTTTGTTGGATGTTGAAGCAATTGGAGTTGAAATCAGATAGTGAATGGCCAAATTTTGGGATCCATATCCTTTTGCTCACTTTTGAAGTCTTGATTCTTCTTTTTTGAGTAATGTAGCTTTTGTTTTTCAAGGGACAAAGTTCAATTTTCTTTTCTAAAAGAAGGGAATAGAATAGTTTAATTTTGGAGTAGCAAGAGCTCAGCTGTATGAGTTTGATAGTATTAGAAAAAGATGTTAATATTAACTGTCCAACTTAGTTATACTGATACTTGGAATCATGAAACCCATATCTGCACAAACAAACATGGTATATATGTTAATATTTCAGAATCTAACATTTTGTGTACTTTTTGAACTTAGTTGGACAAAGCATCCTTACTAGCTGAAGTTATTACACATTTGAAAGAGCTGAAAACAAATGCAGCACAAGCAAGTGAAGGGTTAGTTATTCCAAAAGACAGTGATGAGATAAGAGTTGAATCACAAGAAGGTGGGTTAAATGGTTTCCCTTATTCAATTAGAGCATCACTATGTTGTGAATACAAACCAGGTTTATTGTCTGATATAAGAAAAGCACTTGATGCCCTTCATCTTATGATAATAAGGGCAGAGATTGCAACTTTGGGAGGTAGAATGAAGAATGTCTTTGTCATAATTAGCTGCAAAGAACAGAATTTTGAAGATGCCGAGTATCGACAATTTCTTGCTGGATCGGTTCATCAAGCTCTTAGATCTGTACTTGATAGATTTTCTGTTTCACAAGATATCTTAGAAACTAGAAAGAGAAGGAGGATTTCTATATTCAGTTCTTCATCTTTAGGTGATTTCTTATAAAAACTTTTATTTTTGTATATTCACATGTAATGTGAATCTTTGGTTGTACATTTGTTGGGAACTTTTGTAGATAGCTAGGTTGATAACTGATCTAAAGAATGCTTCAATCTTTTGACCAAACACACAATATGAATGAACTCAATCTATGATGTTGTACTTTGTTTGAAGAGAAATTTCTGCTGACAGAACTTCTCTTCCCTTGAGTATTAATATCCCAATTTATTCTTTAGTGAACATGTGACAAGTATAATTCTGAAGCTTAAATTGACATATTTTCTTATTTTATAACCACATTGGAACTGTATATTTTTTTTTTCTTTTTGCAGATTTGAACTAGAGAAGGAATATGACAGATAAATACTCTACTGAACTATCAAATACTTGATTGAAACATATATAATAGCTTATTATATCATGTATCTATCATCCTAACCATCTAACAAGCTTTAAGAAGGTATATGTTTTATAGAGGTATGTAGTAGAGCTATATGGAAGGGAGGAATGTGATGTGTGATGTAATAGAGTAAAAAACAGATATATAAATGTAATAAAATGAGAGATAAAAAAGTGGATTACATGGATGACATCTGTTACAAATTATTTGATACAAAAGGTTATTGCACACTAAAATGTTTATAGAAAATTGATTTTTTTTTTATTGAAAATTGACTTAAGTTTGTTTAATCTTTTTATATCAATCAAAACCTAATAAAAAAAGGTATTTTTCCCAATTAAAAATAATCTTTTACTTCATATAATTTTTAAAAAATAATGTTGAAATAATTTTATTTCATAATCACTTTTATTTTAATCTTAAATAAATGTAATCCATTCCATTAAAATCTTTTAGTGTGTTTAGAAAAACATATTTTAGTGAAAGTATGATGTAAAATATTTTCACATATAATATTACTTAATAATAGAGAGCATATTGTAAAAAAAATAAAAACATTTTTTTTTTACCAAGTTTTAGGAAATGCACAATTATTTTTTATATACCTGCACAATTATATTTTACCGAACACAAATTTACTTCTATCATTTTATTTTTGGTGAGAGTTTACTTGTGTTATATGAAACTACAAATGACAATCATTATTGACTTAATTCGCATGAAGTTCATTCACTCGCATGATCATAGGATCAACTCCTGATTTAAATATGATAACTGCTTTAGTGAGTGATACTGATTTATAACTACGTATGATCAATTTGTTTTTTTACTTTTAAAGTCATATTAATTGTAACCATGTAAACCTTCGAAATCCAACTCATGTAAACTATTTTGTTCATGGAAAAAAGAATACGGAACTCCAAATTTTATAGGGCATATTCCGTCTTATCTAAGCCTATTACTATAGATTATCATATTTTTCTTTGTTTTGTTATTCTAGGTGTATTTGACTAACTTGAAACCAAAGCAATCACTCCACTGTCCCAATCTATGAACCAATCCTTCAATTTGAGACCGTCAGATCCCAAAGGTGTTCAAATCAGACGGTGGTTATTGTTTTGATCCAGAATCGCTTCGGTGCAGCTTCCTTCTCTCTTCAACCAAAATCTACCAAACCCTAATCCCCGAAATTCGATTCCTCATTGTCAAATTTCTTCCCCAAATTCGTATCTTCATCTTCAGAAGACCCAGATCGCTTTTCTTGTTCATACCATTCACCTTCCATCAAATTCGCAATCTTTCTCTGTTTCCGGATCATGGAAAAGGAGGAGAACAAACCCGACATTCAGAAAATTGGTAACGAAATTGAAGACACTGAACCCATAGAACTCGTTCTTTTTCAAGTTCCCGAGTGTTACGTCTACATAGTAAGTCTTGCGTGTTTTTGTTCATGGGCTTGTTTCAAAATTTGATATTGACAATAGTATGTGATAGAAAAATGGAAATTCGAATTTTGATTTTGATTAATTCAATTGACAATGGTAGTGCCCAAAATCAATATTTAATCTTGCCCAAAAATTATTGTGGCACCTAAAAATTAAAAATTTGAATTTAATGTTAGTGATGAGATGGGGTTTGAATTTTATTTTTTTGGTGTCAAGCTAATGTGATTCTACTGTTCTATGCAGATACCTCCGAGAATGAGTGCAGCTTCTTACAGGTTTGTGATCAAATGCAAATTACAGCTTATGATCTTGTTTGTTCATCTTAAGCATGGTGTTGATGTTATTAATGTTCATGATGGAAGTGTGTTCTGTTCAATGCATGATTTTAATGAATATGCATTGACGGTGTAAAATGGTTTTACACCATCGTCCAATAAGAAACCACCATATTGCCATGTATATTACAACCACTTCTTTAAAATAACTACTAAACTAGTTTACACTGACACTGTGTGTCCTCTTTACTTTTAATGCATTTTCTTTACTTTTGATTATTTTGCAACCTTCACAAGCTTTGTGGAACTGTGTTCTTTGTAATGGGATTGATTTTCCACTTCTTCCGGTTTATGAACTTGTTTTTTTTTTTTTTACTTGCT
>Ga0228710_1000953_pt1 | contig 41209 bp, 33 predicted proteins | sample MedpolnodulmetaG_FD_177995 | JGI IMG/M metagenome (GOLD analysis project Ga0228710, IMG submission 177995) | Root nodule microbial communities from Medicago polymorpha collected in Santa Monica, California, United States - pink nodules | ecosystem: Host-associated > Plants > Roots > Nodule... | reverse complement strand
AAAAGAGGGGGGGGGGGGGGGAGGGAGGGAGAGAGAGAGAGAGAGAGAGAGAGAGAGAGAGAGAGAGATGATGTGTTTCAAGGTAAGCATCTCACCAGCAAGTTATACTTCATACTGGCCGTAGTATGTGACAACTTAGTAGTGGGATCTGGACATCTAAACTGGATGATTTCAAGCAAGTCTAATACCTGAGTTTAAAAGGAAACAAAATTGATTAAGAGGATATAATCACTTGTATACTAGAATTATGCACCTCCTACATAACTCACATTCAATGCACTCTGTTTTACTGAAATGAAAATTGGTGCTTCCAAAGTATATCCCTACTTTCCAGTTTCCCACTTATTTCTTCTCAGACTCTTCAACTACTATTATGTCTTCTATAAAAAGCACGCATCATGGTGCCAACTCTCTGACGTGTTCAATAAGTACGCACAAAGTTGGCTCTACCAAGATGTTTAAATTTCACTTTGTCCTGCCCGCCCACTTATTCATCATCCAACCCTCATAAATTCGCTCACTACTTATGGTGCGATTGAGGCAACAATGATTGTCAAGGGGGCGCCAACATGAGATCGTAGACAAATAGCTAATGAGCATAATGGCCATCACCCATAACCAAAACAAACCAGCAATGAAATTGGTTATCACTTTAACCAGGGTGTTTCTATTAGTCAACAAGCAGATATTTGCTAGTGATTTTATCAACTGAGTTCTTAATTAATGATATTGCATTTAACTTATAATAAACAATATAAAATCCAATATATGCATGTGTAAGACCATAATAGTAAAGGAACCGTGAAGCAATAAATGACTATCAGTACCTTACTCTTACTAACAGTTCTAAAATCACCATTTCCAGAATTATCTTGAAGTGAAAATGGATATATAGCCTGCTCTCCATCAATTCCAGTGGTACCTTGTCCAAAAAGATTAGAAAGGATTGTCTGACAAGCTTCTCTATGATTGGAGCTGCTAACATCACCAGCATGTAGCTCAACTGCTAGAAGTTTTAAGAGCCATGCTCTCTGTGAAAGGCAAAGCAAAATAATATATAAAATACAATAATATATAAGTTAATAATTGTTCAAAATACAATATAAAACCATTCATGTGTAAGAAAATATAATAAAATAATACGTGTCTTTGTCTAATAACTAAAGCTTTTAGGCTAGTTGGTTCATGATATGCATTAAAGTCTTCACAGCCAATTGATCTATTGTTCAAGCTTGCCACTCCAATTTTTCTAATAAAAGTTGATTTACAACGCTTGAAGTATTGGAATTCATGTGGGCCTATGTAATATCTGCACTTCAAAAGCCCAAAGGACTCGTGTTCAGCAGTGGAGCTTGACTAAATTTATTGAGGGGTCAACAACGAATAAAATATATATTACACATTTTCTGTTACATATTATAAATCATTGGTTCGTGTTCGAATCCTGTCTAAATATATAATGTAACTAACTATTATAATGTATATACCTATTATAATAAGCAAAATAAATAATGTACAAATATATACATAACTAACTATTATAATCCATATACCTACCTATTAAGAAGATCTGCCACTGGAGATTTTGCCAATTCTGTATCAAATATTCTACCTCTATCTCCAATTAAGTATTTTTTTATAGGCAAATGTTAGTTGTTAATTTGTAGGGGGAGGGGGAAATGTTAATAATATGGATTTGACTCAGATCGCACAACTTATATTTATAATGGCGTTAACAATAAATTCATTTAATGCCTAATTGATTAGCACTAGTTTAGGAAATTGTATCGACAATGAATATTAACAGGTAACCTAGAAAGTTGTGCAGTCTAGGAATATTACCAGGTTTACTTAATTTTAACAGTAACTAACTCTAAATAGGGTATGGGTTTTATAGTGTATGGGTATATAAGATGATGTAGGAAAAAGTACCTGATGAAGGGAACTGATACGAAGCGGCTGGTTGTTATTACGTTTAGGAAGTGGAGCAATGCCAATTGCGTCAAGGTGCTGCATTTTGTAGCAAGGGAAAATTTACAGAGAAATATCTCCAGGATAATTAACACCATCAATGACAATTGCATAAAGATGGTCAAACTCGTTAAAATTTGTTTACCTTAACAAAGAATCTGTACTTTTTATTTGACAACAGATCCATTGTAGGAACAGAAGTAAATGCATCAATGCACAACTCATAGAGAAGCTGCATCGCACAAAAAGTCAATATTCCTTTTAGAAATCAGTAAAAATGCATGGAAGAAATGCAAAATCCTAACTCTATTCACTGGTATTTTAGATAGGTTACCCAACAGATCAACTACAGCTAACCTGAAAACCAAATTCATGAAGTAACGCATTTACATCTGGCTTCAAAAGTTTCTCAAGAATATCAAGAATAACCTTCATGCAACTGCACATAACATTTTAAAAGCACGGTTATATTTGATAGAATCAAGATATTAAATAGCAACAGACAATGTACAATACCTGTAATAAAATTTAGGCTGTAAAACTGTCCGCTCAACAGGTGTATCTAGATCAAATTTAAGTAGTAAATGAGTGATATTTGGGGCTGGTCTGCTGATGTTGTCAATTAGAAGCTGAAAACATGTAGAAGGTATATATAAACGGCATTTTAAAATGAATTAAAAGAAAAGAAGACGGGAAATGAATAAATGGAAGGGGAGAAGACGAACTTGCAGAATAAGAATGCCAGGATCGTTATTATTATTGTTATTGTTATTTTCAACATTCTGAGACTCTTCTGACCGTGCCTCAAGACAGGCTGCATAATCTTCTATCAAACTGTTTGAGGCATTAGATTTTAACAATAGCTGAACAAGCCCAACCATACGAGAGCTACACCCAGAAAGTACAATATATCAATTGCAGACTCAGCATGATATTCTGTTAAATTGAGAATAAAAAAATGGAAGTTATTGAATACCTTAAAATACTCATGATTTTGATAGATGATTGCTGAACTTTTGGCTGAAAATCATATCTGACATACTCCAACAGAGCCACTATTTGATTGTGATCATGCGAGAGTATAATATCCAATGGCTGCGCAGATCATCAATAAGGAGAGTAAAACAATTAAGTAGTATGTCGATGCTAAAGAATACAATATAATTAAACAGTGACGCTATACTAGACTCAGAAGTCATAACTTCAGAGCAATACTATTCCTCACACACACTTCTGCCCAAAAACTATGCTAAAATCATTTAAAGGAAACTAATAGCTCACAAACACATCAATAAGCAGAAAACGTAGTTGAAACTCGAAAACAAAACAAGAGGATAAAATAAGCAAGTTCAAATATATAATTTGAATAGAATATGTTGAATAGTTGTTCTGGAAACTGAAACAGATACCTGGTACAGAGGACGCCAATAATCAGAAAGAAGTAAATCTTTTTCAAGGACAAGTATTATAATTTCCAAAGAAAGCTGCACAGCATTCTCTAAATACTGCCCATATATTTGACTACTGCGTTCAGCAATGATGGAATTCACCCCTGGCAGAAGAATACTCATGATGTTCCGAAACACAGTCTTTCCACTCATGAAATCCTGAAACAGGTAAACATTAACATTCAGACCCATAATACAATTCATCAAAATAGTTTATCCAGCAATCCAAGTAAACATGATATTGAAAGCAATAAAACTCATAATAACAAGATGATGAAAATGTTTCACTTATAGTGGCTATTAAGCATTAAGCATAGTTGTATAAGTACTTATCCATAAGTCTCATAATGTCACAAGATCTATAATAAGTTGCAGCTTAGAAATACCAAATCAAGGATAGTAATTAGTAAGTACTGGAGACACATTTATATCATAAACAACACATGCTAACATCCTTCAAAATCCTGAACAAGAATATTACAAAAACATACCTTCAGCAACTCCAAAACAGGAAGCTGTGTCTGAAGTGATGATGTTTCTTTTGTTGTTGAAAGTCGGGACTGGTCAACTACACCCTCATAGTCTTCTTCCTTAACATCATACATGGTTAGTATCCTGCACATTTAAGTTATGTAAATCCGGATCCAACATAATCCATTGATACGAACATGAATCCAACATCTAAAAGTAACACAGCATGAAATCAACAATGGAAGGGGGGAATGGCGTATTATATCTGAAATGGGAAAATTACAGTAGATTATACTCCTACGGTCACATAGCTAGGCTCCTGCAAAGAACAATTGCTCTCCATCCACAACAACCATCACTTATTTCTCAAGACTCCCCCTCTATTGCCTTCAAATCCCAACATAATATAAAACAATCACACAAATGATCCATCACCTTCTCTCTATCTGCCATGTCAACATTCTTACCTGCCCCCTTCTTACTTTTCCTAACACAACAATCCACACAAAAGGCTTGGCCAGCCGATGTGCTAACTGCCCATTTGGGCTACATAAATTCATGGTTCGAATTACCAAAACCAACATCAATCAATTTATTATATTATATAGAAAATAATGTCAGCACTCTGATTGCAAAAATCTAACAGTCCAATGTTCCACAAAAACATCAACAAACACAACAGAGGTGTAAAGTCAGTTATTTCTAAAACCACAGAAACAGAACCACTCACATGTGAAAATGTTTAAGGCAAGCACCAACCAACTGCCATTTTTCGCATGGGTCTGCATATGCTCTTTGAGGATATGGCCCAAAAACATGATCATAGATGAACCTAAAGATGCCAATAAATCTGAAAAATAATAAACAGTTATTTCAGATGTTAGGCTGCATTGGCTAAAAATAAAATCATATATTCTTAGTACTTAAATTTAGGTGAGTTTTTGTTTAGTCCCTATCAACTTTTTCATAGAATTGGTCTCGTTATTTTAAGATATTGCGTTTTATCCTAAGACTCAACTAAGCTCTATAGGTGCTGAAGCAAAATATCGAGTTTTGGATTTCACTACACGTGAAACAACATATCTGGAGAAAAAGGTCACTAAAGAGTTAAAATTTGTAAAATCAGAACTGTAAGCTTAGTCTGTAATAAGGCTGCTCTCCACATCGGATCCAATAATATATTAAATACACGAACCAAGTATATAAAGATTGATTGACATTTTATAAGTGAGAAATTGCTTCTGTCAACTGTTAACTCAAATGATCAATGTGTAAATTTTCTCATAGAAGATATGTATATGATAATTTCCTCCTATTCACTAAAGCTTGAAGGTGAAGAGGATGGTAGAGTTTGATGGGAAATTAAGGGCCAGTTGTCAATGTCTCTGTCACCCATGACATCAAGCCCATGCTCATATGGCTGCCACTTGATAACAATGGCTTCTACAGGGGTCTAGAATGTTATCAGATTGCAGGTTATTTAATTTTCAATTATGGGATGTGAGCTAGGAAGTTTTCATGCTTTTGATGTGTTGCTTACTTGAATTTTTTAATGTGCTGTGTGGATGTTTTTCCTCTTTCTGTTTCCATCTCCTCTCTACAACCTCTAGCTATAGGAGCCAATGGCAAGCTTCAGGTCAACTCATATGCCATGACTTTAATTCATTGAAGAAAAAAAAAATTCCAAGCCTTTAATACTACATGACTATATTCTGACACCAGCCTGGTTATATCAAATAGCAGCCATGGTGTGGCTCACCATTAGCATATTGTCACTTACCTGAGCTCAATTGAAATCGAGTACTAAAAACTTCCATTTTGAAACCGTGAGGAATAAAAACAATGAGAAAATTTGATAGGGATCAAAACCAAAAACTCACCTAACTACATATTTAAGCCAAAAATAAATAAATAAAATTTCATCAAAGACAGGAGATACAGAACCTTCGCCCTCTATCAGTCAAATCTCTTTCTTCCGCAATAAGAGCATTTATCAAATTAAGGAAAGATATAGTTGAAGGGTATTGTTCTCTTCTTGCCTCAATTTCATTTAATTCAAATTGCATATCATAAACCTGTCAGAATTTCAAGTTCACTTAGACTTAATTTAGAAGAAGGACGAAAAGAGTGAATGAAGCATGTAGATTAGATTGTAGTACAAACTAGAATCAATATTCTTTATTTAGCCTGTAGCAGTACAGTACTGATAATCAAATAAATATATATATATATATATATATAAGGAATAAGTGATTTATCATTCTTTTAAGCTAACATTTCAACACTTTTTCATTCTCTTTTTTATTTCATAGAGACCATGTTTTCTTTCTTTAAATTTTGATCTACACAGTCAATGTAAAAAGCATGAAAAAGATATCAATACAAGAAATATAGTGAAAAGCATATTACAAATATTATATTCATATACATTTTATACAAGTTAGCATATCTAAACAAACTCCAAATTATCTATTTGATTGAACCCAACAACCTAAACTTTAAGGAGGGTCTATTCTTGACTTGCAAGCTGCAACTGTTCAATAATTGAAGTCCAAAGTCTTTCATATGAGGAGTGGTGATAGCCATATGAATTATAAATCATTCCTGAGCTTGCATCTAACAGCTTAAGATTCCAGTAAAGTTGGTTCTTGACAGTTTTGGCGGAAATAATTTATATGAAAAAAGACGTGATTTATAAGACAAATAAAACAACCTGAGTACCCATGGATGGACTGCCCTGGGCTTCAGGCCCAACAACTACTGGCAGATCATATTGTTCAAGAAAGGTCCAAATGCTATCCTTCAACACTGGAGAGACATGAATAAATGTGGCTATTGCATTCCTTAGAGCACCCTACATTAACATAACATGCCTTATTTAAAAAGAACAATGCAAACATTTCAATTGGAATTCTAGCTCTAAACAAAATCAAGAATCACATTATACTTCTAACTTCCAATAAGAATGTTGTGAAACAGCCATCGTACCTTAAGATAAGGGGGTACATTTTCATAACTAAGGAGTTTAAACAGTGGTTCAATATCAGGAAACCAGTTTTTCCTTTCTATAGGGTTCCCATTTTCCACAACCTGTATACACAAGAAACATACTCTGAATATATTTCATTTTGGTACTTTAAAATGCACCTAAATCACAATTTAGTACCCAATTCAAACTATGTACCCATACCTTGAATTAATCAAACTTGTTTCATGGTGTCACCAATCAGATATGCAAAAGGAATAACATCAAACAAGATTGAATAATTTAGGTATTAAACCATGATTGAACTTAAAACAATCACTAAATTGTGAGTGATGTAGAAAGAAATGTTTTATTTAACACCTTCACAGAATAGTTGTGATACACATTTTAGTTTAGCAAAGAGAAGTTTAAGCATAGTTGTGATACAGAAGCAATCCAATGTAAGACGATATATTAAAATATGTCATGTTAAACCTTCTTCAGAACATTTAAATATGCCACAAGTGCTTTTGCATCCCCCTCCTGAATTTCAGGCAACATTGCTCCAGCAGTTTGAAGAGACTGTTTGAATTTCTCATCATAAATTGTTAAGCATTCAAACAACGTGCTCCAGCCAATCGAGCGAAATGCTTTACCTTGCAGCAACTCATGAACCTTTGAAGCACCTTCTTGACTGGAAGCCTGAAAAGGAGTGTCCCAAAAACCCAAGATATAAAAATGACTACAGAGTAATATTTAGGTATCAAATTTAAGATGATCAGAGACTTCAATACCAAGGTGCTCAGCATATTCAAGAAAGCCACAAGCGTTTGAAAATTTGTGTGGTCCTCTCCAGCAAAATTTACAAATGTCCACAGCACATCATTTCCCAACAAAAGCTCTGGTTCTTTCTGATGACTTGTGACAAAATTCAAGGTCATGATTGCAAGCAAAAGCCTTAAGCGCCAACCAAATTGTTTAAAAGCAATTTAAATGATTAAAAATATAAGGCAATAAAAAATTGATCGACCATATAGCTTTTGACATAGTTTTTCCCCAAAACGGCAAATATAAAGAATAAGAGTTAATATTTGACACAAGGATCCAACCATTTGAATGTTAAGATCTATTGAAAACCTGTATTGATTGCTTATATAAGACTAGAAATATTGCATGTAAATTTTTCCATTTTGTCGAACTGACCAGATAAATTTCGCTCACGAAGTCCAAGATTGAATTAAATGGTAAAGGGCCTGCTTCGGTGCCTTGTTGAGAAATTGAGCTACTGTTCTGTGCAAAATCATGTGATCCAACAACTCGGTATGGACTAAGCACACTCATAACCTTCTCCTTGGATTCTTTTATCTGCAAAAAGTACATACACAAACAGAGGTAGACAACATTTTGATTTCTAAGGATATTCCATGTTAGAAATAATAATACTTATGAAACAATTTTACAACCAAAATGATTTTGCAATGAGTATTTGTAATTTCACTACTTTGGAATAGAACCAATGTAACTGAAAAAGCTGAATTTTACAATACCAATAGAAATGAATGATATACAATAATTTGCAGTGAAGATATCAAGTACTAAAGGGAAAAATAATGCATGTCATTTTAAAAATTAGAAACAGAATCGAACATTTGGTGATCAATGCATCAAAGAGTGACAAAATAAAGAGCTAAGAGTAGCATTTGATGTCCAGCAAACATATAATTTCCAAGAGTTACGAAATATCGTCCTTATCAGTTTCTTTTATCCTAAAATCCTAACTATTAACAAAACAATATAAAAGTACAAAACTGTTATCATTGCATTCTAAACCTGAAGAGAAGTTTAAAAAATGAACCTATTCGCCATTAGATTGTCTGTATATTCAGCAAAACAAAAAAGCCACTGAGTTTCAGCAAACATATAAAGATTACAGAGATCCAAACATCAAAATATGGAATTTAGAAATAGAACATAAACCTTCATCATATCATCTCATGCAATAACTTGGAGAAATGACAGCTATATAATAGAAGAGATAAGAGGCTAAACGCAGCAAGTAAAACAATAGTTTGGCAACCTAAACGGCTAAACCAAATACTAGCTAGAGGGTGTGCATTTAACCAACCAAATCAGCTTGTTTTATATGTTGGTGATCAAAATATTAACTGACCTTGTCTCTAGCTAGAGGGTTAGACAAGAAGCATGTGATCAGCTTGTGCAAATAAGCATTGTACATGTAGATCATATCTTCATCTTCAGTCTGTAATGTAAACAACAAGCAGCTATGAAGTATAACAACAAGGTACACTATAAATAACACAGTATCAGAATGGATCTACTAAAACTGATATTGCACATGCAAATCTAGATGACATAAATAAAAAATTATTTCCAAAATATTGCTTAAGAATATCAATTGTTTTATTGAGTAAAACTGATATTGCACATTTTATTATAGCTAAGAAAAATAATCTTATCTAAGACAATTTTTCATAGTGGGTACATAATTGAAATATAAATTGTCTCATTTGTTTCTTTACACAGACAAAATTAAAAGCAAAAAAGAAACAAATGATTACAATAAAATAATTGAAATTTGTTTATAATAAGAACATATTAAGCACTATGAAATTTGTTTATACTAAAGAACATATTAAGCACTAACAAGCAAATGAGACAAAGACTAAACATTTTTTCCTAAATTATATATAATTCATCCAATACACCCTTTGCTCAAGAAAATGCCTTGAGTTCTATGTTCTTTTTATCAATGAAAGTGAAAGTCTTTTGGAAGTTAAAGCACATTATTAAGAATATACCTAGCTTATAGTAAACTGCACATAGGATAGCACTTATATCTGTGTAAGCAGTTGTAACTAACAACAATTAGTTACAATAGACTAGTTACAGCTTATCGTAGGAACTGTAACTAACTCCTACACATGGACTTTCAAGCATGTTTCATACTCAATGAACAGATATGCAAAGGGAATGCAAAGCTGCATTTGCTGATTTAATTTTCCCTTTTTTAACCTCAGGGAACTCCAAAGTCGTTATAACAAAAATCGCTTTTCCAATTAATTTCTTGTCCAAAAAAAAAAATCAAAGAAAAATGCATGGCAAATGAACCTGAAAGGCAGCAGTTCGAAGAACTTTCTCCAGTAAAAACTGAAAGACATTATTTGAAAAAACGGCTTCTAAGCATTGACTAAGATAACTCATTTCATTTGATGAAGCACTTGAAACAGTATCCCTTGCTGCAACACCGTCTTGTATTAACATCAAATGTACCACCCAAGCAAGCCTTATGCCACCAGTGAATCCCTCAACAATTGGATCATTTCCAGTGGCCATTACCTAAAGCATAAAAGGAAGTCAGTAACATTCCAAATCGATACCATATATTTGATAAACTACAAGTACACAGAAAACAGTAATATCTTTCATCTTACAAGTTCATGAAATTCATGTCTGAAGGATGTATTAGAAGAAAGGACAGATGCTTTGTCAGGCACTGTACTCAAACCATCTGAAACAAATGCAATCACAAGGGCAAATAGAAGGCTAAAGGTAATCTGCAAAAGCATGTGAGTGTGAAAATTGTGAGCAATCAACACAAATTTTAAGGGCAGAACGCACAAGCCAATATATCAAGTTCAGATTGAATGGATTCCGAGAATTGAGATAGCAACTGTCACAGAGTGGGTTTATGTTTAAGGTTTAACTGCAAGAGTAAGCCTCTACTTACACATTTCTCCTAAGCTAATGCTTTAATGAAATGAAATGTTAACACCAAAGACCAATACTATTAAGTCCATTATGACAAGCCCATCATGTCAAAAAGTTCACTTCACCATATGGCATAAACCAAAAAAAAGAATAAGAATAAAATTCACTGCTCACATTACGTCTTACACAGAATATGTTTGATTGTTTTAACTATTAGGAAGTAACGATTTAAAAACCAAATCTGTAACACTTCACTAAAAACATATGAAAAGTAAAAAATCCAGCAAAAGAGTATGCAAAAGAACCTGATGTTTTATGGCAGTATTGCTCTGACTAACTTCAGAAGCACTATCTTTCAAAACTGAGAATAAGTCTTTTACATCCTTAGGACCTGAAAACAACATATTTCACTTTTGATCTCGATCAAAATATACAGAAAAGCCTAATCGGTCGCAGAATACAACAGTAAACCAAGTAGTACATTAGCAACCACATAACTTTCATAAATCAATCAAAAGTCAAAACATGAAAGGCTACTAAACGTACTTGTTCGAACAATAAGAACAGAAAGGACAAGACAATGTCCCAAAATAAGTCTTTCTCTAGAGACCACTGCTTGCCTTTCCACAAGAGAACCTCTTGAATCAATAACATAGCGTTCACACTGAGGACCTCCCACACCAGAAGGCTCTTCTCTGTTGAGTTCCTACATCCAGAAAAGCAACTTCTCAGAAGAAGAAAAATTTAGTTACAAGGTGCAATAAAGATAAGTCCTTCCACTAAACAATAAATTGATTTGAACCTTGAAGGGACAGTTTAGACCCAATCTTCAAGAGTTGGAACAAAGTTTCAAGAATAAAGGAGGGATGGGTGCATGAAACGCTTCCCATTCTTACTTGCTTTATTTTAATCAAGTAGTAATAAAAAAAAGTGTGGGTGCAGAATATTTATTTAATTAGATACCAACAATTAAGTTAATTTTCTTGTGTGTTTTGTTTAAATACAGCATGTGCTGCTGCACGTCTTTTTGTGCAGACCAAACTTCTAAGTACTTGAGTTTTTGGTGTGTTTTTGTTGAAATCGGGTCTAACTCATCCTTACAAAACTGGCTTGTAAGGTGAGGAGTGCCTCCTCTTTATAAACTCTTATCAAGAGCCCTATCTATCCAATGTGGGGCTTGGCTTTTTCCCAATATACCCCCTCACGCCCAACACTATTGGACTTGGTGCGTGCATATAAATGGTGGGTGGCCCGATCAATAGGATCTAATACCATGTTTCCGGCCTAATTCATCCTTACATAAACGTGTTGTAAGGTGAGGAATGTCTCTTCCTTATAAACTCTTAATAAGAGTCTTGTCTATCCAATGTGGGACTTGGGTTTTTCCCAATAGTTTTGTTTGAATTAAGTGTGGGCTGAAGAAAACATGTAGATGGCACCCAAAAAGACTCAAAGAGGGTGGGGGGAATAGAATTTATATGGTGTATAAGCAATCAGCTTTGGAGAAAAATAAAAACTCATCTATGTCACAATGCAGACCTTGATTAGAGAAATCAACCGCTGTCGAAGTCCAGAATTTACAACATCTTCTAGATATTTTTGTATGTCAACCAATATATCATCTTCAAGTCCCTGATCAAGCACCACGGCCTAAATGGAAAACAACGTATAGATATTAACCAAAAGATAAAGAGCCAAATCAATGCCCAAATGAACTTCAATAACAGAATATACCCTCAACAGAAGATGGAGGGATGTTATCAGATATCTTCTTTCTGTATACCAGAGTCCTGCTGCAAGCCGTAGAATTTCCAGCTGTTCCCTACCCATTAAACCCCACTACAAAAAAAAAACAATAAATATCTGAATAAATAAATTTTTATGTATTGACAATACCCTTCTAGGTATAAATCCGTTAATGGATTATATTATACAATTGTGTACTGCATAAGTAGTGACTGTCCCTTAGGGCAGTTCGGTTTATATTGGTTGTGTCTCCAAGAAAAGACTTGGCACAAAGTTGAAATTTCAATAAGAGAACACAGGTTCAAGCCTCTTGCAGAGGCAAGATAAGGATACCTACAGAAGAACCGGAATAGGTCATACCCTTACCCAGATCTTGCCTTGGCAAGAGCTTTATAACACCATGTTTTGTGTTTGTGTTTAAACCTAGACATGCTTACAAGTTACACCACTTAATAGCTTTTAGTTTTTATTGATTCCTACACTCTGAATTTGACAGGGGAATTTAGACTAAGGCGCTGGGTTTCTATTAAGTATCTTTGTGTTTAAGCTCTCTGTTGAGCATGTATTTTTGTTAGATCTTCGGATTTAACTCTATTTAGAATACAGTTACAGATTCAGTTCAGAATATTTTTTCATTCTAAAAACTTCACCTCACTTGCATTCTCTTTCATTTTCTTAATAATTAGTAAAATCTAACACTTCTATTTTTAAGAAGAAAAAAAATTCAAAATTATTTTTTTTAAATATTACATGTTAAAATTATACAACAACAACCAAGTCTTATCGCGCTGGGTGGAGTCTGCTACATGGATCAAATGACGTCATAATGTTTTACCATATATCATATTTCTATCAAACACATTAATCTCAAGATCTTTCTTAATAGTTTCTCTTATTAGGTTTTCTAGGTCTTCCTATGTCCCTAGTGATTTGACTATCTGTCATCTAAACTACTTTCCTTACTAAATAATCTACAAATCTTCTCCCTACATGCCCAGATTACCTAAGCCTAGTTTCCACCATATTTTCTACTATAGGTGCAACCCAATTCTCTCTAATGTTGTCTTTTCTAATCTTATACCGTCTAGTCTTACCAGTTACCACACATCCCACGCAACATCCTCGTCTCTGCAACGCTGAATTTATTTCCGTGTTGGTTCTTAACAACCCAACACTCTATCCCATACAACATTATCGGTCTTACAAATTTTCCCTTCAACTTGAACGGTACTTCAAAATTATAAATAGATAAAAATGAAATATCATGTAATCAAGTATCAACATAAAATATAGAAATAATGTTTACAACAACACGATGTGGGCTTTATTGGCAGTGGTAGTGAGTATGTGAGCGGACATATTTATTTAAATAAATGAATGGCAGCATTGTAGCCCCAACAAATCTGATTGAAAGTGTGTTCCAAAGTTGTCTAACATGGACACATGTAATTACACTGAATTAGTATCATTTTCTAAATGATTCATCGCTGACGGGTCAATGTCAATGTGTCAGTGTCGTGCCAATAAAACAGCAGAAACACACCTCTTGATTTGCGGATACCAGCAATCGAACACAATCGACTTCATTTAGATGCAAATCATCACTCAATTTGAGTGCCTAAGATTCAAAAAAAAAGCAAATATTACAAAAACGAAAGAAGAATCAACTGAAGTGAAAAAGCACTTAACAGAAAAACTCACAATCTGCACATCATTGTCATCAAGTGTGATAAGAGTAGAATCTTGAAGCCGAATTGACTTGGACTGAACTTGAGCTCGATCGGAGGAATTCGGAGGGGGATAGGAAAGAAGCGATTGGAAGGATTGAAGAGAACTTCGAATAGCGTGCAGCACTTCGATTCGTTGCGACGGCGTTGGAGGCGAAGAACCGAGAAGCGCTGATTCCAAGGTGGATAGAAGCTGTTTCGGAGAAACCATTTTTGTGACGGTGATAATGAAATTAAACCCTAAAACCTTATAACAGTGTATTGTATATAATCTCTTTCTCTGCGTTGAATGTAAGCGATTTCGATTTTGGGACAGTAGGGCGCGAATGAAGTGAAGTTGAAAATGGTGAAGGACGAGCAGGGAAATTAGGGTTTTAGGGTTTAATAATATCGAGATAAATTATTTTTCTTCACAAGAGTACAAGCCAAAGTTTTAGTTTGTAAAAATATTGCTATTTTCAAGTCAATTATGGTTTATCTTTATAAATTATTTTTTAGAAAATTTGTAGTTTATAGATTGTTTGTTTTCGAATCTTTGTGAAGTTTGACGGTTCGAAATAGATAGTATAATAGGGGATAAATCAAAATTCACGTAATTGTTAAAGGGTAAAGGTACTTTTAATTTTAAAATTTGATGTCCTGAAAGTCTAAAAGTAAATAATTATAAAATTGCAAAGTTGAGATTTAAACAAATAAATAAAGAAACAATTACAAGTGGTAAATCAGAAAAACCACTATTTGACCTTAATTTTAATAATGAATTAGATTAAAGGCTAACAATATTGTACTATTATCTCATGAAATTTCATTATTTTGGCACAGTATTTCACTTTTATAAAAGCATTTTAAAATTGTTATATGACATAGAAAAACATGTTGCTATAATTAAATGTTATCGAGTCTTAAATGAGAGAGAATAATAGTGTCACTAATGATCATTTTACAGGTCAAACTCTTACCACTTGAGCTGACACCACTTAGACAATATTAGCATAAAATTGATTTACATTGTTTGTATTTTCATAAAAATTACACTAATTTTTTATTGAAATCAAAGATAGTGAACATTTGTAGAGAAATGGTAACAGGTGTCTTTGAGGCACTTGTTAAAAAGTTTAAAATATAAATTTTACCTTAGAAACTATGCATTCAACACATTGAAACAATAAAAAGTAACTTTTTTTATATAAAATTCATCAATCATTTCTAATGAGTAATGAGTCGTGTTTGTATCTTCTTTCCTCGTCCACAAATCCTCCGGTGAGGCAACAACCCTACCAAGAAAACAACCACAAGTTGATCTTCAATTTATCAACCAAATTCCTGTCTCGCGTCGAGATTTCATCATAGCCTCCACTGACATGTAGTTCCTCAGGAGTGCCTCACCCTCATCGCCACAACTCGTTCTCCAATGGTGTGTCCTTGGCCTACAAATACAAAGTCAAATCGTTAAAAATCAAAATTCATTGTGGCATCGTCTAGACTCTTTTATCCCATTTCCTTTTTTGATTAGCCCCACAGATACTTGGCCTTTTGGAATTTAATTTTGAGTTTTATGTTAACAATGATCGTTGTCAACCTCAACATCCTCTACTCTATTCCACCATAATAAACATATAATTCATACTTCTTACGATTTGAATTGTTTTTGTACACATCATCCACCACTAGTTTACAATCCATATGAAAGAGTACGTATTATGTATACAACAAAGTGACAATCAATTTGTTAACTTGAAACAGTCCCAAGCTTCGGTTGTAGTTACTGCCTTCATGTCTGTGGAACACCAAACCGGTCGAGCCAAATTTAAAGAAAGCATGTATCTTTGCCAACACACTTATATTCAACGAACTTTGTCGCATAAAGAGTGCACTTCATGAACCCAATTGGAGGAACACTCCAAGAAGCAACCACCATCTAGTTAATGTCTATGAATCTTATCAGGCTGTTGCACACACTCATTCACATGCATTATCACGCAAGCAACAAGTTCATTGTGTGGGCATACGACCTGCTCAAACGAGTCCACCGATCATCCCACAGTTTGTTGTTACATTTTTCTAATGTTTCAAGCACTTATCGCAAAGAAACACATTTGTGATATGTTCTAACTTCTAAGGATAATCTACTTCAGAATCGATTGTAAACATTATCAAAACCTTCTCCAACATGCAAAGTTGTCCGCACAAATTTGAAAGGCATGCCAATTTAACTCGGTATCTGATTCACATACTACATGTGCAGAAGAACAAGTCACACTTTTGCCTAAAATTCACGTTGAAGTGTTGTTTATTATGAACAATTTACACACAATTCACATTTTTGAGTTTTTTCTTTCTTTAATTCCTTCATTTGAGTTTCTCAAAAAGAATTATAAAAAAATTTGTGTAAACAAAAGAACTCACTCATCGCCTCTTTTTCTCCATTAACCAAATGCCATTTAAATGACCAATTTTTTTTTAAAAAAAGAAATAGATAATAGGTAAAAAAATATATAATTTGGTCCTTTTTACACACACACGCATATATATGTTGATATGACCGGTGCTAGTAACACTCTCGTTTCAACTCTCTCCACCGCTCACTTTCTTAGATTTATGCTCTTCCTCTAGCACAAAACACCCGCACCTTGTAGCCATGTCCAAAATGCCACTGCGTTAGTTAAGTGGCGCAAGTGTTAATCGTTGCGCCACTTAACTAACGCTGCGTGAGTTAACTTGTGCCGCGCTGGTTAACTCACGCTACGTGTTGTCTTAAAGAAGACAGAACACCTCATTTCCTCATTTCTCATCTAAAATCTCAAAAAATCTCAAAAATCTCTCTCAAATCACCCAAACCCAAAATTCCTTCAAGTTCAAATCAAACAACACATAACAAGCAAGTCTTCATAATCAAACATCATTAACCTTTTATGTTTATATGTTAAATTTTTTCTCTTAATTAGAAATTTTTTAGATTTAGGGATTGTTTAAATTTTGATTTTTTTTGACAAGAAATCATACAATGTGTACATGAAAATGACTTGTGTTGCTTAAATGTTTAGATGTTTGCGTGTGTATGTTGTAGTTTTTTTTTTTAGATTTAGGTTTTGTTTAAATTTTGATCTTGCTTGCAAGAAATGATACAATGTTACATGTAAATGACTTATGTTGTTTAATTGTGGTTAGATGTTTGCATGTTAATGTTGTAATTTTGAGTTTTAGGGTTTGTGTATAATTTGCACTCCAAATGTTTGATGGAATGTTTGAATGAGTTTTTCATTGATTGTTTTTAATTTCTTACTGTGTAGATTTGAAGCAATGGCAGGGTGGATCGACGTTCATGCACAATTCAACGGCGGAGAACCTCAGAGGTTGAAGGTTCAGTGCCTTGATGTAACGTTAAGAGCATGTTTTGGGAGCACAACATGTTCCAGTGGATCGATATGCAGGTAACGTTGCTGAGATCAACTGAAGATATAATCAACAGTCTAATTCCGCCAGAAGATCGTGATTAGGTAGGGAATGCACCTTCCAACTACAACAATTATCTTCCTCTGGATGGGGTAATTCAAACTTGTTAAACGGCAGGACTCCAACATTCGACCGACATTTCTACCGTTCCATTCAAAAGATTAAATTCTTGTTAGGCGGGTTTAAATGAAGGTATTGAAGTGTCAAGGAATGAACCTCATTCTTTTGACACTTGAATACCGTCATTTAAACCAAGTGAATTTAATCTTTTGAATGGAAACAGTAGAAATGTCGGTCAAATGTTGGAGTCCTGCTGCCTAGCAAGTTTGAATTTACCCCATTCAGAGGCAAGATAATTGTTGTAGTTGGAAGGTACATTCCCTAATGTAATGTAATGTAATGACTCGTCTATATAATGCAATGTAACTTTTAATTGAATTTATTCAATACGCAATTTTATTCGAATTCACGCCGAGTTTAATTAGGCTTTTTTTTGATACGTAAATTTATTCGAATTTATTCAATACGCAATTTTTATTCGAATTCACGTTGAATTTATTCTAATTCATTTATTTACTTTATTCAATACGCTGTAACGTAGGTTATATCTACCATAAATATAGTCAAAAAACGTGAAAAAACTTAACAAAAACGTGCAAAATCAATTAAATTGCATTGAGCACCGTCCAAAAAACGTGTGTTCTTAAGTTTTGACCACCAGCCAAGGTACATGAGTTAACTCACGCACATGTCATTGGTGCGTGACTTAACTCACGCAGAGGCATTAATGTCTTTTCAGTTGGGTGCGAGCAAAAAGTGCAGGGCGAAGAGCAGTAATCACTTTCTTATTGGCTTAAATCATGATGGGCCTTATACTTTGGAAATGGGTACTCAAAGTGGAGGGTCATACGATGGTTTAATCCATTAAGAGAATAAGTGTTGAAGAGAGAGTATCCATAGCATTTCTCACGTTGATTTATATGTTATTTTGGTTCTGCAGTGGGAAAAAAAATGTTACTTTAGTTCGACGTAGCGTCCCTATTATTTCTATAGAATCAAGCAACTACGAGCAATCTACCACTGGCTTGTGTGTGTGTATATATATATTTAAGAATGAATCAACGATCTACAAAACTATTGGATTCAGCTACTTCAAATAAACTGACTCACTTTCTTCGAAGTGACTCACTTTAGAGAGTAAAAAATGTAGATATAACCGTTGATGAACAAATCAATAATTAAAATTAAATACACATGTGCATTAATCAATGGTCGATGAAGTATCAACCCTTAATTTTTTTCATTTTGCTAATGGAATTTGTTGTTTAAGTTTCATTTACTTACTTTAGAGAAGCTTAATCCAAAATAATTTGTATGTGAGAGAGAACTTTCATTGTGTGAACATCTTCTAACTCATCCTGAATATTCTTCAGTAAATTATAACTAATAGCCACGTGAGCTAATAAATTATAACTGTTACAATTTACACACTTGAATCGAATGAAAGAAATGCGATCATAAAACAAAGAGAGCATATAGGAAACATTATATTCACTCACTGGTGGAGGGTGATGATGCATTCCCCACCTTGAGAGCCAACCATAGAAAACTACAGAATGACAAGCATAGTAAAACCAACATGATTATGGTAACTGCTTGGAACGAAATGTACGGGGCCAAAAAGAACACGACAGCAATTGTAGCGCTTTGCCATATCTTTAGCTGTGCAAAAGCCCCTTCCTGCACCACATAAGATCAAATTGGTAAAAGAGGAAATTATGAAGAAATTAATAAAGCAAAAAGCACATGCAATATGAGAACATTAAATAATGGGGAATGTCCAATGATGGAATTATAATTTGTTTCTATATAGTCGGCCTAGAGACATGAACTAGCAAAATAACTAACAAACAAGACGACCTCAAATAAAGAAGCAAGGTAGCATGTTAATAGGGCATGATTTGAATTTTAGAACATCATGTTTCAGCTAAAGCTTCAAGATTATAAAGGGGTAGATTGCATTTACGTACCATGTCATGCTTAAATAGTATTCCTAACAAAGCATTGAGCTGTGTCATTAGAACTCCATCACCGATGCCCAATAAAGCAGCCAAAAAGAGTATATATGAAGTACCGAGAAATCCGCTAGATATGCTGCATCAGGAGTGCCAAAGAAAATATAGGTAAAATGAAATTACATGGGGCAAATAATATCCATAAACGTCAGCCTAACATAAGGAATATTGCGAACCTGAAATTTAGCAGTAGTAAGATTAGTGCAACCGCCTGAGCAAAAGCTCCAAAAGAAACTATCGATGTAATGGATGTGAGACCAGAGGTGAGACGACCAGCAGCCAGAGAACACTGACATATTTAAAGAATTAAAAGAAAAACAGATAAAAGAAGAAAATAAGAAAGAAATGCGCGCAAGCATGATGTAGTCAAGTCACTTTCGAACCACCACCTAAGGAGCTACAGTTTTTCATTCCATCTCAATACTTACTATTCCATCAAAAGCCCCATATGCTGCCATTGCAATACCAACACCCGAAACACCAATTGCTGGAGTTACAACAAACTTGGTAAATTCAGCCCTGTGAAAAAGTATTTTATTAACTGACATTACAAAATAGACAGGAAAGAAAACAAGAACTCAAAGAGAAACATTTGGAATATCACAAGGAAGATAACTTATGATTCATATGAAATTACCATACAAATGCTTGTTGTAGACCTGAATATGCCATAAGGGGTATGATCAACAACATCTTCACATCAGACAGTGCACTTGTGAGTGATTTACATAGAGACTTAAGGGACTTTGATTCAACAACATCGGCTTCTGAATTCTTGTATCCTTCTTTACTGTTACCAATTCGATTATGCAGGAAGCACATTAGTATTGCACCAAAGGTCATAACGAAAAGGAATACAACAAACAATAAAGTGGTGCCGTTGGTACTTCCCCCCTGCAGTGATGAGAAACAAAATCAAATCCGAAGAATATGTAAAACATTCTAAATCAAAACTTGTTAGTGTGTGAAATGAGAATTCATTGTTGAAGGGTACAACAAAAACCCAACTCATAATTAGATTTCCTTGAAAAAGTTTGCACATTGTACAAATTAAAATCTTTCCAAATATTGAACAAACACGGTAAAGAAAATTAAAACGATAAAAGGGAAAGGATAAAGTACAGCGTCTACACCATGATCCTTTGTGGCAAACCACTAAAAGTCTAAAACTGTTATATTTTATAACTAAAAAAATGGATACAAAATACAAAGTTTTTGTTAATTATTGCCACAACATGGATTTGTTTTTCTAACAGAAATATCAAGGTTATTTGTTAAAAAAAAAAAAACAGAAATATCAAGGTTCAACAACCTCAATTAAATTTTGACCAACATTTTTGTCAATCATAAACTTTTGCTTTATTTTCTTTCACAAGGAGCAATATTTCAATCCTAATTGCCCACAAGAAAAGGTAAACATGAAAAATATCATCACCTGATTACTAAAGCAAAAAGGCTACAAGCGTATAATCAAAATATGAGGACCAACCACCACATACCTGCCCATCACTGAGTAGAGCAAATGTAATAAGATTTCCAATAAACTGCAAAACAGGTTAAATAAAGAATTTGAATTCTAACAAGTTTTTTAATTAAAGAAACAGAAACAATGAAGTCACCAGCATATATCATCCTCTCTTCATATGACAATTACTGCACATGAAAAATGTTCACCTGATGGAGTGCATACACAGCCCAGAATTCCCCGTTGAAGTCACCAATTACTGCACCTTCGTGGAGATTGTTATCTATAGCATGACTGTGTGCAGTGGAAGTTAGATATGTTCCCTAAAAGTAAAAGGTCAAACTAAAATCAGTAAAGATATAGAAGACTAATGACAATATGAAGGAATTGTGGAACTTCAACATGTATGTACCTGTCCAACCCATATTATAGAAGCACAAAACCCAAGATACACAGAGGCCGGAACCAGTGTATACCTGAACAACAGTCACTAAATGGTCAAGCATATGCATAATAACTAATAAGTTAGTATTATATAGCCATACAGATACATATGAAGTAAAACAGAAATGATGCTCAGAAATAGCAACAGAACCATGAACAAGCATAAGCAACCATAAACGATGGTGAACGTTCAAATAAAAAGTTTGAGGTGCATTTATTCGACCCTGCCTCCCTGGTGTTGTCTTTGATTTAGGTTATGATTTATCGGGGACTAATACCTTAATAAGTTAATCTACCGGGGGCAACCCTTCATGGAATACAACAACCAAGCCTTATCCCACTAAGAGGGTTCGGCTACATAGATCAAATTGCGCCATAATGTTCTATCATAACCATATTTTGGTCCAACTCATTGATCTCCAAGTTTTTCCTAATAGTTTCTCTTATAGTTTTTCTTCACGGAATACAAGTATAATTTCATTTTGATGAATAAAAACTTCAAGGTATACTGCTCATATAATTGAAAAGGCATGTGAAGTTATACTCTTTTAGGGATTAAAATTCCCAATATAAAACTGTTGGAGCCGAACACAAATTAGTAGAAACTGTAAGAGCATAAAAAATTACCCTAAACCAAAATCAAAATATTGTTTATGAATCCCAAAACATAATTAATTACAATATATATGTGAGATGCTAAGAGTTCAATAGGAAAATATAATATAATTATTCCAAGCCTCCAAGTAGCCACTGCTGTCTGGTGTGTCTAAGATTCAACAAGAGTTCAATCAAATTGTTGATTAGGGGCATATTTTGCACCAAATAAGTTCCCTATAATCCTATTTAGAATTAACTAATCATATGCTACCAAAATAACTCAAAAATGCTGAATTCTTCTACTTTGCGGCTTATCTAGAGAGATGCTTAATGCTTTCATAAACGACTCCTTAGTTACAACTTGTTTTCTTTTTTTATGATATCTATCAATCATGAATTCACAATTGCATTTGTAATCATTGTATCTATCTTACTGTTAAAATAAATTCATCAAAATCAAATACAGTGAATGAACAAGAAAAACAAGATAGCTCGCAATCGCACTTACCAATTGGGCTTCAAATTTGCAGCCACGTATAACCAATAACCAGATGTTCCGATAATCAAAGCATTCTTGGATCCGAGAATCCGCACCACCAAAGAAGCGAACACAGAAAAAAATGTAAAAGATAAATATAGTACCCCAAGCGATGTAGTACCCAAATCCTCCTCCTGAAAAATTCCAAACACACAAATTGACAATTATTTACCACTACCCTCCAAATTCACGAACAAAGTTTACTAATACAGTAACTTAATAGTTGAATTCTATTCTGCATAAACACACAAACTCAAAAATATTTACCACTAGCTTCCCAATTCAAAATCAAATTTACAAATAGAGTAACTTAATATATAGTTTGAGTTCATTTCTCATAAACAAACAAATTCACAATTATTCTCCACTAACTTCCAAATTCACAATCAAAAGCGGCGTCGGTGCTTGAGTTAGAAACTACTAACAGTGTTGAGAGTGCTTTGTAAATTCTGAGCAGCTCCATAAGCTAAAAAGATCAAAACAAAAGCTATGCTCAAAATATGAACATCTCTGGTGTGGCTTTTATGCGGTTGAAATTGAACAGGTGATTCATCGGTAACAACTAACGGCGTTTCTTCGTCGTGGTGAATAGTTACAGAAGCCATTGTCGATCCAGTTTATGAGTAGATATTTATTTATTTTTATATATACAGAAATATAATAATTTGGTTGCGTCACGAAGTTGACATTGTAACAGAAGAATCGCCGGCACTACACGACGTAGAGAAGAGTTGGATAATTTGATGAATAAGATTGCATAAACAGACGAAGGAAAGGAGAAATTGTGGTATGTAGAGATTCTGAATCTTGCAACACTTCTTTGATTCTGATTCGTTGACTTCCATGTTCAAAGATAAGAAAAAAATATATAAATTTTCAGGTTATTTTGCACATAAGTGTAAAACTTTGAAGGTATTTGTAAAAAGTCATATTTACTAACAAAAGAATTTGACGGAGGGAGTAAATTGATCAACGCTGTGCAATTTCAAACGAGTAATTGAAGTTTTGTTCATTTTAAGAGCTAATTGACGAATTACAATTTAAGAGAGATAATTGCCTATTTACTTAAATGGAGATAAACAAATCAATAATTAATATTGGATACACATATATTACATGGATCTTTCATTGTGTGAATATCACACTAATTCATCCTGAATATTCTTCAGTAAATAACTAATAGACACGAGAGTTAATAAATTACAAGTGTCACGATTTGTACACTTCATTCAACTGAAGGAAATGTGTCGTATAGGAAAAACGACTATGCTTGCACTTGTAGCAACATTAAATTCACTCACTGGTGGAGGGGGATGACGCATTCCCCACCTTGAGAGCCAACCATAAAAAACTGCAGAACGACAAGCATAGTAAAGTTAACATGACCATGATAACTGCTTGGAACGAAATGTATGGGGCCAAAAAGAACACCGTAGCAATTGTAGCGCTCTGCCATATCTTTAGCTGTGCAAAAGCCCCTTCCTGCACCGTAAAGTATAATAAATTTGACATCAGAGATATTTGGAAAAGAAAAGTTGATTGAGAAATGAATCTAGTAAAAATCATATGCAATATGAGAACAATAATGTGGGATGTTTTATGTCAGAATTGAATTTGTTACCAGCTTTGAGACATGAACTAGCAAAATAACTAACAGAAAAGACGACCTCAAAAAAGTTATAGAGAAGCAAGGTAGCATGTTAGTAAAGCATAATTTTAATTTTGGAATAGTATATTTCAGCGATATAAAAGGGTAGATGGTAAGTGTACCATGTCATGTTTAAATAGCATTCCTAGCAAAGCATTGAGCTGCGTCATTAGAACTCCATCACCAATGCCCAATAAAGCAGCCAAAGAAAGTATATATAAAGTACCAACAAATCCACTGGATATGCTGCATCAGAACACCAAAGAAAATGTAAGCAAAATGAAATTACATTCTAAGAGGAAAATAATATTCATATACGTCAGCCAAACAACAGGAATGTTACGAACCTGAAATCTAGCAGAAGTAAGATTAGTACAACTGCCTGAGCAAAAGCTCCAAAAGAAACTATTGATGTAATGGATGTGAGACCAAAGGTGAGACGACCAGCGACCAGAGAACACTGACATATTTGAAGAGTTAAGAACAAAAAATAAAACAGATAAAAGAAGAAAATAAGAAAAAAAATGCTCACAAGCATGATGTAATCAAATCACTTTTGAACCACCACCCAAGGAACTACAGTTTTGCATTCCATGTCAATACTTACTATTCCATCAAAAGCCCCATATACTGCCATTGCAATACCAACACCAGAAACACCAATTGCTGGAGTTACAACATACTTGGTGAATTCCGCCCTGTGAAGAAGTATTTCATCAAACATTACAAAGTAGACAGGAAAGAAAAAAAGAACTCGGAGAACCATTATTGGAAGATCATGAGGAAGATAACTTATGATTCATATGAAATTACCATACAAATGCGTGTTGTAGACCTGAATATGCTATAAGGGGTATGATCAACAACATCTTCACATCAGACAGTGCACCCGTGAGTGATCTACATAGAGACTTAAGGGACTTTGATTCACCAGCGCCGGCATCCAAATGCTTGTATCCTCCCTTGCTATTATCACCCCGTTTATGCAGAAAGCACATTAATATTGCCCCAAAGGTCATAACGAAAACGAATACAACAAACAATAAAGTTGTGCCATTGGTACTTCCCTCCTACAGTGATGAGAAACGAAATGAAATCCGAAGAATATGTAAAATATTCTAAATCATAAATTGTTTGTATCTGAGATGAGAATTCATTGTTAAAGGGTACAACAAAAACCCAACTCATAGTTTCATTTCCTTAAAATAATTTTCTTGTACAAATAAACATCATTCCAAATATTGAGCAAACACCTAGACCTCTGTTGGCAAACCACTACAATTCTACAACTGTTTTATTTTATACTTAAAACAAGTTGAATACTTAGTTATTGCCACAACATGGATTGTGGCAAATGTTTATCATAAGTTATGTGCTTTTCGAATAGAAATGTTTAAAGCTCGACTAAATTTGGACCAAGTTTTCAGTCAATCATAAACTTCATCTTTATTTTGCATCACAGGCAGCAATTTTCCATTCATAATTGCCAACCAAGAGCGCGTAAACATGGAAAATATCACCACCTGATTATTAAAGAAAAAATATATGAGTAATTTCAAAATATGCTAGACTAACCACCACATACCTGCCCATCACTGAGTAAAGCAAATGTAATAAGATTGCCAATAAACTGCAATGCAGGTTTAAAAAAATAATCAACTTTGAATTCTAAGTAGTTTTTTATTAAAAGAAACAGAAACAATAACGCGACCAGTCTTGTGTAAAAAAAAAAAATGACCTGATGAAGTGTGTATACACCCCAGAACTCTCCGTTGAAGTCACCAATTACTGCACCTTCGTGGATATTGTTATCTATAGCATGACTGCGTGCAGTGGAAGTTAGATATGTTCCCTGACAGGTCAATCCAAGATCAGTGAAGATATGGAAGACTACTGACAATATGAAGGAGCTGTGGAACTTTGACATGTTGCATTTACCTGTCCAACCCATAATATAGAAGCACAAAACCCAAGATACACAGAAGTCGGAACCAATGTATACCTGCATAACAGTCACTTAATGGTCAATCATGCATATGCATATTAATGTAAAACCAAAATGGTGTTAAAACAAGGCAGAACTGTGAACAAGTATAAGCGCCCATAAATGATAGTCAACAATCAGATGGAGAATTTTTGAGGTAATTTATTGTTGTCATTGATTTAGGTTATGTTTTCTCTAGGTCTAATATCTTAACGAGTTAAACTACAGGGGCCAATCCTTCATGGAATATAAGTATTATTTCTCTTAGATGAATAAAAACTTTAAGGACAACTCTCAAATAATTGAAAAAGCATATAACTGTAAGAACAAAAACTCACCCTAAGCCGAAATCAAAATGTGATTTATGAATCCCGGAACATAATTAATTACTATGTGTGTGTGTGTGTGTGTGTGTGTGAGATGCTTAGAGTTTACTAAACTCTTCATTAGAAAAATATAGTATTATTAGTCCAAGCCTCCATGTAGTCACTGCTGACAGGTGTGTCTAAGATTCAACAAGAACTCAATCAAAATGTTGATTAGGGTCATATTTTGTACCAAATAAGTGCCCTATAATCTTATTTAAAATCAACTAACCATATGCTACCAAAATAACTAAGAAACGCTGAATGTTTCACAAACCATTCCTTAGTTACAACTTGTTTTCTTTTTTTACAGTACTTATCAATCTAGAGTCCACAATTGCATCAGTAATCATTGTATCTATCTTATTGTTCAAGGAAGTGCAAAACTAAGGAAATGAAATATGTACTTTACAAAGTCACAATACTAATCTTATATTTTAATACTATGGAATCATGATAAATCCACCAAAATCAAACACTGCATGTTTATGTTTTTAACAGCAGAATAATACATGAACATATAAACCAAGATAGTGCGCACTTGCAGTTACCAATTGGGCTTCAAATTTGCAGCCAGGTATAACCAATAACCCGAAGTTCCAACAATCAAGGCATTCTTGGATCCGAGAATCCGCACCACCAAAGAAGCAAACACAGAAAAAAATGTAAAAGACAAATATAGTATCCCAAGCGAAGTTGTACCCAAATCCTCCTCCTGAAAATTCAAAACATACAATTATTCACCACTAGCCTCCAATTCACAATCAAATTATTGAAGTTGTTTGGAGTTTGTTACTAGTCTCCAATGTTCAATTCCTGGACTGTTGGATGTATAAATATGTTTGGACAGGATATTCAAGTTCATTTAACATAACACCGGAGTCGGTTTAAAGATCACAATGTGGGAATTAGACTCGGAACCTACGCTACGTCATCTGGAGTCTCAATTGCTTATCCTTTGAACTAACTTTTGTGACGAGGTCCAAGCTTATTTAATATGGTATAGAGTCGGCTAAAGATTGCAACGTAGATATTGGTCTCAGGACACACGGTAGACAATGTGATTGGTCACCCTGATCCTTTGACAGACATTTACTAATAGAGTTCAATTTCATTCCTCATAATCCAAATACAAAATAATAATAAATCTAGAGATAGAAACTAACAGTGTTGAGAGTGCTCTGTAAATTTTGAGCAGCTCCATAAGCTAGAAAGATGAGTAAAAACGCTATGCTCAAAATATGAACATCTCTGCTGTGGCTTTTATGCGGTTGAAATTGAATCGGTGATTCAACAACTAACGGCGTTTCTTCTTCGCGGTGAATAATCACAGAAGCCATTGGTTCAAGTAAGTTCTCAGTCCAGTTTACAGATATATTTATCTATGTTGACATAGTAGAGTTGGATAATTTAGTGAATGTGATTATATGAAGCTAAAGAAATATTGTGGTAAGTAAAGATTCTGAATCTTTCCCTCAAAAAAAAAAAAGATTCTGAATCTTATCTTGTAAAGAATTGGAAAGAGCTCATTTGAGTTTGATTATTATTCATCGTTGACCCTTTTTTTTCTGTGGGGAGTAGGGGATATGAGTTGTTGCCTTAATGGTCGCTGTGTGTGTGGTAGGGGTGGAAAAATAAAACCAAAAATTCAAACCGAATTACTGAATTGAACCGAACCAAACTAAAAAAAAATACTGAATCATTACTAACAGTTTTGAAATTGAACTGAAACAATTTGGTAACTAAAAATCAGTTTCGTTTGTTTTTTTTATTTATATTTTTTTCAACGGCAACAATGATAATAGCATGGTTCGATTCGAAACAATTCGGTTTGGTTAAAATAATAATCTAGACCAAAATAAAAAATAATAGTTTAAATAATACTATTCATTTACATATACGATGTATTTGGTTTATATTATAGACCAAGTGACTCAATGAATCTAAAAAGTCAACTTTTTGTTACAAATAGAACCGGAGGAAGGATTTTGCAAATATAGTATTTGGCTGTGCTATCTATTCAAGTACTATTTAAGTCTTGTAAGTTTTAATACAATGAGTCTTAACCATTTGTAATCAAGTCTTGATAACAAATTTTTCCGCACTAATAAATTTTAGTCGGAAAACTACAACAAAATTAAAATCTAAATCACCAAGACTCCAGTGGAGTTTGGTCCCCCATCTAAGTACATCTCTGCCAATTTGGCGTGTACAGGAAAAAAGATGTTCTTGGAGTGAGTTTATGAAGCCGTGTGTATATATTAACTCCAAGATTTGTAAAGAAAAATACAAGAGTCAATGAGATCCGAGAAGGCTGCAGACCCCTTTTTATTTTCGATAAAACAACTGAAAATAGGTTTGCAATAAATAGAAAAATAAGTCCGAAATACTCGTCTGACATGAAATTTTAATTACCGTATCCAATCCCACTGGATCATAAATAGAACATTTTGTTGGCATATGTTCTTCAACAGAACAAAGGAGTTCATTAGCATTGGAAGATAAATAAATGAGAACTCAGTATCAAAAAAAGAATTCTAAAACTCAAACAAGGAAGAGTACGAAGAACTCGAGCAAAAATCAGAGCAACCAGCACAATATCAGGCAAGACCCCCAAAGGGCAAAATGGGCAGTAAATCACGGCACAAAAATTATCAAGTGCGATCACGCATCCTGGAAGATGACCAAGTTGAAGACGACCTTGAGCCCCCACCAGAACCAAATGAGGAAGAATTACGATCCCACCTGTCACCATCCGGCCTGCTGCTACTGTTACCCCAACGATCTGCTTCTGGAGGAGGAGCTCCTGTTGCTTCACCTCCTCCTCGCCGGAACTTGGGAACGTACTTCCCTGGAGCTGGAGCTGCTGCAGCTGCAGCTGGAGCAGCAGTACCAGGATCAACTGGACGGACAGGAGGCTCATAAGGCCTCAGAGCTGGTTCAGCAGGTCTGCCCAACAATGCTTCCCTCTTCTCCCTCTCAGCCTTTTCTTCAATTTCTCTTAGTCTCTGTCTCTGCTTTTCAGCTATCTCATCCAATTTAGCTTGGCGTTCAGCCTGTTCCTTCTTTTTTCTCTCAGCCTCTGGAGTTCAGAAACACCACATGTTAATTAAATACAAAGGATGGTTATCTACTGGAATGTGTGTAAAAGATGGTACCCTGATTCCAGAGCAAGACATTTACTAATTACAAAAGATTTTTTTTTAAAGTAATGAAGAAAGAATTGATATACAAAAGATGGAATTGGAAAGTAAAAAAAAAAATCATACGAATGTGTTGGCGGAATTTAATAAAATAGACACGTTCAACAAGTTTAGTGTAATCCTTTCAATACTATATGATCTGGGGGGATAAAGCTTGTGCATTTATATAATCCAGAAAACAAATCCATAACGATTACCTTCACGCCCCCGAGCTTCTTCCTCCTCACGCAATTTCTGTCTTCTCTCTTCTTCCACCTTAAGATAATACTTCAATTTTCTCATTTTTTCCCTCTCCTGTTTCCTGGAGAGTAAAATCCTAGAGATCCTGTCCTCCCTGTCTCTCTGCAACCTATTGAATTCCGCTTGGCGGTGACTCACAACTCTCTCTTGATATATCTCCTGTAAAGCCAAACCACATGACAAAACATTATTGTCTGTCTTATATGATGACAAATAACATCAATTGTTAAAAGGTTGTCATTACTGACACAATGGCCAAGATATAGAAGAGTAGCCTAAGAGTTTATGATACTAACTTTATTGCCCATCATTCGACTAAGCCTCTCCTTCTCATTGAGATCTCCAGCATGGCGCTGTCTGCTTAGTTCAACCTCTAGCTGCATCAAACAATGGTCTCACACAGTTAGTACAAGACAAAAGCTTGTTTAAATAGAATGCAGCAAAAAGAAGATTGTGTTACAACTTGAGAGGAAAAATGTGTAAAATTTGAATTGTTTCCAAGGGAACACAAGTAGACATACTTGTTGCTCACGCTCATGAAGAATCCTCTCTTCCACTAATCGCTGTTGATATGCAGCATCAATTAGCGGAGCAGCCTCTTCTCTCTTTGCTCTTTCCAAATGATCCATGGTTTTGGCCAATTTCTGAAGCTTCTTCTCCATTTCCTGTCTCTCCCGGACTTGTTCGACCATCGTCAACTGCATCAAGGATTCCCTAGAAATTTGGCCCTACAGATAGAGTGAATTGTCAACGTAAGCAGATCAAAACAAAAGAAAGGAACTTAGAGCATAAACATTGGGCATGGTATTTGCATATGTGTGCACCGCTTGTCAGAATGGACACCACTAATTGGGTTTCTTTAGGTGCTGATATTAGACCCGGTATCCATGCAGAGCAACGGTGGGCTGTCTTATATTATTTTCTTTAACAATAATATTGTGCTTATGAGTGGCACTTTTTATGAATTAAAATGATTAAAAAAAATTGTAAGATTAGTGAGATCCATTTTAAAATTTTGGATAGGTAGTATGGATATTTATAAAATGTAGTTGAGTTATTTAAATAATTGAGAAGCATTAAGTAATATAATATATTGGATGGGGTCTAATTATACCACAAATATGGGGTCATGGATGTGGATGCTCTAAATTGAATGCAGGCTTCAACTTACCCCTTCTATCACGGGCTTTTTGCCCTTTCTCTTCAAACGCTTTTCAGCTTCCAGACGTAAAGCCTCGGCTTCTTCCCTATCTCTTTCCTCCTTTTCCCTTTGGATTCTTTGAATTTTCCTCTGCTCAATCTCAGTTGCAAGCCGCCTTTGCTCTGCTTCTTCATCAATTTTCAGCAGTCTCAGCCTCTTTGACTCCTCCTCGCGTTCCTTCAAAATTTCAAATGTAAACATGTAAAGGAAAGTTTAATCGTTTCAAATATTATTAAATCCTAACGAGCCAAACGGATAATAATTAATAAACTAAAAGGATTATACCTTTTCAAGAAGCTGCCGTTCTTGTTCCTCTTTTCTTTTCTCAATAATGGATTTTCGAGCAAGGAGCCTCTTGTGTTCTTTGGCCACAACCTCTGACAATGTTGGGAGCAATGCTCCAAGTTTTGATTGTTTCCTATCAGGAGGACAAATCATTTGCCTTGCCTTATTCAATTGTTCAGCAAAACTAGCCAAGTGATCCCTCAAGCCATCTGCTTCAAGACTCTGAGATAGAAACCAAGCAAATTCCTTAAGATTTGGTAAAATGAGACAATACTATGATACAATTAAAATGTTCGATTCAGAGTTTATATAAACAACTAAAAAAATGATCCATCTAAACCACAACAAGAGTTTATGTAAACAACTTATCCTAGGCATCTCACATAGGTGCAAACAAAATAACGGACTATTTCCATGTTGAGAATAGTGATTCAGCAGAACCATGATTGAACAACAATCGAATGTATTCCTCAAATAACATACCCAAACCACTTAAATCAAGAATCAACCATCTTCTCAGTAATATGTGCCCCCCAATTCTCTCTATAGTAATCATTCCAAATTCTATCCATGATCCACAATAACATTCTTCTAAACAAAAACAAAAATCTTCCTGGTGTGATGTAAAGTTTAAAAAAGGCAATGATACTAAGATAAAGGAAAACATACCGTCTTACAGAAAATTACAACATTTTTCATGTGGTCCACTTTCATTGATAGAAATTTCTGCTTAACAGCATCTACAGAAATCTTTTCCACGACCGAAAAATCGAAGAACGGGATCATTCCAGCTAAGTTCTCAATCTTCATCGATTGGTAAACATTAGACACCTGAGGAGGGAAGGCAAACAGGTTTAAGTACACATCAAACAGACGGATTAAATAAATAACACACAAAATAACAACAAAAGACAATGCACCTGTTGTAGCAACCTCAAGGTAGCCAACTTTTCAAGTGCTGGGACATACTGTGAAAAATGCACCTCTGGAACAGATGAAGCGAAGGTAAACTTACCCCCTAATTTTGAAATTCTATTTAGCAAGGGTAGTACTTTTAGTGCAAGATCTGAGGGTAGAAATTCATTTTCCAAGAGATAGTAAATGTCTTTCACTTCTTGTGAAACACAAGACATTACACCCTTTGAAGCCTGCAAGCATTCCAAACATAACAACTTGAGACCGAGACTAAAGCAATTTGTTATTGCAATAATACTAAGTTACTAACCCAGATGGTTTCCAACCCCTGAACCTTACAGAGTACACACACACCAAAGGTTCAGGAAATAATGTAAGCAATTATTTTTAAATATATTTAAAATAATTACCACAACAAAGATTCACAACCAACCCATGAAATGCAAAAATCAAAAGCTGTCACAAGTTGAAGATTAAAGAAATTCAAATCGATATGACCAACAACACCAAATATTTGAAGGACAAAAATAACGAGTGCAGTTACTCAACTTCTTGTTGACTGCCCATTCCTTAACAATAAACATCAAGATAACAAAATAAAAAATTTATATAGGAATTTCTTTAGAGTTTCTTGTTTCAAATAATTGGAATATCTTACCAGTTCAGCAAGAAGTGACGACCTTGAGAGCTGGGGAAAGACAAAACAGAAACAAAAGCAAATGGTAAGAATAGCTAATCAGATATCTATATACTATTGGGAGTGCAAATGAGGGAGAGTTAAATACCACTTCTCTGCTATCAGGCTTAGTTTCAAGATTAAAGCCTATGAGATTAGCCATCCTCAAATTTCGCTCTTTTTCATGCTCTAGTTCTAAATGAGATGCACCGTGAGTGCGATCATGAGGAGGCACTGAGAGTGCAGCTAGAACAACAGATGAAGCTATTAATTGCAAATCCTTTTGACTCAGATTTTTGTTGAAGCTTTTCTGTAACAAAAAGAGCTTAAACCATGCATAAGCATGATATAAATGACTTGAAGATTTCCAAAATATTTCTGTCAACTTGACATAGTAAACAGTCATCAAGGATGGTTTTGGTGTTTTCTTGACCATGCACATTAATCCATGAATATCTTCAACAGATCTGAAGGCTTCCTGCATGCAACAAAAAATCAGGTCTGCCAACATCAATGAAACAAACATCTTGTGAAGATTTAAGGAAAAATGAGAAGCTGCCAACCTGCCAGAGTTCAAGTTCAGTGGCAATTTTCAGCTGCTCAAATCTTGTATCAAGATACAATTGCAAGCTTTCAGGAGCAGAAAGGTCAGGTCGGTCTCGTTGGTCCCGATATTTGTTAAGATTAGCCAAATGATTTCTGATAATTTCACATAGTCTGCGAAATTCTGTTGTTCGCTTATACTGCTTACAAAACTGGAAAGCTCGATGGGCTGTCATCTACATATGGCAATAGAATCTACTATAAGTTTGACATAAAGTAAATCTGCCTCCTATATTACTGTTTTTTAACTATAAAATGTAGATTGATATGAAATAAAAAAAGAAGAATAAGTTAATGAGCAACAACAACATATAGCCCTAATGACAAGCAATTAATTTCTATTTATCAGGAATACTTGCCTGCCGCTTCTAAATGTCTAAAACACTGCATTTTAAATCTACATCAGAGATAACTTTCAATATTTTATTTCACACTGCAATGATGGCATATATTATCACATCTCACAAGACCATATTCCCACGGACACAAAGGTAAAACAGTTCCACGTTAAAATTAAAATAATTCAAATATAAACATAAATATCAACAAATGGATTGCTTAAGACGAGCAACCAGTGTGTTACTGAATGGGAATTATGGCAGCATGGTGTGGCGAGTTTTGACCACGTCAATATGGCAAATGTTATATCCCACCATAACCGAGCCATAAGGAGGACGAAATTGCAGAACTTTGGGCCTCCACCATAAACAACACTGCAAGCAACTATATACAAACAAGAAGTAAAAAGACAAGAAAAATTACAGCGTATAAGGCTTCCAATTTCGAGTTGTTCCGCAATATTTCAAGCACTGTCCTGTAAGTTTCCCAGAGAAATTTAAACCATGGGGTAACAAGCTCCCGATCAGATCTATCCTTTCCTTTCTCGCCACTAACATAGCTCAGCATCAAGTCCTCTGGCCTTTTATCAGCCTCCAAGTCATCCACATCAAGGGCCTCTTCCAAAGCCTGAGCCTGACTACGTGCTTGTTCAGCTTTCTCAGTTGACAGATGCATGAAGTGCTTGATCACCTCCTCCAGTGAACTAACATTCACTTGCTGACATATTATACGATACTGAATGAGGCCATCCTTAGCAAACCGGCCTTTCCTCATGTCAACACAAAGCTCGACATACTTAAACATTATTCTCTCCAATGTTTTCTGCCATGCGCGATATCTTTTCGAAGTGATCAGGTCGTGCAGAGTCTGAAGAGCATCCTGCTTCTGCCCGACATTGATCAACTCTGTAAATCAAATTTTAAGGGGTTCAATTGCATAATTCTCTAAAACAAACGACAAGATAAGAACATGAAGAAAAAAAAAACAGAAAAGTCATCTTCTGAACAAACCTTCTGCTCTTTTGAGAGCATTCTCAGGCTTCAAAAATGACGTCATATTGAAAATTCAGAAAATTCAGCTCCCTGTAAAAAAGTGTGATAATCAAAAACAAAAAACAAGAATAAAACAAAATTTAACCCAAAGTAAAACACATATTCATATCAGAATTATCTAGAAAAATGGTGAATCTCATGAGAATATAGATTAGAATCACGCTAAACCAATGTCATTCATAAACTAAGAAATCAAGTGAAATTACCACGAAGTGAAATGTAATTAGCTGTGCCAGATTAGCAGAAGATAGTAAAAATGAAAGAAAATTAATAAAAACAGCAACAATAATAGAATTTACGCCAAAACAACAGTAAAACAGAAATTCATATCAAAATTCTCTGGAAAAAACGCCAAATTTTGCAAGATTGTAAATTACAATCACGCTAAGCTGATGATATTCATAATTAGAATCATGCTAAGCCGATGATAATCACAAACGAAGAAATCAAGTGATGAAATTATCTACGTGTAACGTAATTAGCTAAGCAGATTAACATAAAACAGTGATAATCAAAATTTTAAAAAATAACAAAATAAAATTTAATCCAAAAATAACAGTAAAACACAATTTAATATCGAAATTCTCTATAAGAATCGTCAAATCACGCGAAATTGTAAATTAGAATCACACTAAACCGATGATAATCATAAACTGAAAATTAGGTGAATCATCTACGTCTAACTAGCTGAATCAAATCAATCATTTAGAATAAAACTGATATTAATCGAATATAAAAAACACGATAATTGAATCAGTTTATATCGCGAATCGTGCAATCTCAGAATTGCATCGCGGAGTGGATCTCTTCTACGATGAAATTCTCCGGCGCACCGCCTTTTACAACGGCTGGGAAACGCGCCGGAATCGCATCATCGAGAGTGAAAAGAAAATCGGAAGGAAAAAAAAAGGAAAATCAGAACGTACTTTGTAACGGTTTGTGGTTGTCGATGAAAAACAGTGGTTTCGTTTCCGTCCAGCTTTTGCTTTGTTACGAACAGATTGAGAATTGAGTGCGTCTTCTTCTTCTTCTTCTCAAACTGGATGCAAGTGCGCAAAAGCTCAGCGGCTGCTTATCGGTTTTGTTGCGTTAGGGTTTTAATGGTAAAAACTTATTATGGGCCTGAGAAAATTGTAATGGGTCGGGCTTGGCCTCTTCAAAATGTTTTTGTTTGACCCAGGAAAATAAATATATAATTGAAATAAAAAATATTGAAGTTTATCGTAAAAAGAAACTTTAAAGATATAGAATTTTTTTTGCTCATTAATGATTTAGAAACTGAAAAAACAGTAATATCAAAACCGAAATATTCACATTTTCTATCCTCTAACAAATGCACTCTAGTGTTGTTAGATTATTTCCTCTAACTTCTGAAAATTGGAGGTTATCAAACCAATATAAAAAGTGATTTCTCCCGTGTCTGCATAATTGGGACATGAATTTAAACATCCAACTTTTTTTTTGTGGTGATTTTTTTTTATCTAAGTATTGTTGCCCACAATTATCAACATTAATCTCGTAATATTGTTTCTCGAGGATGAATTTCAACTTAAAATCTCTGATTAAGCTAAAAGAGATTTTTAACCACTTATCTTTTTTTTTTTTTTTAAGGAAACAACTTATCTAAATGCCAAGTTCTCTTTGTGGTCTTTTGCTCACAAAAATTATCAATACTTTTTAAAAATGTGCGACACGATTCTATATAATTTGCTTCTTTTCCTTCCCAACGGTATTTTCAAAGCTAATCATATTTGTTTTTAAATTGAAATGTTTTTACAACATTTTTTGCAAATCAAAATCTTATTTATATTGGTGTACGTTTTTTTTTGTCGGGGTTCGAACCCCAGACCTTGTATATATAATATAATGTCTCTACAAACTGAGTTAAGCTCACGAGAACTGTATTGATATATGTTTATAACAGCGAAAATGTCCTTTCCCTGAAGAAAAAAAGCAGTGAAAATAACTTTTGTTTAATATTCTATCTATCAAAATCATTAAGGGTGGGTTTGATCCGTTAAAAAATAAATGTTACGATAACTCAGTTGTAGAGTGTTTGAATTTTTTGAGGAATTGTAGATTGTTTGATTTGTAAAATTGTTTCACGACAAGACAAATTAGAGGCAAGAGACAAAACAAAAATTGAATTTTTGTCTCTCACTAAACTACAACACAACATTTTGTCACATGTACAAATAGTCTTTTTCTTTTGTGGTTGGGGTTCGAACCTCATACCTCTTTCATATATTATTCATACCAACTAAGCTCAGCTCACGGGGATACATGTACAAACTGTATAAAATACTAAAATAGTCTTTTGTCCATAAAAAATCGTATTAGATCAAAAATTATTCAATGGCATAAAATTTTGTAGTGTGTTGTTTTGTCATGTATTGTGTTGTTTTGTCTTATACTAGAGTGTTTAATACTTACTATTTAGCAAACCAACACGCCTTTGAAAATAGATTGTTTGGATGCTACCAAATACATACGGGTCTTGTTAACGAGCTCCGGAGACATTCTTTTAGCATTCTAAAAAAAAATCATTATTTCTTAAAAATGTTAAATTTTTCAATTTTTAATGCATTGATTTATACAAACTTTTCTAAAAAGTTATTATTTAAAGTCCTTAACTAATAACTAATATTTGGGGCACTAGTTAACATTTCCGAATACATATTACGATTTAATCAAATAACAAATATTATCATTTTGATGGAATAACTTTTGTTTAATACATTTCCTATTTCATTCCTCCTTTGTACTTCTTGTGTTATGGGAAGTCGTTTTTGTGGTATATAAATTAGTTTTGGTTTGTTCAAAAACAAAACATCTTGTAATTTTAATCAAAACTATTAATAATGATTTTGCAATTAAAAACTTGATTTGTCAAGTATGTAACGAAATGGTTAATAATATCGAGACAAAATAAATATGGGAAATTATTATGATCATATTTGGTATAAAAATCTCTAGAAATAGATTGATTATCGTATAAGATTCCAATCAATCAATATCAATATATAAAGTAAAATAATTTTAAATTTAAATAAAAGGACCGGTGACGAGTTGACAGTTCATGTGAGTGGTAATTGTAAACTTTGTTGTCAGTATTATTATTTTTTACAAGTTCTTCCTATCAATATATTGAGCAAAAATTGTACCAAAAATACATATATATTGAGCAAAATATTTTTTTTCTTGCAAGTTCTTCCTGTCAATGTATTGAGCAAAAATTGTACCAAAAAAATATATATATTAAGCAAAAAACAGTAGTCTAAAAGAAATCTGTATGTTACCTTGTACTTCTAGAGAAAATTTTAATCTTTTTTTAAAGAATGAGTTTGTAGGGAATAGTCCTTAAAATTTTACTACCCCAATTATCATTTTTAAGGAAAAAAATCTGTAGAGAAAAATAATTGAAAGCTTGTAATTGATATATTTTTAATGTTAAGAGTATTTACCAATACAGATCAAGTTTGAATAATTTATCTAAATTCCCCAAAACCCTATAAAGCCTGCTCAAATAATTTTTTGAGTTCCCTTTGAATTAGGGAGATTTTATAATGCAGTCCCGAAACACTTCCTGCCCAAAAAATTATATTCCTTCACTTCTTCCTTCATCATTTTTCTTTACAAATTTCCCCACCCCAAGTGTAAGAAATATGATCTTTCGAGACAATATAGGAGCAATATTATACGAAATCCTTAGGTGCTAGTGTGATTGTTTGAAGAATCAGATTGGGTAACTGCCAACTGGTGTATGTGATTTAAGGAGCTAAGGAGGCATCTTGGATTTTTATTACACTTGTATTCAAGAGTTGTTTGGTTAGCTTGCAATATAAATATTGGAGCAGATTCTCTCTTTATTTGTTTTTGTGTAAGTGGTTTTTGTTGTAATAGTTTGAGGCATGTGTGTGAATGTTTAGATAATTATGTTGCTGCAGACATTGTAAACATTGTTTATTCTATCTCGATCATTTCTTATACTTGATAGATTGTATTAACATAATTATTTCTTTACCTTTTCAAAAAACAAAAGAGCGATATTATCAGGGATAAAACATAAGTACATTTTCATGTATGTTGTTGTGGAGAGGTTGTGATGCGATTTGATTTGATTTTTTAAAAGATTTTCTTTACAGATAATATAAAAGATTAAAATTGCATGGAGCTTGATTTGGATGATTATATTAAAACTCAATATCATCAAATACAATTAAATGTAATTTAGATTGGATCAAATTTCAATTAATCTAATTTATAATTGGAAAATATTCTCTATATTTGTAGGCAATTAAATATTGAGTGCAGGAGGGAGATAAATGTTTTTTTAATGGTAAATGTTAATTGTTAGATTAATATTTACTCTTTTGTTCGTGTTTGAATTTAAACTCTTCAACTCTTTAACCATTAATTCAAACTAGTTGATCTATCAAACCCCCTGAAAATAAATATAAATATTTTTCTAAGTGTTATTTGAGCACTAAGGTCCTCATTGTATTTGACTAAAAAGTAATCTCCTCACCCTAAATTTCTATTATCTAAAAAAAATATACTTAGTACTTGAAATTTGATATGTAACATTAGATAATAGAATGACCAACGATAATCCTCAACATTTAAGGTTTGCTTGGTTTGCGAGGGAATAAATTTGAATGAAGGAAGGGGAGATGAGAGATTATATATATATATATATATATATAATTTATTTATTTTTTGAATCAACAAAAATTTATCAATAATCAGGTCTTTGCACAAGACAAACAGAGACCGGTGTTACAGAAAGTATAAACTACATGCACAATATATAAGCGGAACACCTGAAAACAAACACCAACAAAGACACCTCTGTGATCAATACCCATAAAGACAACACCCACCATATATGCGTATGTATATATTTTATTCAAAAGACGAATGGAAAAGATTTTAATTACATTTATGTTTGGTTCACAATGGTCAATGGAAGTGGAGAGATTTTAAAACTATTTTACCTTTTTATCTATATAATTTTATTAGTCTCATGATTTTGAAACTATAACTCTTTGATGTTGAGACTTTTTGGACACTTTTTTTCTTTCGGTAAGAAGTAAGAAAAAAATTATATAATAATCAATAGCTTCATTAATGTTGATGGTTTCACAAGTCTCAAAGTGGGCTGCAGTCTTGCTGATGGTGTTAGAATATCTCCCATGTGTTCTTGGGTTGCAAATGGTGTTGGAGTATCTCCCATGTGTTTTGGATTTGATAGAGAAGATAATGAAACCATTTTTAACTGTATAGACTTGGTCTTCAAAAATATCAAGAACCACTTGCATAGAATTCAGAATAAGAAGTGGACAACTACTTTATTTTTGGATTGCTGGCACATATGTACATGAAAGAAGAAAGTTATTTTTAAGATGATTTTCAATGACCATTCAATCCAACCTACACTATCCTGAAGATAATTGAGGACATAGACAATTATAACCACTAACCTGTGAATCTTCGCCATGAAAACATTGTTTCTATTGGTTGGAAAAGGCATCAGAAATGTTGGGCAAAGCTTAATTGCAACGGAGCATATAAGGATACTTCGAAGATAGCTGGGTGTGGTGGTCTTCTACGACGCTTTTATGGGAGATGACTAACTAGGTACTCCCGTAAAGTTGGAACTTGTGATGCTTTCAGCGTTGAGACGTGGATGTGTATTTAGGAATGTAGCTTGCTTGGAGATATGGTTCCTGACATATTCAAATGAAAAGTGACTAAAAAACTTTGGTTGGCATGATCATGGAGAACGTCGAAATCAACGGTAAACCACCTATTTTGGTGTGATAAATCTACGAACTTTTAGAGTTGGATTGACACGTGCATTTCAATTATAGCTGGAGGGAAGGAAATAAAAGTACTGATTGACCAGCTAATTTTTGGTTTTCTCTAAACTCCTTTTAAATATGTCACAGAGACTCATTCAAATTAGATTTCAAGTAATGTATTATTTTTAATGATACTTATGAAGTTTGCATGCTTAAAAATATGTATGTAACCTAGCGGGTTTTTTTTTTTAGGAAAAGCAGTTTT
>Ga0228710_1000950_pt1 | contig 41257 bp, 28 predicted proteins | sample MedpolnodulmetaG_FD_177995 | JGI IMG/M metagenome (GOLD analysis project Ga0228710, IMG submission 177995) | Root nodule microbial communities from Medicago polymorpha collected in Santa Monica, California, United States - pink nodules | ecosystem: Host-associated > Plants > Roots > Nodule... | reverse complement strand
GTTATAGATTACATCGTTATTGTTTCGTTACTTTATTATCCTTATTTAATTAAGTTTAAGGGTAAAACAGTAAAATAATTTTAAAATCCCTCCCCTCCCTTTGTGAACCAAACACGCTTTTAATTAAAATATCTCCCCTCCGTTAAAATTCCTCCCCTCCCTTCCTCTCCTAATTCTCGAACCAAACGGACTCTAAAGGTCCAACCTAAACGCCACCGAGTTGGTATTTTATGAGTTCGTATATGGTAAATTTAGATAAACCACACCTAACAAGAAAAACCCATCCGATTCAAAAGGGGATAAAAATTCAAAGTAATCATCTAAAATTAACTGTCAAGAGATATGAAATATCCTAATCTTTATTATTGTCGTAAGATATAATAAAGAGAGAGAAAAAATGGCTATTACAAAGCGATACTTAATTCAAGAGAAAGAAAAATTCAAGATAAGAGAATGTAACTGAAGTCAATGTAACCCGTTTATTACAAAGCGACTACAATAGCGTTGCATGCAATGCCTTTTGCGTTTGCTCTCTGTTCTTTCCCCACAGCCACTGTATAGTCCTACAACTAACATGAACCCACCTAAAATGCTGAAAAAACACCAAAAAAATGCAATCAACGAGTTAAATTGGTAATTTAAAAAGGGACATGCATATTCATATACTCTTTTTTATTGGTAATTTTGTACAATAACTAGACCAAAAAATAAAATAAAATTTGAGAATTAACAAACACAAATAAAGACAAAACCAGTAGATGTTTCAAAATTTATTAATTAATCAGTGGATAGAATTACCTTCCAAGATATATTATATCGCCCATGAGAATTATAGAGGAGAAGATTGTAATAATAGAACTAGTGGTGTTGAGATGGAATGAAACACAGGTCCTTTCTTCTCTATAACCCATGTCATTAAGTAAAATGCGACCCCTGTGGCAATAATTCCCTACCAACACAAATTAATAATATTTTCCGTTTTAAAAAAGATATCTTATCTTATCTTCTTTAATATAAATCCAAGGTAGTCAGATGACAACAAAACCCTAACCCTAATGCAGCCCAAGCACCCAAAATGACAAAATTATCCCCGAGTATCAAGTCATTTCCCTCCATTTGTTTTGTTCCTGCATTAGTCTTGAGCCACTCAAATCTTGGTCCATTTACACGTTTTTCATTGATTTGAGACACTTAATATCACGTTTTTCAAATGGTGTGCGTGGCTCTATACATACTAGCATTTATTGTTGATACTTCAAACACACCTAATTCATCTAAGAATCATGAGAAACAAATACGTATGCAAGATCAGAAACCTCAGTCCACTCAAATCCTGGCCAACTTACACGTTTTTCATTGATTTAAGACACTCAATGTCACGTTTTTCAAATGGTGTGCGTGGCTCTAGACATACTAGCATTTATTGATTGATACTTTCAACACACCTAATTCATTTAAGAATCATGAGAAACAAATATGCAACATCAGAAACGTCAATCCATTTTCTCTTCTCTTATCTTCTTTATCTCCTTCATAGAACAACAATCACAACTCTTCTCTCAAAATCAATCTTATCAATTTCCATTCTATGAGAATAATTTGATAGACGGATTCGAAGAAGAAAGAGGTGCACGTGGAACCGAGGTGCATGAGATATCTGTGAGAATTTCACTGACATCAAAGAGGAAGATGATGTCGGAATGAAGAAAATGTTATCTCTGAAATTATTGATTTTTGAATGGCAGAACACAGCGAAGCAAACGACAACTCTAGGTGTTCCTCCGTGATGGAAAATCAACATTGGTAAACAAATCTCCTGGTTGTGTACGCGGTTGGTTCCCGTCTGTTTTGGAGAAAACATTTTCCTCGATGACTGAAGTGGGGAAGACAGGGCTCGAAAGCGGTGAGCTCTGTGTAGTCTTTGTGTTGCAATGTTTTTATTTCTGTTCGACTTCTTTGGGAAAGATGGGTACTGATTTTTTTTCCCTTTTTTGTTCTTCTTATTCCCTTTGTCCTTATTCACATCATTTCACTTATGTTCTGTTTTTTTTTTAATTGAGATTGTAGATTGATTCTGAAAATATAAAGCAAAAAGAAGGGTGAGAAGGTTGTGTATGTGTAAGTGAGCGTGGTTGATATTGTAGGTTGGTTCTGAAAATATAAAGTGAAAATAGAAACAGTACAAAGTAATACATAGTTGAGAGTGCTTTTTTTAAAATAAAAAGAATTATGATTTAGTTTTACTATGAGTTGAGTTTGAAATGTTTTTTTAGTTATTTCTTTTAGATGTCATTGTAAGACTTAAAAAAAAAAAATACTATTGGTCTTGTCAATTGTTAGCAACAATCTTTAAGCACGTTTTTTTAGTCCAAATAAATGTTACCTTCAAAGCATTTAGTTCAACTATTGAGTGTCAAACTTCATAAAGTTTACTCTAAGATCCTTTTTATGATTGTCAATTGGTATGTGTGTTCAATCTGCACGTGATTCCAATGTTGCATTTTTTTTTTATGATAACTTCTATTATGCTTCATTTATTAATTTAGTTGCTCAATGTCATCTATTTGTGCCTCTTTTCTTATAGCTTGCATGTAAGACTCATGTTATGGTTGCCTTTAGTTGTGTGCCTTGCAACCTTATCACATTGACCACATAATACTCATGCGCACGACTCATGACATGAAATCTTTGTTTTGTTTGCCCTTTGTTTACTGACAGTCTACAATAAAATATCAAAAATTCAGTTTAGATATCAAAATCCAGTCTATAATCAAATATTTTATGAAATGATTAACCTTTGTTATTTCAAAATGATTAATATCTTGAGTTTTGAGTTAACTTATAAATAAATATTTCAAAATGTACTTTTGTTATTTCATGAAATAATTAACCTCCATATTTATAAATTGAGCTCACAAAATCATGTTTTATTATCTTTAGATTCATATGTTGATCACAATTTCTTTTATGGTTGTAATAAAATATAATGATATTTATCTATAACAGACCCGCACGATAGCGTGGGTCAAAAGTCTAGTATATCATAAATAATACTGAAATTGAGAGGATTAATTTACACAATAGGCTATAGCGAGGAGGGTGAAGTTCCAACCCAATTTCCACTGCTGAATGTCCCTTTCTATGGCAAAGGCAACAACTAAAGACTGAATTGAGCTTAAGAAACATTGGAGAGTCGTAAAGATGAACTTTGAAGGGTAGTCCTTTATTACAAAAGCCTGTAGCACCAACCATAGGGCGTAAAACGTGGCGGAGAGCAGCAAGAAGAAGCAACCTTTTATCCATGTAGTATCAGATTGAGAATGGGTTTGATCATGTTGTTTAAGATATCCTAGAAGGTGATGACTTTAAAGTTTTAATTGAGGACCTTTATAAAATGCAAGGGTAGCTGCACCACATGCTACATTGCCTACCAGCTTAGCAATCCCAGCCCCCGTCTTTATTTTCAAACTTTCAATCCTAAAATACCACATTCTTACATCAATTAAAGTTTGTTTTAACAAGAGAATGGAAAAGCGTTTGATTTGATAAGCTATAATAATTGAATAAATGTACCTGAGTAGGAGCGCTATGAAGAAGGTGATAACTGGAATACAGTTTGAGGAAGCAGATGCCAGAGTTGGAGAGGTGTAAATCAGACCAACAACATTTAAATCCAAGCTCAAAGTAATCCTGAAATTTAATCTATGACTTAGTACCAGGTATTATTTATTCCTTAAAAAAAAGGCACTCTATTATAATTTAAAACCTAAAAAAAATATATATAAACTTTAGTATTTGGATATATTTACCAGAAAGAAAGGAGGAAAATCTTGCAGAAAGTCCTGAAACACAAATGGGGTATAAGTTTCCTGCAGCAAAGAAATCAAATGAATGAAGATATATATAAAATGTTGATCAACCAAGAAATGAGTATTTTTAATACCTCAAAGTTTGGATTCATATTGAGCATATCTATGTTTGGTTTCATATTCATGCAGTTTTCAGATTAAACATTACTACTTTATAGAGTTGTGACACACGTACGTACCATTCAAAGATGAAAGCAAAAGGGATGAGGAAAAGGGTTGCTACTGCCTGTCTATAGAACACAAAGATGAAACTGTTGATGCCATGATTAAATGCAGCTTTTGAGAGTAGAAACATGGCTGCATATATTGTTTGTATCACAAACACAACCACATATGGCTTCATTCCTTTCATTATTCTTGTTATCCTTGCTTTGAGTTTGAGTTTGAGAGGAGAGATGTTTAACTTTAGACTTCATATAAATACTATTGTATATGTAAACACGATTTTCCTTTTAAGGCAATGAAGACAACCATGAGAAAGATATCGTTAGTATCTTAAGAAATCGTAATTCCGACCATTACTAGCATGCTTGTATGTTTCCAGCGTGTATTCCTTGCACAGACCATCCAAATTCTTTTCCTTTGAATGATTCCATTCCTCATTTCGGAAAAAGAAAAGAAGGAGAAAAAAAAACCTGTGTCAAAAGGACTGAAACAACGTCCTTTTAAAGAGAGATAAGGGAAATGGTTCAACCTGGGAAGCCGGATAAATTGCCGGTTTTTCTCCATTCCCAAACGGTTTGCGCATTTGAGGGGGTCAAAAGAGTTCAATGTCCGATATTATCCAATAGTAATGGCTGTGGGGAATTGAATGGAGAAAAACATTTAGTCTCACATAAGTCAGTCTGAGCAATTTTCATCTTAGAGAGTTGAATTTAGTCTAAAATCCGGTCAATTTATTTGGTCCAAATAGACCAGTTACGTCAATTTTTTGTCGGTCCAACTGTCTTACATATTTAGGACTGGAATTTATAGCTGAGATTGATAATTCTCCCTAAACTTTATATCTCCTTAAACTTTTTGTTTTACAAGGTCGGGAAGTCTCTTCGGGAGCCCCCTAATAAGGGTCACAAGAAAAAGCTATACAACATTATACCGGAGACTAACAACATTTTTCTTATAAGCACTAGCTCCATTGGTTATCTGCAACGATATTATGGAGGGACACGACCATACGACCAATTGGTCGTTGACAACATTAGAAAAGGAATCCAGCGATAGGAAAATTTTCTAGGAGCCAAGGCAGGATCATATGAATTATAATTTTAGAGCAAATAAATAGAATAGCTCGACACAATTTAATGAATTTACAACATTCCACCCAACCCAACTACGTTTCAGAACTATCACCAATCCTCTGGAATTATTTCTGATCTAGCAATTGTTGATGCAAGACATGCAGGAGGAAAAGGGAGAACTCCATATACTAATCTTGAAATGGACATGTTCCTGAGATGATGGCATAGTAAAAAAATTCCCCATGCCATTAATGAATCTTTGAATCAGGGCTTGGTACCCCTAAAAGCTGAAAGTGAAAAGAATGACCTTGATCCTGGAACATGAACATTAGAAGAAATTATTGAGGATCATCACAACTCAGGGAAAAAAAGGTGCAATTCCATGGCATAAAGATCATTTAAATCATTTTTACAAACTCTTAGTCAGTCATGGAGTGGAGACTGACCTCTTGTGGCTGTGCCAGCACCTGAATCACGACTGCCTTGCATCTTGTGGGAACCCTTTCCATCATCTCTTGCTGCATAACAGATGTTTATAAATGATGAGAATATTGACAAGAGGAAGGAAAGGTATCTCAATCTGAAAAGCACAACTTATTTTTCGATCAGCTAAGCTGAACATGAAAGACAGCACAGAGAAACTAGTAGCATGAAATTACACTATCTTTTTTTACTTTAATTTCAGTCTAGAGTTGCCGGTAGCAAGGTTGCTATAATTAAGAAATTTTAGAAGTTTAACCAAGATATGTCTGAAATAACTAAATCACAGAGACTTCTGGCTAAAATTGAGTACCAAATAAGTAGAGCATAGCTTGTTTAACTAAGTTGCAAATATGAGGTTATGCTGGCAAGAGTTTGAGCACAAGACATGAAGGCACATGTTAGGGGAAGATTTGTTATTACCAGAAATGTGACAACATTGAGGACATCAAAATTTATTGCATTGTCATTGGGTTTAAATGAGGAGCAAGAAAGTAAATTAAAACTGAAAGGCAAAAATAAGAGGAGGAAACCTAACAGGAAACCTACTAGATAATTTTACTAGTACCTAAATAGTCATATCCATCATGTACTGAACTTTTTGGTTGTCCATAGCTTTTCGCATTGAGTGCAGCCTTTCTCAGTAGATTGTCAGCATTCCTTTTATTAGAATTTTTAAACTCCTCAGCATCATCTTCTCCTTCAGAAAAAACAGATGGACTAGACCAACCCGTTGAACCTGTATCACCTTTGCTCTTCCGAGCAAATTTCAAAAGTCTTTTCAGACCTTTGGGTGCGTCTTTTTGGTATAGCATGGTAGGAGGGTTCTCAGCATTTCCCCACTCACAAATGTCAGGTTCACTAATTTCTTCTTGAAGCATCTGTGATAGAGAATGACGAACACGAGGACTAGTTGATCCTGCTGGTGCAGCATTGGCCAGAGATGAAGGTTGAAAATGAAATGTGCTATCCTCGCATGGCTTTGGCTCCTCCAGATCCTCTTCTGTCTCTACCCAGGCTGAAGGTGATATGGTTGATTCTTCTTCATTCCTTACATTCAAAGAAGATTCTTCTGTATATGCCAAGACATCACTAGGACCCGGGTCTAAGTTTTCCGTCTCACCACATAGCAAATGGTTATCTATCTGATTCTGAGTGTCAGATTCTGTAGCGGCATTAGGATGACTAGGTGTCACAGTGTCCCCGTCTGAATGCCGACTGGCCGAGTCAGAAGCATTGACAATCAACTCATTTTCTGGATCTTCAATACGATCTTCACCATCTCTGTGAGATTTGTCCAGCTTAGGAGGAGTTTTTTTCTTGTTAGGATCAACAGTGCCATGCCCCATTCGAGAACCCTTCCTTAGAAATGGTTTAGATTCCAATGGAACTACACTGCTTTTCTTGGTCCCCTTGTTACCAATGGTAGTCCTTGAAGGAACGGTTTCTACAGAATCTGTTGTCACTTTTGATTTTATTGCATTGCTCTTGGTTGGGACACCTGTTTGCCGCTTCACATTCGTGCTTTTGAGGTTCTTGGCATTACTGGTCTGAATTTCTTTCTCATTTCTGCTTCGCTGCTGAGATTTTTCCCTCTGTGGGCTTCGTTGGGGAACAGATGTTGTTGACACTGGCTTCCGACTCGTGGGGGTGCTGCTAGCAGATGAAGTCCCAACACGGCCTTTAGCAGGGGATGTCCCAGAAGTCTTGGGTGAAGGTGTTGCTGACCATGACTTACGAGTAGCAGGCATTGATGATGATCTAGCTGACGCTTTTTTCGCAACAGTGGGTTTAGGGGTTTCCTTTGGGGAATTTGCAGGCTGAGGTGAATTTCTAAGAGGTTTTTGAAGTAACTTTGGAGAACTTTTTTTACTTGCACTCACATTTTTGGACATTTCAGCCTTCCTCTTGTCAACTAATTGCTGCATTCCATGAATTTGTGCTTCTTTTTCTACTCGCTTTCCAACCTTTTCTGCTCGAAGTTTCGCATCCCTTTTCTCCTTATAATGATCATATGACTGCCCTCTCTGCTCAGATGAGATGTTCTGTTTTTTACGGGGCTGGGACTTTCCAAATATAACAGGCTTACTTTCAACCATTTTTTTAAGAATCTGGTTGAACTCTGCTTGCTTTCTTTGATTCCATTCTGCTGAGGCTGCTAACTTTTTGATAGTTTCCTCTCTTGCTTTTGGACTGGTTTCTTCTAGATTATCTACAGTATAAGAAACTATGTTTTCCGTTTTTGCATCGCAGTCCTGGATCTCATTGTTATTGTGACTTTCAGAAATAAAATCAGACACCATTTCTACTTCAGAATTCTTTGGAGTCTCATCATGTATCACATCATTTGAAGTCACCGGAACAGGATCTTCAGGACTGTGTTCTGGCTGGCCTTGAGCAGACGTTTCCCCCATACCTGAACTCCATCTTCTCAAGACAGATTTATTCGTACTAAGAGACACATCTGTTAATGACTTCCTCTTTTGAATATCTTTAGATTGGTCTTGTTGTTTGCTTTCAAAAAGACTGATGGCATCTTGCACAGTTATCCTCCTCACATCAATTTCTGTCTTCTTATGAGGCTGTTCTGATACTTCCCCTTCACAACCATTTTCAGCAGCATCTCTATAAGATCTAGCAGGGAAAAAATTGAGACTCTTAATAGTTAATGCAGCAGCTCTGCGGGGCCCAGCTTTTCCTATTTGTACCCTTCGCATTGGGGATGCTGACCTTCTGGGTGTTACAGATCTTACTAGGGAGCGACTTCTCTCAGCAGATGTTTGGTCCTCCTCACTTGAGTCAGAAGATTCCTCACTTCCTGTTGAACTGTATCTCTCAACTTGAGCAACTTTAGCTGGTGAAACACCGTACTTAACTGGTGCATCTGAAGTTAAAGGTTTGGATATCTGCAGGTCTTCAAATGCCCTGCTTGCATCATCGCTTAACACATTAGTTACATCACATGTGGGCATGGTAGTTTCAGTGTTCAGGGGACCACCATCCTGGCTGTTTCGGTTCAGTTCTATAAACTTGCACAAAGAATACCTGAGGACATAAACGAAGTGAAGGAAAAGATGCTTTACAACAGAGCAATGTTCTTAGTGCAAGATAAAATCATATAGGCACAATTTTGTATTTGCAATCACACATTCTGATAGAATGTTAATGAATTTGTCTAAAACTTACTCTAAATTAGTAGCACCAAAATGTTGGGAGAATTTCACTAAATAAGCCATATCTTTAGGGGAGCATTTAGCATCAGCAGCCTTGTTAAATGTTTCAGCTAACTTGTTGCTCAAAGCTGTGAGTCTTAGATCCATTGCTCGTAACAATTCATTCCTGGCAACATATTTTCAGAAAGCTTAATAGTAGATGCAACCAATATACATCTGGTAAATCTAATATCATAGTCATAAGAACATACTTTGAAGCATCGGATGATACAGTGCTAACTTCAGGCTGTTCATATGCAATAAGTTGTTAGTTGAATATGATGTAATGTAATAAAGAAAAACACCAGATAATTGAAATTGAAGAAGTTGATTTATCTATCGGTAGTAGTGTGAATGAATTTGCAAAATAAACCAACACTATCCTGACAGTCCTGATTTCAAAAGACAACTATCAATAAAAAGGTAAACACGTCTCGTTTTGATTTATTAAAAGAAAGACTATATCACCTTTCCGTATAAAGAAACATGGAATTTTTTTGAATCCTCCAACTGAGACATCTCATCCATGATAGTATTGATGACATTTATTGAATCAGGTGAACTAACAACATGTAGGAACCTGAGAGTCAAAATAATATCAGAGCTAGTAAAATTTTCCTACAAGTAAAATGCAACGATTATAAAATAAACAATAAACCAGCATTGGATGTAAACCTTTTTACAGTTTCTTTTGAGAACCATTCAGCAGCATGCAGATCTTTTGGTAATTTAAGATTAAAGTTTGCATCAAATCCTTTAGCATGCAAATCATTTATTTCAGGTAAATGTGGCAATAGGTGTTCCAAATGCCCACTTGCCACTTTCTCAGATTGATTCCCCTTGCAGACATATGCCTCATACCTATGCAACCACCATGGCGAGAAATGTGTAAAGATAAAGTATTATCAGATTAAATGTAATAAATTTAACATTCACGGCAGACTCAATACGAGTTATTCAATGCAGAATTGAATCTACAGAAGGAAGAACTAACTTGCAAAGTTACTACAGATTATAATAACTCTAATAGAGTACATACACGGTAGTTGAGAGTCTAAGACATATTATAAGTAAAATTTTGCTAATAATAAGTGATAAGGACGTGTTTTGTTAGAGAACAACTTCAAATTTATGCAATTAAGATGTCTCTGAAATTATTATATTCATTGATCTAACAAATTCTTTTTAAAACTAATGATTTCATAATTAATGATATAATCTACTTTTAAAATTTCAAAGTGAAAGATATTTTCATCTTTAACTATGCAAATTTCTTTAAAACTTGACGAAAAATGGTAAAAACCCATCAGAATGATGTTGGAGCTAGAGGTGGAACAAAATTGGAAATTTACCACTAAAATTCAAATTAGAACTCTGATTCTTTTTTTTCCTTTTCAATTTTTTATATAGTCAAGCTATAGAATACACACCCCTTACAATTTTTCATGTTTTTAATTCCGCGTTGTCACTTTCTGCAATGAAACCAATTACTTCAAAGGATTTCTTCCTCGTGATATAATAGTAAATCTATTACAGAAAGGAGGGAAAACATCTAAAACAATGACAAAAAACCCTTAAAAAAAAGTAAATTAAGACAGGTTCATGTGACAAATTCTATCTCTGATCAGCGTTGTTAGAAAACGGTTACAGCAGCATAGCGCTACACCATAGCGGAATATGAACAAATCACAATTATTGTTCCATGATACACTATTTAGTATTGCCAAATAGCAACTACAGAGGTGATATAGCATAGTGGCATTTGAATGAATTGCTATTTTCAGCAATCAACACACTGTTTCTAATTCGTAGGAGGCTCAATTCTAAGTCAAAATATTATCGTTGCATTTGCAGATACTAACCTGTTTTGATTCGGAAAAATGTTAATTGAAGCATAATCCAAAGACGCATGGCCTTCAATAGCATCTCCCATTTCCAAAGTTTCAGATGAAGAAGAAATGAAGTTGAACCTGAAAGTAAATAGTATTTGCTATTTAGACAAACTACATGCAAGTATGCAACTGGATAATACTCCATCATCATATCCATAAATACAAATAAAGAAATCTAAACCATAGACGTAATGAACAAGTTTAATACGTCAGAAATTAAAACCTAATATTAAGATTAATCTAATCCATTTTAGTTAGAATTAGAAAGTAATATTAAATAAATAGTACGAAATGCGTGCGTTGATTGAAGTCAGATCTAGCAAGTGTAAATGAAAAAAGAAAAGAGCGAATAGAGGAGAAAGAAGGAAAATGAGAGATGGAAGTCGGTGAGTACCTCTCGTTGTTGAGATCTGAAAAGGAGAGTTTAAGTGGATGATGATTTCATTCAGAGATGGAGATCTTGAAGTTGAGAGTGAGAGGAAGTGTTGATGGTTGCTTGGTGTTGGTGCAGCAGTATCCAAACAATTTGAATCTGTGAAATAGAGGAAAGAACGAAAAAGTGGGTTGTCAATGTGGTCCGCTGATATAATGTAATGTAATGTAACTAAGTTTCAATTTACTTACTTCACCGCATAGCATAACCATTCATTAATATGTTATGTTCTCTTCCCCCACGCGTGCGTGTTACTCACGCTCCCCACCACTACTTCTTTAATCCTTCTCTCACTTCTTTTCTTTTTTATAAAACTTTATTTAAGTAATTAATGTATTATGTATAAAATATAAACCTCGACGTATTCGTGTCAGGTGTCTGTGTCAAAATCTGTACTTTATAGATTTTAACCAATAAAAATAATGTGTTAAAAAGTGTTTGATAATCTACTGACGCCCCTTTTTACTAACGCTTTCTTTCAAATTGAATCCTCCCACCCGTTCTTTATGGAGATAGTACTACCGTCACTATGTTGTTAGTAGAGTGACTTAATTATCTGGGTATTATTGTATTGATTTGAATAGGTGGGGAGGCAAATCAAGGTTGACAGAGATTGGATTCAGAAAATCGAAATAAACGACAATTTCTCACCGCGCCCAAATGCGTAACACGCGTGCATTTGGGGTTTCTAGATCCACACCTAATATAAACAATATTTTTGAAAACACTAGTAATATAAACATGTTCTTCCTTTTTTCAAAAAGAAAAAAAAAAACTGATATAAACATGTTCTACCTCGTCAATTTAGTATTCTATTCTACAAATTTCAAAACATAACTTGTCCACCATTGGTAATTTACGATGCATGCCCCTCAGAGAGTAAGACAAGGCTAACCCCTTCCCTAATATAAATTTCGCCTACCATTAAAAGGTGTAAATCTCACAATATGTTTTTTGTCTCCTTATTGTAGAGTACGCGCTTAATGAACAAGACAAACACCACAAAGGTTTCCCATGTTCATTTATTTTGGTTACTCCATTATACGATAGAATAGAATACAACTATTAAAAAGTTGTTCTTAACTTTAATTATGATTGCAAATAACGTGATTAGATTGCCTTTTGTAGTCCTACTTGAATGTCTTGTTAACCTTCGGTGCAGGGGAAGAGGTTCTAGCAATTCGAAATGTAATATTTGATCAATATTGTTTTTATATAGGAACCAAATTTATTTATTTTTATAAATAATTTGTCATTTTTTTGAGCTTATACTTTAACTTGATCAAAAAATGTTTATTCGAGTCACAACTATTGATCATTTTGTAATTTTATTAATACCCCAACTTTTATTTAGATGAGATTATACCAATATTTTAGATGAGATCAAAGTAATATAAACATGTTTGGAAAAATCACGATCATTTAAAAAAAAACTATATTTATGTGCATGTTATGTATCACAATGAGTTTATCATAATTCTTACAAATCTATCATGATATAAAACATGCACACTTATGGGATTTTTGTCAATTATGGTGGCATTTTCTTTTCAAATTTACAATTTAAGCAATAAAATCATTACTGTTGTAGCAAAAAATCATCATATTTAGTCAAATTCTAAGTTGAAAGCAAAATTGCAACTAATTTAATACTTGAGGGTCAAAAAGTTTGATTTTAAAATGAGAGAACTATTTTCATGAGTGTGATAAAATAGATCTAAAAAACATTCAAGCAAATAAAACATTGTGAAAGTCGTATTGCTTAGATTGTTTTTTTCACACAAGAGTATTTAGATGGATAGTATAAGCCTCAATTTAACAAGTGATTTTGACTTTAAACCTAACCCGAAAAATGCAATAATATTGAAACTTTTTTTCTTCATTAATATAGTTGATATTGCTTGCCACATACATGTGGCTCAGTTTAATGAGACATTTGTCGTTTATGTGCTCTCAATTTTGAAGGGCATCCAAGCAATTACATTACCGTTGGAGTAGCTCATTTCTTTTCTTTTTTCTTTTTATGTTAATAGAGTAGCTCATTTCTTTTATGATGGAAGAAATAATTAGACAATAAAAGAAAGAGAATAAAAGCATCCTCTAAGCGGGATAATACCTAAAGCATCCGCAAACAGAGAAAAAAATTTGGGGTGGACCGACACTCCAAACTAAATGTTCATTTCAGATTATTCAATTTAGTTCATGAACATTTGATTATAACAAGCACAAGGTCTTTTGCATGTTTGGAAGCACAGTTGAGATGGGAAAAATGATTTTCAAGATTAGTATACTTGTATTTAATTATTTTGTAGCCAAACTGATATTGACTGCAAATTTTGATTTTACAGAACAGCTAAAAGTAATTTTAGCATTGGGATCAAAAACTTATCATAAGTTTATGTGAAAATTATTTTTAGAGCAAAAATATTAGTAGAACATACTCCCTAATCGTTCCCTTTCCCACAAAATAGTCGCATTAGGTCATTTCACGCAATAAAAAGAAAAAATAGATGAAGAAACGAGAATAACAATTTTATCAAATTAATTTCACATAAACTATTGATTGAACAAAAAAGAAACGGGGAAGTTAAAGTTACATTGAAATAACATTTATTTTGTAGTAAATATGACAATTGTTATGGGAAGAGGGAGTAAATTTCTTCACTTATTCAAATCCAATTTATCAAAAAAAAAAGTTCAAACCCAATTGTAATCTAATCCATTAGGAACTGCATTTAACAAATCCAAACATGCAAGCAGTCTATTTAATCCCTAATCGGGAAGCCTGGTGAAAGCAGAATGCAAAGCATGTAAATCAGCTTTTGCTGTGATTGGGTCACCTGGAAGAAAAGAAGTCACGACGGGAAAAGGAGTGATAGAAATGGAATATAACACTAAAGTGAATTGATTGGAGTACAGAAACTTGAGTAGGCAAGATTGGCAAATCGTAAAGCTACCACTCTCTGATTATTGATTGCTTTTGTACCTTTACCCCGTATTTGGCATCGCTGCCCTTACAAGTTACAGTTCATGTCATGTGCAAAAAAGTGCAAACGAATTTCCACCAAATGCCATAAGTCAAAAAAGAGAGAAATAAAGAGATGAATTAGGAAGAGGGTTGGCATTGTTTACAACATATTATGGTCTATCCAAGCCGCTCCATTAATGTAACGATAGATTACAACAGAAGCAACATCTGGTGATTTACCAGCACAGCACTTCATAAAGATTTGTTACCAACTAAAGAACAAACTCTCACATGGCGTACATGACAAGTTAAAAAAACTGAACGATACAGACACTTAACGGTGTTGCAGCTCCCGAATGTTCATACAATAGATCAAGTTGATCACCCTACCCATGAAGAAAAGCCAATAAGAAAACACAAGGCAACAGTGAAGTTAACACAGTATATCAGTTAGACCAGACATGAACTAGACCGTGCCTATTTCCCGTATAGATTTCATTGCGATCTTCGTCATAGAAGAGAGCAGTAATATCTTCCAAGGCTTCGGCAACTGTGCTCCTCATTTTGGAGACATGCTTTCGCTTTCTTGAATTACAATTTCCACCTGAAGAACTGTCACAGCAACTGCACTTGTCGTCCATTGGAGAACTATTACTTGCTCTTATTTTTGCAAGACACTTGCCAGATAAAATGTTGCTGACATTGATGGAACCCGCTGCATAAAATTAGCAGAGCCTGTTAGTAACGCCCTTATGAACATAGGTGCTCCTTACAGCAAAAAATATACATAATACATTGATCTCAAGACACATTACAAGCTATTAAATTACTGTGATTTGATATTCCATATTATGTTTAGCAGATCAAGTCAAAACCAAACAAAAATAGCCAAGAGTTAGTTTTCTTTTGGTACAAATGATGCCAAAGAGTCTGTTTGGATGAACTTTTCAATAAATATTTAAAGGAAAATAAAATTGAAATAATCCTACTATGATTATGAATCTTCTAATAACTTTTAACCAAGTTGAAATGAGTTTTTGCAACTCAACATTTTTAAAAGCTCCCATCTTCTTTCTTCATAACCACCAATAAACCCCCATGTGTTTTTCGTTAGTTGAGAGCCAAATACATATTTGAATATCTTAATTGAAAAGCTCACATGCCAAATACATATTTTCAGATCTCGTGACCTAAGCTACAAGTTTCAAAAATCATCTCTCCCATTGTCTCACACAGTGTGAATTATTAGAAAGTGACAAAAAAGGAATAAAATAGGTAAAGTACCATTTCCTTCAGTTAATGAATCATCAGAATCAGCTTTGCAGTAGGATATGATAAGATCCTGGTCACTGGTTATATATATGTTGTTTGTATTGCAATCAGGATGCCACAAGAGGTGGTCCTCAAAAGAAGTTACAAGCTCTCCACGGAAGTTCCACACAGCCACAGTACGGTTTCGAAATGTCAGGAATAATTGGTTCTCATAAAGAAAGATAAATGCAGAAGGTGTCATAAATTCACTTCTGCTAACTTCTGTCAGCTCAAATGTACGCACCTAAAATTTATACGGAAGTGAGATATCTGGATGTAGAAACAAGTATTTATAGTGCAAGATAGGACAAAATTACTTACATCAAGAATTTGAAGGTTTTCATTTTCTTGCTTGACAAGGAGCTTTTCGTTGAACTGTTCAATAAAATCCACCTTCTTATTCCGATAAAGGAGATGGTTGAACGATTTCAAAACAGTACCATCTTCTATTGAAAGGATTTTAAGTGGGACATGGCTACTTGCTTTAGCAAAAATCAACAACATGATCCCAGGACTAATCATGAGAAATAATCAAACAAGAGAAAAGTGGTGATTATGATACTCAAAGAAAGTAAAAAAGGAGACTGATATTAGAAAAAAATGATTATATGATATGATTTCAGAATTCATGCATGACCAAAGACCAACTATAAACCACGTTTATGGAAGAGTTTTCTACAAGTGAAAGTAAATCCACATCAAGAAAAGTTACCTGATCTTAATCTCCTGGACATTTTTATCAGAAATGGAATACAACATGGTATAGTTTTTCAGGTCAAATACCTTGTATATGCTGCAAGACAAAAGGAGCAGGTATCAAATATCAATATCAAGAAACTTTGATATATTATGTAATTATACCCTAGCAAAAGAAGTTTCAAATCAGAAATATTTACCTATCTTGAGCAGAGTATGTGAGTACCTTCCCATTTACATCATCAAACTCTACAAAACCTGGCCACTTTAGAGACTCAGATTCAAAAAGAGCAAAGCCAGCATCTGGTTTACCCCGCCTGATGTATCTGAACAACATAATAGTTTTAATATAAAACACAAAAACTAAAACCTGGAAATGCAAATATTGATATTAACAGCTTTTCTTTTAGTTATTGTGCATTTTGAATGATTTGGTTTTCTGTATTTTTTCCTTGAGTGAGGGGAGTAAGGGTAGGAATTATAAAACAATAGACAGCTATACATACTCAATCCTTGTGCTTCTGCATTTCAGGGAACTGTAACTGTCTGATGCATAGACAGAAACTGTGATAAGCGAGTCATTATTTTTGTTATAAAATAGACTCCTTATAACTTCATCGGGACTGACATTCAAAAAGCATATTCTTTGATTGGTTTCTGCATAAGACAAATGAAACATGTAAACATACAATATATTGCAAACAGAATTGAAAGGCATATAAGTACCAGTTACTAGTTCTACCTCGGCTAAATGCTGCACAAACACCAGATTGCGCGAGAGCGAAAACAATGTCTTGTGCTGCCACAATCTCAATAATCTTTGATCTTTTTCTCAGAAATGGCAATACCACAGACGAAGGACCTTTTGGATCATGAGTATCATATTCCTCCTATAAATAAATCCATCAGACAGGGCACAGCATGTGAGGGAAATGTGCATACTTATAGCAAAATACATGTCTTGCATATCAAAACAGGAGAAACGAAGGACTCTTCGACATCAATGATTTGCAATGATTTTATTACACAACTAGAAACATAATTTAAAATCCTGACTATTTTTAAAAAAATAAAGTAAAATAAAATCCTGACTAAACACTGGGGAATTGCAATTGCTACGACCACAAACAAAAAACACACTTCATGACTCAACTACTACAGGAAATCATTCCACCACAATAACAAAAAAAGTAGTACAGAAAATCAAAACCCCCAATCTGGATTCTCTCAACCCCTCTCAATGACCATATCATAACTTTAAAAGAACAGAAGGCTTTGTATGGGAGTTTGGAGGGGAGGGGAAGACTTTGGAGGGGAGGGGAAGACTTTGGAGGGTTGGAAATATAGGAGAAAATGGTAAAATCATTCATATTTTTTGAAAGAGTAATTTTTTTAGAGAATGATAAATTAACGCTTATGATTAATATATTTTTAATTCTAAGAATATTATAACTACATAGATAAAATTTGAAGAATTCATGTAAACCCCCCAAAACCCTCCTCCAATACAATTTTTGAGTTCCCCCAAATGAGGAGGATTTTGCATTATGAAGAAAAATGATCCTCCAAAGCCTTCCCCTCTGTATGTCATCTATTTCTTCCACTTGCTCCTTCCTTTTTTTCCAAGCTCCTCCCCTCCCTCCCCCTCCAAACTCGCAAACAAAGCCTAAGGGTATGTTTGGGAGTTGTGTTTTGCAGGGCTACATCAATATTTCGATTCCTATTTGATATTTTTAAAAAATTGAAAGAACAACATACCGTCAGAGTAATTCATTTTTAAAAACATATTATGGTGTCCTTAATTTAAAAAGAAAAGTAAGTCATACCCTCTCCTCCCCTCCAAAACCATCCATCCACATGTACCCTAACACTATGAAGATCACATTTTCACACCATGCTACTTTTCAATTCCCATTGTCACATTGGTGACACACCCCTTGCTTAATACAAAAAGTATAGAATACAAGCATGTGACACCAGGCTGCATATGCTTATACTAGTGGTCTGCAAATTCTATATCTAAGAACCATTACAAACGAACGAATGTTCCATTCCGTTCATCAATAATCAAAGGATAATTAGCTATGTTAAGATAATAGTAGTAACAAACAAAACTATGGGCTTGTTTGGATTGACCTATTTAAGTTTATCCACTGACATAAACATTTGTAAGGACGTTCGGGAGAACTTATGAAAACTGTTTAAGAAATGTTCATGTTCTTAAGCTTATTTCCATAAGCTCTCCAAGATAGCTTATGAAAACAACTTATAGCTTATACGGAAACAGCTTATAATAAGCCCTTATATAGAATTAGGGTTTATGCTATAAGCTAGGAATTAAAATTAAGTTGTTAATTGTTATCCAAACAGGCGTCAGTATAGCTTCAAAATCACGATAATGATACCATACGACACTAGAAAATAAATATCAAGTTTGATCCAAAACGAGGAAAAGAAAGAAAACTTAACACGCTTCAGCTCAACCCTAACCTAACAAACTCAACCTTGTGAAATTGAAATCGAAAATGAATTTCACCTGCAAGCGAATATTGCGGAACCTCTCTTGCGCATCGGTCATACTAAAAGCACGATCACGCTTGGAGCTAATTTCGCGTCTCTGAAGCTTCTTAACGCTGTTAACAAATCCATCCACTGTTCTACCACCGCGACCGGTCTTCTTCGCATCGACTCTTACTCTTCGGCCGCAACAAGGTCTAGGACTCACCGTGATTCTTCTTCCGGTACCTTCCATATTCTTCACCACCTCACAGTAACAATAATTCTCCCATCTGAAAAATGAGAATTAGGGTTTTGTACGAAAAGGTACTGTTACTGTGTGAGTTTCATGAACGAACGAAGGAACGAGAGAACGAAAAGAGTTGAAGAATGACGAATTCAATTGGTGTGCATCCCGTTTCAAATTTTCTGAACTCGGAATCTGACTCTCTGACACTGATTGAAGCTATTGATAATTTAATTAAAATTTTAAAATTAAAAAATAAAAGATAAAACGCGGAAGGAGCTGTGTCAGAATGCTTTTTTTTTTATAGTGCAATATGCTGTAATAAATTTATATTGCAAGCTCAAATTTAAGGCCCGGGCTTAAATTTCGATATGAATTTTTTGGCGGTAAATAAAATATTTCGCACCGACCAATAAAATATCTTGTCTTGTGCAAATTATTTTGATATAATATCTGGTGCAAATTTGTTTCACAATAATTATAGTTTATTGTAATTTATAATTACTTTATAAAAAAAGTATACTATATATGGATTGAAATACTTTTTACTAGAATTGTCAAAACGGGCTACCCGATCCACGACAGATCAGCCCATGACGAACTTGAACTTTTGCAGGCAGGGTCAAAAAGGCTTGAAAGATAAACGGACTCAAAAATATATGCCCAAGCCTAACCATTTGTGGGCTACAGCCTTTCGGGCCAGTTCGATTATTTAAAACTTTTAATTTTAAACTAAAAATTACATACTCACAACTCAAGTAGCAATTTACCATAGTTTTTTTTAAAAAAAAGTGAAGAAAAATTGAATAAAAAAGTCACACGATATGCAACAAAATTCAAAGGTTTAGCCATAAATAAAGGCCACACAACAAAAGACCTCAAAATAAAACTACCCTTGGCCAAGGAACACAACAAACAGCCCCACCAAATCAGGTGATAATGTCAATACATAGCATAAACTAATGGAAACGTGAAAACGTGATTTTGTTTGTGTGAAATGAAACTGTGAATAGATAGCATAAAAGTATAGAGCTTGTCACTTGTTATGTATTTGAGTTTGGGCTTGGGCTTAAGCAGCATTGACTTTTTTGTTTGTTTTTGGACTTGATGATGGTGGGCCGTAGGAAATTATAATGTTAAAAAATAATTATAAAATAAACGGGCTACCCGTGGTCTCGTTGGGCTAGCCTGCGACAGGCTCGGGCCTCAATGGGGTTCGGGCTAAAAAGGACCGGTTTTTAACGAGCCCAAATTATTATGCTCAAGCCCTACAAATTTTTCGAGCTTTTGCGGCCCGGCCTGACCCATTTTAACAGTTGTACTTTTGGCCATTAACTTCACTCAAATCATTTAAGACCTTAAGGCATGATAATTGAGTAGAATAATCATGGCTCGAATTAAGTCGAATGGATAAGAGACCAACTATATGTGTTTTATCCAATCAAGGATTTTTAGATGTGGAGATGGTATAATAAGCTTGGTGGGGAGTTATTTTAGGAAGGCTCCCTGTGTGAAAGGAAAATAAGATGCCTTATAAATAAGTCAATTATTTGACAATTGAGGACAAATCTTTTATTCCTCTCATAAACATTTTGGTTCTGAGTCTCGACGCATCGTTGAGGTGAGTTGTTTCCAGATTTAGCAAAATTATCTAACGTCCGGCTTGGAGTCGCGGTGCACACCTATCACCTTCTCTGATGTAATAGTTTGAAGTACTTATCGTCGAGTATAAAGAGACCTCGAATCCACAATTGCTATGTTGCGAGTCAATCATCAAAGTCACAAAAGATGGAATGAAACAGTAAATGAGCTAGGGTCATAACAATGACACTGACAAAAACAATGCTCAAATAATCCTTCCTTGCTACAAAGATTAATGATTTGAGCCTTAATCCCAAATCGAAAAGTTAGGGTACAACCTTGTAATTAAAATTTTCTTTATTATCAATAGTAGTTTGACAAGTTCTCGTCTTCAGCGAGTTAAGTCTAATTTTATAAAATTAAGAGTCTTCTAACTATCTCCAATGGTGAGGTCTTCACCATTTAAAATTTGGTATCTAATAAGTATTTTCATTGGGGGAAAAAATTGGGGGTCTCTTAAGACCCAAGGTCTCACTTAAGAAGTTAAGACCTTCATTCTTAAGTGGACCACACATCACTTTTTAATAAAATAATCATTGCTGAATTGTTTTTGTTGCTTTTGTTGAAATGTAAATGATAAACTATGATTAAAAAATTATAAAAAAATGACGTGTTCATGTGAGACCCGTTTAAGACCTCAAGATTGAGGATATCTATTGTAGATGCTCTAAACGATACCATTAATGTCACATGAATAATTTAACAACTAATGTCATTGTCTCAGAGATGGTTTAACTGAGAGATGGTTTAAGGAAGAATGGTAATTCAATGACTATATTAACCATTTTTTTTAAGGAACTAAAAAGGTTTTTTTTTCTTCTTTTCTTTCAAGGTCTAATTTAGACTTCGAGTTTTTTGTGAAAAATTAAAATGGATATTTACTCTAAACAAAACAAGGTTAGTTAAAAAAACAACAAATTCTATGTTTCAAAGCCACCTAATTAAAAGCTAAATGGACTCATGGAATTTGATTAACTTTTCTTTGGTCAAGTAGAATAGTGGTTAGAGTTTACACAATTTAATTGTGGACAAGTGGGGTGTCCGGGGTTCGAACCCCGACCCCTATATATAATATGCAATATCCCTACCAACTGAACTAAGTTCACAGGATAAGAATTTGATTAACGAACTCAAATCAAAATAATAAAAAGACTTTGTTAAAAAAATAAAAATATACTCCAATACTTATTGTAGCTCAGCTAATAAAAGTTTTTTTTTTTTTTGGATTTGTAATATCTCAAGACAACCGGGTGACCAAAACAATCAAGTAATGTTGGCTCAAAATGATCTCTACAGTCTCGTATGATATCTCCATCGGATAACATCATAGAAAAGTTAATTACACTCCAATGACACAATCATAATTCCTCATCCAAATTTATGTTCCAATCTCCTTAGAAATCAAGGACATAGTAGTGCAATTCTATAGAACAGGTTATGTTCAAGTAAGGTCCAAAATGTATAGCCCAAACATAATATAGTAAATAAAGGGTAAAATTGGACATAGTGAAACAAAATGAACCGAAAGAAGGGAAGCTGTATATATAGCAGTGCAGAGGAATGCAAAGTTGGGAGAGAAATTAGAGGGAAGAAAAAGAAAAGGAGGGTCATGGTTTGTGATCGCTAGTCAGGTGGGAGAGGTGCATTGACGACTATATGCTTATGGCAGTGGCTGAGTTGCATCATTCTGGCGAATGGGATGAAGATAGTTTAATGTGTGATGAATGTTTTCAAATTTATATTGTGGTGATAAATATATTGTTAGAAGTTGCATCATATTTATTTACAGTCACAAACTTGTAATGAGGAGCAACAACAAAGACAATTTGTACTCGTCTCTTGGTGCACATGGTAGCAACAGACCAACCAAAGTTGTTGTAGAAAATGCAAAGGCATGTGTGATGTGGGCTCAAACTTGGAAAAATGAAAAACTAACTTGGAAGGAATAATAAATGGAAGAATGCTGAAAGAGAAAAATCTGGTGGGTGTCTCGTTTCTTTTTGTTTGGTATTTAGTGAAATTTGTAAGATAACTCTACGTGAGTTAAAGTGGGGGTTTTAACTTGTTATTTTGCAATTGTATTTTTGTTATATATACTCCAAATTCAAAGGTAGTGTAATTGCGTATTATTTTTATGTTTCTAAACTCAAAGTTAGTTTAATAGTTGAGTCTTGTTACCTTGGTCTAGGTGCAATAGGTATTGTTGTTGGAAACTTCTACAACTCTGCTATTCTTGTAATGGTGGTTCATAACTGTTTTTGGATTTCGTATTAGTATTTGGCTAACCATGCACTTTTTTATTTTTTTTACAAATTGCACTTCTTGGGTTTGGTAAGTGTGTATTAATATATGCTATATTATATAAGTTTTTTTTTTTTTTATAAAATTAACATAATAACAAATATAATAACAAATATAATAAAATTAAATAGTTCGTAAAGTCTAACTCAATTGACATGTCGAAATTGTTAGATTGTATATCTTCATCCGAGTTTGAACCAGAGATCTTGCAGTGTATATAAATTTCAGTCGTGTTTACCACTTCGTCTATCGACAAAAAAAACTAAACAAATTTGTATTCATCTTTTACTTTTTTTACTTGAATGAACAAAAACAACATGAGTCAGCTATATGCAAAATGTAATATTGTTAGAAGTTGTAATGAATAAAATTAATGTCATGAGTTCAATTCAAAAGAAAAGTACATTAAATTATTCGTGTAAAAATCTATTATTAAAAATAATAAAAATCACATAAATAATTTGAAATCCTTCAACAACACATATGAAAGAAATTTCATATAAGTCTTTGTTTGATATAACATATTAGGTCATACATTTATAAGATTGTTCACTATTTAGAATTCCACGAATCTGCAAAGAAACAAAAAAGCAATATAAAAAATAATAATTAATGAATAAATAACCAGACAATCAACTCTTTAAAAGAAACCATACACAATTACACATCAATAATCATTCCAAAACTTTTAGCAATTTTTTTTACAACCATTATTTAATAATCATTTAATAGTCAAGAGATATGAGAGAGAGAGAGGGGTACCATATGGGAAAAAAAAGAGAAGGATAAGATTAATTTCTTCCAACATGCTATTGACCTTACAATGAGCTCTGATTGCCAACGGTAGACAGTTTGACGTCACAGTAAAGGATCATGGAGGTGGGCCTATTGACGGTGCGAATCCAGGTGTTGACTGGGTCATATAAGAATTCGCTGATTAAAGAAGCCGAAGTAGAGATGTATGGTCCAAATGTCACATGATTTTCAAAGAGCGACATATAGAAGGGGAGGGAAAAGAGGATCCATAAGATGAGAGAGGATTGTAACTAAAGAAAAAAGAAGAGAAATGCCATTTTCAAAAGAAAAAGAAAAGAGATGATAAAGTGGACGTGTTGGCGAGTTCATGAGAAAGAGAGGGGGTTGGGATTCACGAGGGAAGAAGAATGAGATATGTTTTATTGCATGAATAACATTTGTCTTGTTGCATGTAATCCTCTTGACACTTGGTTTACTGCATTGATAACAATTGAGTTGTTGCATGCATTCCTCATCACATTTGGGTATTGCATGGGTAACACTTGGTTATTGCGTTTATTCATCTTGCCACTTGGTTTGCTGCATGCATTTCTTATGAGTCCTGACACTTGGTTTATTGCATGGGTAACACTTGACTTGCTGCATGTATTCCTCTTAACACTTGGTTTGTTGCGTGCATTCCCCACGAGTCATGACACTTGGTTTGTTGCACATGTAACATTTGGCTTGTTGCATGCATTCATCTTGACACTTGACTTGTTCCATGCATTCCTCGTGAGTCATGACACTTGGCTTGTTCCATGTATTCATCATAAGTCATGACCCTTGGTTTTTTGCATGTGCAACACTTTACTTGCTCCATGTATTCCTCTTAACACTTGACTTGTTTTTATGCATTCCTCATGAGTCATGATATTTGGTTTATTACATGGGTAACACTTGACTTGCCGCATGTATTCCTCTTGATATTTGGCTTGTTGCTTGTATTCCTTATGAGTCATGACACTTGGTTCATTGTATGAGTAACACTTAGCTTGTTGCATGCATTGTTCTTGACACTTGAGATGAAATTTAGGCACCCAATGGTTAAATGGCATGGTATTTTTGTTTAACGACAAAGAAAGGCAGATTTGTCATTTTGAGATGCTAAGGTTTTGGCGCCAATGAAGGGCATTTCAGTTAAAAAAAAAGGGTTAGCTTATGGTTGTGTTAGGGTTTAGGTGCAAAATCGTATGTTAAGTTGAGTGCAAAATTCAATTCTAGAATAAACAATTTGAATTTCTAACTTCATGTTAGAATCAATTTTACTTATAATCAATTAAATATATGAAATTCAGTTTTTAATCTCTAAAATAAATTTTGACTTGTAAAAAATGAAATCATACACTTATAAAACTATGGGGGACCATGGCACCAACTTGTGCCCCCCCCTGTGACCCTCCCAATGCATGTCTCATAATTCTAATATGGTCACGGGATCAAAGAAATAGTGTTTGGTCACACACACATAAAGAAGTATTTTTTAATAATAAAGAGGAAATTGATAAAAAAGATGATTGAATATTTTGAGGAGAATCTTTTTATGTGTGTGTATCCAAACATTATTGATTTACTCTTGTGACCATAGAAGAATACCTCCCAACTTGTGCCCTCCTCTATGACCCTCCCAATGCATGTCTCATATAAACTTACCTCTAGCCGAGTGTGTGGATGATATCTTTTGAGTTTATGCTTTAATTTAATAAATAAATAAATGTTTATCCCATTTACTGTTTTTCTTTTATGATATATATCCCATTTAGTTATTGGTTATAGATATGATATGACTACTCGGTTCATGTAGATGTAGATAGGGTCTCTGTCTAATATGCACATGAATAAAAACATAAGGTAGAGCAATCTGTTTAGTCCCTGAATAAGAAAGAAGTCGTCACTTTAGTCTCTGAATGTAGATAAATTGTAAAATAGTCTTTTAATATAGACTATCTTAGTCAATTTAGTCCTTGAATGCAGACTTTGTTAGTCAATTTAGTCATTGAATGTATACTCAGTTAGTTACTTTAGTCTCTGAAATTGACCAACAAGTCTACATACATAGACTGTTTTGCAATTTCTCTGCATTCAAAGACTAAAGTGACTATTCCTTTTCCGTTCAGGGACTAAAGTGACTGATTCTCCAATAACTACATTATACACTGATGCATGCTTGCATAAAATATCGGCTCCACATTTTATTGTCCTTATATCCATATTTTCTTGTGTCTACTTTCGAAGCAAAATGCTTACGTGTCGCAATTACAGAGTTTTGCTGGAGTGGAGCCTGCTCTTTCTCTCTCTATATATGCCATATACATATACATGCATATAATAAGTTTATGCAACTGGACAAAATAACCAGCCTTTGCTCTCTGATCATAGAAATAATATAATATATTAATGTCTTCTTGTAGCTAGCTTGCAAGCACTGTATTAGAGTCAAACTAGCAAAGAAGACACACACAGAGAGAGAGAAAGAGAGTGAAAACTAGGAAGAAATGGAGGAGGTGATATTTTTTGGTATGAAACTAGCTTCTTCACTTGCTCTTGTGGGTATTTTGAGCTGGATTTTTTATATTTATGGCACTTTGTGGTATAATTCCCAAAGGGTAAGAAGAAAGCTCAGAATGCAAGGTATTAGAGGGCCTCCACCTTCTTCTTTTCTACATGGGAATCTACCTGATATGCAGAGAATTTCATCGCAAGCTAGTAATATTTCCAAAGATAATGATCAGTTTCTAGCTTATGATTACTCTGCAGCTTTGTTCCCATATTTTCAACACTGGAGGAAACAATACGGTATATTTACCCTTCTCTTCTTTTTCATTCTTCTTTTTTCCAGTTTCATTATTGTTAACATTGAACTTATTTCAACTAAGTCATGTTAGATAGAATAGAGTATTGAAGAAAATAATTAATTAACTCATCTGCTAGCAGAAGCAACATATATTGATTAATTTCTCTTCAATGAATTTTTATAATGTTCTGGAAATTTTACATTATACCCTGATATGAGTAGAGTACTACTTGAATAAGATAAAGTCTGAAAATGTGTTCATGAGTAGGATTTGAGTTAGACAAAGATCCGTTGAACATCTGCTATTAGTTTATTGCAATCGAGTCACTCTTCAAATGTTCGGTTCTAAACAAGAGGGGTATATCATCACCCTACAACTCGATTTTGTATAAGAGACGTTGAAAATAGAGTCTCAAATAAATATTTTAGAAATAAGAAAGATTTAAACAACTAAGATATAATTCATTATTTCAATGTTTTTTTTATATTTTTAAATTCATTATTTCAATGTTATCATGAGTCCTATGATTGAATATGAAGAATGTAGATTACCTTGAGCATTATTTACATAGTCACATACTCACATCACACACCATCAACTATTTACATTTCAACTTCGATAGTTAAATTTAAAATACAAAGTTAAAAACTATGAGTTCGTTATTTTCAAGAGAGTGCGTGATTGAGTTAAGATAAGGAATCAAATTAGTGGATTCCAAATTTAATTGAGAAATATTGTGGGCATTTCAACAAGGTCGACTCAAGGGTAAGGACACTAAAGTACTCATTTTAGTTCCTACTCACCATTTAAAATTATTGGGTCGGCTTTGACCACAACTCCAAATCGTTTCATATTTTATTTGACCTTATTTTAGTTATCATTTACTATTTAAAATTATTGAGTCGGCTCTGGTCACAACTCCAAATTGTTTCACATTTCCGCTATCATCTTAGATAGAATTAGATTTAAGCTAGCTTAATCACTTTTGCGTGATTTTGCAATAGTGTTGCACTTTTAATTAGACGACTTTTGATTGATGACGTTTGTGTATAATGTTTGTTAGTTAAAAAGGAAAGTACAAGTAGGGGCCAAAACTCTAGTATACAGTTTGAGTTCTACTTTAGACGTGACAACGCTGTCTTTTTGGATATTCCTAGTTGGATTTCGCTAGTGGGAAAGCAGTACAGATTTATTTCCTACAGTAAAACTTGCCCAGGAATCATCATCTTCATTCTTGTTGACTGATTTGATTTGATTTGATTGAGTCTTTCAAAAGTAACAATCGATGGACACAAAACAAAAGGATCCTTATATTCTTCCTAATCTTTTCTTTTTGACCAGTAATAACCATTCATACATACTTTCAATTATAATAATCATGATTATTTATTTACTAGTTCAATTATTATACTATTCTTATCCATCAGTATCCGTACTAATATCTTGTCTGCCATTAACTTAGGAACTAAAGAAATTAACTATAAGTTTCTTGACTACTTTCTCCATCTTGGTCATGACAAAAGATACATGTAGATCGACACTTGAAACATAATTTGAATAATGACGACAAACTTACCTTTCAAAAATAGAACTTCAATTTAATGTCCTCCTCGGCCATACGATTGAGATTATGTTTTGACTAATGTTAGTTCAATAAATATAATGAAAAGAGTAATGATATTTTAATAAGTATTTTGATACAATTTTTAAGACAACTTTGTTGTTTTCTCTTTTTATTAGTAAAAAACAATGGAGAGAGAAAAAGGAAGAGAGAGAATAAAAAGATAATGTGAGTATGAAAGACAAAATTGTACAAAAATGGTTGTACAAATATAATTTCTCTAATGAAAAATATGTATGCCTTAAAACTCATCTCATTCATTTTCATCCTCTAGCTTCACCGTATCGATGTAGTCCACCGTACTTGAACATCATATTATCACCCAAAATCTTAATACATTAGTATATGAGTGTTGCATCGTTGTTGACTCACGATCTTATTAGAGAGACTTTTGATAGATACAATGAATCGGTCATCTTTAGTCAAACCTTTGACTCTATAACAGATATGGATTATTTGGAGAGTCTTTGGAGGATCACTCTATTAGGTTAAGAGCAATCACATAAATGACTTAGAATGACATTTTCAAAAATAAAAAAACTTAAAAAATTAGGTAAATATATACAAACAAACAATACTCTTCTAGTCTTTACGTAACATAAATTTGGTTCATGATATGTTTCTATTTGCAGGTCTAGTGTACACATACTCCACAGGGATGAAGCAACATTTATATGTGAACGAACCGGATCTAGTGAGAGAAATGAACCAGTGTATCACTTTGAATTTGGGGAAACCTTCTTATATAACTAACAAACTTTCGCCAATGCTTGGCAATGGCATTTTAAGAGCAAATGGCCATAGTTGGGCACAACAGAGGAAACTTGTTGCAGCTGAGTTCTTCATGGACAAAGTTAAGGTATTATGATATGTCCTCTCATTATCTCACCCCTGTCAACATATTGTTGTATTTTTGGAATGATTAATATTCTCAACTACAAGATATTTTTATTATGCAATCTTTATGTTATTTGACTTTTTTCAAAAAGAAATTCTTTTATACAAAAAGAACTTACATATACATAGAACCCACACTCTTGACAATCCTTTTATAAAAATTACAATTAAATAAGTTTAGCCACACAATTAACATTATAATTCCTTTAAAATAAAAATTAACATTATAATTAATTTTAAATTCTTAATCATTTTTGTATATTGACTTATTTATCTTAGATAAATTATAAACATAAGTACATTTATAACAATGTGTCATTAATGTTCAAGAGGTGTCAATTCAGCAGTTTAACGTTGTAACCTAGACACATAAGACAGTGGTAAAATGATCATTAGTGTTCACTAATAACAATTTTTCCTTCCCCATTTTATTTTTTAAAAAAAAAGTTAACTACAAACGCTTTTTTGAATATTGTTCCCACTCTTATGAGTTTCAAGACTTGGTTCGACTAAATTTATTTAGGAAGAAAAATGGGGGAGTAGATGTGCTCCTAATTGTAGGTATGGACTACAAGTCTACAACATGACAAACTAAAGTTTGAATCTTGAATGGAAGAGGTGTTCATATTTAATGTACAATAATGCTTCGAATATGATTACTTCAAGGGGAGGGAACCTACGGAAACAAATAAATTCATGTTGGGGGGACATTGAATCATCAACCTTGTTATCATTTCACTCCTTGATTCCTTCACTCCAACTGCCAAATCAACTTCTTCAACTTTATATCTCATTTTTTGATTAATTAGCACTATCTAGAACTAGAAGAGCCTAGTAGTAGACTAGTTATACACTACATGGACAAATCATATTCGAGCTGGATAGCAATATCTTCAACATCTATGCAATTAGCCCCACAAGATAAGAGAAGATAAAGCTTATCATGTCCCATGATCATGACTGGTCTATGGAATTAAATTTTTAATTAAAACAGAAATAAGTTAAAAAATGGAAAGGGATGTCCCTCCACCATCACCTGTTTTCTTCCAGTTTGAGGAAAGAACACCACTTCAGTTGTACAATGTACTGGACCAGAGTAATTATATGGTGTTAGTCTTTTTCTGGCTAAGATAAATAAATCATGTTTGGATGGTATTGTTGCAGGGCATGGTGGGCCTTATGATAGAGGCAGCACAGCCATTACTATTAAAATGGGAACAAATTATTGAGGACCAAGGAGGTGCAAAAGCTGAAGTTAAAGTTGATGCTGATTTGAGGGGCTTTTCAGCTGATGTTATTTCAAGGGTTTGTTTTGGACATTCTTATTCCAAAGGAAAGGAAGTTTTCTTAAAGCTTAGAAGCATCCAAAAGATCATGTCCAACCATGGCTTCCTTTTTCGCCAGAGCGGCTTCCTGTAAGCCAATATTATATTTCAATGCGCTTAAATATGTCGATAGTCAAAACTCATTTGCTAAACATCAATAACCACAATTTTTAGGTGTTCAAATATACATGATATTCATTATAATCATTCAAATTGTGTTCAAATATACATTGATTTTTATGTCTTCCATTACACTTAATCACAATTTGTTTTTGAATATACTTCTGAAAATAGTTGTTAATGAGTTCAAAAATGTTCCTCTGTGACACATACGCTCTCCGTTATTAATTATAAACAAATTTGACTTTTTAGGTTCATTCAATGAATGATGTATGTAGTTCATATTATGTACACATACATCATTAATTAAATGAACCTAAAAAGTGAAATTTGCTTATAATTAACAAAGGAGGGAGTATTCTTTTTTACAGGGGACTGTGACACTTCTATACTAATTAACAAATGAAAATAATGAGATTAGCCTTATTTGATTTCAAACAGTATACAAAGGCATCATTAAATTTAGTGGTAATTATGATATGAGTCCAACCACTAGACTACTTGCCCAAAAGAATATAGCGGTAATTAAGAGCATTAGTCCTACTCCTACATTTGAATTTCTGCATAGTGCACAATGCACATGTAATCTACTATCAGTCTTAATCATGATCATAATAATATACACTTAAACTTTTTACTAGGTTGTTATAAAATGTTAATTACCTTGGGTGTTGTTCTCAAGTAATAAAAGGAATTGCATGTGTTTAAATCGAAAACGATTGATAATCAATGGCTGCAGGGAGAAACTGAAATTTCGAACAAAGAAGCAAGATGAGATAAGCAGTTTGGAGAGCGAGATAGAGTCACTGATATGGGAATTAGTGGAGGAGCGAAAGCGAGAATGCTCATCAGAAAAGGATTTGATGCAGTTACTGCTGGAAGCAGCCATGAGTGATCAAAGTCTGGGGAAGGACTTCTCAAAGCAATTCATTGTGGATAACTGTAAAAACATATACTTTGCTGGTCATGAAACTACTGCTGTTGCAGCTTCTTGGTCTTTGATGCTTCTTGCTTTATACCCTGAATGGCAAGATCGTATCAGGACAGAGGTTGCTCAACATTGCCCCAATGGTATACCCGATGCAGATTCTCTCCCTCTTTTGAAAACGGTATGGTACACCCAATTTGATTTTGTCAAAAACACACACACACACACGCATACATACATATATATAGTTACTTATTAGTACGGCTAGAGACTTTATTGTCACAAAAATTTAGTAGTTGGTTGAAGGATTTAGTTGTGTATTTCGGTATGCTTATAGCAGAATTAGTTTCAGCCTCTCGGGTATTAGGACTGGCTTTGTAAGGTATTTTTATTTGCTCTCTGAAACACTTAGGCCCTGTTTGAATAAACAGTTTTCACATAAGTTATAAGTTATTTTCAAAAGCTTATGGAAATAAGATGAAAACAACTTATGAACATGTCATAAGTTGTTTACATAAATTCTTCTAAATAATATCGCAGGTGTTTATGATAGTAATTAAACTTAAATGATCTATATTCCAAACAGACTCTTAAACAAGTGCATATATTGTGAAACTTACATAGAGCTATTAGAAATAATTTGTGAATGACCATAAGAACACAATGCATTTCCAATATTAGTTCTACCTTATGGTTATGCCCTAACCCTAAGCTATTTTTATAAGCTATGTGAAACACTTGAACATCTGCATATATCATTAGACCCTTAATTGATTTTGGCATTTGGACAATTTATGGACCATTAGATTACTGCTTACAGGTGACCATGGTGATTCAAGAAGTACTAAGATTATACCCACCAGCAGCATTTGTGTCAAGGGAGGCATATGAAGATATCCAAATTGGAAACCTTAATGTTCCCAAAGGTGTTTGCTTATGGACTCTTATCCCAACTTTGCACAGAGATCCTGAAATTTGGGGACCAGATTCCAATGAGTTTAAACCAGAAAGGTTCAGTGAGGGTGTCTCTAAGGCTATCAAGTTTCCACAAGCGTATGTGCCATTTGGAATCGGCACTCGGTTGTGCGTGGGGAAGAACTTTGCAATGGTTGAACTGAAGGTTGTGCTAGCCCTTATTGTCTCCAAGTTCAGCTTCTCTTTGTCTCCTAGTTATAAGCATTCTCCTGCATATAATATGATTGTAGAACCAGGACATGGTGTGTATCTTCTCATTCAGAAGAACTGATGAAATCATTTCATCAACTTTGATGCGCTAGCATTTGATTTCTTTTGGTCTATGTTTGTGTACATGTTAATGTTTAATGCTTTTTCAATATAAAAGAGTTTCTCCCTTTACTATAATTCTTTTTTCTATAGATACATTTTTCTTTTGTCATTATGGATATATGCTTCGGTCACTATTATAAACGAAAATCTATTTTTAGGTTCATTGAATAAGGGATGTATGTGGTCTATATTTTAAGCCACATACTACATCATTTATTCAATTAATCTAAAAAATGGATTTTTGTTTATAACAGTGTCCGAAGGATGTATAGAAAATCGAGGACCTTTGCCAACGATATACAACATCCAAGATCTTTGTCGTACTTAGGTTATTTGTTGTGTTTAGGTCAAATGGATTGCCTCTCTTTTTCTTCTTGGCCCCTCCTTTATAACGTTCATTCAGAGCAATAGGGTGATCGACCGAATATACAAATTATGGGTCAGGTACTATTGGATGACGACTCTAGTTGCTCATAAAATTCTAAAAAGCAACGTTCGTAGTAATCTCCTGATATATTTTTTTTTTGAGGGATAGTAATCTACCGATCTTCTAGACACAAAAAATATCGTTTGGTAAATTACGAGCCTAATGGTTTGAGCAACTGTGGGGGCCAAAAGAGCAAAATTATTTGATGACTAAAACTTTGCCCATTTAAGATTTAATTTCCTTCGACTTAGTCCAAAATCTAACGAATGTTCACGATGTTCTATAATATTTGTATAAATCAATGTCCAATTTACTTCATAGTTTTCATTTTTAACTTCAACTAATAGACACAAAAGAATGTATATTTACAATTTTTTCTTTTACTACCATTTTTGAAAATAGATTTAAATTTAAATTTAATTTTTTTATGAAAATATATTCTCAGTTTTATCCATCCATCGAAAGTCGTTGGTTGCAGACAAAAATGGTGGCAACAGTAGTTGCAGCAGCCTACACTCACATACACTTGGATAACCATGCCACCGTTGAAGTTTTTGCTTCCAAATCAATGGAATTAAAATGGGTAAAAACAAGAACAAGAACAAGAAGAATCACCAAAACCACACACAAACAAAAAACGCTATCCACACCCCTTCTCCCACTTTTCATTTCCACTAACCCACGCCACCTTAATCCTCACCATCTCCAAAACCTCTGCTCAGTTTGCAACCACTCTTTCAACAGATTCCCCAACCTCAAAATCTCTGACACTCCTGAACCTGTTGATATCAACAAGCTTCGCATTGCTCTTTCTCATAGTGATGTTCTTGTCTCTGTCTTCTGTAAACCTCATCATGTTGATGGTTTAGACAAATCTTTATCTTCTGTTGTTGATTTCTTCACTCCTGTTTCTCCTGAACGGGATTTGTTGATTGGGTTTGGTCGTGCTGTTTCTGATTTTGGTCTCACTGCTTCTATCTATGATGTCATGGTAACACTTGCCTACATTTTTCAAAACAAACAAAAAGAAATATACTTTTTATGTTCATCATTATTTTGTTTCTTCGTTTTCTTAGTTTTGGGATTTTAACTGAAATTGTACCATAATTAGAATAACCAACTATTCTAACTTAATTAACAAGTGTAACTAATTATTGTAACTAATATATGCCTGTTTAGTTTGACTTATTTGAGTTTATCTACCTTTTGGGAGAACTAATGAAAATAACTTTATGACATTTTTCATAAGTTGTTTTCAGCTTATTTTCAGAAGTTATCCAAGATAGAAAACAGCTTATAGCTTATACAAAAATAATTTAACTTTCATTTATCTTATGCTATAGAATAGCTTATAGTGCTTGTGCTATAAGCTGCAAGTAAGTTGCTTATCCAAACAGGGCTTATATCTAATAGTACTTGTTAATGAAAAACATGTTTTGTTTTTCCCCTTTTCAATATTTGGCATTGATTCGAGGACACTGACTTTTGTGTTTTCCCATAGTTGACGGGAATTATTCAACATGCTTCAGTGTCTTGCAGGTTATTCCATCCTTGAGGAGAATGGGAATCGGAAAAATGATTGTTAAAAAAATTGTGAGGTATGGAAATACCTTTTGCCTATCTTATGTGATGATTCAATGCATGTTTCCCGAACTAGATACTCACTTTCAGTACGCAGCATAGCAGATTGAACCTTTTGCTGATGAGATTCTAATCTCATTCACAAAGTTTTTGTTGGTATAGAGTTTTGGTTTGATGTTTGCTTAGTTTGCCCTCACTCACGTCAGTCTCTGCTATGAAGCATTAACACGGACACCAATACACACTTACACTAGTAATAATCTAAGAAATCAGAATAGTTGAATTTAATCACATGTGTCGGTGTCGGACATCTTAAACGCCGTCAATTAGAAGCATTGGTGCTACATAGGTCTCTAGGTTGCAACATTGTTATGTGTTTGAATTTGAATATGCAATAAAAGCTGTCATATTGGGAATTATATTGATGCTTTTAATTTGAAATCTAAGTCAAATTAAACCTTGTAGGAGTTGAATATAAAGGGTTGTTCACCAAATTAAAAAAAACAAATATAAAGGGTTGTGTATAAGGGTTCCTCCCATCTCTGGTTAAAGATCAATACAAAAACTTCCAAATATCTTAATATGGTCTATTTTGCAGAATTCTTACAAATAGAGACATCTATGACATAGCAGCCCTTTGCTCAGAGGATGAGAGGTTGTTCATTATTCCTCTACAGGGCCTAGTTTTATCCCTTTGTGAACAGTTATTGATGTTCTCGACTTTTTCTCAGGTTGTTTTTTAAGGCTTGTGGATTTGGTGGTGACATTTTGGACTCTACTACCATGATGTACACGAGAACTGTTTCAGGAACAATCCAGGAAAGCGAGCAAACCGTAACACCTTCAGGCCAAAAGCTATTGTTGGTTCCGCCTCTGATTGACAGACTCAAGAACCCTCAAGGACGATAATATAGAGTCATTTTCACTGTATAAAGTTAGCAAAAAGAAAATTGTTGTTTAAGCAACCAGAAGAGGTTAAATGTTGCCATTATTTGTCATTCTTGGCTTGTGTATATTCAATTGAGCAGGGAAAATGTGTAGTCAAAAGATTCTCTTTGTCATGCTTTTACTGTAAATGTGAGAAATATTCTTGCTTTTACTTGAAGAATGCATTTTTGTACAGAGTATATCCTAAATTGATATTCTAAATCATTCAGTGTCATCGCACAAGTATTCTAGAAGTTTTTATCATTAAACTAGTATATTTTATAGAAAATGATGTTAAATTGTTCTTTTATATAAAACATCAGCATATGAACTCCAAAAGCAACCCCAACAAAATAATTAAAACAAATAAATCTGTGCTTAAAACTTTATCAGATTCCTATCTTCCTAGGATAAACTCAACAGAGAAAGAAAAGATTGGCAATGTGGCAGAAAGGTGACCCTGAAGCTACGCTTAGGTATAAGGTTCTTCTGAATTTGATATCAAATAAAAGAAGCCTATAAAATACAGCAACATCTCTTTTTCTGTGTAAACCTTGTCTAAAGAAGCTTAAAGGATACAAGATCCTTTCAACTCTTCTATTTCTTTCTGCATCCTATATGGGGATTATATGGGTCGAGTTCTGTTTGATATCTGCTCATGGACTGCAGCAGTCAACTTCACTTTGGAAGCGTCACTGGTATGCTGTTGGGTGGATTGATGATAACAGCAAATATTGTACCAAAATTGATGATTCTGGGAATGCAAATCCTGTTTGGAGAACTAATTTTGCCGTTCCTGTTGATGACTCAATGCCAAACATCCAAGACTTGACATTGAATGTGGAAGTTTACAGTATAGACCCCATATTCTTCAAGGAAAAGCTTCATGGCTCAACTACAGTTGGTCTGAAAAAGTTTCTTGACAAGCAAATGAAGAATTCTGAGATGTCAATACCAAAGCAAGATGGGGTTCGGAGCTACCAATTACGGAAAAGGAAATCCAGCAAACCAAAAGGTTTTATTGATATTTTGATTCATATTTCTGACGATGAGAAAGAACCGGGTTCTCACACAGGTATTCACTTATTTCATAACCGGACAAAACTAATTTTGCCTTTCTGCTCCATTGCTTCTCCTCTTCTGCATTTAGTATCCCATCTGTTTCCCTTCGTTACGAATGTCCATTTTTGTCCTTGACATTGTAGAGTGTTGTCATTTCACTTCCTAAAATCAAGAAATTGACATAAGGACAATTTTTAAGTTTGACATCCACAAGTAATTTTGTAAGAACTAGTCGTTTTAAGTATTCAACTTCAGAGACTAATTTGAAATATTTGCCAACATAATGTAATGTCTGGGATGAAATAATCAACAATTTATTGTTTTAGAGACATATTTGCCTCTTTATTGATTTTACAGATCAACCTCTCAATGCTCTATAATTTCTGGAACCAACTTGAGGATTCACGCTTCAATATACTAATAAAATGGTTGCATAATTTGGGAGGAAGTTAACAAGTTTGATTTAACTTAAACTCTAGCTCTTTCAAATATTCTTATCATGGTCTGAAGCTGTAAGTTGGTTCACAGCAGGTAGCAAGGAAGGAAAAGGGCTATTAGATTATGGCGACAATACCCACCAGACTGCAGAAGAAGGATTAAGACAAGCTTACCCGCAAAAACAGCCTCCGGATTCAATTCATCAGGCAGAAGATCATAAAAACAAAAACGTGCTAGACTCCTATTCGGTGCCGTTCACCCCTACAATCTATTCTGATCAATATTTGGGTGAACCCAGCTACCACGCAGCAGCTGGACCAAGCTATCAACCACACAGAACTGTAACTCCTCCACCATCCCCACCGTCTAATGTTGGTTATATTCCCACTTTTCTGCCAAGAAGTTATGGCTTACCTCCAAGCTTCACAAACATACCACCATCCATGGAAGAACCCGGTCAAACAGTGCCTCCAGATGTTGTACTGGAAATAAGTACTGAGGCTTTAGCAGCTGGTACTGCAATTTTTGGTGATGACTTCCTATCAGGATTTGATGTCATGCGGTCCTAGGAGATGCTACTGTTAACATATAAACCGATCCTCCTTCCAAAACCAAGCATTAAAATCAGCTTAAATTATTTCATATGCAGCTAATCAGTATAGCAAGCCAGTTATGGCTATTGTATATGATTCCACATTCTTAAGATTGAAATTCTATGAAAGAAACTGCTGAAAGATTCAGTCATTGATCTGAAACACTAAGTTATTTACCACTTCTAAATTAAATCTGCAATATTTTCTTTCAAAATTGTTATATTCAATAGTTCCGTGCAAATAGTTTTGGCACAAAAGAAAAGGTAGCTTAATAGCAAAATCATGTACCAGAATCATTTGCAGTCGTTTTAAAACTGCATGAGATCAAGCCCTTAAATATATTTTGCTCGTATATTATATATATCGTAAAAACTTCAACTCAATAAATTGAATGACTGGATAATCAACCTCACTCCCTGCAGCTATCCATTTCCAGAAATTGAATACATAATTTAGAGTTTGCTGTCTAGCTACATCTGATACCTCTATGATATAGACCCATGGCCTATGCTATAAATGGAGTTACAGATCATCCGGGCAGGTTAACATAACGAAGATATCTTCAAGGACTATAGAAGGCTAGCACTGTAATGTAACGTAATATATAATTTATTTTGTTGTTTATAGGCACTTTTCCACTTCCAATCTTCCCATTTTCTGGTCTCGTCATGCCTGATGAATTTAATGATTATGTATCAATAAAGCTTTAGATGATCTTAATCCATCTAATCAATTGTATTAGTGTCTTCCTGTATTATATGGATGGATTTTCTGTGAAGTAAAATGGGAAGGCTGACTTGTACAAAGTTCATGTTACGGGTTGTAGATCTTGTTTGTTTGAATCACCTACTAGTCTCCTTAGAAAGTTTTCAACAATTGAAAGAAACTCCTCCATCTTTTCTTCATGTGGCAAATGGCCACATTGCTTAATTACTTCAAATGATGCTCCTGGTATGACTCTTGAAAGTCTCTCAGCATTCCATGAAGGAACTAGTCGATCACTATCACCGGTTACAATCAGAACTGCACAGTCAAACAATATCACCAATTATGATCAAGGTTCAACTCGAGGCTATGAAGCGATTTAGACCTTTACACAGCATAAAAGATATTTCATTAAGGGTCAGTGTAATCACCAGGACAAGATATTTCATTAAGTCTTTTAGAAAGTTCTGGCTTTGTATTAGATTCCTCGTCCAGAAGCATTGCAGCAGTGAATTCTACCAGTGCCCTATCCCAATCCTTAACCCTCAATGGCTGCATTCAATGATAACACACAGTAAGCACAGACTATTTGAGAATTATGATGAAAATAAAAGAAAGAATATAGTTACAGAATATGAAAATAGGAATTTTTTGTCAGATTACATTACCTTTGTATAACCACTAAGGACATGCTCAGAGACCTGTTTTGGATCATACCATGAATTTCGAACTGCAGCAGCACCAAACTTATCAATTGCCATTCTTACCTGAGATTCATATGATGAAAGGGCCATCAGTCCAGTGGTCATGACAAATTATAGATAGTGTCAGCTTAAGAATTGCAGTCAATTAAAGAAAGAAGTTAAAATGCATAAAAGTGTATCCACAAGAAGCAATCTAACCATATTTTTCCTCACGTAGTTGACTATATGTATGGACTTGAAGAAAAGGAATTTTAAGGAACATTGATTCGATGAAAAGGTTTTCGTGAGTTCAATGTAATCGTATTTGAGCTAATAATTCCATGTTTATTTTGGATTGTTATATTTTCCAATAATGATATGTAACTGGAACAAAGATTATATAGTATTACATGAACAAGTGTATTACCAGCATTATCGCAGGGGAAGAACGCAGAATAGATGATAACAGCTTCTTATATAGAGAGTTGAGTATATTTATCATCGGCTTCATCATCTCTGTTATTGCCTTTACAATGTACTTGGTAATCTTGGACAGCAACTTGTAAAGTCCAACAATTGGATTTTGTGTGGTAGAACTGCTGTCTTCTTTCCTTTGGTTATCTTCTCCTGATTCTTTAAAAAAATTGGGTGTACCAAGTGGAGCAAAAATTGCCGGGGCAATTAGGATTAGAGCAGCAACCCGTTCAGGGGCTTCGAAATATGTGTTAACTGCTACAAGCGAACCAGCTGAGTGCCTGACATATCATTTTGGAAACTTCTAAGAAAAGGGACTACAATGTAGAGGCATATTAGAATATAACTCCTTCAATTGGTTATATCACCAATTATACAGTTTTAACATCTGATTTCAATGGAGAAGAAGGTTAAGTTGAAAAAGGTGTTTATCATATAGGTGCTTATGTATTAGTTATTTCTCAAAACAAAGTCAAACATTTTTCATATAAGCTATCAGTTGTTTTCATAAGCTATCCTGGAGAGTATGAAAACAACTTATGGTCATGGACATGTCACGAGCTATTCACATAAGTTCTCTCAAACAGTCTTACAAGTTTATACAGCTGTTATGCCAGTAAAGAAGATCAAATAAGTCACTACAAACAAATCCTTAGATTTTAAAATAGTACAGTTCTATCAAAGCATTGGCCTGTAAATGTAAAATTCAGAGGATAATCAGATTTACACATCTAGATGCTTTGGTGAAAAATAAAGGCACTAAGTAAAACAGGAGATAGAATATTCACATACCCGACTAAAATTGCCTTCTCAGCTTTTAACAAATCAAAGAAATGCAAGGTAGCAAGCACTGAAAATGCCATGGAGTATGCATTTAGAGGTTTTGTGTCTCCATTTCCAGAAGTTAAGTTTACCCTAGATGTCAATCCAAACGCTGGGCGATCAAAAGCTAAAACTTTTGAACATGTAGCCTCAGCCAAAGGCTTCAGAACATTTTTCCAAGAGAAAACCGAGGCTCCGAATCCATGTAACAGAATCATAGGCAAACACAGCTTGTTGATTTGTGTCTGGGAATTGGATTCAGAATCATATTCATATATCTTGTGGTGTATATGCACTCCTTTGAAGTCACAAAAAAAACTATCTGGATCAGCTAATAGCTTTGGATCCACTAATTCATCCTGATTTATTCCAGCTATCTCTTTCCTTTTCTTCTTTGATCCCACATCCAACAACTGCTCTGAACAAATGAGATTCAATCCAACATCATGAACAATAACTAACATAATAGTGTAATACAAGTCTCTAATTAGATAAACAATTTAATGTCGTGCTTATAGCATATGCGTTTATAATATAAATGGTTACATATAAGCTATCTCTATAACATAACAACATAAAATAAAGTAAAAAACAATAAGAAAAATAAACAAACAATGGTGAAGTATAGATAGAAGAAGAGTGAGGACCTGAACCACCAAGGGAAGAAGAAGCAGAAGCAATGAAGGTGTTGTTAAGAGAAGAATAATTTGGAAGCCATGAAGAAGCAAATATCATGAAACGTGAAGGACGCTTATTACATGAATGTGTAGAGCTAGTAGGAGGGGTGAGACCCAATTGTCCACAATTCAGAGAGATTCTCTTCATTCTCTCAAATTGTTTTTCACCTTCTCTTATCTTCCTAAGCTCGATGTTCCATTAACTCTCATTCAGTACCTTCACTTGTCCAAACGGATAAACTGATTTTAAGTGTACACAAATATATATATATATATATATATATATATATATATATATGTTTTTTTTTTCTCTATT
>Ga0228710_1000949_pt1 | contig 41279 bp, 20 predicted proteins | sample MedpolnodulmetaG_FD_177995 | JGI IMG/M metagenome (GOLD analysis project Ga0228710, IMG submission 177995) | Root nodule microbial communities from Medicago polymorpha collected in Santa Monica, California, United States - pink nodules | ecosystem: Host-associated > Plants > Roots > Nodule... | reverse complement strand
GCCACACTTGTAAAGAGAATAAAACAAAAATTCTCACATTCTCTATCTTTAATCATTTTCTCTATTTTTAATCTTGTCATTTAGTTACACATTATCGGTAAAAAAAAAAAAAAAATAATCACGAGGTTCGAAATTTTATAGCCAATAGTAGTGTTGTACAAAGGAAAGTTAATGTTCCACTAAGAGGTAATATTGATACTTTCTTGTTCTCAAATTGATTTGTCATATTCTTGTTTGTAGTGACTTATAAGTCTCGGTTACAAAATTGAAATTCATTTGTTTTATTTTATTATGATCAGTGTTTTCCATTCCATAGACTAATTAATTAAACAAGACATTCTTCTTCTTACCTTTCTTGTTTAACTATATACTTAGTAGTTTTGAAACTTGTTAATTGTTCAAAAAAAAGTATTGAAACTTGTTATTGAATCATAACCATGACTTCTTTACCACTGCAGTGATACCTCCTGCCTTATCATTCTTTTTTGGATTCCCATAATATAATAGTATGTACGTGACTCCAATTTGTAAGGACCAATTAAAGTCGCTTCAAAGAATAAATAAAAAGTGTATTAATGTTCATAATCCCTGAAGAATGAATTGGTCTTGATCATCATGTGTAATATAGTTCTTGAAGAACTATTTTTATTAATATTAAAATATCTCTGAATAACTAATAATTTGAGATATGGTTCTAGAAGAACTAATAATTTAACATCTAGCATTCGTGAAGGACAAAACTAAGATGCATGCTTCCTCACAATCTTCTTCACAATACTCTATCCTTCAAAATACAAGACAAATTTACGGGTCTAAAATTTGATTTTTAGATATATGATCTCTACCTCTCTAAATAATTGGCAAGTCCACACAACTCAACTCAATAAGGTGGTCTTCCATGAGCAGCAAACCATTCAAGAGCCTCATGTCCCATCTTCCCTCCATTATTAGGCAACAAATTTTGTAGCTAATTATACAAAGGCATGGAAGAAGGATCTTGAAGCCCACCCTACAACTGATGACCAATTCTCGATGGAGGCGATCTACCAGATGCTCCTCCACCTTGCACACCTCCCACAAAACTAGGCCTTTCATTATTATCATTATCATCGTCATCACGTGGAAGTCTCTAATAAGTAACATTAGTAAAAGTAGCGGCAATAAGCAAACATGTGCAACTACTATAACAACCCGATTTTCGCTAGATTTGATTTTTAATTGTTTTAATGTGTTTATTTGTGCTTATATGTGATTAATTGCCTCTATGTGTATTTTGGTTGAAATTAGTGGATTTCGGTGTTAGAAGGGTATTATAGTCATTTTGGACTCATGAGTATTTTGGTCGTTTTGGGAGTAAGGGTAATTTAGTAATTTTACGGTGAGGATTATTTTAATGCTTAAGTGAGAGCCATTGTTATTTTATTAAATTACTAGTGGGTTGTAGTAATTTATTTTATAACCGACAAATGATCGTTATTATTGTTACTTTTAACCGTTAGTAAATAGAAACTTTGGGAGTTAGTTTATAAGTGTGGTGAGCCCATTAAGACATTAAGGAGGTTAAGCCCAATTGGGTAGAGACTATATAAGCATTAGTCATTAAAGAAAATAAGGTTACACCATCATTTCATAAGCTTTGGAAGAGGTAGAGAGAGAAAGGGGCAAGAGGAAGAGAAGAGGGTTGTAGAGAGAAGCTTGAAGAACCAAGGGGAGTTAGGGATTCTAGGAGCTTAATTGAAGCTTTTGTTAGGATTATAGCTTATTGAGGTAAGGAGGTTAGATTTCATTCATAATCTCTTAGTGGTAATCTTTTCTCTAATTCTTTGCATAAGTGCTTAATTGGATAAGTGATTATTGTGAGCTTAGTTGTTGAAATTCGTGCACTAGTGTTAGTGATATGTTTGAGGATATGAAATTGTTCATAATTGGATTGTTGATGATGAAATTGCATGTCCATAATATGAGAAAATGGGTATATTGTGAGTTGTGCTCTAATTGTTGAATTGCCTATGTTGTTGTTGAATTGTGGTGGAATTCATGTTTGATTGATGTTGTAGTTGTTATGAGATAATGTTGTTGACGATTCATAACTTGGGTGTTCATAATCATGGGTTTGTGAAGAGAATTAAGTTGTTGTTGTTGGTTTTGTGGAAATGGGTTGATTGATGAATCATGTTGAAATGACAATTGTTTTCATGCTTAATGTGTTTTTTAAAGCCCTTTTGAGTTCATGAACCTGTAAACAACCTTTGGGAACGAATTTGGGTATTGGGAGATCAAAATTGGGGATTTTGCGTGAAAAGGGGTTGGAACCCAAAAGTTTTCTGCAGAACTGATGACTGTTCGCTTAAGCGAACAGTAAACGAGTTGTAAGCGAACAGTCACAGAGAGTTCTGGAACTCGGTCACTCAAGCGAACGGTAAGCAAACAGCTACTGCAAGCTACTGGAGCTTGGTCGCTTAAGCGAACAGGTCGTCGCTTAAGCGAACGAGCCCAATTTCAGCATCTTTTGATTTTCGTTCCGGGCATCCGGGGACCAATCCGAGCTTTGTAAAATACTTCTTTCTACTTGTTTAACTACTGTTTATGCTTTTAAACCTACTAGAACATCTCATAGATGAGATTGGACTTGATATTGTGATTTTGACCTTAACTTTTGAAAATTGTCCAATAACGTCGATTTTTCCGAAACTTGTTTTTCCCAAGGGAATGGAGTAGTGTTAAGGTTGTATGCTGATCATATGATTTCTAAAAATGGTTACGGTTGGTTTCATTGAGTTGGAACTTGTTTTGCTTTGAAAATTAAATTCTTTTGGAAAAATGATAAAGAGAGACGAACTTGTGATTTTGATGATTTTGTCGAAGTTGGCCGATGAAACACACATGTATACTCTACTGCACTCATATGTGATCTAAGTGTATACATAGTTGAGGTATTGGACCTTGTTTAGTTAGTTTTGATTTATTTGTTTCAATTATTTTAAAGTTATAAAATGAGAGATGAACCTTGTCGATAATGGTCTTTAAGGCCGGATACCTTGCAAATCTTTCGGGAATAGCTTCATATGATTAAATGAGGATATGTGAATGATTATTAGGTGTTGAAACTGATGTTTATCATAAAGTGTTGTATTTTCTCCTTTACTTGGATTGTGAGAAAGTGTATGAAGTCGTGGAGTTATATTATATAGTTGATGTTGATTAATATATGTATGACAATTGATGTGGATGTTTGTTGATAATATGATGAGGACTCTTATTTGAATTGTGAATTGTTGATTGTGTGGACGTAAATACTTGATAATGCAATTGTTGTTGAAGTTGATCAATGTAAAAGGAGGTGTACTTTTACATTGATGTTGGTGGAGGTATATGTTGAAGGTTTTGCATTATTGGGTCTTTGCTTGTATGTCCATGCATCATAAATCATATTGAGTCATATGAGAAATGTAAAAGGAGGTGTACTTTTACATAGTTGAATTGTAAGAGGAGGTGTACTCTTACATAAGATGTTCGGTTGGCATCTAGTTGTCGGTGATATGGTACCACATGCATATATGTGTCGTATATAGGCGCATGTCATATTGGCATGAGTCTTAAGTGATGTTTGATGAATATATACTCGTGACATTATAATTGTTGTGTGTATATGCACATGAAAGTTAATTGCTCCTGATAATTAATTGAGACTTAATTTGATTCCTTTATGTCAAACTGTTTATGTTGATTATGATTGATGTGAAGCTTACCCCCAGTGGTTTTGACCGCCTACCTGTTTGTATGAATGGGTAGACAGAGTGCAGTAGTAGTTTGCTTTTGGTGAGTGCTTGGATAGCGGGAGCTAATCTCCGTTATCGTTTCTTGTAGTCTTAGATTAGGCTCTGATTAGGATGTGGGTCTTTATGTCTTTGTTGGATTTATTTGTTATTGAGATTTGACCCATATGTCGGGATTTGGAGATTTTATATGATGATGTATATTGATCTCATGGCATGTATACTTTGGAGATGTATGATTTATATCTGCTGCAACTGTTGATGAATCTTATATATGCATGTTGTTTGAATTTTGATGTGAAGACGTAGCGTCTATTTCTTGAATAAATGCTTTATTTGCGTGTTTTATCGCTTTAATAGAAATAGGGCGTTACAACTACAACAAGAGTTACAACAACACAACCTCCAACTACCTGACACTGACCTCCGACCAGGTACACTATAAGACGAGTTGAACCTAGTTGAGTAGGATGAGGTAGAATTGTCCCGGTTAGGAGCCCTTTTGTAGAGAACACAAACACTGCGTTGACACCTTGCAAATTGTGCTACGCTTTTTCACTATATCAGCTCCATTGGTTACCAACTTGGACTGCATCTTCTCTAGGTTCATCTATGTTGTCGTAGTCTTCTTCTTCATCGTGATTTTCGTTGATTGTTAGGTTTATGTTGTGGTGTTTGTTTAAACCACTTGGTGAGTGGGTTCTTGGGTCAACCCCAGATAACCCTTCTTGAATTGTCCACCAAGGATTAGCCAGGACTGTGGTTGTCATATTTCTACAATTAAGAAGAAAAAGATGATGGTTTTGTTGATGAGATGATGAGCAACCAATTGAGCTTGATTAGGTTTGTTTGATTTTAGTTGTTTGTTGTGATGTATGAGATATAGGGATGAAACAAAAAAGTCTAATACAATAAGAGAGCTGAAAATGGAACAAAAGGGATAAGTATGTTTATGATGACCTAACATATGATGCTCACTCACTAACTCAAATGGATGAAGATAGGGTAAAAGAGAATGAGGTGCTTAGAAGAAAGAATTGGATGCAAATATTGGGTGGGAATCAAGTAAAGGGTTTGATTTAAAAACCATTGTCTAATTTTTTTTCTTCATAACTTGTTTTTTTATTCTATTGGTTACAAGATAGAAGAGATACCAAACCTTTCACAGACTCAACTCAAGTACAAAGTGAGAGAATTAGAAATCAAAAATTAGAACATAAACTGTGAGACAAATGTGTTATAATAATGGAGTAATTAGAGAAGAACACGAGAGAAAGGATGACAAATTAAGGAAAGAATAAGTGTTTATGAATGAATTAATTTCATTATTTTTGGTGTGAGGTGTGTTGTTGTTAACATGAGGGGATAAAATATTTGTTTTCTTACTTAATTTATTGATTTTGTCTTTAATTAACATTGTTCATAAATTATAAAAAAAAGTCTTACATTGCTTAAAAATTGAGATTAAGTGTAGTTTATAAGCATCAATTTTACTTAAATCATACCAACAAAATCGTAATTGTTTACACAAGACTCAATGAAAAAAAATCAAAAAAATGTGAAGTTGGAGGAATTAGATTACATTGATCTAGCATTTAAGTGATGTTGCACCACTCAATAAAATTTAGCGAATACAAAATTTTAAAATATCTATGGTTGAACTGAACATTTATACCAAATCGCACTAGCAAAGTATATCATAGTAAATGCACAGTTTTATCATCGCAATAAAATATTGATCCCACATGGACTTGTGAATCTCAAGGTTTATTTGATGGTTAGTGGTTTCAAACCAAAGAGAATATTTATAGGCTAAACACTATTACATTCATGCATTAACATCATATTGAATAATAATTATACAAACAAATGGCGAAAAGAAAAACCACTAAACATGAGTTTATAGAGCAACTACGGTTGTAACCCACCATTACGGTTGATCGTAACAATTTATGTTTTGAATGCATGATCATTTGCCTTCTCCCATCATTTTTAGATAACGATTTTGAAACTTGATGGTTTGATTTCTCAAGTGGGTGTTGGGTTATTTTTCACTCGTTCATTGAAAACAGCCTTGATTGCATTAGGTCTTGGTTTGGCCAAAAGGCTTGGTAGATTCTAGTATCTTCTTACACCATTGAACCATATATCTCTCATATTACCTATTTATTAAAAATATAGTAAAAAGAAAATAAAACTTAAATAAAAATATAATTTTGTAAAACAAAACATTATTAGAAAATACTATAAAATAGTGTTATTACCTAGTCATAAGTTGTAAATAAATGGTATTCCTTTTCCCTAATTTCCGTACACCATGCACATAGCGAGGTAAAACCTCCACCATAAACGCCCGAATTCGAAAGATTAGCTCTTCATGGCAACCACACCATAATTAGTTTTCGAGAAGATCAATGAATTTTAATGAAGCATAGTTTTTCTATAGTTTTCCCATTTCAAGATTAATTTCCAGCCCCAAGTCCAAATATTCTTTATGCAATGACATCGCAAAAAGTTTTAAGAAAAATTCACTTAACACATTACCTAATCAATACATAGGACCAAAAAATGATTTCTCTAAATTCTCAAGTTTTTTTGATATCATAATGTTGAACCAATCTCCTTCGATACCTCTCATCAAGCCCATCCCACAAATATCCCTCTACTATAGAGATTTCCAACTTAACCTTGTACCTCTCGACACGTTCGAATCAACTCATATTCCAACCCCATGTTTTGGAAATATCACTTCCTTCCATGGAGATTATTTTAGCTCCATCAAAAGCCACTGTCTCCACTTTGTCAAAAGTGGCATGTTCATATTTCTTAAATATTTTAGGGTTAATAGGTCTTTACCCCCCTGTAATATAGGTCATTTCTGGTTTTCCCCCCTGTAAAATATATTTTTTGATTTACCCCCTGTAAAATATTTTTGTTTTGATTTTTCCCCCAAGTCCAAAGACCACCTTCTCTCCTTTGGATACCTACTAGGGTCTTCAAGCAAGAACCAAATTTCTTAGCACCGCCTTACTTACCTCCCAAAGTTATACATCAATTCTTTCAAGATTTGACTATACTCTCAACCGCCTCCACCACTGGTTTCTATGTAGAAACCTTCTTTGGATATGCACCTGCCGATAGTCCAAAATAAATGAAAGGTAACTCCCTAGACTTTGAGATTCAAGAATTTAGAAATGGTGTTAATAAAACCGAGTTATAAAAGCGATATTTAGTATTATAGATGTACTCAATATTATTATGAATTTAAAGTAGAAAATTTTAAATCTTGAATAATGCATATAGTATGGTACATTTTAATAAAGGAAAACGGTTACAAGATCCCTTAAGACATTGTATTAGGTGGAATAATGAAGTTGAAGTCAAGCTACCACATCATTTAGACCAAATGTTGCACACCACTTCACATTGCAAGGAAAGATAGAGGAGCGGTTTCTAGCTTTACTTCGACAGAAAGGGGATAGATCGAAAGAATTGAACTAGACCAGATCAAAAAACCTGATTCTTTTGCAGCTGCATGAAGATAGGTTACAGCAGAAAAGCAATCCCTCCGGTAATGCAGGAAAGGGCGATAGTTTCACGATCCCATCCAACAACTTGTTGGGAGTAGGGGCATCCAAGCTTGCCTAACCTAGCTTTGACTTTGTCTCCCAGGATTCACCACAAGTTGGGTTTGAGAGTCGTGTGATGGGTGACTATCTTGCACGGTTCAGAGAGCACTTTTAGTCAGCGTTGGTGAATGGAAGCCCCCGCTCTAGCATGGGGAATCGCTAGTAATCCCGGCACCGCTCATGAAAATAGTATATGTTGACAAAACGTAACATTAGGAGAAAGTTCTTATTGTCCTTTCTCGACACGACCCCGACCTTGCGTCAATCAAGGAAAGTGGCAAAAAGCCTCTACGGGCTAGCCGGGCCTAAAGAGACGATTCCTCAACACCATCACACAAGACACAACAAATCGAGACTTCCAGAGCTAAAACACTACACTTAGATCAATTTATTCTCGTTGGAATCCGATCAAGAAGGAGTTTCCAAGAGAAGACCATTACTTTTGACGAAGCTAGGATCTTTCCAAGGTGACCAGACAATTGCTTCTCAATACCATTCTGAGTGTCCCCACACACCAACAATCTTTCTAGCATCTTATAAGTAGACTCCACTGTAAACATATCATCCTCATCTCGTCTCCACTTCCAAAAGTCTTCTTCTTGAGACCACATATGCACATCCAACAAGGTAGTAAATCAACCTCCCAAACAACAATCGTCGCCTCCAATAGAACTCCAATAACCTTTTCCCTTCATTTGACACCCATATGCCCTTAAATTTTGCTGGTTGTTGGTTGGAAATTGCATAAAGTTATAGGTATTAGACACAAAGCAATAAATTCCCCCTCCAAGGATCATTCCAAAAATTAGTATTCCCTTCATTATCAACCTTTCTCACCACCTCCTATTGAGCCAATTTGACCCAATGAAATCCTCTAAATTCCCGATATATTTCCACCATCTTAATGCATACTAAGTCAAAGACTAACTACCCCAATCCAACAAGCTACTAATGTGAAACTCATATTTCTCAACTAGAACCTCTTTTCAATTTGCATTATGCTTTGAATCAACCGTCATCTTCGTTTTGGCAATAGGCCCAAATTGATCACCCTAACATCCCTCACACCTAAATTTCCATTACCTCTTGGTTGGAAAATTGTTCTTCGTTATACCAACATAACTTATCATGTACACCTTCGTCGATATTAGATTAAGAAGAAAAGTTCGACCACCAATGTTATTAATTTATTCTCTCAAAAATTTAACTTTCGTCTCAATCGCTCCAATAGCAGCTTCCAAGTAGATAGGTTCCTCAGATTTGCCCCAACCCCAAATATTTGAACAAAAGACCTCCTTCATTACAATTCAGAAAATTACACGTCATTGACGTAAACTCTTGTGACACATTCACCCTCACTAAACAACTTTTGAAAATGTCACTTTCAAACCCGGCTTTATCTCAAAACCTCTTGAAAAAACCATGAACATATTCTTTTGATTAAGGTGAGATGTAATGATGTTTTTATTGAAAAAAAAAATATCATAGAAAAGGAGATGATTTTATTTCTCTTAAAAAATGGAAATGGTAATGTCGTGGCCTTATTTTTCGTGTCATGTTTTCCAGGTTTTTCTAGTAAATTAAGGTATTTTAATGTTTTTTAATTTATAAGTGATGCTATGGATCATGTATTAGATTTAATATGATTTAATTAGTTTATCTAATGGACCTCCTAAAAAGTTTCAAATGTGAACCTTAACCATTTTTACTAAAATAATAAAACTTATAATAATAAAATATGGGAAAAGATGTAACGTTTTATTTAAGAGAAATGCTTGATGGTACGAGTGATATTTCGTGGAAAACAACGTACACGGCTTTTACGTGAAAAAACACTTAAGTTTTGAAATACTTCTCGCTCTCTCTCCAACTTCAAATTAACACGCATGACTCTTAGCCTGGGTCTCTCTCACGCCTTGTTCCCTTCCACTTGTAATTACCTTTTACCCATTTAAATAGAAAAATGATTTTTTGGATAAAGAAAAACAGAAGAAGAAAGGCACGTTTTACATCTTGAGGTGGTTATGTCAGTAATATCACTGAAGCAAGACACGTAGGTGGTGGTGGTATAGATAAATAAGATTATGAAGACGGTGATTATTGAGAAACTTTGCAGGAAATGATTGATAAGTAGTTTCTGGCGGGGAGCACAATTAATATTGCTCAGAAAGAAAGGATCCAATAAGTTCGTGCATTTTCGTGGGCATTATACTCGTTAATAAAAAATAATTGTTTATTTTGAAATGTTTAAAGAATACTACAGAAACACTCGTTAACAAAATGTAATATATATAAACCAAAGATCAGGAGTGTGAAGTAGAATGGTCACTACACCTAAACGTTGCTCGCCATAAACCACCCGAGAAAACAAAGATAATGAAATAAATGAGAGTCTATCACTTGGTCCCATAGCAAAATACACAATGAGTTCACTTGCTTCCCGCGTTATACTCCTCTTGGGGCTAGTTAACTATGTGCGAAAAATGTAGGATAAATTAATGTTGAATGTTTTGATTGTCCCATGTATGGTTATCTTGTTGGGGAATTTAGGGGTCAATGAGGGAAACAATGGGTTAATATTCCAAAACCATAAGAGAAAGATGTCATATCTCCACCAAAAATCTTGAGACATTTATAAATTCAACATTTTACTTCACTCCCATAGCAGAATCCAACACGGGATCCTCTCATGTTCCTCCACCAAGCAGCGAACAAAGGCTATGATATCACTCATTGGGGAGTTTAGGCGTCAACGGGGCCAATGCTTCAAGATCATAAGAGTAAGACCCACATCTCCACCTAAAATCTTAAGAAATTAGGAATATGAGTCACCTCTGTAATAAATTCAACATTTTACTCATTTATAGACGATGTAAGACTTAACCATTCTCACTTAAAACCTAGTGTCATTACTTTTTTTTTTTGGTGTAGAACTAATGCAAAATAGAAGGTTGGTCATGCTCTTTCAAAAAAAAAAAAAGAAGGTTGGTCATGTTGATAACAAAGAAGTTTAAGACCAACTTTATTGGGGTAATTATTGTTACATCGAGTGACTTGCACGATGCAATTTGTTTCTGGTTTTTGTCCTGCAAAGGGTACTTGCGAAAATGTGAAAGAGTTAGGTTTTAATTTGACACTTTGTCATTTGGGCAATATGAACCGCTAGAAATGAGAAGAAACTTTAGAGATTGGGAAGGGAGGTTTCTAGTACATGAGTAGAGCATGTTAAAGTACAATCTTAGAAACCGTTTTTGGTAAGGACAAAATGCATAGTCTATTTTATATGAGTGGTGTGTTGACTCTATAGATCGGTAGGGGCAGCTCCCTTCTATCTTTGGGGTACATTTATCTTTGCTATCACCTTCTCTTAGATTGTATATGAGTTTAGGTACCGCTCCAATTTAATGTGAATTTATTTGCTACTTCAATAAAATAAAACTTCACGGATACAAAGGAAAATTTGTAAAACAAGATGAGGTAAAAGGAAATATAATTTCTTTTGGGTATTATACTATTTTAATTTCATAAAAGAATGATGCTCTCAATATTAGTCATGTATTTTTACCACGTTCATAACCTAATTGGCAATAGTTTGTGTTTGGTACAACTTGTCCAAAAGGGGTTTGAAGCTCAGATGAAAGATTGCCGTTTATGGCTTCAAGATCACAATTATAATTCGATTGCTAAGGTGTTGCTTGAAGGCTAGCATAAAAGACGAATTTTGGATCAATCAAGGCATTAAGAGACAAAATGATTGTAAAAGTAAATGTCTTTTATATATCATCTCAATCAATCGTGTAAAACATCTCTTTTTGAAAGTATGCAAGAAGTTAATTTCCAAAAGGAGCAAAATTTAAGAGCGAACCAGTCTCTCCAACTTTGTTTCATACGACAAGATGTGTGTGGCCCAATTGATCCATCTTTCTTTGATGATAATAAATATGCTCTTTATTTTTATTTTATTTTTGAAATATGCCTTGGATGAATAAATTGCTCTTTAGAAATGATTGGAGAAAGGCTTAGCTTTATTTTCTATAGAAAAAATCCTAGACATTTGTAGCTTCTAAAAATTTCAAAGCTCTTGTGAAAAAGGAGAGTGGTTATGTAATTCAAATCTAATTATGTAAATCAAATCAAATAGAATTGTAAATCAAATCTAAGATTCAATAGAGGTGGACAATTCACTTCTAGAATCCAATAGAATATGTAAATAATATGAGATGGGGAAGCAAAGGGTCTTGCCCTCAGGATTAGGTGTCAAACTAAACTTTATTGGACACATGTCATTAGTCTAACAAGCTATATCAAACGCCCAAACGCTAGTCTAAAAACAAGTCTATGTAAGGCTATAAACAAGACCTTGGCCTTGAATTTTTTTACCAAGTTAAGCTTGAGTCTTACTAAGTCTAGTTCGGCTTAGCCTATTCTCGCTTATACATGAGATATTTGATGTATTGGTGCTCACAATACTCCTCTTTTATGTGATTAATGTGTATGAGTTTTGTGACTAAATCATTAGATAGAAAAACTATTTGTATTCAATCACAATAAAGTTCTCAAGTGATAAATAGTTGAGTCGAAAATTTGATAAATAATTAAGATAATTAATAAATAAACCAGTCTCGTTGAAATAAAGTATTTCAATATAGGAAAGTAATTTTCACAAGATTTTTTTTGAGGAAAGTAAGATTGTTAGGGACACTTTCATTTCCTTTTAACATTTTTTCCTTTCACTTTTTCTTCGTCCAAGCAAAGCATAAAAGAATATGAAGCCTTGAGTGGGTGAGTTGTGGTATGGTATAGATAGTGAAACTTGAAACAAAAAGAAGGGAATAGGAGTGATGGTGGCAGAGGAAAAGGAAGTGAGAGTGAGAGAGAGAGAGTGTGGGGTGATTGAAGGAAAAGGGTGAGGTGCTAACAGGGATTACCACATCACTGTTTAAAAAAGTAGGTAAGTGTTACTAGGGAAGGCAAGACCATGCGAAGAAAGTAAATGAAAACTGAGATTGGTTATAAATGAATGTTCCATGAGTACATGACAGAATGGTGAATCAGCTGTGTGTGTATGATGCAATGATTCTTCAAGTCAACTCTGTCCACTGTCCACTGATTTGCCTGACACGGTAACTCAAAGTTTAAATAGTGCATCAAGCTCCAGATTTCATTTCATGGATCATAATTAAATGTGGTAACTCACAGTCACAGACAGTGGTATCTTTTGATGCATGGTCCCATGATGCAGTACAGCCACAACTTTAATGGAAACAGGATTTCAACAGTGTGTGTGTGTAGAGCTGCAACAGATTTACATTTACTACTCAAAAAAATTATTATTTAGAATCTCATAGAGCTTGTGTACCTTTGATCTCTCATAGCATATAATTACATTACATCCAAATGCTGCATGAGAGGTTGAAGTGTATCAGTTTCCAAACCAGAAAACAAAAAGTTTTAACCCAATATCTATAATTTAGAGACTAATGACCTTGTAGCACAATTTTCATTGGCCTAAGTATCTCCAAACCACCTTTTTATTCATCCAATCAGCCACTCCCAAATCAATATTTTAGTGCAGAATTTATGCCTAAATGTATCGAATCGGGACGACCGGCCTAGCCCATCAGACAAAAGTTCAGAAGCAGGCCGGACCATATTTCTATCAGGTCACATATCTTATGGTCTAGTACACATTAGGGCGAGCTCGATTAAATCTGTGTTTTTAACAAGCATAGTATCATATATATATTTTTCTATAAAATTACATAGTATATAGATGAAATTTGGCTCGATGTGAGAAACGGGGCGAAGTGACCTAGTTATTTTCGTAACTATATAAATAAGGAGTTCAGTCCGGCCTAAAAAATGAACCTATTGGGCTGGCCCGTCTGGTCCGACTAAAATTGACATCTCTGTTTTTGCCAAGTGATTGACAGACAGAATCTTGCACAATGATTCCCATCTAAAGTGCTTACTTTTCCAAAGTTAAACCACTTCATCTTAAGCAGAAGTTTCACAATTCAAAGATATTGATACACCACAAGAATGTGCCCTCTAATGAAGAGAGACTTACTCTCTGAATTAGCACTATGAAGTATGAACCCCCTAAGCAAATCAATGGAATCAGGAACCGGTGGCAGGCAAGAAACTTATACATTATGACTTGATTATAAATTCATAATACAGAACTTTTGAATAGAGTAAATGCACGGATGAATTAACAGCAACTAAACATAATTAGAAGTTCAGTGTGAATATATTTGCCCATTTTATAAAAATGATAGGTTATGTAGTTTAAAAATCAAATTGCAACCAAAATGCTACTAAGTTTTTCAAATATTCAACAACATTAATGTACAAACTAATCCATTGTGGTATCAAAATGATACTTTTGAATGGTACGATAGATGAAGGAAATGCTCACCACACCGAGGATTACAATATCTAGAATGAGTTCAATCGAGTAACGAATCACCATACTGCAATTTCCATTTCATGCAATCTTCCAAATTGAAACTGCTTGCACAACCCAGTAACGCGTTTTGTTGTTGTTCATAACGACAAATATAATTCAGTCCTTTAAGAAGTTCACATATAGCTTCCTCTGTCTTTATCTTATCCGCAAAGTATAATGTCTGAAATAGTAGCACATTCGTCCTGCTAACTATTCCGCGTTGCTCAAAATTCCTCTCACTTTGCCATTTCATCATATTATGAGCAAGCGGAGCAAGCCACCGAAGTATCCCGTCAAGAGTCGCCTTCCAGTCATGTGCAAGAGGGGCATCATATATGGCCAAATTCTTGACATATGTCTTAAGTTTGGCCTTCAAAGATAACCTTAAGCTAGTTGGCAGCATCTTATATAGATCATCTCTAGCTTCCTCACCAATTAAATGTGGAAAGCTAAGTACTTTCTCAATGACAATAATGATATTAGCATAATGCAATGCAAGAGCACATCCTCCCAGAGTTGAAGGAGGAGCATAAACAACAGCTGATCCACTATTTGCACCAAAGGTTGAGCATAAGTGCTCCTTTTTCTTGACGAAATTTCCAATCCCAATAGGACTTTGAGAGCTTGATACGCAACTGTATTGGTCCTCACGATCGATAACAACATCATCGAAATCGTCGAATTTTGAAACTGAGCTACTTAAACTGAGACATTCCATGAAAAGTCTCCCAGGACTTGTTCCACAAGGAAAACCAAAATCTTCAAGTTGAACATATGCTAACTCACCTCTCTTCATGTCTATTTGAGACCTACTACTACCATTTCCCCCAATTGAACTCATATTGTAACCATTTTTCTTGCTATGATTGCGTTTCAACTTCTCCGACAAATTCACCTCAACATTAATCAAGCTAGACGCCGAACCACATTCATTTTGCACGAGTGGCGAACCTTCACAATTACCAATCCCAAGGCCATCCTTCCTCACAGTAGAATCACCAAAGACCATGCAGATTCTTGCATACAAGGTACAAACTGTCCTAGCCAACAACTCAACAACCTTATCAAAAGTCTGATTCCAAAGTGAAATCTCCTTAAGCTGCCTCACATCTTGCTTCTGCCATACAAGCCTCTGCTCAAACCCTCTTCTACTCTCCTCATTCTGGCTATTGTTCTGAAACTTCTTCACTGTTTGCTCCAACTCATTCAAACCCCCCATTTTACCATACAAACTCCTAGTAGCACTCACATACTTATCCATTTTCCTCACCATTCCTTCCATATGCTTAACTAAAAACCCCAATTCGTTCACATCTATAACACCACTAACAACATCACCATACACATGCTCAAACCCTTGCAAAGCAGGCACAGAACACTTCTTCCCTAACCTAGAAACCACACCAGCAACACGGTTCAATTCCTCGAGCTTCTCACGTTGAACAAGCTCGAATAAATAACCCTCTTCTGAAGAAACCAAATTCCTAACACCCTCTGAGTTCAAGATCTCATTCCTTAACTTAGTTATCTCAGAATCAGACAAAGATTTATAAAGGTAAATGGTTTTTGACATTACATTAGCTACTTCAAAAGAAAGAATACCTATGGTTTCTACTTTCTTATTCTCTTTCCTTTTAGGACCATGTTTTCTACTAGGAGAAGAAGTTTCAAGCAAAAGGGCTTGTTTAATATTTGCACTAACCTGGTTACCCATCTTCAAAATCCAAGCTTCAGCAACCATAGCTAGTTAGCTTCCACTTTCACCAAATTTTCCTTCTTTATCAGCCAAAAACTGAAACTTTCTAAAAAAAACAAAATTTAACCAATAAAGATCAAACCCATTAAAGGGAAGAAGCAGAAGATCACAAAATCTTGCTAAAAATGCAAACTTTCATGGTAAAAAATGGTTTTTGAGATGAAATTTTTGAGGGGGTGTAGACAAAAACAAAAGGGTGCTAATAGAATAAAAATTGAAGAAGTCAACAAGTGGTATAGCAATAGCAATGAGAGGAAAAGACAGAAAGAAAGTGGAGGGAAAAGAGAGAAATGTTAAGAATGTGATGTGTTCTTTGTCTCATGTTCTACATTTCAAAAAGGAGATTCAGAATTTTGAAAGTAAAAGGACTTTTCAATTAAAAAAAATAAGTGCTTATTCAATTTTGAATTTTATAGTGTCTGTTACTGATATTGCGTCATTCAATTAATTTTGGAGGTTCTTTTTTGAGTAAAGAAATTAAAATAGTTGCCAACTTGTTGCCATTGTGAAGTATACAAGTTTAACTTCTACCTACCAGCCAAAATAAGGGCATAAAACAGCTACACGATGCATAGACATTATTAAAAATATGTTAAAAATGTATACTACTATAATTATTCACACACAAAAAATTTGAAACTCAAGCTAGTTGATTGATCAATATATTTAAAAGAAATATAATTTATGCAATAATGTGTATTGTTTATTTATTATATAGTATTTTATTACAACTATGTTTTGATGATGACAAAAATTAGTCAAAATTGATGAACTATATTAGTGCATTATTAGTTATATGGATTAGGCATGGTTTTAGTTGAATTTCATTTTTTGAACATTAGTATGAAGACAAAACATAAGTCAATGTTTTTTTTTTGAGTACAAACATAAGTCAATGTTGTTAACCAATGTGGTGTTGGTGGAAGCATTTTGCCCACTAAGAAGGAGGGTCTAAAAAATTTATCTATTCTCACACTATAAAACTTAGAATTTCTCTAAAACTTAATAGTTAGAAAAAACACAATCTTGACTTATTCTTATCAGTCAACAACTCGTCAATTTTCTATTTTTTTTTATATCTTTTTACAATAAACTTTCCTTCATTTCTTCTATTTTTTGAATTCAAATTTTACCATTTTACCATTTTTGTTCCGCTCATCCAATCTTCTTTTTTACACTCGCATTTTCTCTTTCTCTTCCTCCCATTTCTTTGATCTTTCATGTGTTACACTTCCATCACTATCTTGTCATATTCGAACAGAAGACATTTAACTTCCTAACTCTTTTAATCACTTAGTTCAATCAAGTGAGCTACTCATCCCTTATTTGTTGTGTTTATTTAATTTTATTAAATATATTTGGACATGGAACTTTGATTTTTTTTATCAACACCACAATGCAATAATACCTCGAAACTCATGCTTCAATGGAGCATGTGGTCGTGTTTTGTCAAGAAAGTGTTTTCCCTCTATTCATGCTTCAATGAGACATGCATCAACAATACTATGAGTTCAATTTTTAGTACGTTAACCATTTTCTGTTTTCTGACAAGAAAGTATTTTCTCTTCCAATAACTTTCAAAGGTGTGGCTATTATTTCTTTCTATATTATTAGTTTGTTTGCGTTGTGTTGTTCATCGTTTTGTGCAGCGCTGTTTGATTTTTTTCTCGGTTTGTTGCGTTGTTCATTTGGTTCCTATTGAAGATTGGTTATTCAATCAATGATTTGAACATCAACGTTGCAATATGGAGTCATGGATATTCCGGTCACTTTAATTTAATTATATTATTTGTAGGCATTTTATTGTTGTATGTTATTAATTTGTTTCAAAATTCATCATTTACATTTTTAACAAAGTTAGAATGATATATACTATCAATTTGAATGAATATCATTTTTTTTTGGGTTGTCCATGTTTATTATGTTGTCATTACTTCGTTTTCTTCCTCTTTTTTTTTTATTTAGTTTTATTAAAGTACTTCTGTGTAATTGGTTGCTTTTCTTTGTTTATGAGTGCCATATTTGTGCAAATCTTTGATCGTTTCAAGTTACAGTTTTTCGACATCTTTATGCAAATCAAGTTTCTAACATGAGTGAGAATTCAAATCAATCTGTTTTTTGGTCTTTTATACATTGGATTTCTTTGTGTCTGCATTACTTTTTGATGCTCTTACATTGTTCATTTTGTGGGATGAATGTTTTCAGGTTGATAATTTCGCAATCAAACATCAAGGTTAATAATATATTGCCATTTCGAAGATTGGAGTACAGAAATCAAGCCTTCAAAAATTAATTTTTGATCAGTGCAATAAAGGTATCATGGTTTTTCTAACATTTCTTTTCGTTGGTGAATGAATCAATTCAAATCTATTAAATTTTCTGATTGATACATCATCCACTCTTATATGATATACCTCAATTTTCTTCATGTAAGATATGTTCCTGGGGCGGATCCCTTCAAGAAGGTGAGGTAGCCCTTGCTACCCTAAAAAAAACTATTTTTGAATTGGTTAGTATAATAATTATATTTAGCTACCCCAAATAATAAATATTAAGTTAATCTAAATAAGTTCGATTGTCGAAAATTAACATAAATAATAATGTAGAAAAAATACTACATGATTGATTTATTTATTTGTATTGGTTTGATATTTTTAGTCTCAATAACAACTATAGAGAAAAAAAAATCAACAGCATTAGTTAGAAACAAATTAAATACATAATTAGTTCTTGCAAATAACCTATTTGTTTACATTGACAATACATTGATAATCTATTTATTTTCAAAAAAAAAAGAAGGATAAAATTGACTTATTAAATCAGGTTTTGCCCGACTTTTTTAAATATTTGTTGTCAATTTTTATTTCATTTGTTGTTGTTGCTTTAATTAACATTTCAAGAAATTTTACCCTATATCCCAACATATACCTTCACCTCTACAAATTACAAAAAATTCCAATTTTACCCTTTTTCTATTTAAGATTTTATACATTGATTTTCCACCCTCACTTGAGTTCACCCCTACATTCTTTTTTTTTTGGTCAGGTAGGCTAGTGGCTAGAATTCACCTTATAAGGTGAATAAGTGAGGTGTCTGGGGTTCGAACCCCGACCCCTGCATATAATAATGCATTGTCCTACCAACTGAGTTATGCTCGGGACAAGTTCACCCCTACATTCTATCTATGTATTTTCAGAATACTCATGTTTATGTTTCTGGAAAGACTCGTAACACTTTTTTTTTTAAACTTTAAAAAGATGAAACAAAAATATTGAATATAATTTTTGTAAGAACTAAACTTTAAAAATTATAATTTATGGGACTAAAATTTTATTTTATCATATATGGTTATAAAAATATTTTTATTTTTTTTATATTTAGCCTTCGCGTAATTTTTTTTGCTAGTTTTACTGTTGATATATTCCAACATGGCATCTTCAAAATCAACACTATTCTTGCTCTTCTCTTTTGTGGCTAGAAAACACATCCCCCAGCCTCACATTAAATCTCCTTCAAGAAATGTTTGTCCGTTACATTTCATCAAGCACAAAATTCCTTTAGTAGTTAACGGCCCAACTATTATGTCTTTAATAATAAAATTCTGCTATTCTCCCATCAAGTTTTGCTCTCATCCAGCTAAACTGATCAAAATACTCCTACATTAGTTAATTAACACATATGTAAAAATATGTGTTAATTAACTAACGCGGCGTGACTTAAGTCACGCAAGTATTAAACTCAACGTGATGTAACTCAAATAAAGAGATTAACACATGCGTAAGTTAACTCACGCTACTAATTATTAAAAAACCATTGTAAACCGTGAGTTCTCTCCACATGGTTCATTATTGTTTGAGTTTGAATTAGCAACCACTATAAATTTCAACACCTAAGCTAATTTGCATGTGACACTATTAAGAAAGTCCTTTCCTTTTTGTTCTTTATATATGACGTTAATTTTTGACAAAAGAACCAGTAGGGTGGAACATATGTCCTTTATTGCAGTCCCATATGGAAGACAAGTGAAAACATGCAAATAAATAAAAAACTGCATCAACGGAAAGTGCCATTGGAAAATTAACGAGGACAGTTAACCAGCGTGAGTTAACTCACTCGAGGTGTAACACCTGCGTGAGTTAACTCATGCAGCGTGACTTAAGTCACGCATATGTAAATTTAACTCACGTTTGATTTACACATGCGTTAGTTAATTAACGCATGGGTATTTTGGTCAGTTTGACTGGGTGGGAGCGAAACTTGCTGGGAGAAGAGCAAAATTCTTAATAATAGGCTTAATAGCAATTTTAACCCCCTATGTTTCAAGAAGTTGCGATTTTGGCCCCCTAAAAAAATAAAATACAAAACCGCGCCCTAAGTATTGCCCCTTTTGCAGTTTTGGCCCCAGGTCAATTTTGACCAAGTCAATGCACACGTAGACGCCACCACGTGTGTAATTTTTTATTTTTTTAATTATTTTAATTAAAAAAAAATATTTTTTTTGTTTTTTTAATAATTAAAAAAAATTAAAAATTATACACGTGGCATCCACGTCAGCTTTGACTTGGTCAAAATTGGTCCAGGGGGCCAAAACTACAAAAGGGGCAATCCTTAGGGGGAGGTTTTATATTTTATTTTATTAGGGGGGCCAAAATCGCAACTTCTTAAAAAAGAGGGGGCTAAAACTGCTATTAAGCATTAATAATAGTAACATCCCTAATAGTACCTTTTTAGTAACGCCTCCAATACCTAAATCTACATTGTCTCAAATAGCTTGATCAAAAAACATTGTCTCACATCTAATGCAAATACACTTTTTTTTTTTTGACAGCAATACGTAAATGTGTCCAAATCTCATGTATTTTCAATTCTACAAGTTGTGCGTGATTGTTGACAGGTCTTCTTATGTTATTTTTAGCATGTTTTTCAGTCATTTTTAGTAGGTTTTACCAGCAAAGCAGAGGAGTGTTAGATCAATTGCCTATGACTTCTGAACATTTGTAATATTTTATATATTTAAGTATGTAATTTTATTCTTCCTAAAACATAGCAATTTTACGGTGTTCTTGAAGTAATTCACAAAAAAATCAAGCAAATCAGGCAAAGCAAGACATCCAAAGATTTATGTGGACCTTGGGAATATGAAGAATGAAGATTCAAGAGGCCTCAGAAGACTTTACAAAGGGAGGAATTCTGTTCTCAAGTTTCAAGACATCTTACATTGAAGAAAACACCTCAACATGCGAAGAAAATAGGCACAACAGCACATAAAACACACTGAAGCCAGAGGGCGCTAGGCGCCTCAGCTTGGCATGCACATGTGCCAAGCGCATGCCCCTAGGCACCCTGTTTCGTCTAGAGCAGCCCGTATTTTTAGCTTTAGTTACGTGGGAACTTTCCCTATAAATATCGCCTTCCTTGTTCACAATTTCTCGTTCAGAGCTGGACCAGTTCAAGAGGAAGTCGATTCTAGGAGTCAAGGAGGAGTTCTATCTTCTCCTATCTTTTCTAGGGTATGTTTTTATCTTTTTTGTATTTTGTCTTACTTATCATGTGTAACTAGATATTTATAGGTTAGGGTTCTAAGATAAACTTCTATTTGTTTTGTTGGATAATTATTTACTTTAATGTCGTGTATTTTTGTATATTTTCTGTTCGCTTTAAATTTTATTTGGATTAATTTATTTTGGCGAAGTGCAATCAGGATGCTTAACATTGTTATTACTATCAGGATGCTTATATCTTGATATTTATATCCTTATACTAAAAACTATTAGGAAATAAGTAATTTATAACTAGACGAAAGATACAGAAAGCGAGTTGATCCTAGTAGTAAGTACTTAGGAGGTGACAATACTAATACTGAGTAAAATCAACTGAACCCAGGATGTAACTAGTTATTAATTAGGGAAACAGACACCAAGGGGAGTGAACCTAGTAAGACCATTATCCTCGACCTCTTGATAAGGTAGACGCTGATAGGGTTTCCCGTTTGTTGAACTACCAAGGGGAGAAGGATAGTGTGTTATGAGTGTACTAAGATACATAGATGGGAACACCTTTAGGAACACTGGTCAGACCCCACACTAATAATCCTTACGAAGGTGGAGAATCCTATAAGATTTATAACCCTATACCGTAGCGCGCGTATAACCTTAGTGTGACCATCTTGCCTTTGGAAATTTAGGAACGCCAATTTAAGTCTATATTTCAATTATCTTTGAATTAGCAAGACCCCCCCACGTAAGGATCACCATGCGATCAACAAGTGCAGTTAGCCATTGGAGGGATAGACCTAGATCAACCGAGATAGTATAAACCCCGCACGTAAGGATCACCGTGCGATTAGCAAGTGCAACTTGAAAACCGACTAGGCTAGAATGTCTCAACGGTCTCATCACTTGTATTGTCTACTTAAGATAACTAAACGCATCGTGAATGTTATTTAATTCCAACAAAATAAATAGGGGGATTCAAAGAGCCCTAACCACTGCTTACTTTTCATCAACCAAAATAGGCAACTTGCTCTGTTGCAAACAAATAAAAATTGCAATCTTTAACCCTTAACTCTTTTATTTTATATCGTCAACTTAAAATAAGTAACACATGTTGTTTAGTCGAAACGACAATCCTTGTGGATACGATACGCTACTTATCACTTTATTACTTGATAAACGATTTTGTACACTTGCCTAGCTCGACCATCAGTGATCTCAAGTACGACCTTGAAGCTCTTCAATTCTGCAAGTGATATTGAAGTTATCAAATCCTTTATATCTAATGTTTGTTTTTATTGCATCTGTGGAACACGTACTTTCTCCATCATTCTTCTTAAAAAATGTTTATTAGATTTTTCAATAAAAACATATGATGTATTTTTCTTTTCCTTATAAAATATAAGCTTTTAGATAAGAGGTTGCTCTAATAGAAACTTTCCAATCAGAGCAAACACCATTGTATCAATAAGTTTAATCAACCATTATATTTAAACACCAAATATTATTCTACACTTTCTATCACATTTATCACGTTACTCTCTTTTATCACTTTATTTGTCAATGTATATACACTCAATATGGGTGTCCAACAAACATTTTCTAAGTTTAATTACCATACATTTATTGAATAGTTCTCATGAACAACATTCTTAACTTTGTGGTGATCTTTATTCTTATATCATGCCAGCTATCACTTGGATTTTTCTAGCTGAAATATATTGGTTGTGGAAGTATATATTCATGATATTCTAAATGTTGATTGTGAGGGTTTCTTACCGCCATCTTTGGTTATTTGTTTTATATGAGGTTGCATAGAATTTTCTAGAATAAAATTAATGAATTAAAGAGATATAGTTTGCCTTATATGATTGTCAAGAATAATATGTATTTTATTACCTATCTCTATCACAAAAATAGTTTGTCTTTTATTATGATTTCATCCCATTTATTTAAATTTTATTTATAAATTATCACAAAATACATTAAACGTAATTTGGAATAGCGCAACGCGCGGGTCTTATTCTAGTTGATTTTTAATTCTTCTTCCCATGATTTTCATATAGCTAACATGTTAAAAAGTTTAGAAAATTTGTGTTTCTTAATTCAGCATGCTAGGGTTACTGGGCTTGGAACATTTGGTTAAGGTATTTTTCTTCTTTAGTTTGTGGTTGAAATTATGCTACATTGAGAATTTTGATTAATGGAATTTGTGTTTGGCCAAGTGATTGATGTCCTCATGTTATATTGTTGGAGGAGTGTCACTAACACTATCTTTTCAACTCTCACTCTGACATTTACTCTTTTATTGAATTGAACTTGTGTGGGTCTCACCATTTTGGGTATTAGCTATTTCTAAAGTGTGGATCCCACATAATCTTTATCCAATAGGAATGTGAGTGTTAGAAGAGAGTTTTGCTAGCACTTCACTATGTTGTTATATGTAGCTTTTTATGCAAACTAATTTCTCTTCTTTTATGTTTCTTATTTTATACAAACTAATTTTAGGAAGAATAAATAACATCCACAATCTAAATAACTGATATATATTTTTATTAGGAAGAACAACTTTTGTTTCATTGTTATAATTTTTCTTTTGAACAATGGGAAATTAATATTTAACCTAAGATCATCAGTTACTTTTGATGTTTTATTCTCTTGTAAAAATTGAATTACATTTAGGTCTAAGACATTTAAATCAGAACAATTTGGTGGTTGACATGTTAATTGAATATGATATTCACCTTCACAGGTTGCCCGACAGATTCTTTATCTTCTTTATCAACATGAGACTTTGGATTATCTTGTTGAATGAATATTATATTCCCTTCATCTTCCATTGGCCATAACTTCTTGATGGATAGTAAAATTACAAACATATTACTCACATATCTTGTCATAGAGATATGAGTTTCTTTTTCTAATGTTCCCGCCGCTCAAGTCCTTTTTGCTTGTTATTGATCCCCAAAATGAAATATTCCAATCTTCCCCGAGAATGTCTCATTTTCATGACTGTCGAACCTTAATCTAGCAAATACAGCCAAAATCATAATTTTGCCAATAAAGTTTTTGCTTTTCCATGTTCTATATGCCCATCCTCTTATGCAAGCAAGTAATAATCATGTCTCATCAATGAACACAATATTATGCATTTATTAAAATTTTGGATCATGAGACATGCTTTTACCATCAAACATTGACAAACAATATTTTAAATGATCTTTCATGTTCTGATCCTTTAAATATGGATTAAGTGTATCGGAATGACACTCTATAACTTCAACCTTTTGCAGTCTTATCAATGATGTTTTGTTAATGCCTACAACAAACTCTATATATTGAAGGGTTGTCTTTTTTATTTAATTTTTTATGACGGAGCTTAACAAAATAGTTGAGGGTCGAATTGAATACTTTATAGGGATAAAAAATTTGGGGATTAAAAGTCGAAGAAAAGTTTTAGGGGACTAAAATAAAAAGTTGAAATATTTATAGAAATTAAAAACATATTTAACCCTATATAGTATGTATAAATATTTAGAGTGTGACTAATTTCTTTTATCATAGTATATGTTAATAATTAGAGAGGTAACAATTTTTAGTACTCATATGTTTACATAGTGACTTTTATTTTAAGTATTTGTACAAAAAGAAGTAAAGAAAGAAAGAAAGAAAGAAAGAAGAAAAAGAAAAAGAAAAAGAAAAAGAAGATATGAAAACAAATGAGAGACAATCCTTAAATTAATAAACAATTGAGAGACGAAACAATGATTTTATAAGTTACTTTGAAAAAAAAAATATGTTTTACTATAAGTCACTTTACATTATCAATGCATTATTAATGATTTTTTTACCTATCATACGTTTTACCATTTATTATTCTCTCTTATTTTAATTCTTTTAATCTCTTTTTCCCTTGTCATTAATAAGAGATAATTTTATACAATTACTCATAATTTCTCTTTCGGATACAAAAGTATATATTTCTTAATATGTGTGTAAATGTCAAAGCAACTTATGTATAATTTATATTTTTTCATAAAATAATAGAACATTAAAAATTTAATGCGATTACTTATAAACAAAATCAATTATTTAATAAATAAACGATAGATAAACAAAATCACTTTGTATATGTAACATATATAATGTTTATTCTCACATGGCACACATGCTCAAAGAACCATGTTTGAAACATGAAAAATGAGGGAGATATATGTATATTTGCAAGATATATAGGTGGTTTGTATATGTAGTTGATGTTATTGCTTGTGATTGAAATGTATGACTCCAAGAGTCGTATTCAATACATGAAAAATATGAAAGATATATACCATTTGTAAAATATATTGATGGTTCATGCATGTAGTTGGTGTTGTTGTTTGTGATTGATATGCATGACTTCAAGAATCGTGTTTAATTCAAGAGAATGAGAGAAACTCAATTGTGTGTGATTTATCTAATATTTTCTATATTTTTTATATTAAAATTAATGCTATATTAATTGTGTTTTTATCTTTTCTTTTAAGTAATAAAACATGCATTCACCAAGGTACGATATGTTTCTAATGTTTTTCTTTGTTAATTGATTCAAGCAAATTGTGATTCAATTCACAACAAGATTAAATATTGTAATGACTAATTTCTTAACATGATTTAAGTTTTATACTTTTTAGGCCATTTCATTTCAATAAAAAAATTAGTTGATTAATGAGATTGAAGTTTTGTCGGTTTGAGAAAAATAGTTAGTGGACTTATCTTGTATTTTTGTTGTGAGGTCTCTTTCTTTAAATGATAAATTATACATGTAGCTATATTAATGTCATTATACACTAATGAATTTATCTTTTTCATTATTATTATTATTTTTTTGTAAATTTTCAAGTTAAATTTTTATCTTCGCTTTTGCAACTCTAAATTTTTATTCAAGCTCTGCCATTGTCCACATTTTTTTTAATAATATGATTAAGAGACGTAGCATTATTATTTTAATTGACTCAAGACACAAAATATCACAGAACCAACATTGTTTCTTAATAACTTACATTGTAATTTATTATACTTAGAAATTATAAATTATAATAGATATTTTAAATTGGTAGTTTTTTTTCCTTTCTAAAGGGATTTTTTATATTAGGGATTCTAAAGGGAATTGGTGTCCTTGCCTTTTAGCGATAAGTATAAAAAGTTAGACAACAAAAATATTTATCGCCAACACATAATTTTGCATATAAATTTATTTAATTATGTTTGATTTGATGATGCGTGTTTGCGGTGCAGTTTGGTTTGGTTTTGAGGTTAAAAGTCATCCGAACCGCAAGATAAAAAAGTACGCGGTTTGGTTCGGTTCAGTTGACTTTGAAAATAAAATCCAAACCAAACCAAATCAAACCAATGCAGTTTGGATTGGATCGGTTGGTGCGGTTTTTTTAGACAATAAGTTTTTTTGTTTCCAACATTAAAATCAAATTAAAAAACTAAAACACAACATATTTTCAGCAATGTTTTAAATTTCATCTAACATTAAGATTTTATTTTCATCCAACAATGTTCTCAACTGCGTAGACTAAATTAAAACATGGACAAAAAATAATCCAACTTTGTAAGAAATACAAAAGACTAAATTTTTATCATTCTTTAAGAGTTCAAGTAGCATATAAATACATTTTTGGAAGAAAAAGCAAAGAAGAAACTTAACAAGAGAAAAAAATATGTCATTTTATTAAAGTTTTCATTGAGTTTCTATGAGTAATGGTATATGTGATGTATATTTAATTAGAGTTTTTCTTATCTTGCGGTTTGGTTTGGTTTGGTTCAGTTGGTAAAATCAAAACCGCAAATCGAACCAAACCATGTGGTTGAGTAAAAAAAATGATCCGAATGCATCTGAACCAAATGCGGTTTCAGTTTGGATTGGTTCGGTTTGCGGTTTTCTATTGGATTGGTTCGGTTTTGAACACCCCTATGCCACATAACATATTTTTTGAAGTTACAAAACAATAAACTCCAAATAAATTAAAGATCGACAAAATGATGATATTCACGTATAAATTACAAACAAGATTAATATTTATTATGAGACATTGCCATCATTGCCGCACATGTTGATACCCCAGCTGCCAACTATTTCAACTGTGGTAATCGCAGTGGTGGCACCAACAATCATGGCAGAGGAGGAAGTGGTCGTGGCCATTGAGGAAGAGGGCGGAACAATGGACGCGGCGGTGGTCGCTCTTAATACCCACCGTGGACTTTAGAACCGTACCCGCCTTAACTACAACAATGGACTTATCCACAATATCCTAACTAGAATTAGCAGTGGAGTTTCCCACCATGGAATCAGCCTTAGTCCACTCCACTGCGTCCATACTCGACTACAGGAAACTCGAACAAGTAAGCTTGTATTTTTGGTCAAAGGCCAACTCATCAGGCTCATGTTGTAGGCACTTCACAGTACAAGGACAGTCACCATGGATCCCATTCGTATGCTCCAACATGCAATCAAGTTGCAATGCATACCTTATCTCTTTCTCCACCAGATGATCAATGGTATATGGACACCGAGACTACATCGCATATGACAGTGAGCAGAGGTAATCTTATGTCTTATTTCAATACGAGTAACAATACTACTGTTGGTATTGGTCATAATATTCCAGTTATAGGTTATGTGCATGCATCATTAACTACCTCTCCGTACGCTTTCAATATACAAAATGTACTACATGCCCCTAAGCTGATAAAAAATATGGCATCTGTGTTTCTCTATAAAATATTTTCATACATGAAGGCCTTTACTGAGATGTAACAACTTCGGCGACCTTTACCCACTTACCACCGAACCTTACACTTCAGCCCAGCGACCATCTACGTTTGCCACATTATCTAATGAAGTATGACACAACCGTTTAGGACACCCTAGAGCACATGTCGTAAATTCTCTACATCGAAATAATTTTCTTATTAGTAATAAGTTTCATAGCAATTTTTTCTGTCATTCTTGTCCACTTGGGAAACAAATAAAATATCTTTTTTAAAATTATTTGTCTTATACTTTACTGTCTTTTGATATTGTGCATAGTGATGCTTGAACATCACGTGTTCTCAGTTCAGGAGGAAACCGCTATTATGTGTTATTTTTAGAGTATTTCACAGATTTTCTGTGGAATTTTCCTATACAAGAAACCTAATTTCGAGCTCAATATTAAAACCTAATTGAAACGAGAAATCAAATGTTTTCAATGTGACAATGGAAAATAATATGACAATGTTCTCTTTAAAAAAATTGTAAACTCCATGGCATGTCATTTCAGTTTTCATGTCCTCACACTTCCCCTCAAAATGGAAAACCCGAAAGAAAAATTCGTACTATAAATAACATCGTCCCCACCCTTCTAGCCCATGCATTTATCCCACTATCTTTTAGGCACCATGCCTTGCAAATGGCAGCATACTTACATAACATCATCCCTTCCAAAAAGCTTGCCCTCCATTCACCCACTAAAATACTCTACCAAAAAGATTCTTCCTATTCCAATCTTCGAGTCTTCGGGTGTTTGTGTTATCCTCCGATTCACTCAACCTCTAGAAATAAATTACAACCTCAATCACCCCATGTGTATTCTTGGGTTATCCACCCAATCATAGAGGATATATGTGTTATGAGTTGTCCAATCGTTAAATATTTATTTCTATGCATGCCTTATTTCAAGAAAATATGTTTCCCTTTTCTAGATTGAATGTTCTTACGACAGTTAACTATAACCTTTTTGATAATGACTCCACACCTTTCCTTCCTTCCTACTCCTATGGCACTCCTGCACCAACTACTCCAACCCCTTTAACCTTCAACCTAACTTCATAGGCACCACCCTCTACATCAACCTAAACATCATCTTTGCCTTCCCCCAACCAACCATCCCCACCGACCTCTTCCTCCTTATCTGTATCTCTCCACTCATGACCAAAATCAAAACTCGGCTGCTACATCAACACTCACACCTTCACCTTCACCAATACTACCACAATACACACCTAAGATGACTACCCGAGCCCAAAATGGCATAGTTATACGGGGCTGAAAGTTTCGTCACAGCCATTACCTAAAAGACTAGCCTTGTATTGTTCGAACGATCCATCTGAATGTGTATTAGAATAATTATCATTAAAAAACTTGGACCTCAAAGATCATGCACCTCAAGAAACAATTATTTATTAGTATTAATTTGTAACTTGACATACAAGGCTTAGCATTAATTTGAACTTGACACACAAGGCTTAACTTTGTAATCAATGCTTTTTAACTGTTTTACCAATTACACAAGTTTGCACCTCAATCAAGTTGCCATCCAATTTCAAAAGATGATGCTGATGTCGCATAGATTACGTGGAATCTATGTGGTAGTTAAGTGCTCACTAAACGATTACTTGGCTGACACTTATGAAGCTTATGTGGGAATATAAATCACTTTGAAAATTATTTCACAAAAATAGTATATGCAAGAGTAGAACAAGAACAAGACTTTGCACATAATACACTCATCCGCTATACCATTTTGACGATTGTGACGATATTGCGAGTGCAAACTTATATATCATATTAAGATGGAAAGAAAAATGTTTTTATCTTATAATCCCTGAAAAAATGTTATTTTTCTTAGAAAATGAGGGACCAATAATTATTTTTTTAGGGGTAAAAATGATAATATTTTTTCCTTGGGATATTCTCATGTGCATTTAATTCTAAAATCCCACAGTTAATATATTATAATATTTTTTTACTATAAATCACCGATGAAATTGATAGTTTCTCCTCCTGGCCTTGGAGTTTGTCTCTCTAATATAATTTTTTTATTGTAAAAGATATTGATTGGCTGATTATTTGTCCAAATTGGATAACAATTTAAAAAGTATATATGTTTAACTTTCCAACGGCTAATATTTGACCCTTAATATTTTTATGGAGTTTGACCCTTAGTTTGTTAACGTCTTTAGAATTTTTTTCCAAGTTTTAATTTTAATCTTAATCTCCGGTTTTATATGATACATTATTGTTTATTGGCTGAGTTCCATGAGCGTGGATCTCCTCCAACTTGAAGGGCCTACCCTCTGACTTAAGGATGTCAATGGATACCCATTGATATGGATAGTATGATACTCGTCTCCGCCCCATTGAATAAATATGATACTCGTGTCCATCTCGTACTCTCGTGGATACCCATTATATGGGTATCCGCGGACATTGAGGTATCCATAGGTATTTATGGGTACCCGTGGATTTTTGAATTTATTTATTTTTTGGTACAAAGAATAACTTTTTTTATAAAATTAAAAAAATTAATTTTTTTTTTTAATTACCAAAAACTTCAACTTTTAAACATCCATAATCCATTCAAAATTTCATCAATCAAACATAATCCATAGAAAATTCATGATTCTTACATAATTCATACAAATTCTTGAAGTAAAATAAAAGCATAAAAGCATCCAAATAACATAAAAATTTCATATGCATTCCAAATTTCAATACCTTCATTTGACTTCCCAATTCCTGAAATAAAAGGATATAGATATAAGGATATTTTAGTAATTTATTTAATTTATTATCGGGTATAGATACCCGTGGGTATAGATACAATCAAACCCGTTTCCGTATCCATACAATAACGGGTAGTCAAATATCCGTTTATTATACCTATGAATACCCGCTTAGCTACCCGCACCGTACCCGTGACGGATTTTACCCGCGGATACCCCGTGGGCATCAGTATTTTTGCCATCCCTTACTCGATCCATTTTCCTTTGATCAGTAATACCGCAGACATAATTGAATTTGTTGTGTTGTGCAAATAACTTGCTAGGAATCAAACATCAAAAAGAACATTTAAAAGGATTAATTGTTTATTTATAAAGTCGTCTTCTAGTTTTTCTTATTTGATTAGGTCTTCTTCTAGTTAGTCTTTGTAGCTTACACGGATAAATTCTTGATAAATTCTTTTATTTCGTTGAAAGATCTTTAATTTTTCTTCCACAAAGCATAATCACCATTGGATATGGATTGCCTATATAGTTTTTTCCTACACGAAAGTAAATTTAATGTTCTAGTCCTCACTAGTCTTAACCTATTAACATAGTTTTATTCTTGATTTTTTTGTTAAAAAATTTATGTATTATTCTCTATTAACAGACCACCATAAACTTAGGGTAGATAATTCTTATAGAATATTTTTTTCTATACATATACAAAGTAAACAAACATCGAAATTAAATTAATTAACTTTTTTGACAAAAAAAATCAATTAACTTTTCACAAAAAAAAAAATAAAAATCAATTAACTCAGGAACTAAATGGACCAACAAATAAAGGCTCAATAGGAATTTAGCAGGGCTGTGCTTTCAAATGACATTTTTTTAATTTTAATACCTTCCATATATAACTTTCAAATGACATTTTTTTTAGCATATAGAGGAAATGAAAGACCGAGAAAAGCACAGCTCAACTCAACATGGCACAACCTAACCATGTTGTAAGACATATTGGACCCGAAAAGTCTAGGTCCATAAAACACAAAAGAACATGGAGATGCCCTTTGCTCTAACACAAATAAGTGATTTTGATGCTACCATATGTCACAAAATCTCATAAAAATGAGATAAAAAAATTTCATCTATAAGCTATGTTTGGTAAAAATAGCGGATAGCTATAAGCTGATGACTGATAGTTGATAAGCTAATTGAAATATTTCGTAAAAATAGTGGTTCAACTAGCTGATAAATGTAAAATGACATAAAATGGTATTCTTAATTCAGGATAAAATTTATTTCAAATTTATATCAAATGATATTTAAGCTCAAACGTTATATGAAGTAGCGTCTCAAAAATAAGTTATAAGCTCGTGGTAAAATGTCAGTTACCAAACATGGCTTTTTTAGTTTTACGAGCTTATAAGCTATAAGCTATAAGCTCGTTCAATGGTCTTACCAAACAAACCCCTAATTTATGTGAAGAAGTTGTGTCATTTGATTCATATGTTTAATAGTAAGGTTAGGGTTATTCCTTGAGATATTGATTACACATGAGCAATAAGAAGCTAGTCCAAGTGACTTCCACACTTGTTTGACTTACTACTTCCGGTCACTATTATAAACAAAAATCAATATTTTAGATTCATTCATTAAATGATGTATGTAGCTATAAAAATCAACATTTTGGATTCATTTAATTAATCATATAATTAGTGAGACAAGTTTTTTTCTTATAGGCACGAAGGGAGTGCAATCTTTACAATTTTAAGGAGTAATTTAATTTGTGTATTTATTCTTTTTGCATTTTTTTCAAATTCATTTATGAGTATATTTAATTTTAGTGATTGAACTAAAGAAAAGGATAATGCATGACATGAAATAGCAATATAAATGAGTGAAAAATTGGAAACCACTCATTTTTGGCACGACATAGACATGTAAAAAGACAAATTAAAGAGAAAGAAAAGGCCATGGAATATTGCTTTGCGTATCAGCAACAAGCATTTCCAATATATGAGGTGTACAACTTTTTCTTTTCTTTCTATTGCCTTCTTTAATTTCCTTTTTCATCTTTGAGTTTTTGGCACTAAAATGATATTAAAGTGCAAATTCATGTCAACCGAACAATTCCATGTCATCCTGTGCAATTGTTTGAAGAATGAGAATTGTTAAAGTAGCAAATTACGGTTGGAATTACTAGGTAGACACCATATTTAGTAACCACTAATTACCAATGTATATGTTAGAACATGATTGTCTCCACCACCGCAAGGTGGTTCGTTTAAAAAAGCAAATTCTTCATTATTAATGAATAAGAAACTTGACACAACACTAACTTGCAATAACGAATGCTTGAAATTTTCCTTAAAATACAAAGTTAACATTTCCTTAAAATTGTTCATGTAGTTACCTTTTTTTTACGGTTCCATGGGGAGAGTGGAGCAACACATGACCAATCCAACATGTTTAAAGGTCCAAAATTAATTTTATAGTGAGGTCTTACAAAATAAAATATAATCCAAGACTTATACAAATATAAATAAGAAAATGTGTCTGAGTCTAAGGTTTAAACTTGTATCAAGGAGGATAAATGTGAGACTCTCATATTTATTAACTAAATTGGATGCATAACTAATTTGTTAAATTATATATTCATAACTAAATTGCTCTTTTTTTTTCCATTGTTTGAGGCGCTACATTAGGTTGTTTGACCCTTGGGCCCACCATAGAGCAACATCAAGAACAACAATAGATTAAATGACCGAGGATCCTTAAGAGATCTTGTCACTACATGTTCATCGAAAATTTTAAGACATTAATCATATAAATCTCATTTTTTAATAGATGTGAGACTAATCACTCACACTTGAACCCTAGAGTTTCCAACTACCAAAAGACATAAAACAATTGCTATATTCTTTTCTTTGAGTTCTTAACTATATAGATCAATGCTACCTTGTTACTCTAAGTATGTTGCCCTCCCATCCCATCTTCTAGTATATGACTTTCTTAGTTAGCCTAGTAAGAAATTACTTTATCATCATGTAGATGTGAAACTTAAACATCAATCTACCTAATAGTTTGGAAATCTTATTAAAAACCACATATCTCATGCTCCTTTTAATCAGAATCAAAACATATATCCTATTTCAGTATTTTTGAAGCTATATGCAGCAAACCTACAACTACTCTTTACCCTCACGTCTTGCAAATGACTTTATTAGCATTTTTTTGCAGAAGGATAAACATAACAAATGCAAGACAAGTATCAATTGAAAATCACTTGTTAGAAGGATATTTAGAACAAGATAAATAGATCTAGTGGGAAAAAAAAAACCAATTAAAATGAATGCCCCTAGATTCCTGGCTGAACTTGTATTAGCCAGGTAACATTCACATTTACAAGTCCTAACTTTTAATTGTACAGTGGAAAACATTTGAGTTTAGCAAAGTAGGACACTTGACAATGACATCAAGTCAAATTATGTAACATTTAGTTCGTTGTAATGAATGGTGATAGAAGAACTATTTGGATAGCACACTACCCATTTTTTGTGTCCCCTCTACATGTGGGTTATACCCTATTTCTTGTATCAATTAATCTAGTTCTGAACATTGCATGTGCTATTTGGACAATGAAGATGAGCTGTTTTGCACCAAAAGTGGTCCTCTCTTGGCATATTATTATCCATTAATGAGAAACCTGGCAGATCTAATTACTTCGGTCCTCGTGCATATACAACTACTACAGTTAATGAAACACACTTGCAAGTAGCTCTAAAACCTCCAAAATTGATTTGAATTGAATCTTACTAATCCTATTGGATTTGAATGGAATCCCACGCATCCTTACAAACCTTATTTAAATTAACCTTATTTAAATTTAGCCTCTTTGTTTTTAATATAAATTGATTGTCAACCCATTTAGGTTGGTCTGAGATCTTAGAATATGCTCTTTCTTAAGATTTCAGGTTCGATTATTTCCATTTTCAATCCTAGGTGAGTCCTTGAGTTAAGAAACATCGAAAGAGTTTATAGCATGAAATCATGAGTTCAAATCCAAAAAATAACATAACCATTAACTTATTTAACAAATTGCAAATTTCAGGTCTTCCAATCAAACACCGGCACCATGTTTGATAATGTTCAGTCTTTTTATGCTTTCTATGTCAATATTCAATGGAATGAAAATTTCTACTCGCTGAAAAATAACCTTTACGATATATTTTTTAATGACAAATATTAATATATTAATATCTGTTAACATTTTTTTTTTCCTTTACCAATATATACACAGAATTATTACTATCGAGAATAAAAAAAATACATGTATGAATCTGTCGTGTTGAAAAACAGAACAGCAGAGTAGCACATGAATGATGTTCCCAATTTTCGAACGTTGAACCTGTCACCCACACACTGAGATTCTTTGAATTGAATATTAATAATAATTAACAAAACTAATTATTTATATGCTTGAAACTTGAAATTGTATATATACAACTTAACAGAGAAAGAAACAGAGTGCAATAGTGGCAATCTAATTGAAACCCCAAAAATTATTATAGAAATAACATAAAAAAGGGGAAAAAAATGGGGAAAAGCTTTAAATCTAGAAAATAAATAGAAAGTGAAACACACAGGGTAATATAACATAACATAAACCCTAGCGTGAAAAATAGGTAAAAAACTTTTCCCACAAAAATAAAATCATTTTCATCATTATCATCATAACCTAAGTGGCACCAAAGGAGCTTGTTCATGGCAGAAAGGAGCAGCTGGGTGCTGCCAGTTTTTGAACGTGACGATGACTTTCTCCGGCTCGGCGGTGAGTCCTTGAGACGGTCTTGTATCTGGCAATTGAGGTGGTGGAGAAGATGATAAGGGAGATAGGAGAGGGATGGCGACGTTCCATTGGATGGAGCGGTTGATTTGTAAGGAAGATGGAGCTCGTTTTTGTAAACGGCTTGGTTTTTGAAGGGTGGTGGTGTTTCTCTTTGAATCTGCCATAAGAGAGAGAGGTTGAAAGAGAAGAAGAAGAAGAAGAAGAAGATGAATGAAGAGTGGTTGATTGGTTTTATTATTATATATAAAAAAGTGGGGTGGGGGGTGAGATGCACACGTTTGGATTCGGAAACAGAAAGAAAGGATCTAGTCAGGTCATCCACTTATTATTATTATTCAAACAAACATGGATGGCTCCACCTATCTGTTTCTCTCTGTCTTACACCTCGACTTGCATGCCTATTCTTCAAGTAAATCTATTCCAAACAAGTTAAACTTATTGTTTTCTTCTTCAATTCTTTCACAAGATAAAAACTAAAATTCTTGTCCACGCACTAAATCACGGCATAACTTTCTATCTTACTTATAAATTGTCTAAAATATCAAAATAATATTTTATCCACAAAAAATTATATAAGACAAAAAGTTATTCAATACTACCAAATTTTGTCACGTGTTGTTATATCTGGTACTTACTTTATAGCAGACCTAACACACACTTAGTGTGTGTTTTGATTCAACTTTTAATAGAATTGATTCTGACAGAATTGATTTTGAGAGAATTGATTTATGTTTGGATACAATAATGTAGAATTGATTAAACGGAATGAATGTTGTTTGGATGGTTTTGATCAAAATTGCTTTTGAATGTATAATTACTAAAATGGACATAGTTGAATGTATATGTAGACCAATACTAAATGCAAATATATTATTTAATTTAAATAAATAAAATTTTCTATATATTAATTTTAAAATAATAAATACGATCATTAAACTAAAATTTTTTGACAAAATATTTGTTCTATATATTTTATATTTTTTGATAAAAATATATTTAAGTTAAATAATAATAGAGCTGGTTGGTAAAAATGATAAAATATAGTGCAAAAGAAAAAATACAGTAAATCTGGACGGAAAAATCGTAAAGAAAAATCCAAAATTTGGTAACGCATGATCATAAATATTTTGAGGCTAATTTGGTTCGTTATATTTTTTGATTAAATTTGGTTCATCAAATTAAATACAAACCAAAATGAAGGAGAATTGATAAAGGACAAAACGGAAAATAATGGGTTGTAATAATTAAAATATAAAATTTAATGGAGAATTGATTCCAGTAAACTCAAAAGTTAGGAATTGTAGCTTCAACCAGAATTGCTTTTGGAGATGAGAATTGATTTTGAGAAGCTGAACCAAACATGTTGGAATTGCTAGTTTTCACTTTTGAAACTACCAGAATTGCTTTTGAAGAATGTAGAAGCTGAAACAAACAGACTCTTACACATAATTAGTTAAATTTTGTTATTTTTAATAGAATTATTTATTTTTTCAAAAATATTTTTAACTATTTATTATCTTCTTTCACATCGTCGTCTCTAAATCTACGATAAATATTTAAGAATACTATTGACAAAAAATAATTAATATTTCATTCAATTTTGTAAACCTCTTAAAAAACACTTTGTTAATGACAAATAAATAGGAAAATATTTTCTCTAAAGAGTAGCAAGTAATAAAGAACTAAAGCAGTATATCTTACACATTCAATCAGTAAAAAATATCTCACACGCTCATTTAAATTTTTTTTATAGAAAAAGTTTAAACGAGTTGAGTTCTGAGAGCTCATCAACTCTTTTATCAACTGAGTTTAACATTTGTTGAATTACACACTTATTTAATTGATTATTTAATTGTTTGTGTATGTGTGTGTGATGTTGAATTTGGAAACTTGGAAATAAAATTAGTCTATAATATCATCAAAATAGAAAGAAAAAAAAATTAAACTTTTACAAAATAAAGTTATGAACTAATCCCTCTCCAAAATATGTATATATTAAGTGTTCATGAAACATTCTTTAAACAGCATAAATAACAAGTTTTATGAAAAATTATGGTTGCATTAAAAATTAAAATATTTGACATTCTTTTTAAAATAATTTTATAATTTATCATTGTTAAAGAGTGTTCTCAAATAGTCATTAACACATTAACAATAACAGGGATATTGCATGTTATATGCAGGGGCCGAAGTTCAAACCCCAGACACCCCACGTCTCTACAATTAAATTATGTGAGCTCTAACCATATTAATCTGCTTGAAGAAAAGAAAAAAAAAACATGTTTGGTTGCTTTGTGTGCGCTTGGTGAGCCGAAGCCAAATTGATTGGTGAGTGTAAGTTTGCAAGTGATGGTTGTATTTGCAAATTGTAGCAAAAAGTGGTCAAAGGTTGAATGATTATAATAGTAGTATCATTTCTCTAATATTGTGTGATTAAGATATGAGGGACCCTATAGATAGCACAAAAGTGGATCATAATGCGTCTTTGTTTGTCTTGTTTTGACGTTTTTCTATTATTTTCACGTAATAATCAAACTTACTGGGTCCTCCTTCTCCATCCATGCCTAGTCGGTTTTCTGTCGCATTCACCATAACAAATTCTGATGTTTGATTGCATTATTAAGAAAATTCTTCCACCCATAATTGATATGTGACTCAAGTTTTTTTATACTAATGTTTAGATGAATTTATGGTCTCAATTTTTTTTACTAATCCACCACTCACAATTTTCTTTGAATCTCACGATTCAAGTGTAGTTACGTGGTCAATTATAAAACCAGCACTCACAATACCAACGTGTGATCCAGATCGTTTGCAATTAAAATAAGGCTTGGTATACTTTTTCATACCTACAAGATTGACAAAATCTATTTTTAATTTTAAATGATGATTTTACATTAGGCTTTGTCAAATTATATGGAAGAATTTGATGTAACTATAATTGCTAAAAAATTACAAATGAAAATCAGAGAATGATTAAAAAAATTAGACGGTGGGTGTAGCCCAACAAAATCAAACATCGAACAGAAAACATGGAGATATCATGTTATCAGCTATGCTACCATCAATTTCCTTAACAAACCATAGTCATACTCTCTTTTTTTTTTCTAGAAGAACCTTAGTCTAATTTCCCCCCTTTAATTTTGAAAGTTACAGTAAAAATAAGGTAGCCTTTGAATACTTTTTAACTAAAAAACATTCAAACCTATAAAGTAATATGATGACCAAAATGCATAACATTTGACAGCTTAAGGTACCACTCTAGGATGGGCAATATCAAAGCGAAGTTGAATGAATAGTGGTAGGAAACCCACCCATACTCTTTTAGACAAAAACGATAAAGAGTAAAACTTTAAGATTTTCTCGCTTTTCAAAATATTCAAATTAATCTTTGACATTTATATGCGAAAAATAAATTAATCATCGACTTATTATAACAAATGAGCTAGTTTGTCTCTCAATTTTAAAAATTTAAATAATAGTTTCATGTTATCTTTTATCAGAAACTAAATTAGATCGCGAGAAAAATCATGGAAAACTAAATTGAGTTTTCACTTGACTATAAACAGAAAAGGAAATAATGCATGTATAATGCATTCCTTCAAATTATGCTTCACTGTTAAGACAAAGATGAGAAAACCACGTGGAAGATTTTTGACCAATCTAAGTCAGTCTAGAATACTATGAGGTCTGCCCCCATAACAGTTGTTTCTATAGTTTGATTTTTGAAAAGGGAAGAAGGCGTGTATTTTTTTCTAGAAAGTTCTTTCCAGAGACAAGAAAACTGCATTAGATGAAAGTTCTAGACAGTGCAATAGATGGAAGTAAATTCAAATAGTCTAAAACAACATTGTCTAACTAATCCAGGTTCAAACTATCATGGATGCACTTAACTACGTATGTATCAAGTTCTATGATGGATTAGCACACTTCTACTCTTTTGTTTTTCTTTTTAGAGGATTTGAACTTTTGTGCTAAGTTGATTGGTGTTATAGTAGAGTATCATGTCAAATAATGTTGTAGACCATTTCAATCATAAAGTGTGTCGCGACAAGTTACATGTTGTTTGGATCACTTGTGTTTGAGCAATATGAAAAACTCGAAATGTTATGCTTTTTCAACAAAAGTAGTTTGTTATTGCTAATGTACATTCAATCAAACTACAATCTTGATGTCTTCAAATAAATTTCAAATGTTTTAAGTTTGAACTCAATCAATGGTTCGCAAATTCCATGATGTTTGGTGTCTATGTCTTAAAACCAACAAATAAAAACTTAGAACAACCCCAATTGGCCCTTTAAAAATGTAGTTTTCGAATTGTGCTTAATTGTGACAGTTGCTAGAGTTGGAGTTAGTGTGTTGCTTCAGTTGTCGGTAATGAATTTTACAAGGAGTATACAAATGGTTAATTGACAAAGATTTTCAAAGGTATCTCATTAATATATCACCAAGGGCTTGTTGTTTTTCTTTGCAATGTATTAGTTCTGGTGCAGGGAAGGTTGGTCTAATAACTGATTCGATAATGGTAGGCCTGCTATAAATCAATTAAGCATATGAAGGAATGGTCGAAGTGAATTTATATAGGCATTGGCCTCTTCGAAATGAAGTAAAATACTAGTACAAAGTCTGTTTTTTATGCTGCTGTATTTCATATAAGATGTCCCACATCGATAAGGTAGAGTGGATAGAGTACCAAGTGATCATATAAATATATTGGATGGCACACTAATCAAATTAAAAAGGGTCAGTTGGCTAAATATGCCACGCTCATCAGAATGGTGAGTGCTGTATGGCTATCAAGACATATGGCTGACATAATTTTTGTAAATCTATAGGGTTGGTTCGTTAAGCCGACCCTCCATCTTAGTTTTAAATTTGTTTAGAGAAAATAAATTGTGTATACTATCAAACCTTTTTCACCCCCAAAATCAATTAATTTGGTTTGTTCCAAACAAAATTGACATTTTTTACGTGAAATCCACTTTGTCTCAAAAATCCACTTATATCATTAAACTTTGTAATGGTTAAAACCATTTAATCAATTTTTTTAAATATTTTTGTCTACTCTTTAAAGAAAAGAAGTTTCTGGATCTGCGATTTTTTTAAAAAACTTCTTCAGATTATGTGATTTAAGAAGAGGAACATTACAGTATAAATCTCTAGTTTTCTGGTAAATATACTTAAAGGATTAACTAAACGGCTAGCTCATATGCTCACGAATGTTTGATTCACGTGGCCAAGCAAGAATGCATAAACAGTTTAAAAATCTATCACAAGTGAAATCCTTTCTTATCATCTAAACTAGTTAGAAATGGTATTGATCTTGTTACTGCTGGCTTTTTGAAGAAGCAAAAAACAAAATAGAGTTAATTCTTTTTTGCTCTACATAAAAATATTAATTTTGAGGTGAAAAATCAATTAACTGTATTGAAACCCATTAATTGGTTTTGGGGTGACAAATGTTTGAATTTTAAGTGGTTTTTGGTGAATTTTATTTTCAATTAGATGATGATAAAAAATATAATGAAGTTATTATTTTTGGAATTTCTTTTTTGGACATCCTTCAATTCGGGGTTTTCATTGATGATAAAGCTCATAATTTTATTTTATTTTTTAATAAAAGTTAATTAAAAAAAAGGTAATTTGTTGATTTGAACTTGTCACGTAAGCACTTTTTAACCGAGTTGGATTTGAAAGGGATAACGATGCAAACATTTTATAATCTAGAGAATCAATTTGTCATAAAAATACTTAAAGGTAATTAGTTACAAACATCTAATTTAAATACCCGGGGGGGGGGGGGGGGA
>Ga0228710_1000948_pt1 | contig 41309 bp, 16 predicted proteins | sample MedpolnodulmetaG_FD_177995 | JGI IMG/M metagenome (GOLD analysis project Ga0228710, IMG submission 177995) | Root nodule microbial communities from Medicago polymorpha collected in Santa Monica, California, United States - pink nodules | ecosystem: Host-associated > Plants > Roots > Nodule... | reverse complement strand
TGTGTGTGTGTGTGTTTGGTTTTTTTCCTTTATCATTTAAAAAGTGTAACAAACTAGATGAGTATATTTATACTTACTTTTTCATTATCTCAATTATACCCTTAAACAACTTTTTCTATAATAAAAATTATTGTTGGTGTCATTAAAAAAAGAATTTAGATTATATTTTTTTTGTTATATTGTTCGTGTCATTGAAATAGATAATTATGGTTAGTTTGATTTGTTATAACTTAAATACAACAAACATTTATATTTTTAGTTTTAATCAAAATCAAAATGTCATAAAAAAAAACATCGTTCATAATTTTCAATTGTTAGCGCAATAAAAAGAGCGGAAAGACGAATATGTGGCTGTCCATCTTTTCGCTAACCCAAAAGAGTTGAAAGAGTTATATTCTTTATATATAGTATGGACATATAAATGTATGTTTATCCCATATAGTATGAGCGACTTTTGGTTTACTTCTTTTTAAAAAAAAATGAATTTCATCCATGTAATATGAAGATTATTTGATTTTGAACCCTGATGTAATCTGACCGGACAAAACCGTTGATGTAGCATGCTGACTGTGTAATTTTGATGATGTGGCACACATACTTAGCTTTTATAATTCTTTTTCGTATAGGTTGAAGAAACCAAGTAAAGAATGTTTTATGGTTATTTTTTAATTATGTTAGATTGAGAATGAAAACAATATCGGGTATAATTGATACTAATTTGGGGATTTTATTTTAGTTTTAGATCTGAGTGTTTTCAAATCTGGGCTTTATTTGAGTTCTTCTTCCTCCCTTCAATGATGGTGGATTTTCTGTTAACGAGGAATATGCACAAGGTGAGTGGAAGAAATTGAATTTGTTGTAATGCTTGGGAAATCAAAACAAAAAGAAAAGAAAAGAAGAGAAGAGAAGAGTAGAGGGAGGAAGCAAAGAAAGGAAATGAGACGACCTCTTTTATAAATATTACTATTTGTCCACACGCTAGGAAACTTGTGTATTTTGTCCCTAAAAAAATAGGATGAAGATGAGAAGAGAAAAGAAAAGAAAACGAAAAGAAGAGAAGAGAAGAGAAGAGTAGAGGGAGGAAGCAAAGAAAGGATATGAGACGACCTCTTTTACAAATATTACTATTTGTCCACACGCTAGGACACTACGAAACAAAGCGTAATGCGTTTTACAAGCCACACATCACGCATGAAGAAGTAAAAATAGGATGTACAACTACTAACCATTATGAAACACGTTGTTTGAGCAACACACCATGCAACAATGATGAATTAGGAAGAGCAGCACCACTGTATTGGAGGCAACGCATAGAAGCTTTTACGCGTCGCACAACTATTGTTACGAAAATGTGGGAGTACAAATATATATGTTTCCAACTTTCTTTTTAATAATATATGTTTCCAACTTATTGGGTTACTCTTATTTATTGGACGACCCACATGAAATATTAAATACAAGAGACAAGCAACAAAAAGAGTACAGAAGAAACACAAAGTTATAGTTTTAGAGAAACAACACGAGGAGGTCGCACAACAAGGAGATCAGAGTTTTAGAGAAACAACATGAGGAGGCCGCACAACAAGGAGAGGCGGAAGAATTGAGGATCAACACCATCATAGTTATTTTAATTTTCATGGTATTTATTCTTCTCTCTAAGTCCAGCTAATTTCTCTTTGATTAGGTTAAGTAGATGATCTTCTTTATAACTCCTTGAACTAGGTAATTTATTGGTCTATCCAGCCACATATACAAGGTGGCGGCAATGGAGTCAGCTGACTCCACTTGCCTATTGCATATTTTAACTAATATTTAGATATTTATGTAATTTGACCCAACTTATATTACATAGTATTATTGTCTCCACATAATTCATTAATACCAATGTAACAAATTATAAGACTAATAAAGATGCTAATGAGTAACGTAAGAGTATTAATTTAGAAAACAAAAAATTTAATTCCTCCGTCTCACAATATTATCGTTTAATTAAGGTTTGTGCACGATTATTAAGGAAATGATTAATTGTGTTGATTTCAATGGTAAAATTAGTAATATTTACTAAAATACCCTTATTAATTATAGTTAGTGGAGTAGTTAAGTTAGATGAAAATCAATAAATAAGGGTATAATAGTGGAAAAAAATAATAAAGGTTGCATTGGTATTGTAAAGTGACAATTATTTTGAGAAAAAGAAAAAAATTCTAAAGAGATAATATTTGTGAGACAGAGGGAGTATTTTACATAAAAAAAGTGTTGTAATTATTCAAAAAAGTTATTTTACATAAAAAAAAATGTCATAATTATTACATTGATAAAAATAATTTGTATTTTTTGACGATAGCAGTTTGAGGGAGGCAGAGTTTTAAACGGCGGCCACCGTAGCTGGCTGCAGAAGTCAACCATTCATCGAGTTTCTGTAACTTAACATCGCCAGAGATTTCCTCAATTTGAGAATCATGAAATAACTGCAACCGGATTTTAGGTGAAAATAATTAATTTGGAGTGAATCTAATATTTTAGGACTATTTTATCTACATTTTACATCCTTTTCCCATCATCCATTAGATGTATCTAATGGTTTGTTTATTAGATTGAGAGGCTGCTGCAGCGAAATAGGATGGAGATGATCCGCTCACTACTCTAAACTACTATTTATATTTATTGAAAAATGACTTATGATTGACGTTCATTGGTTGAAAAAATAATTAATCAGTTTTATATTTTTTAATAAGTTATAAATGAAAAAATAGTTAAAAAATGTCAACATTTGAGAACAATTATAAACAAAACTTATATATATACTCCCTCCGTCGCAAAATATAAGCAAAAAAAACTCATTTTCTTTGTCCCAAAATATAAGCAAAAAAGACAAACTTTTATTCTATTTAATCTTGTTTTAAAAAAAAAATCATCTTTTCCAATAAAAGCTTTTGTTTATTCTCATGAAATTAAATGCAAATTACATTTAATTTTCTCTCTCTTCCATATTTTCCATAACCAATAGCCAATGAAAATTGTTTTTACATCTTCCCATGAAACTTATTCCAAAGAAAACACAAAAAACTATGCTACAAATTTTTATGCTTTAGTTTTCTTAATTTTGTTTTTTTGCTTACAATTTGGGACGGAGGGAGTATGTGGGAAATGTTAACGAGTGCCTCCGGACACTCTTTAAGACCTTTATATGGTAACTTTTTTCAAATTTTATATGATCAATGTATCGAAAATTGAAATATTTAACTTTTTTATGGAATAATTTCTTTCTTTAAATCCTTAAAAAGTGCATCGGAGCACTCGTTAACAAGAAACTATAAATATTTATCGTTTTTTGTAAAAAAAAATATATTTATCGTTTACACGCTTATATATTTTTATGATATAATATTACACCCATTAACTAAATTGTTTGGATCCATTCCTGGGTCTATCTTAATACAATTACTCTATGAATGATTTTTCATTTATAACTTGTTTTTAATGCCTTTTCTGCATCTATAAATGTCCATAAAATGATTCAATCCCAACCGACCACTAACCTCATATTTTGGATTTGTACCAGTTATTATTCGCTATAACTATAGTAATAACTTCTACACCAATGACAACGGTCACGAGTTTCCGAAAGTCCTTATGGTCCGATGAATTTAAGCCAATGACAACGGTCGTCTGATTGTCTACTTTAGATTTAGTTTTCTACGTTTATTAGCGGGAATTTTTTTGTTTTTTTCCAAGTAGTTTAGTGGTTGTAGCTCGCACAATTAAAATGTGGAGAAGTGGAGTGTCCGGAGTTCGAACCATGACCCCTGCATATAATATGCAATATTCCTACCAACTGAGTTAAGCTCGCGGGGATTATTATTATAGATTAGAAAGAAAAAGATTGGCGTATATTCACTTATTCGTATGATTAAGAGTCTTAGGCCTTTTTGTAAAAAAAAGTCTTAGGTCTAGGAATCTAGGCAATTCAAATTATGAGGAGAGGGCTAATTTTCATACACTTTTTAAGCGATTTTTGCTCTTCCCCTGCACTTTTTGCTCGCGCCCAGCATGGTTTCCTATTATACCCCTGCGTGAGTTAAGTCACGCTGCGTGACTTAACTCAGGCACCTTATAAGCTCTGTGTGACTTAAGTCACGCACCACTGGCTTGTGTGCAAGTTAACTCACACACGTTGGCCGGTGGTCAGAACTGAAGAACAAACGTTTTTTGGTCTTTTATCAGTTTTTCAACATTCAATCCACACATTTTTTTTACCAAATTTTACACGTTTTTTTACCACATTAATGGTATTTATAACCTATACTACCATTCTCACCTATAAATACATCTTCATACTTCCATAATTCCTCACACCATATCACTTTCTCCCCTCCTCACTCTCTCCCTCTATTTCTCTTCTTTCTTTTTTCAATAGTCTCTTTGGGGGCAAAAGTGATCAAACTTCTTCGGGGTAAAATAGTGAGTAGCCGACTTGGGGAAGTGATCAACCCTTGGGATAAGATTAAATTTGCTTTTTCTTACCCCAGAATTTTTTTACCGTAGGCAAAAAGAATCTTCTCGGGATATAAAAAGAACCAGATTTAAATTTAGCCCAAGGGTTGATGATGTATTTTCCCCAAGAAGGCTGCTCACTATTTTACCCCAAGATGATTGGTCACTTTTTACCACAAGAGGGTAAAAAGAAAATAAGTAGATTTAGTGAATTCGAATAAATTATTGTTTCAATTATTGTATTCTATGAATTCTATTAATAAAATGAGATGTTGTTATATGCCTCAATTTTGTTCATTCCTTTTTATTTATATTTGCTTTTATTTTCTAATTTTGTATTTAATGAATAAATATTAATTTAGTTCATTTTCTTTTATTTATATTTGTATTTAGTTAATGAATAAAATCGAATCAATATTTATTTTAAGTTCATAAATAAATTAGAATAAAGTAAATACAAATTAATTTTAATAAAGTAAATAAATTAGAATAAAGTGAACAAATAATTTAACAAAATAAATAAATTAGAATGAAGTGAACAAATAAATTAGAATAAAGTGAAAAAATAAATTAGAATAAAGTAAATAAAATAAATTAGAATAAAGTAAATAAATGAAATAAAGTGACTTAAGTCACGCAGCGTAACTTAACTGGCGCAAATTTTAACACGTGCGTTATTTAACTAACGCAGGGGTAGTTTGGGTATTTCAGCTAGGCGCGAGCGAAACTTGCTGGGAGAAGAGAAGAAATCTTTTTAAGCGCAATCCTTTCATCAGAAAAGGGTGCCAGGTCCAACGTGGAATTAACTAATACTCCCTCCGTCCCTATATATAAGCACCCTTTGCCTCTAATAAAAGAGTGTTTATATATAGGGACGGAAAGAGTACAATCTAATGTCCTCAGAACTTAATTATCATTTAGAGAATTGAAGGAAAATAGACCTAGTTACCGTCAAGAAGTGAAAGAGAAGTAAATAATAAATAGGAAAATGTTAACTTGTGTCCTTATGGCGTATGTTAATAATTTCACTAATAAAAATTGTGTATTGGAAATTGTATTAATTTATTGTTCAAAATGTTAAATAATAATTTTTTTCAATAAATTCTTACCATTAATAGAATAACATTAATGCTTAACATGTTCCCTAAGGGCACAAGTTAATAAATAACCTAATCATTCTCCTTACCTTGATTTTACTAACTTTTGTTTACTCCCTCCGTCTCACAATTATTGTCTCTTTAGCATTTTTTTCTGAAAATAATTGTCACTTTACAATATCAATGGAACATTTATTTTTTTCTCTATTATACCCTTATTTATTAAATTTCATCCAATTTATGTTCAAGTGGGTATCCTGTCTGGTTATAATGTCAAGTCAGCTTCCACCTTTCGGATTTTCCACTTACAATTTGTGGATGATACACTATTTTTGGTCGAGAAAAAATGGGGAATTATTTGAGTTATAAAATCAATCTTAATCCTTTTTGAAGTCATTTATGGGCTGAAGGTGAATTTCACAAGAGCTTGTTGGTAGGTGTTAATGTGGAGGAGGCTTGGTTGTTGTAAGCATCGTTGATTTTGAATGATAAAGTTGGTCAACTCTCATTCAATTATTGGTGGAATCTCACAAAATGAATTGGATATGTTGGGACAAAATTTGCTATGAGAAGAGGGTAAGAGCTTTGGGGTTGCAATGATTAGGGAAGTTAATGTGACTTTGCTAGGAAAATGATGTTGGACATTATATATTGATAAGAGAGGGTTATGGTATAAAGTGTGGGCTACAAAATACGGGGTAGAAAGGGGACATATTAAGGTTGGGGGTTTAAAGGTGTTGTGTTAGTAAGGGTGGTTTATTTGAGAATGTGATGGGGCGTTATTTAGAGGAACAACGAAAGCACTTACTTTTGGAACGACCCTTGGTTCGAGGGAGGACCTTTACGAGCTAGATTTAGAAAGCTTTTAAATTTTTTGTGGATACATATATTTTAAGGGTTGAGATGAAGAGGTTAGGTTGGGGGGTCGAGGGAGATGAATGGAGATGGAAGATGAGGCTTTTTGTATGGGATGAGGACTTGGTTGGGTATTGTTGTTCTTTGTTGGATAAATTATTTTTCAAACCATTGTTGAAGATAATTGATTTTGGAAGCTTGATCCAGCTCAAGGGTACTTCATAAAAGAAGTCTACCAATTATTGACTTCTGATGAACAAAAACCTCAATTTATTACAAAAGTTATCACCTAGAAAAAAGTGTGTGCCTCTAAAAGCGTCTCTTTTGGATTGGCACTTGTTGAATAAAAGACTACCAACTAAGGATAAAAATAAAAATAAAAATAAAAATCATCTATTAATCAGATTGTTGACATGATGAAATTGCATTCTTAGTGGTGGTTTAAGGTGTTCAAGCCTAACTTATCTTTTGACTATCATGCATGGTGGAGTAACGTGTTTCTTTGTATTGGTTATTCTTCCGGATAACACCTCTTGTTGGCTTTCTATTTTTTACATTTTGTTTTGTTTTCATTGCATTTTGACTTTTTGTTTTGATTCTTCGATAGGCACTCCGTGTGTTTAGCTTGGTTTCATTGGTTTCTTTGCTAATATAATCATCTTGACTTCCCTAAAAAAAAAAATCATTTTGACTTCTTAAAAGAAACAAAACCATAAGTGTTTAACCACTAGCTAGAGACTATCAACTTATATTGTTTTATTCAATTTAGTTATTGATTGAAAACCTATTAACTTAGGGCCTCTATTTGAGTATATGATTTATACTTAGACTGTAATTTCCCAAACTAAGTCTAAATTTATCAAATAGAAGAAAATTTCCTATAAAATGTTTTGTCATAATTAGTGATAAAGTTTTAGTTTCCCGATTTTCAATAGTGGAAACAATAATAATAGTAGTAAAAGTACCTTCAATACTTAGAGAACCAGCCAATAGATTATCACCCAAGTCCAATAGTTCCAGCCGGCTAAATTTGCTCAAATCTGTTGGAAGACATCATATATTTCTTTTTAGAAAATGAAAGTAAAATGAAAAAAAAAAAAAATTTAGCGAAATGCTAACCATTGCCTTTGGGGCATTGGTTAAGATGATAAAAATAGAAACATTGTATTGGGAAATGGTAAAAAGTGAAGAATTTAACTTTTTAAAAGTCAAAACATTGTTGAATTCAATGCAAATATACTATTTTTGATTTCCTTAACCATTGCCCTGAGAGCACTGGTTAACAAGACCATTTTTTATATATATAAAGACAAAAGAAAACAATAAAAGACATGAGAGGGCCTAAACTCGATACGACCAGCCAACCAGGTTAACGACAAAAACACAATTATGGTGAATTGCAATCATTTGACAAATGACAATTCACATTTGTTTACCCTTTTGTTTCTTCATCCACATCAAACAAAGGGTGTGTTTGGTTTAGAAGAGAAGTTGTGAAGAGAGAAATAAGGGAGAGAGAGTTTGAGAAGAGAGAAGTATGTGAGAAATAGAGTAGTTTTAATGTATTGTTTGGTATAAGAGAGAGATGAGAGAAATAGAAGAGAGAGAAGTTGAATGAATTTATGAATTTACAAAAAAGCCCATCTATAAAAAATCAAACTTAAAACATATGGTAGAGAAAAAAAACAAATTTTAATATTCTTTCGGATACAAATTTAATAGTCTTTGTTGGTGGGGTTTAGCATGGGAAAGGGGAATTGTTTCCCACCATAGGAAAATATTTTTTGACCATTAAATCAATTGAAGAACATGATTTAATAGTAGACTATCAACACTAAATTTTTTTTCACACTCTCTTTCACCATCATTCTCTCTCCTCCCTCCATCCTCACTCACCCACCGCAACTACAAGCAGCATCAAAACCACCACCGTCCAAACAACTTCCCCATTACACAAGTGGACTTTTTTCTTCTTCCATTGTCCATTAATTGGCATCATTTATTTTTAATTAATCCACTCTATTATTCATTGCATATTTTGCTCATAGATCCAAAACAAAACAAAAGTATAATGGTGAAAGAGAGTTTGAAAAAAATCTAGTGTTGATAGTCTATTATTAGATTATATTCTTCAATTAATCTAATGGTCAAAAAATATTTTCTCATGGTGGGAAACAATTCCCCTTTCCCATACTAAACCCCACCGTATTATTAAATTAAGGCTTAATTAATGATTTGGTCCCTTAAGTTATTTGTTGGTTACATTTTGATCCCATAAGTTATTAACGTTACAATTTAGTCCCTTAAGTTAGTATTTGTTAGCCAAATAAATCCTCACCGCCAGTCTTTTGCCAAAACGTTAAATAGGTACATGTGAACGGTGACGTGACAACTTGCAATGTGTATTCACCTTAGACATTGGCTTAACGGTTTTGACGGTGGAGATTTATTTGTTTGACAGAAGATGACTTAAAGGGACCAAATTGTAACGTTAATAACTTATGGGACTAAAATATAACCAACAAATAACTTATGGGACCAAATCATTAATTAAGCCTTAAATTAATTTACTATACATTTTATTTTAAATTATTTTTTTAGTCGGTTACTTTATTGTTAATAATTCTTCTCGTTGTCTTTTATTACTATTGTACCAAATTTTTGTTTAATCTTGCCATCACCAAGTTCTACTTATTCAGCACAGTGGTGTAGTAAGTGGTGAGATGACCTTTATTATTGTTGTTGGTTTCGGGAAAGAACAAGGGGCATAGATGGAAATATAAAAAAGATAGGAGTCTCTTTCCCATTTCTTCTTCTCAGATGAGAGAAGACCAAAAAGAGTGGTAGGTCCCACATAATTGTGATCTCTCTTCCCTATTTCTCAGCGCACCAAACAGAAGAAATGCACTATCTCTCTTCTATTTTTCTCTTCACAACTTCACTTTTTACAATTTATCTTTAAATAAACACAGTGTAAGTGCTTGGTAGTTTTCACTCATTTATCCCTAAAAAGAAAAAGAAAAAAAATTCACTCATTTATGTTTTATGGTTTGCGGAAGTTCTTTTTACAAGAATAATTTATGTTGAATAATTTGCTTACCACTCCACATTACCTACGTTAATAAATTTTTCATGTAAGAGAATAAATGTAAATTTAATATAGTGCGGTATTTATTGTTTTTGGAAAATGTTAATTTGTGTCCAAATATAAAAATATTTTGTTGGACTCCGGGCATTGAATTAAAGGGTATTTATTGTTTGTGGAATTTAATGAGTCAAATGTTAATTTGCGATATTTATTGTTTTAAACTTGTAATTAATTAAAGACAAATGTTAACTTGTGCCCTCAAGAGCATATGTTAAGATACTCATTACAGAAATACACATATAAAAAATCGCGTATTCAATTTCTTAAAATTTGACATATTATGTTTTCCAATGCAAAATTGATTTTTTTGGTTTGCTTAACATGTGCCCTAATGGTACAAGTTAACATGACCCTTAATTAAATAGTCATGCTAACTTGTGCTCAAATGACATAAGTTAAGAAGCTATAAAAGGAAATAAGCAATAAATTTTGTATCGAAAGTATAAATGTTTAAACTTTTGTAATGTTGAATATACAATTTTCAAAAAAATAATTATATCTTTAACTTTTTAACTTGTGCCTTAAGGGTACAAGTTAACATTTCTCTTCCTTAAATTCACAAAACATAAGAAAATGTTTATATTTATGAGTTGCTTAACACGTGCTTTTAGAGCACTGGTTAGCATGACCACTTGTTTTTTGTTTTTTACAGTGTTAATACTCTCTCTCTCTAATCATAATTCAATTTAAAAAAATCTTATCCGTAAATATATGATCATTTTGAAATTTCTCACTACAAGAAAACAGCGTTTTAGAGTCGGCCAGAAACTCACTCTAACAGGGCAAAAGCCGACGCTAAACTGAATTAGCGTCGGATTAGCATCGGTGTCGGGGGCAGGCTAAAAATTTCGAAGCTACTGGGTAGAGTCGGCTTCTATGCATCCGAGGCTAATATAAAGTCGGCTTAGCCGAGTTTAAAACCGACTCTCGCTAGGCCGAGGCTATTAAATTCAAAATAAAAAAGTCAACAAAATCATTTAGAGTTAACCGCTCCGACGCTATTTTACAATTTAGAGTCGGCCACACTAACGCTAAAGTCAACTTTAAGTCAGTCCACCAATTCGAATAGAGTTGGCCATCCGACTCTACAGTCAACCAAAAGTCAACTAAATCTTAGAGTCAGTTCGGCCGACTCTAAAGTCAAATTCAAAAAGTCAATGATATTTAGTAGAGTTCGTCTAACGGATGCTAAAGTCAAAATCAAAATAAAGTCAAAAAACTTTTAGAGTCGGTATGACCGGCGCTAGTATTTTATTTTTTTTAATACCCTGTTCAGGAAAACATTTCATTTCATACTCTCTTTTGCATAATAATACCACAAATATGCTAAATATTTCACTTTATATCATGGTTGCCCATAGTGTCAATAAACTAGTTAGCACATCAAGTAAGCTACAAAAAGTAATAATGTGCTAACATAAGAAACACATTCAGTGTAACACTTAAACTACTGTTGCGATATTGCAAAAGAGCCTAAAACTACAAAATATCAAAGTTACGACCACAGTAGCATGCTCATGTCATAATATATTACCAACAAAATAAGCATGTCCAAAAAAAGTCGTTATAGTTATCAGAAGCTCACTTCTAAACTATTATGTCATGTTTAGTCAAAAGATGAAAATATCTGCTATTCCAGGTTCAAAAATCATAACTATTTTATCATTTTTAGGCAAAATATGAGAAGAGGACTAATTATAAAGTTTGATCACATTGAGCAGATTGCATTTTCTAAAAAATTGGGGATTTAGAAAACCAGCCAATATTAAATATAGAACAAACATGAGCAGATTGCATTTTCTAATCTGTTTTCTTTTTAAAAAAATTCTGAATTTTTAAATCCTACTAAATCCTGAATCATACGCAAACAAACTAATATTAAGTTTAGAACAAACAAAAATCAAACTAAAATTGGGGATTTAGCAAACCTGCCAATATTAAATTTAGAACAAACATGAGTAGAGTGCATTTTCTAATCTGTTTTCTTTTTTAAATGCAGAATATATGTTTCATTGGATTATAAGGATATTATGAGAATGATTGAAGATTACCTGAGTTGAAGAGATTGACGGAGGACAAGACGAGAGTTGAAGAGTGCTGCAAAGCAAGATCTGAAACAACAAGAAAAAAGACATGAAGCAAAAATTGGGTGTGTTTATTATAAAATTATATAAATTTGTCTAAAAGTGCTATAACAATTGTAAAATTGCTATAGAGAACAATTAGAGGATTCCGTGCCCAACACTCAAATAATAAGATTGATACAACACAGAGAAACAACAAACTATGAAAAGAAAATCAATCCTAATAAAATACCACCTACCTAGAATGACATGCATCAACTGACTAAACTCTAAACATTTGCCTCTCTTTTTTTTTGAATGGAAAGTTTATTAAAACTACACTATCACAAGTAGTGATCAGTGAGTAAAGCAAAGCAACAATACAAAGCTGGGAGAGGAAAAGGCTTGTACACAAACCCACAACCCAAAATCTCTACCCATTCATAAGGCAAGGAAACAACTACACCAGGCAGCACATAAGTACACCCCACCTACCACTATAGCCGCAAAAGTAAACTAAAAACAGAAGTCCCTGATCTAAAACACCAGATCAGTATGCAGCGTACAAAAAGGCTCCAAACCAGATCAGCAAGCTACACACAGCAACACACCAGACAGTTCTGCCACGACCGAATCGCTGCTAATGTATATTCACATCTTGTTGGGAGTAAGATACTTATGAAGATTACTATAACTTCCAGGAATAAAGTTACACTAAAACTTAAATTATGTAAACTTTGGATTGCTAGTGAGAATGTCAAAATCACAATGAACTATTGCAAATTTGATCAAAAGCTTCACTTAAGTTTAGAACTTGAAAAAATCAGCCAACACATTTATATCAAAGAACTGCTCACATCAAGAATGAAACAATTATTCACAACCGCCAAAACAATTGTTCACTTGCAAGTATAAACATTAACTATAACAATTATTCATAACTCCAACGTTAAGGAAATTTTGCTTAATCATTAAATTAAGTGGCAATATTACATCCAAATGTGTATCACGTGAAGCTTAATGTCATTTGTCACTACCTACCACAAACTTGGTAGCCTATGTTATTTGCTTGCAAAACCATTATGATCATGACTTTATAATGTTGCAAAAGGTTTTTCACCTTAGCTTAAGAAACAAGTTTAGAAGTTTTTCATTTAGCACATATTTAAAGTAGGTGAAGTATTTCGTGGCATATTTTCTCACATTTAATTTAATTGATACAAAGTATTATTTTCTACACAAAAGAATAAACTTTAAATTTAAAATAGCATAAGGTTCCAATACCCAATAAAATCTCAAATTAAGAATCAAATTATCTCTAAGAATATTATGCTAAAACGGAATATTGTGTAAGAACAACTCAATACGAGATAAATCTGTACGAATATTATGCTAAAACAGAAGGATACAAAAACATCATATGTTCATTTTATCCCACTTGGTCATCCAAAACTTTGTATGATATTAGACCTTTAGTGATTAATAAATTATAAGAGAAAAAAAATCATAATTTGGGGATGGGTCACATACCTTTGTTAAACTAATTTGAGTGAGGTTTTCAAAGAAGCTGAAGGTATAGTGAGCGAATCAGCTGAGCGATGATGTTTCTAGGGTTTTGGAAGAAGTTGAGCGTTAATCTGAAAGGGGCAAGATCGATGAAGGTTTTTGGAAGGGCATGGTGAAGGATTAGGGTTTCTGCTGAAAAGTTAAAAGTGATTGTAGGAGGTGTAAAGCTTAATCAGTCATGGTGAGAAAAGCTTAATCGATCATGGTGAGAAAAGCTTAATGGGTCATGGTGAAAAGTGAATAGTTATTGTAGGATTGGGTTTTGAATGAAGAAGAGCGTGAAAGTGATTATAGAAAGGGAATAAGGAGAGTTTGATGAAAAGTAATGGATAGGGTTTCTACTTTTTAGATGAGCGGTGGATATTTTTTTGTTAAATGATTTAATTTAAATTTTTTGTGAATAAGTGTAAAAAAAAGAGAGGGAAAAGATTTTGGGATTAGGAAAAAAGTGTGGGAAAATTTTTAGAGTAATAATTTTGTTGACTTGAATAAAAAAAGCATTATAATAATTTTATTTATATAGAAAATATTTTTTATTGGAAAAAATAGTGGCGTGGGCCAGGCCGACTCTATATCTGATCTAAAAATAATAGAGTTAGACAGGCCGACTCTAAATATGCTGTAAAAAGTCATATGTGGGTCCCCTAATCTTTAACCTCGGCTAGGCCGACTCTAAATTATTTTAAAAATAAAGGTAAATTAGAAATTGAAGTTGAGTGTGCCACGCCGACTCTATGTGAACGCTATTAGCGTCGGTGTCGGTGGCCGACGCTAATTTTCGAGGCTAAAATCATGTTTTCTTGTAGTGTTTGCAAAGACAAAAAACTAAAAAAAATTTTTACAGAGACTAAAACCAAAATGAGACATATTTTCCAGGATCAAAACCATATTTTAGCGTAATTATAAAAAGGTTTGTAAATCGTTCCCGTATCAATTGGTAAAGACATTGCATAGTATATGTAGGGGCGAGGTTCAAACCAAGACACCCCACATATTCTCTTCAAAAAAGAATTTATAGCCATTAATCTGTTCGAGAAAAAAAAATATTTACAAACCATTATGCGCCAACGATATTTTGTTTTTAGACATGTGTTCAATCAAGGTAGTCTATATTGCCAATTTTTTAGATTTATTTTTTATTTTTTTTTATAACCACTGGATAGCAATTAATCTCAATCCAACAATGTTCAGATACTATTAAAATATTGTAGCGTGATGGTACTTTAATAGCAATTTTTATAGAGATACTATCAAAACCATTGTTGTTGTTATTTGTGGAAGAGACACTGCTATTAGTATTTGTGGAAGACATGGTAGAAGGGGAAAAAAAAATGCGCAGGTTAAGGATCGTATGGCTGTTAAGCTAAAGGGCAGATGATACCATATAGAGAATATAATGAAATGATTTTGAATTATTTGATAAGTTTCATTAGCCTCTCTATTTATAGTTAGAGATGACCGAATACATTAAAGAGCAATTATATTCTTTAGTTATACATGTACTGTACATAAGGCAATGAATAAAATATACATCAATGTAAATAACTATAGTCAAACACATAATTGAAATTTTCAATAATTATAATCTATTGTAGTTACGTGCATGATCTCATGGTTGACTCCATGATGATTATGTAATTACTCAATAATTTTATGATTCAAAATAAGAGATTGATAAACTATTTCATTAATTTGACACAATGTTCATATGAACACAAAGTTCCAAAGGTAGTTCATGCCTTTGTTTTATTTATTTAGGTGTTTTGAAAAGTACAATAACATCAAGAATGACAACAACAGATCTTAAATTGGGGATTGGCCCCACTTGCAAGACAATAACCACCTTTTTTAAATCCGTTGCCCAAGCAAAACTGATTGCACTTTTGAGGATTTATGCATTCTCCTCTGCAGGTTAGTCCCGGGGGGTCACCACCAAAACTAGTTGCAACTCCTGCAAAAAATAAAATAATGTTTATAGTAAATAAGTATGAAACCCATGCTCATAAAACAAAGGAGTATAGCTTCAATAAAAATTATGCAATAGTTCTCTCCAATATGACATTTCATATTTGCCTTTACAAATTCATAAAATTTTGAAATTCTAAAAAATGAAGGATTATTTCTTCTAGGAATAGTAGACTAAGAACACAATATAGAGAAAACAATATCAACTTCCATGCATGGTAAATTTATATAAATTAAAATTGAAACTAAAGAGATTTTTTTGGTAAAATATATGAAAAAATAGTTCATTGTGTGATCTTTGCATGGCTCCTTAATAGATAAAACTAACATTTACCTGAAAGCAACACAAAAACAAAGAACAAAATCCAGCAAAGATGAGATTGGTGGGCATGAGAAACCATTGTGAAGGATTTCACCTAATATTTTATTTCTTGCAACTTGTAAGACCAACATGTTCATTATATATATGTGACTAATATTTATATTCTCTAAAAAAAGGCTAATATTTATATATTTATATTTAATTACTAATAATAATAAATTAATATAGGAAAACATTAAAAATAAATTGACTATGTCATTATTATAATATTATTATTGGTTTTATGTAGTCAAACTCACAAGAACTTTAGAATAATGATGATATTAATTAATTATGATTTTCATAAAAACTTTAATATATTTAATGATATTTCATATTATAATGTTGTTGGTTTTCATATAATTATTATTATTTTCCTTTAAAAAAATATATTTAATATTACTTTAATGTATAATCTTGAATATATTCTTTTTCATTATTTTTCCTTGATTCTTCTTTTCTCTTTTCTGACTTTGATTATGTTCCGTCATGTTTTAATTTTTTCTTTATTTTATTCTACTTTACCTTATAGAAAATGAAACAAAATCGGATAACATAAATTAATTTTTAAAAACACACATTCAAGAATTGTTATTGCCTTTAAAAACACACATTCAAGAATTGTTACAGCGTTTATGTAACAACTTTTATTATTATTATTATTATTGGGTTATATTATCTTGTAACAACTTTTATTATTATTATTATTATTATTAGATTAATTATTGTGTAACAACTTTTATTCTATATTATTAGCAACTTTTCCTTGTAACAACTTTTATTACTACTTGTAACAACCCTATTACTAATCCATTGTCCATCGGCTACATCGTATTTTTATCGATTACATCGTTATTGTTTCGTTACTTTATTATCCTTATTTAATTAAGTTTAAGGGTAAAACAGTAAAATAATTTTAAATCCCTTCCCTCCCCTTGCGAACCAAACAAGTTTTTAATTTAAATATCTCCCCTCCCCTCTCCTCCGTTAAAATCCCTCCCCTCCTAATTCTCAAACCAAACGGACCCTAAGTGTTGTAACCTTTTTCAAACAAATCTCGTCCTTTAAATATAGATGAAGGTTGATGAACATTTGTAAAGAATCCATTGTCTTTGAATGCTTAATTAATTGCTGAGATATCCTTGATTAACGTAGTCAACATATCAGTCATTCATTTCCATCAGTGGTGCTTTTAAAGAATATAATTCCTTTGCATAAGTCAGAAAGAACCTCCATCATTAACAGATTCTTGAAACAATGCTTATGTAAAAGATCTCATTCTAAAGGCATCAACCCAATGTTGACTTTTTACAAAGTTGACCTTAATCTTTATTTAGAGTCTTTTATTTATCTATGACATATAGTTGTCAAGGTGTCCAGAATGTTGACTTCAAGTAAGAAGTTTTGACTTGGTGTCCAAGGATTTGACTTGGTCAAAAGGCAAAACTTCTCTTAGTACTTGGTATTTTCTGCACACTTAAACACACATTAGAAAATTTTAATTATTCTCAAACATACTTTGTATATGTTTCGTGATCATCAAAACATAACCAATTTAGGTCTAACATGCATGTCCATTAGAAATTAAAGCTTAAACCAACCATGAATTGATCCAAGTGGTGAGAGACTTTGACCTCTTAAGAAAATTTTCAGTCATTCGATTCATGGTTCTTGCGTAAGGAAACATTGAATATATTACATTTCCCCACATTTATTATTTATATAGTATTACAAAACAAAAGTAACAGTTCCCGCAAATTCTCATATTAAGGTGCTGATTTTTTTATCATATTGAAGATTTTATGCATTTTTTTCTGCTTAAGTGCTAATTTTGTTTTCAGTTTCTTACTTTTTGAAAGCTTGTTAAGTTATCGTTAAATATCCATATTGTTATTTGATTTCTGTGAACTTTTGAGGCTTGGTACTAATATGCCTAAGGTTAAGTATGATTATCAGATTAAGTTTGAAATCCTTCTTATCATGAGACAAGATTATTCTTGAGTTTCTATCCATCTATAAATTTTATGATTGTGTTTTATTAGTTTAATTTGTATCTAATTATTGTTTATCACTACATTAAGTACGCTGTATAAATTGAAAAGAAAGAAAAATGGATTAATGGATTCTTTTTTAAATTTGTAACACAAACTAGGCTTTAGGACATGCTAATAGGTCAGACCAAGCTTTTAAAAAGGCTAGACCAAGCTTAAAATAAATCCTTTGACAGGTAAAAGGCGAAGGCTTAGGCCTTAGTTTTTTCAATTAGGCCATACCTATTTAAGCAAAGTTCGGGTCGGTCCGGCTCATTCCCACCCCTAGGCCCAAGGAAGGGTTACCAAACCGATGAAGCCTAGGAGGTCGGTTTCTATGTAGAATGTTAGGCTTTCTTTCTTCAAACATAGTTTTGTGAATAGCTCCTTGTATATGATGTCGCAGGAGCTTCCTTCATCAACTACGATCCTTGAGACATCATGATTTGGCATTGCCTTTACAATCACAAGGGGAACATGTTGTTCGGTGGTCCACCCATTAATTCATCTCCCTGTTACCCTAAGATGAGTCTTTTCAGATTATGGTTATGTGGTCCCTTCTTAGCCCAGTCTACTACGAGCATTTACTCTACCTTTCTCCTTATCATCCCTTTGGACGGATCTTTTAGGAGTGGAAAGCCTCACATAATTGAGTCGGTGAGTGAGCATTTTCCCCTTTGTTGATCGCTCGAAATGTCGTGGTTTTTTCATTGTTCTTGATATCTCTAACTCTTTCCTTGGAGGACTCTCGGCTTAAAGGGGCAACTTTTACACCTAGGGGATTCACTCAATATAGAGGATTTCCTTGTTAACTTTACATAATTCTTTTCCTTTTTCTTAGTTATGTTGTATCGTGTACATGTGATTTATATAAACACCAGTACTTTAGCTTTTCGACTCTTTTAGGATCCTTCATGGGCAAGAGATTACGCATTACGATATCCTTGAATTCAATTTTTGCGCACTTTGATGGTCGAATTAGACAAGTGTACCAAATTGTTTATCAAGTAATAAAGTGTAAGTAGAGTATCGTATCCACGTGGATTGTTATTTGGTCCAAACAATTCGCGTTACTTATTTGGTTTAACAAAATATAAATAAAAGAGTTGAGGAATAAGAGATTGCAATTTTTATCTGTTTTGGTTGTAGAAAAGTAAGCAGTGATTAAGATTCTTTAAATCCCTCTATTTATTTGTTAGAATTAAATAACATTTATGTGGAGATCGTTTATCTTTTGTAGATTATACAAGTGGTGAAGCCGTTGAGACTTTCTAACCTAGTCGGATCGTAAAGTTGCACCTTCTGATCGCACGGTAATCTTTACGTTCAGAGTCTTACTATCTCAGTTGATTTAGGTCTATCCCTCCAATATTGAGTTGCACCTGATGGTCCACACTAAGGTTATACGCGCTCTACAGAATAAGGTTATAAATCCTATAGGATCCGTCATATTGCTAAGGATTATTAGTGTGGGGTCTTACTTCCTCAAAGGTAATTGAAACATAGAATATTGACATTCCTAAATTTCCAAAGGCAATCAAAACCAATGTTCTTAAAGGGGTTTCCCACCTATGAATCTTTTCTTTTTTATAAGAATAAAAATTGGTATATATAAACAATGACAGAGTAACCTCCTTAGCACAAGGTGTACTAAAAAGACCACTCCAAGTTACAAACATTTATTCAAGTAATTATAAAATCAAAGGTCAGCCGATACCCATGCATAACAACGAGTTCGACCACCATCTCCGACAACCATAGACAAAGTGGCTTTATTAGCCTTCAACCACCAGTAAGAATGATACTTAACTTTATCCAAAAGCTCTGTACTGGGAGTTTGAATATTTTAAAATAACTTGTTATTTCGTTCATTCCAAACTAACCAAACGCAAAGTAGCCACCATAGTTTGAGAAAAGATCGCCGAGCCTTCGAACCACCTAAGTAATGAGTGAACTAAATAACAAGAGCTCGAAGACTCTGAGGATGTGCTCCTGAAACACCAATCCAAGACTTGACATGTTGCCATAAGGAGCCAAAAATGTTGCAGTGAAGAAACAAATGAGATGCAGATTCGGCCTACCCACACCCCACAATACACAAACTAACCTCGGCTGAAATGATATCGTATTTCAAAGAGTTGACTTTAGTCGGCAGCCTGTTGCGGAGTAATCGCCAAGCAAGAATAGAGACCTTCAAGGACACCTAGTTATGCCAAATTAGATCCTCTGTAACATCAACAATAAGAGATTCCTGAGAAGTGAGAAGTCGATAAACTTCACGCACGGAATATCCCCCCTCAATGTTGGGGTGCCACTGTCACTTATTAGATACATTAGGCTGCAAAACAATATTGTGAAGTAAATTCCAGCACTCCGCTACCAACTCTTCCTCCCAAACCCACAACCTCCTCCTCCAACTCCACGCATCGCCCCCTCCTCCCAACCTAAAGAGAACATGATTGCACCGTACATAACTTTTTCAGCACTAAATGAAATAAGCGACTAAATCGCGTACAAAAGGGAATCTCTCCTAACCACTTATCATACCAAAATATAGTGTCTTTATCGTCCACAACCTTTCGTGACACCCTCTCCGAAAACCAACCTCCCTCAACCTCTCCTACACTGTCCTTATCTTTGTCACCTCCCGCCACCAAGAAGAAACACTTTCGCCCCTAACCTCCCTGCCTCCTCACCATACCTCGCACCCAACACCCTATACCAGAAACCTCCTCTATTAACTAACAACCTCTAACACCACTTCCTTAACAATGCAATATTAAACTCCCTCAACTGACTCACCCCCAATCCTACATACTCATTTCGTAAAGAAACATTGTTCCAAGCAATCCACATATTTCTCCAATTATCCTAACTGCCCCCAAAAAAAAAAATTAAAAAAATAGATTTAATGGAAAAGAGTATACCTAACGCAACTTTGAAAAAGGAAAGAGCATGGACAGGCAGAGAGGTCAGGATAGACTTTAGTAGAACTAAACGGCCCGCGAAAGAGAGAAAACGACTTTTCCATCCCGATAGTCTAGATTTAATGGTATTCAAAACAGGTTCCCAAAAAACTAATCTCCGAGGGCCACCTCCAATATAGGGGCCCAAGTACAAAAAGGGCACCTTGTCCACTCTACAATTCAAAATAGACGCCTCCTCAGCCAACCCGGAATCAGAAATATTAACCCCAACCAACAAACTTTTATGAAAGTTCACTTTCGATCCAGACATCACCTCAAACAATGACATAGCATTCCGCAAGGCACGCACATTGGCCCAAGTCTTGACACCTAGTAACATTGTGTCATCAGGAAACTAAAGATGAGAAACCACAAATGAGATTGTCGAACCAACCCGAAAACCAGTAAATAAATTATTTGCCACCATAGAAGTCCCCTTGACGGCCCTCAGCGGCCAAGAGGAAAAGAAAAGGAGAGAGAGGGTCCCCTTGACGCAGACCCATTTTTAAGCGGAAACTCATTTGTAGGGCTTCCATCAAATAGAACTGAAGAAGTAGTTGTAGTCACACATTCTTTTATCCACTTCCTCCACAAAACCAGAAAGGTCATTTTACCCATTACTGCGTCTAGATAACCACAATTCATGGAGTCGTAAGCTTTTTCGAAGTTCACTTTAAAAATCTGTCTATCTTTTACAAAAGCAGTCTGAGTTTCAGAAATAACACTCTCCACAACTAGTTCAAATTATTTGCTAACACCTTGGCCAAAATCTTGTACATACAACCCACCAAGGAAATAGGCCGAAAATCATTTAACTTCTGAGGGATAACAACTTTGAGAATAAGAGCAATAAAAGTAGTGTTTGTACCTCTAGACAATTTTCCATTCCAGTGAAACTCAATAATGAATCGCATGACATCCTCCTTCAAATCATTCCAAAACTCTTAAATGAAGCCGAAATTAACACCATCCGGTTTAGGACTCTTGAAGCTATCACAATCCCACAATGTCGTCTTAACATCATCTATTGAAAAAAGTTTTATCAAGCCACTTCCCTCCACATAAGATAGAGTCTTAAAAGCTAGATTTTCGATACCAGGCCTAAACATTGTCTGCGCCTCAAAATGACTGCGAAAATGTGAGAAAACAACATTATGAATAGGATGAACCCATTCCATCAAATTACCATTCACCATAAGCGAGACAATAGAATTGCATCTCCTTCGATTAGACAAAACCGAATGGAAATACTTAGAATTGGCATCACTATCCTTCAGCCAAAGTAACCTCGACTGCTGGCAGCTAATGCTAGTATTAACACGAGACAAAGAAGGAATCTCATTTGTAATACCCTGTATTTCCTCAATTTCATCAGCTGACAACCTATCGTCCTCCTTTTTGCCATTAAACACAGCTAATGGAGATTTTAGAGTATCAAGCTTTGCTGGAATATTTTTAGAATGCATTGAAGGCCACTCCTTCAAAGCCGACTTAATTAATTTCAACTTTTCTTTGAGCACATAGCTGCCCTATCCTATAACTTGAAAAGATTTCCATTTGTCACACAGAAACTGCTTATACCCCGACATATCTTGCCAACACTTCAACATACGGGAAGATCGAGGACCCCCGTTTTCCTCATCAATAGACAACTGTAACGGACAATGGTCAGAAAGACCCCAGAGAAGGGCTACCTGAAAAGAATTAGGCCATTGTAAGCACCACTTTTCAGACATCAAAAATCGGTTGATCCTGCTCATAGAAATACCATCACCTTTAAACCACGTGTACCTACGCCCACATAACGACAAAATCTATCAACACAACACATTTTCATCAATAAAATGGCTAAAAGAGGAGCTGTCCTGCGCACCAACACACCCCCCCCCCCCCAAGCAGACTGTCTTTCCTCTACACATCTAACTACATTATAATCTCCGCACAAACACCTTCTGACCCCTCAACATCTGCAATCTCGCTGATAAGGTGCCCCGTAACTCTTGTTATGCTCTCAGATCACAAGGAGCATACAAATTAAACAAATAAAAAATCCCCATTTGACTTAATAAATTTGCCATGGATAATTAACACATGTTCCTAACTCACAGAAGATAACACCTCCACCTCTGAGCTATCCCACACAATCAACAATCCCCCTGACGCCCCTGATGATTGGCGAAAGGAGAAATTATGGTTCGAAGTACCCCACAGGAGGAGCACAAGCACACTCTCCTTCTCTCTCAGTAATTCTACAAACAAGCAACCATATCAGCGTCTACCTTACCAATGGTTTAAGAGAATGGTTCTACTAGGTTTGGTTTAGATCTTATAATACTTTTTCCTTAATTCAGAATTAACTAGTTACATCACAGGTTCAACAGATTTTACTCAATATAGTAATGTTACCTCCTAAGTACTTACTACTACACGCTTTTGGTATCTTTCGTCTAGTTTCTTAACTAATTACTTCCTAGATAGACAAATATAAATATCAAGATATAAGCATTAATATTAGGCTATGTCACAACCTAAGTGCCTAAACTCGGGTTGCACTACAATACAAATAAATCTAACCTAATAAAACTTAATAGAGAACATAAAATAAATAAATAAACGACATTAAATTAAATAGTTATCCAACAAAACAAATAGAGGTTCACCTTAGAACCATAACCTAAAAAGAGTTAGTTGCACATGGTAACTAAAGAAAAATTACTAAAAGATAAAAATATACCCTAAAAAAACAAGGAGAAGATGGAAAAAACTCATGCTAAAGCTCCTAGAATCGCCTTCGTCTTGAACTGTTCTAGTTATGAATGAGAAATTATGAATGAGGAAGGAAGTATTTATAGGGAGAGTTTCCAACTGGCCCATAAAAAATCAGGAAAAGATGTTTTCTTCCCGCACTTTTTCAGTGCACGTGGCACACACTCCATGCCCTGGGCGCATGTGAGTGTGTTACTCACCATGCCCTATGTGCATGGAATGTGCCTTAGGCGCATGTGAGTGTATCCCGACCCCTTTTTCTCTGTTTTTTCGTCGTTTTTGGTATTTGCTTCCATATAAGTTGTCTTGGGACCTGAGAACAAAATTCCTCCCTTTGTAAATTCTTCTGAGGCCTCATGAATTTTCATTCTTGATCTCCCAAGGTCTTCACTAATCTTCATATGTTCTTGCTTTTCCGATTTGCATGATTTCTTCGTGAATTACATCAAAAACACCATAAAATTGCTATGTTTCGGGAATAATAGAATTACTGACTCAAATATAGAAAACATTACAAAACCTCCATTTTGCTGGTAAAACCTACTGAAAATGACTGAAAAACATGCTAAGAATAACGTAAGATGACCTGTCATAACACTCTCAGAGAATTTTGTCCCTAGATAACCATCCCCAAAACTTGCTTGTGACCCATTCTTCATATTCTTGATACTTGTTGCCTCCTCCCTTGTTGTAAGATTTTTTCTTCTCGATTTCCTTTATGATTTGTTTCTCTTAATAGTTGATATATGGTTGTGCTTTGACCAACAACTCATAAATATTTTTGGGCTCCTCCAAGCTAAAATTTTCTCAGTAAATATTTTGATGTTCCATATAGTGTTTCCTTTTTTCCTTGGACTATAGTGCCGAGGGAGACCAATGATTTTAATTGACGTCTCCTTTCCATGAAGTGTGATGTGAATTCCTCGCATAGATTCTCCATGATTCAATGGAGTCATCTTCAACCCCCTTACACTACATCATTGCTGACCCTTTTAATGAGAGGATGAATAGTTTGCACTTCAGATCTCCTCTAGCTTGGTGATAGTCGAGAATCGTGTCAGCGTTTTGCACGTGCTTGTTTGGGTCCCTGCAGGGCCGGCCCTAGGCATAGGCCGGGGGTGCGACGGCCTAGGGCCCATGCTGTTAGGGGGCCCTAGAATTTTTTATACGTAGAGGGGTGTATATATAAATATTTGGTTTCTGGGGGGTTTATATAGCAAAGTTCACTAAAAGGCCTGAAATATTGACAAGATGCAGAGCTGGGCTCAAGTCTGTTAATGTTTTAGGCCCATTTGACAAGATTTGCTATATATACCCTCGTATAACACAAATGTTTCTATATACACCCTCCCTATAAAAAATTGGTTTTTCTTATTAATGTGCCAAAAAATTTATTACCGAAGAAATTGGCGATATTTTTTTGGCTCTTTGTTCCTAATAATGTGCCTTGCTAATATTAAAAATATTGGTGATATTTATTATCCAAGAAATTGGGATAATTTTCATAAGAAAACAAATTATTTTTTAGTTGAAAATGAGCCTATGAAATTAATCTTAATCTTGACTTTCTAAGGTTCCAACAAAATAAGTTATATCAATATTGTAATGTCAAATTTCTTGAATTGATTGAAAAGATTGCAAAATTGAATTTGATAATGCAAGATCATGTGGGACTCATTCATGATCATGAAATTGATGTGAGACACATTCATGATCATTTTCCAGTTGCTATTGTTCACTTTTAGGGTATTTTATTTTGTTTTGGTGTCTATAAAGTATTGCGTAAATTACACTCACCTCCCCCTGAGGTCTTCTTAAATTATACTAACCACCCCTCTAGTTTTCAACTAAACACTAACCTCCCTTCCATGTAACACCGTTAGCTCTCAGTTAAATAACCCTTTCAAAAACCTCACCCTCTTCACTTACTCAACAAAATTATCATGTTTTTGTCATCGTTACCTTTCGTTAAAAGCAACACCTTGTAAATTTTCTTCCCCTGTTTCGTCTTCACCTCTGACAAAACCGTCATTGAAATCAAAATGTTGATAGTTTACACAGTTAAGGAGGTTTTTTTTGTTCATGAAATTTGGTAGTGACTATAAGAATAACCAAAACGGAACTGAATCTGAGATAGAATGGTTGAGAGAAACACCGAGTTAGAACTTAATCAGAGATAAAATCATCAAAATTGGAAGAAGTCAAGGAGCCAACATAGTCAAATTCAATTGAAAATTGAAATATATTTGTTGATGGATTTGCTCTTTTAAGTCTATCTCTCGAGACATAGAAGAAGAAGTGGGAGGAGAAATAGCATAAAAATTGGGGCAGATTTCTGATTGCTCTTTAAGTCAAAATGAATTTGAATTACTCAAATGATTTTCAATTGGATTCCTTCTCTCCGGGTCCTTTTTTTTTTGTCAAGTAGAATTCACCTTATAGGGTGAATAAGTGGGGTGTTCGGGGTTCGAACCTCGACTCCTACATATAATAATGCATCGTCATACCAACTGAGCTATGCTCTCCGGGCCCTTTTTATTCTTCTATTTGTCCACGTTGAATTGTTATACAATTAAATGTATTATTCCTCATGTTTGCTAATCCGATGTTGATCTTGATTAACTAAATAAAACACTACCTCTTCAATACCATTTAATTGCAGTTTCTATGGAATCTTGGATCAAAGCAAATAAAAGGTAGAGAAGTTAATTACACCACTTTAAACAAAATCATGAGAAGTTAATTAACCGAAGGCAAACTAACGGTGTTAACAGCTGGTTAGAAGGAGGGGATGTGTTTGTCATTTTAAATAAAACTTAAGGGTGGTTAATGTTAATGTTTAATTGAAAACTAGAGGGGGTGTTAGTGCTATTTAACAATACCTCAAGGAGGTGAATGTAATTTTATTTTCAGACATTGCCTAAAAAAATTATTTGGTAGTGAAAAACGGTAAAAAAAAAAATGAAGAGTTAATAAAATCACAACAATGATCTAAAAAAATTGTGACGTATTATATAAGGGCCTCTTTTCTCATATTATACCTAAGGCCCGTAAAAATTATGATTGCATCCTATGATTGCATCCTTTCACATGAATCATCATAATTTAATTATATTTATTTAATTATTCTTACCCTAAAACCTATACAAAGTATCTGGCACCACCTCACATCGTAAAAAACGACAAAGTTTTGGAATTTAAGGGAATGAATGTCCAATGCTTGATGTTTCCTTTTTGTTTGCATTACATACGGTGGTTTGTGATATTTCATTATGTTGTCGTTTGTCATGACACAATAGCAAGAAATAGTAGTATTCATAGGAAAGGGATATTTATACTTGGGAAATAGCAAGTTTTAAAGTAAATTAAAAATTGTGCGCATTTAACAATTTGAAATAACTGCGTTACAAAATATAAACAAAAATGAGTTAAAGAAAGTTGATGTAGTTGATATTTGTGTATGGAAGGAGCAAGTCTCTAAATTAATTTAAATTGAAACAAACTATTTCCTCCGTTTAAAAACAATTGACCTAGTTGATAAATACAAATGCATAGTTTTGACACATAATATTTTTAATTATCTATTAGCAAAAACATTAAAAAAATGATATTTTATAAATATTCATCGAGATAAATCTAAAATTTTATATGCCATCATTGAACTTTTTATAAAAGTGACACAATGCTTATAAAAAGTATTAAAAAAATATTCTGTTGAGTCCAAGATTTAAACCTAACACCAAAAGAATTTTAGGCCTTGATCTTAACCAACTGAGTTAGTTAAAAATCAACGGTTATGATGTCATATTAAATACTTATAACTAAATTGAATATTTTTACAACTTTTTTCCTAAATTTTGAAGCCGGATTGCCTTTGCTTTGGTCCGACTCTTAAACTATGTATACAAGATTAAGGTGTTATCATTGAGTTAGAATCTCAATTGTAGTATAAGGATCTAACTACAAGTTTTTAAAGTTTAATAACCTATTTAAAAATCTCTAAATAGTTTTGGAATCTCGGTAATTAGACATTTAATTATAGGGAGTAATGCTAACAACACTTATTTTAATATTCTTTTTTTATACTAACTCTTTTATTGAGTGAAATACACTAAGTTCCACCCACTTTTAAAATGAAATCCAACATAAAGAGATTGATTTCATATGTATTTAATTCGATAAGAAAATTAATGTTAAATTAAGTGTCACTAACATTATTTTTAATCATATTTCCCTAAAAAAGAATTTATTTTTAATCATATTATAAAAAAAAACTTTAATCAATCACTTATTACTGGTTCAATTAACTTTGAGTTGGACTAAAAATGTGTAATGTGTTAGGTATAATGCTGGCACGTCGATTATATCCTATCAATTTAAAAATATATTACATATAGTAACCAGCGAAATGAAGATTTTGATGATATCATGCTGAAGCTTCTAACCAATTGTTGCTAAGAAAAGTTGTAGCAAAGTCCAAATTTCCAAAGTCAATCACCTAATCAAACATTCTCTCATTTTCTTTTATAATAAAGTTTGTGATGCATTCTTCCATGGTTGTTTAGAAAGAGCTCTCGTGTCAACACAATAACAACTACTAGTCTACTACTATAATAAAATAATAAAGGTTGTTGATAACCACCACTTGAAACACGATGCAGAGAGATTTCCTAGAAAAATAATTATGATTGTAATGAAATATTTTATATAATATTTTTTAACTAAAGTCAGATTGTGGGGAAGTATGCTCTTTGTGCATGGACTTGAAACACGGTGTATCCTTGGTAGTTGGTACTAAGCCAAGTTGTTGTTGTTTGTGTGTTTCACATTTGCATTGCATTCCTCTTATATTTATGTATGAGTAACACTGACAACACTACTTTTAACACACTTTTTCTAACATTCGTTGTTTTATTAGATTAAATTCATATATATTCTATCATTTTATGTAGGATTTATTTTGTAAGTGGTGGGTTTTTACGTCTATTTCACGTAATAAAAATGTAAATGTTAAAAAAAAAGTGTCTTTAGCATTACTATATGTATAATTATCTTTATCTTTATTCTTTGCCATTAAAAAAATAATACTTTTTTGTTTAAAAGAAATATTAATTTCATATAAGTTAAACTAAACATCTAGTGTCTCTGTGAGCTTAACTTAGCTGACATAGACATTGAATAATATATACAATGGTTGGGGTTCGAACCCCGAATATCCTACTTATTTATCTTATAAAGGTAAAATAACGTTAAATTGAAGCTAATGTGGAAGTAACCAATAAAAAAAAACCAATGCGGAAGTAATGATATTTGTACAACCCTTTTGAGATAACGTTGGGACAACTTTGTTGTTCTCTCTTCTCATTGGCCAAAAATAATAGAAAAAAAAAGTAATAAAATAAGAATACAATATGAGTATGAGAGAGAAAATTGTCTAAAATTTTTATCAAAATAGTTGTTCAAATATCATTTCTTTTAAAAAAACGTAGCGAATGACGAAACTATAGTAAAATATTAAGGATCTGGCTAAGAACGTTAAATTATCATAAAATTGAAAACGAAACTAAATTAATAAACTCTGAAGTTATTACTAAAGTTAATTTAAATTTTAGTAATAATTTTGTTCTTTTGTTTACATATAGCCCAACACGTGAATCAGTTTAAACATGTAGGGTTGACATGAGGTGTTCACCACCTCAGCTTACCATATGTTTGGAGGTGAACGACAAAGAGTCTTTTCATTTGTGTCAAAACTCAAACTCTGAATTCATCAAAGAAAAAATTTAGTAATCATATTTTGAATTAGTGGGCAAATTTATTTATGAAAATAAATTAATAAAAGTCTAAGGATTATTTTTTTTAACTATGTCAGTTGTGCATAGGATCCGTGTATAGTAGAATCTCTCGTTTCAATTATAATATTTTTATCCACAATAATCAAATATGAGACATTTTTCACAAGAGATCTTAGTTTAGTTCCATTCGTTCGACTCTAATATTGATATGAAAAGGTGGTGATATACGCAAAATTTTATAAAAAAAACTACCAAAAAAAAGGAAAAAAAGGAGTGATATATTGCTGACAGAAATGTATATGCAAAGAAAAAACCTTTTATAATATTTTGATTGTGCTTTGTTGTTTCATATAGTAAATTGGTTGGAGACCACTCAGTCTCAGACCAGACAGAAACAAGTGTGTATTTTTTATTTTTTTAGAGAGGGACAGACATGTGTTATCAACCAAATTTTCCTATAATTAGAAAACCAACAACACAACAAAATTTACATACTCTTCTCTCTTTCTCTCTCTCTCAAATCCTACTTTTGACTATTTCATCTTTCCCTCTAATACCCTTTTCTTTTGTGGTTTTTTCATTAGCACAAATTAAAATTAACCTAATTAAACAAAATTCTGTGTACAATCTTTTTCATTGATGTCATCAGAAAAAGAAGGTACAGATGAATCATCAAAATGGATTCTTGAAAGCATTGAGATCGTTCCTAATGTGGAAGTTCCTAAAAAGGATGAAGAAAAGGAAAGCAAGGTTATAAAAGCTTCAGATAATGAAGCATTTTCCAATGTCGATAATTTGAGGAGCAGGAATAATAATAATAATATTAATATCAATAATGGAAGCAAAATGAGAAGGATGGAATCAGGTGCTGCAAGAGGGCTTAAGGGTTTACGGTTTCTTGATAGAACGGTTACAGGTAAAGAAGCTGATGCATGGAAGTCAATTGAGAAACGTTTTACGCAACATGCAGCTGATGGAATGCTATCAAAAGACAAATTTGGACAATGCGTTGGTAACATTATTTATGATTTTTTTCTTCTTGTTTTTGCTTTTTGTTTCTAATGATTTTAGTTGTTTGTTCTATGTTTGAGTTATGAATGTTGAAAACAATGTTGTATATAGGTATGGGAGCAGATTCAAAGGATTTTGCTGGGGAACTTTATGAGGCACTTGCAAGGAGAAGGAATATATGTGCAGAAAAAGGAATTACTTTGAATCAAGTTAGAGTTTTTTGGGAGGATATGACTAATAAAGATCTTGAATCAAGACTTCAAGTGTTCTTTGACATGTAAGGTCTATAAACATAGAAAACTTTATATATATACCTTTTGCATGTTAATAACTTTATATAGGCAAAACCCGCTTGGGTTGACCTGGTGGTATTGACTTGGGACCTGGAAGGATGCTCCTCCTTAAGGTCTCAGGAAGCGTAGTTTGAGTGGACTAATTTAGCTTCTTGAAAAGAAAAAAAAAAACTTTCGATAGGCAAATGTTGGTATATTAGTTGTTATTATGTTACTATCCGGGGTTGAGCTATGGCCATTTTAACTCCTTCAACGTTTTTAACCTTTAGCTCGAACTAGTTGAGCTACCTTCTTATTCATGTTAAATGAAAGATTTCATATTGAGTGGAGTTATATAAATGAACTAAAGTCATTTTCAGGTGTGACAAGAATGGAGATGGTAGGTTAACCGAAGAGGAAGTTAAGGAGGTGAGTATTGAGACTGTGTAAATTCTTTTTATACCTATTTTGTTTCCTATGAAGTACTGACCAAGAACGGACACGACACTGACTCAAACCATCGGTAATAATTTGAAAATTGAAATGATTGTATGTAATTGCAAGTGTCAATGTCGTGTTGGTATTGTCGAGTGTCGGTGCTACTTAGCTTTATACAATTCTGTGAAATAGAATTCTAACTCTTTTTGTGTAAAAGGTTATAGTGTTGAGTGCTTCTGCGAATAGATTGGGAAATCTTAAACAACATGCTGATAATTATGCTTCTTTGATCATGGAAGAGCTTGATCCAGATCATAATGGATATATAGAGGTAATTAGAATTACAAGCCCATTAAATTGTAACCACATATATCTTTTGTTCAAATTTACATCTCTTGTAAACAGATGTGGCAGCTTGAAACTCTATTAAGGGAAATGGTTAGTTCAGAAGATGGCAAACCAAAACTTGGTACAAGAACACAAACTTTAACTAGAGCTATGATACCATGCAAGTATAGAACTCCTATTAGAAAATGGATCACAAAAACCGCAGAATTTGTAAATGAAAAGTGGAAAAAAATATGGATTATCGTTCTTTGGTTAACCATAAACTTGGTACTTTTCGTTTGGAAGTTTCTCCAATACAAGGAAAGAGCAGCATCTGAAGTAATGGGATCATGTCTATGTTTTGCAAAGGGTTCTGCTGAGACTCTCAAATTCAACATGGCTCTAATTGTCCTTACCATGTGTAGAAGAACACTGACAAAGTTACGAGGAACGTTTCTTAGTCAAATCATTCCTTTTGATGACAACATAAACTTTCATAAAATCATTGCAGTTGGCGTAGTTATAGGAACTTTAATCCATGTAGGATTCCATGTATCTTGTGATTTTCCAAGAATAGTTTCATGTCCGACCGAAAAGTTTATGGCTATACTTGGATCCGGTTGGGATTATAAGCAGCCTAATTACTTGACACTTGTTACAAGTACTCCTGGTATAACTGGAATTTTCATGGTCTTGATTATGGCTTTTACTTTCACTTTGGCAACTCATTACTTTAGAAAAAGTATTGTCACGTTACCTTCACCGTTGCATCATTTGGCCGGATTCAATTCCTTTTGGTATGCTCATCATTTGCTTATTTTGGTGTATATACTCCTAGTCATACATGGATACTTTCTATTTCTCACAAAGGATTGGCATAAGAAGACGGTACGTGTCATCCTCTTAACATTATAAATTATTCAAATTACCAAGATTTCAGTACAGATTCAGATTTAAATTATTCTCTCTAAATGCAGACTTGGATGTACCTTGTAGTTCCACTAGTGCTCTATGCTATTGAGAGAGTTCATCCATTTTTTAAGAGTAAAGATCACCGCGTGAACGTCATTAAGGTATGTCCGTGTGTCAACAAATTCTTCTCCTTGAATTTTTATTTACGCTGAAACAGGAAAATAATATTACTAGTTGTAAATTTCAGGCAATAATATACACAGGAAATGTTCTAGCACTATACATGACCAGGCCACAAGGATTCAAGTATCAAAGTGGAATGTATCTTTTTGTCAAGTGTCCAGATATATCCAGTTTTGAATGGTAATTATGATCTATTTGGATGATATTTTGAGCACAAAAGTTAATTTTTCTGCAAGATTACTTTTACTTACGACAATCGAATTTACTCTTGTACAGGCATCCTTTCTCCATCACCTCTGCACCCGGAGATGATTACTTGAGTGTTCATATAAGAACCTTAGGAGACTGGACTACAGAACTTAGAAACATATTTGCAAAGGTGATGTTTATGTATGAACTCAAAACTATATGTTCAGTTAGTCAAGGTTTATCAGAAATAGGGTTGAATATGTTTTTAGAATTACCGATGTTTCAAGCTTAGTCGCTATAAAAAATTGAAGCGCAATTTTTGGTCCCTACTTTTTATCCCTACCAATGCTTTTAGTCCGTACAGAAGACTAAGAAACGTATCTGTTATTTCTAAAGGTAGGACTAAAAACACCTTTTTTATAAAAAGGTTGGACTAAAACTTTGTAAAATTTTATAGGAACTATATTAAAAAAATGAATATTTTATAGAGACTAAAAACATATTTAACCTGAGAAATATGATGATCGTTGAACTTGAACATCTAGTTGTGTACTATTTACTAAGACTTGAACATGCAGGCTTGTGAGCCTCAAAGTGCAATCCCAAGGGGAAGCCTTGTGAGGATGGAAACTAGAGCAATCTCAAAATCAAGTATTGGCCATTCAAAACCAAGGTGAATAAAAACTCTTCGTACTTATTTTTCCATAATGTTATTATGTACTGATATTATTTTACTCTTTCTAGTATTAGATATCCAAAGATCCTCATCAAAGGACCCTATGGAGCACCAGCACAAAGCTATAAGCATTATGATGTACTCTTGCTCATTGGTCTAGGAATTGGAGCCACACCAATGATAAGTATTTTGAAAGATATCTTGAACCAAATGAAGATGGCAAGTCCTCAACACGTAAGTGACAACGAGCCAATTTGACCAACACTTTAGATTGAAGGCCTGTCTGGCGACACGATACTAACACATGTGATTTGATTGAATAACATTATTGTTGCCAAATTATTACCGGTGTCTATATGTCAGGGTTGTGTCTTTTTTCATGTATGTGTCGATACTTCATATCTTCTAGAAAAGCACTTGAGGAATTAGTTTCTCGATTTTTTAGATGCTCTCTCATTTAACTTCCACATAAACATAAAACGTAAATTAAGAACGAAAGAACTCATAAACTAAAGGTTAATCTAAATTAGGCCAAAATTAACAAAGTTTTATATACTTTTGTAGGTGCATATTTTTAGTTAATGCATAAGTACTAATTCTTAGAGTTAACATAACAGGCAAGTTCTGAGAAGGGCTCCTTCAGTAGCAATAGCTCCGACGAAGATAGAAAAGGTCCTGAAAGAGCATATTTTTATTGGGTAACAAGGGAGCAAGCTTCATTTGAATGGTTCAAAGGTGTCATGGATGATATTGCAGAACATGATAGTGATGTAAGATTGATACCAAAGTTTTTGCTTTATAAACTCAATGTAACACAACTTTCGAAGTTTTTAACATGTTTCAACTTTCAATGATGCAGGGTGTTATAGAAATGCATAACTATTTGACTAGTGTCTATGAGGAAGGCGATGCAAGATCTGCACTTATTGCCATGATTCAGAGGCTGCAACATGCTAAAAATGGAGTTGATGTAGTTTCAGAAAGCCGGGTATATTTTGATTTAGTTCTCATTTAGTGTTAACATTTTTTCATAATGCAACCAAAGATTAAGCTTTTATCATATGATGATGTTATCCATATCCAGATAAGAACACATTTTGCAAGACCAAACTGGAAAAAGGTCTTCTCTCAGTTAGCTACAACACATGAAAGTTCTCGAATAGGTATGCATAATTGCGATGCTTTGTGAAATTTTTAAGCCCTAATTGATTTAAGAAAATGTTTTCTGTTATTACTTTTAATTACAAAACGGTCACTTTATTTTCGTTCTTTTCTGTTTTCAAATACTTGTATGGAAACACTACAAATTTTGTATCTTTGTTATGGTTTCAAATTCTGGCAACAGTTGTTGTTACGCTACAAATCTTTATATTACGGAAAAATGTGGACAATGCAGTTGAAATTGTGGTTGCGATGCTATTACGGACACCTCAAAGTCCTTAATATTGAGGCCACAATTTCAATTACAATCCGCAACTTAAAACCATGATTGTTTCCTATTCATTTTTTTTTTCAAGTAGCCTAGTAGCTAAAAATTCACCTTTTTTAAGGAGAATAAGTGGGGTGTCCGGACTTCAAACCCTAACCCCTGCATATATCATGCATTGTCCCTACCAGATTGTTTCCTATTCAAATCTTTGAAATTATGAATCACAATAAATGCAACATGACAGATGATTTTACTAAAAATCAAAACCAGAAACGTTTTCTCATATAAAAATGAGTCTATTTGAGGAATAAAATAAAAATTCAAAAAAAGAAATGAAAAATTTATGTTGCTATTTACTTGATTCAGGTGTATTTTACTGTGGAAGTCCTACTCTTACAAAAACATTGAAGAGCCTTTGTCAAGAGTTTAGCCTAAACACATCTACCCGCTTTCAGTTTCATAAAGAGAACTTCTAAAGGAACAATTCACACAGCTAAAGCATCAATCCACATTTATCTGTGGTCGACTTCCTTCATCAAGCAATATAGATTGTAGACTATTTTTTAAACCCATAGAATAGTGATTTTGTAATAATGGTTAACTAATTTTAGTATGTAGCAAGATTTCTTAGAGTACAAATTTTGTAATAATGATTTTGTAATAGTGTTGTTAATTTTTTTTTCCTTTCATCTGTGATTTTGTAATAATGGTTTACTAATTTTAAGTATGCTTTTCTAACCCTCTTAAATTTGATCAATTTATCCATGCTTTCAGACATTGAGAAAATGTCCAATTCAGAAATAGGTGGGAGGTTCCTTACCTTCTTATTCTAATATCTACAAAACTAACCTTTTTATTTGCATTTCTTTTAATTTCCATATATATTTATTTTATGCTTGAATTATAACTAGTTTTCAATTCATACCATGCTAAGAACCTTTTTGTTTTAACATTAGGGACTTAGAATGTTCCTTCTTTTGTATGTATGAATAGAAGGAAACTAGGCAAACATGTGATGAATCTTCACTAAATATGATGAAATAGCATGCTCTGTGTTACATTTTCAAGCAGACTTAGTTAGTATGGAATCTATTGCCAAGTCCTTATGTTGGTATTAGTTGTTGTTACTTTTTCAAGTCATTTGATGCAAATTCTTGTTATCCTCCTTTTGGTATTGTAAGTTATACAATCATGTGTATCTTATCTTTCTTTGTGTTGGTATTAGGTGTAACTTAGTTAGAAAAATAATGTAAATACTTTGTCTGACTGGTTATATATAAATCTTATTTTCTTATTTCGATGTTTTTATTCTGCACAATGCTTTTCAACGTGCAATCTGAAATTGATCATTGGATTTAAGGAGGGATAGAATTAGACTTCTTATTAAGGGACATGGAATAGAGGCATATGTACTAATTGCAAGACATAAAGCTAGGTTTATAATCACATACAATATTAGAACGAAGTACTATTCTATCAGCTGAGACTACAAAAGTTAGAGGATATAACAAATCCATCGTCATTTGCAAGACATTGAAAAGTATGGAGAGAGATAGGTGAATGTTTAAATGAAATAGAATGAGTATATAATCAATCAAAAAAATAAATTAGAGGATTAAATAACGAAGCTTACTCCTAACATAACTTTCTTCACTTTCTAACTCTTTATCTTTTATATGTGTGTTTTGTATTTCTGCTGCATTCAAACTCTTAGGCAGAATCTGCAAAATCATATTATGTCCAGGTTTGTATTAAACACTTCAAAAAAGAAATCGTAGAAAAAACCAACACAATTCAACCCCCACCCCCCTTTTCTCACCTTCAAAGTCATGTATGCCAACTAAAATATAACGTTTGTCCTTCGACGACGCAAATCGTATCTTACTAATCAAGTCCAAAGCCCATCCTTTGAATGGCCAAGGTTTGACTATTGAATGTTACTCTATGCAATATTTTAGCATAGTTAACCAATACTTGCCTTGTCGAAATAAAAGTCATTTCATCTTATGGCCTGCTTGATGAGTGATGACAGTAGGTTTTCTTAGCATGTACAGTTGGCCAATACATTTCATCTTATTCTTAGCATATTTTTCAGTCATTTTCAGTAGGTTTTTCATCCAGAATAAAGGAGTATTAGAAAAATTGTTTATGATTTGGGGACATTTGTAATATTTTCTATACTAGAGTCATGTAATTCTAGTCTTCCTGAAACATGGCAATTTTTGGGTGTTTTGATGTAATTCACGGAGAAATCATGCAAATTGGCAAATCAAGACTTCTAAAGGCTTGTGAAGACTATGGGAAGATCAAGAATGAATATTCAAGAGGCCTTAGAAGACATTATAGAGGGAGGAATTATGTTCCCAGGTCCCAAGACATCGTATATGGAAGCAAACATCCAAAATGATGAAGAAACATGCATTTATGCACCAGACAACACTCATATGCACCCCAAGCACGATTGTGCGCCTGGCGCATGGTCTAGGTGTTAGGCGCCTGGTTTTCTGCACTCACATGCGCCTAGTGCATGGGTTTGTGCACCCCAAGCATGCCAAAAATGGGCTAGAACTTATTTTTGCTACTATTATGTCGAAAATGCCCAGTTTTTTAGTCCAACTTCAAGTGAAAATTGTCCCTATAAATACCACTCATCTCATTCATAATTTCTCATTTCGAACGAAGCGGTTCAAGAGGAAAGCAAACACTAATAGCTTCCAAGGGAAGAGTTTCTCTCCTCACTCTGAGTCTCTAGGATATTTTTTATTTCTTTTGTAATTTGTCTTTAATTACTATGAGTAACTAAATCTTTTTAGGCTAAGGTTCTAACATGAACCTGTATTCTGTTTGTTGGATAATTTATTTAATTTAATGTCTTTATTTAATATTTTTCGAATGCTATTTAATTCCTTCACAAATGGCTAAGGTTCTTCCTTCAGGTAACACGAAAATTCCTACTGAGTTTCATTTTCAATATAAAATTTACTATCTCAAATCTGAAAATAATATGACTTTTTCTACATGTATTTCTAGTCTAATGAATCAAAGATTTAAAAAGAAAAAAGTGTAAGTAGTTTGATGGGTATGACTCATAACATTTATCATATGAATTTACCATTTTAAGAAATTTGTAACATTTTGTCAAAAAAAAGAAATTTGTAACATAAAATGTTAGCTAGATCAAAGTTCAAAAATAATTTGCTTTGGTGATTATGAAATTCTTGTCAAATGAGTAAAAAACTATGACATGGCAAAATTTATTTTATTGAACATCTAGATATCACAATTTAACTTCTTTTGTTGGCTGCAGGATTGGCAATTGGGTCAGGAGGAATTCTTCCATAGTCACAAGACCAAATCAAAAGTGTTTGGACACACACATAAAATGATGGTCCTTAAAATATTCAATTATTTTTTTATCAATTTCTTTCTTATTATTAAAAAAATATTTCTTTATGTGTCTGATCAAACACTTTTTATTTAGTCACGTGACCATATTAGAATTTCTCATTGGGTCAGTTCCAAAAGTCCCGTGCGTAGCGTCATGCGTGCTTCTCCCAAAACAATCCTATATTTTGTAAAACCAGGGGTTTTAAAAGAGGTGGCGGGTGTCAAGTTCTAGGAAATCAAAATTTGTGTTGTTGTCTTCCAAATCCTCCTGAATTACGATAGAGTTTTGAGTTTGAAAGAATATTGTGTAAAATCATTGAATTTTGTTGATGATTTTATTAAAGTAATAATAAACGAAGTTAAATTAGAATAAATTCAATATGTTGGATGTATTGATTCTTTGCATTAAAATAAATGTGCTCTTCTATTTTTCAACCATTTTTCTTTTCCTTTGATTCTACTAAATGTTGAGAGTTAATATTGTTAAATGAATGCTTTAGTAGTTAATAACTCGAAGTAAGATCATCCACATTAAAACTCTCCAATTGAATACTTAAATAAGTCTCGCGTTAGATCTCTCAAACCCAAAAAACATAATATAATTAAGTTGGTTCATAAACAAAAACAAATAAGAAAAACATGCATACAACTATAAATATTTCTCTTTAATTTACACTCACTTTAATCAAAATTTACAAAATTATCCTTAATTTTATAATGACTTTAAATAGTAAGAAATGATTTTTTTTAATATAAAATTGCACACTAGTTAATTTACACTTTAATACGTTTTATTTTAATCTTCTATGTACTCTAACTAGCATAGTTTTAATCTAATAAACTTATGGGCATCTATAAACTATAGATAGTAGATTTTGAAAATTTATGCAAGAATTCACTAATTTAGTTCTCAATAAAAAATTGTTCACGAAATTTAAAATTTGGAACTTTTTTTTGGAGGAAAATTTGGAACTTAGTGGCAGGATTGGAATACACGGTTTTATACATATTGCGAAAAGGTCTATTCTAGCCATTTCCTTTGGCTCTATATAATTAGTCAATGTAACCGATGTGTATTACTGCTAGAATAGAATTTAGGCTTAAATATGTAAATCAACTTTCCAATTTGGTGTGTTTTTTTGTTTTCGTTCCTATTTTTATTTTTTTTTCCAAAACAACTTCGGTAAATTAATAACTTTTTGTTTTTCGTTCCTTCCGTCAAACTCTGTTAAAAATACCTCTTGCTGACTAACGGCGTTTGACATTGTGGGTGCTGACTAAGCGTGTTTAGTCAAGTCAGCACCCGCCACGTCACATGTCGTTAGCCTACAAAGCGTTTTTGTAACAGAGTTTGACATGAGGGACAAAAAACAAAAAGTTATTAACTTACAGGTGTTATTTTATAAAAAATATATATATAAGGACAAAAACAAAAAACACGCCAAATTACAGAGACGGTTTGCATATGTAAGACTAGAATTTACTAAAGTATTATTATTATGCAAAATAAATACATTACAATGACAACTAACTAAACTAGATCCCTTTAAAAAAAACTAACTAAACTAGAAACTAAGATGACAAAATACATCTTGCAACTTATCTAGCAATGATACTCTATATTTTAAGAAGGTATAACTTCTCTCAATTACGTGATAAAAATCAACTCTTAAGTGCTTATGATATGCCTTTTTGATCTTCTGATCTATAATCTGAAGTGCGTCTGATGTCTAATAAGAAGTTCTTTTTTATTGAAGAATTTCTTTAATAAGACTGATATGAATCAGATTCTGATCTCATATTTTCTCGGTCAATCTTGTTCTTTAAATTTGTAGTTCCCGTTAGATGCTTATGATCTCATTCTGAAGTGCTTCTCATATTTCTAAAGTAATTCTTAGCACTTGGTGTTATTAAGATTCATGTTCTTTGAGACTTATCTTGGATTGGCCCATGTAAAACTGTTCATGGAATAGCCATTCTAATTTAGTCCAATGTTGGATCGAATGCGGTGCAAGAGTAGTAAACCATGTGAAGGCATTCTTCGTTAGAGAATTGGGGAAGACTTTCAACCTCAAATTCTCATCATTTGCTAGGTCTCCTGCCTCCGTCAAATATTTTGTGATATGTTCGACAGTGGACTCACTGGTATCCCTTGCAAATTTATTGAACTTAGGAATTTTATAACCCCTAGGAAGATCAGATTGTAATACCAATTCTGACAAAGGAGAAACAAAGTTTGGCCTATGCAGGCCAATATTTAAACCATTTTGAGTCATTATGTTTTCGACCAAATTGGCTATATTGCTATGTGCTCTTATGTTTTGTTGTTGGATATTTCTAACAAATTCATCGGCATTATCATTTCGCTCTACCAAGATTGTTTCAGGTTGAACCTGTATCACTGGTTCGACCGGTTGGGGTTGAGGCACAGGTTGTTGCCTCTGAACCATTTGTTCAACTAACCGCAATAGTTGTCGATTTTGTATTTGTGTAACCGGTTGTGAGGGTGCAAAGAAATCTGCAATCCTCCCCATTTGAGTGAGTAAGGCTTGATAACTCCGGTTTGTGTCCCTTATCAAAGGATTAAACACAGTACCAATTTGTTGTGCTAACAAATTAACCATATCGTGGTTACTCTCATCCATTTGTTGTCTTAACAAATTCATCGAATCTGTTGTCAACGGTGGTAGAGTATTCCGACCAAATATGCTAGAACTTGAGGGACTATGTACGTTATGCATGGTAAACGAATTTGCTTGTTCTGCAAAAACGGACGCACTATTATGTACATTTGCCATCATTGAAGTTGACATACCATACGACTGTTCCCTTAGAACATTCTGCATATTTATGTTTCGATCATCAAGCCTAGGCATGTTTGAAGGAGCACTAGTACTTGGCATGTTGGTATTCGATGGAACACCAGCGGTTAATGGGGGTATCACATTTCTCATTTCTAGTCGTGTCAACGGAGCAGATGTGGAAACGGTCGACGGAGCGGTTACTCCCATGTCCGTCGAAACTGGCATAGCCATGGTTGCCCCCATAGGGGTCGACACGTTTAAATCTCCTAAAGGAGAGGTCGCTTGTATAGGTTGTGCTTGTGAGGAAGATTGTGAAGATGATGAACCGCCACGAGGCATAGTTTGACCACTTCTCAAATCCATACACTAACAACTTGGTGTTTTTAGCAATAAGGTTACCCGAAAATAGTATCAAAATTCTAAAAACGGATCTCTTCAAAGAGATGGGTGATAGACTTTTAGCAAGTGTACTAAAAATGCATCGAAGTAATAAAATAAGTTCGTATCCACGAGGACTGTGTTAATCTCAATTCAACAATAAAGTTATTATCTAGGATGTGTAAATTATTTTGTTT